>Ga0209581_1001407_pt1 | contig 28354 bp, 28 predicted proteins | sample Coa_R2_FD_187160 | JGI IMG/M metagenome (GOLD analysis project Ga0209581, IMG submission 187160) | Surface soil microbial communities from Centralia Pennsylvania, which are recovering from an underground coalmine fire - Coalmine... | ecosystem: Environmental > Terrestrial > Soil > Unclassified ...
ATGGCGGGGGCCCCCAAAGTTTGTGAAAGATAAACACGTGATTACAGCCAGTATCAAAAGAGAAACTAATGTATGGACTGTCTTGATACTCGATAATGGCCGCTGCGTCAAGTCCGAAACGTTACGTAGAGGATCATCTTCGCACGATTCATCGCGTGGAACCTGCATCGGATCGATTCTCGCCGTTCGCAAGCACTTCTTGACCTGTGCATAGCTATATGGCACGCTATACAGCGTAGAGGCAGCAGATGGCTCATGTTTCAAAAGCGCGTGTTTTTATGAGTGGCCGGAGCCAGCACGTCCGCATACCAGCTGAATATCGCTTTACCAGTAATGAAGTCTTTATTCGCCGTGATCCTCAGAGTGGTGATTTGATTCTCTCTCAGGCGCCGGGAGACTGGCCGGAGATATACGCAGCGCTGGACGCGGCAGACTTCCCTGAGGATTTTCTTGCCGACCGCAATCAGGGAGTTCCGGAAAAACGTGAAGAGCTATGATCAGGCTCTTCATGCTCGATACCAATACGGTCAGCTACATTCTCAAGGGTAAATCACCTGCCGCGAGATTAAAATTGGCTGCGCTGCCCCCCGAAGAAGTCGCGTGTATTTCGTCCATCACAGAAGCAGAACTGCACTATGGATTGGCGAGATCTCGCGCTGGCGAGCAACGGCAGCAGGCGCTGAATTGGTTTCTGGCCAGATTGCAGGTACTGCCTTTTGGAAGTGAACAAGCTTTAGTCTATGGCAAGCTCAGAGCCCGACAGGAAGCGATAGGCAAGCCCCTGGGACCCCTGGATACTCAGATAGCAGCGCACGCTGTTTCCATTGGAGCGATCCTGATTACAAGTGATAAGTCATTTCAGCATGTACCCGATTTGCCCGGTCTCGAGAACTGGGCTACAGATTTATAGTCTCCGAGAATTGACCCGGCGAATGATGCATAGCCTGAGCGTGCAACTATCCATCCCGGTTTCAGAGCAGTTGGGTACTGCCGGTATTTTCCTCGTGGCCCGGAAATTCCGCCAATTAATAAACGCCACATTTCCAGTGCATTTTTTGCTGGGAATTGCCTCCTCCCGCATGAGAAAATTTCATCCCATGTCTTTATAGGGCCGAGGTTTGCGTTTATGGCGTCTACGGTTTGGAAAGGTTATGTCTCGTTTGGCTTGATTTCCGTGCCGATTCGGCTGTTTGTGGCCGCGCGCGAGGAGCATGTCAGCTTCAACCAGATTCACAAGGAATGCGGCCACCGGGTCAAGCAGCAGCTCTACTGCCCGTATGACGAACGCGTCGTCGAGCGCAGCGAAATCGCCAAGGGGTATCCAGTTGATAAAGATACTTACGTGCTGGTAACAGAAGACGAGCTGAAGACGCTGGAGGCCGAATCGTCCGAGTCGATGGAAATCCAGCAGTTCGTAAAGCTCGACGATGTGGACCCCGTTTACTACCAGACCTCGTACTATACCGTTCCCGAAGACCCCGGCAAGCGCGCTTATGCCCTGATTTTGCAGGGAATGGAGCGCTTGAAACTGGGCGCAATCGCCAAAATTACGCTGCATCAGCGCGAGCAGATCGTGATGATTCGGCCCTATAACCACGGATTAGTGCTGCATACTCTCTTTTATCCCGCAGAAGTCCGCCAGGTCGCCGAATACGGAAAAGACGAAGACCTGAAACTCCAGAAGCCGGAAATCGAGCTCGCCGAGCAATTCATGAAGCAGCTGACGGCTAAATTCGATCCCGGCCAGTACAAGGACGAATACCAGTCCCGCGTCGAAAAACTGGTTGAGGAAAAAGAAGCCGGCATGGCTCCCAAAGCCGAAAAACACCCGAAAAAGCACCTGGCCCCGGTCATCAACCTCATGGACGCTCTCAGAAAGAGCATGGAACAGCAGGAAGAGGCAGTCGGCAAGAAAGAACCGCAGCGCGAAACAACAGCCAAGCCTTCAGGACGGAAAAAGAAGGCAGGTTAGTTGCTCGAAAATAATCGCTGTCATCACGAAATTTTAACCGCTGTCATCGTGAGCGAAGCGAAGGACCTGTTTCAAACACCTTTACGTTTAGAACAGAGCTTTAGTCTTCCAGCAATCATTTCCTGACAAGACACCAGCAGGGAATAGCAGTGGACACCTCGAGCTACTTCTTTTCCGCAATCGATCCTCCGAAGCGAAATGTCGGCCCGACAGAGACCCGCGTAGTCCACCGGGAGTCCTTAAGCAGATCATTGAAGAGGTGGTTGTAGACCTCGTCAGCCTGCACGCGCAGAGCAAAGTGACGGCTCACGTTCCAGTCCATGCCGCCGCCCACGCCGTAGAAGCTCGCCCAACTGATCTTTGAGCCGGACGGAGCCAGTCCCTGAACAATAAGCACCGCAATAGGATCGCCTGGATGAGGCCGGGCAACTTCGCGGATCGCTCCCAGGTCCGGACGGACAAAAAACGTCACCGGAGCAAAATGGCGGATCATAAGCTGCGGACCGGCAGCGAAGGTCTGGGTGCTGGCTCCGGTGGGTACGGAAAGCTGATAGCCCGGCGGAAGAAGTCCCGCAAGGGCAAGGTCATTCAGAGCAGTCTGGACGACAAGCTGGTCACTCATCGTCAGCAGGTCAGGCGTCAGCGAGTTGTGTCCCGTCGCGTTGGAGTAGTCAAAGCCAACGGCAAAAGTACGGGTGAGGTTGTATCCGGCCTGAATGTGGAAGCCGTGCTCGTCCAGGTTGAGGTCAGGCGTGGTGAAGTAAGCAAAGCCGCCGTAAAGATCGAAGCGCTGCACGTCTCTCTGCTGCGCGAAAACAAGACTAAGAGGAAAGAGGAGTGTAAGGGCAAAAAAACAGAAGAGCGATTTCCTGGACATGTTGACCTCCTTGAGCAAGACCCGCAGAAGGCATAAAACATGGCAGGGTAACTAGAAAGGTAAGGACTTGGCAAGGGCCGGCGCGACTTATTTGGAAAAAAGCCGCCGCAGATGAAAGTAGCGCATAGCGTAGGCCACATCGCGCAGAATCTGGGCCTTCAAAGCTTCGGGTGAAGGAAAGCGCTGCTCGGCGCGGATGCGCTTTAGAAACGTAAGCTCCAGCGGCGTATCTTCCGACAGCAGCACCGGCTGAAAGTCCAGCAGGTGGGATTCCACCGCGAACGAAGGCTCGCCGAATGTAGGACGATTCCCAGCATTCGTGACGGAGTTAAAGGTTAACGCATCAGGACCGTCGCCGATCTTCATGCGCGTGATGTAGACGCCGTTTGCGGGCAGCAGCTCGAAGTAGGGCGCAAGATTGATCGTAGGCACCGTCTCTTTCGTGCCGATGCCGCGTCCACTGGCAGGAGTGGACAGAATGGAAAACGGACGGCCCAGAAGCGCGCGGGCAGCAGTCATGTCTCCGGCAGCAATGCGCTGACGTATCTCGCTGCTCGAAACAGGCCATCCACGCACAGTTCGCATGTGATGCGCGACTACTGCGAAGCCGAACTGTTCGCCAAGTTTGATAAGTTCAGCGATCCCGGCTTGCGCCTGGTAGCCGAAGCGGAACGAGTCTCCTTCATGGACTTCTACCGCATGCAGCCTCTCGCGGAGCACATTTCCCGCAAAAGTTTCTGCCGGCATGTGGGAGAACGCTTCCGTGAAGGGGAGGACCACAGTCGCATCGAGACCCGTTTCAGCCAACAGGCGCAGCCGTTCAGGCATCGGCGTAATCAGCTTCGGCGCGAATGCAGGCCGCAGGACGCGAACCGGATGTGGATCGAAAGTAACGGCAATGCACCTCGCGCCAAGTTCGCGAGCGCGACTGCGTGCATGCTCGATGATCCAGCGATGGCCGCAGTGGACCCCGTCAAAGTTGCCAATGGCAATGACGGTGGGGCCAAAGTCGGAGGGAAACTCATCGAGCGCGCGGAAGACTTGCATAGCTATAGCTCGAACGGGATGCGCAGGCCGTCATAGGCGAGGCGGATGTGTGGCGGCAGCTCGTTATCTGTCTCTTCGTGGAGCAGATCATGCGACATGTGCGTGAACCATGCCCGGCGCGGTTTAAGACGATCAATCCACATCAACGCTTCATCAATGCTGGCGTGGCTGGGATGGGGTGTTTTGCGCAGCGCATCGATGATAACGATGTCGAGGTTCTCAAGCAGAGGCAGGCTGCTCTCAGGGATATCGTTCATATCGGTAAGATAGGCAACATTTCCAAAGCGAAAACCGCCAACTTCAAGACCTCCGTGCAGAAGGGGAATACGCTGGAAATTGGCTCTGTGGATAGAGACAGACTCGATCCCCTCGATGCGGTGCATTTTTACACGCGCCCGCATAGGGTATTTGGACTCGGCGGAGAAAGTGTAGTCGAAGATTTTCTCGATGATGCGGGCTGTGGTGTCATCGGCATAGAGCGCGATGTGCCCGTTCGGATGATGGAAGGTAAGCGGACGCAGATCGTCCATGCCGAGGATGTGATCGGCATGCGAATGGGTATAGAGAACTGCATCGATGTCGCGGATTTTTTCGCGCAGAACCTGTTCGCGGAAATCCGGACCTGTATCAATAATGACGCAATGATCTTCCCATTGCACAGCAACGGATGCGCGGCCGCGGCGGTCGCGCGGATCGGGGGAGGTGCAGACGCGGCACTCGCATCCGAGTGTAGGGACACCCATCGAGGTTCCGCTGCCGAGGATGGTGAGAGTAGCCTGCATGTTGTTTTATTAGAGTAAATTCGAATTTGATGTGAACCTAAATGAGTCGTCATCCCGACCGAAGTCATTGCGCACCGAAGTCCCCGGTGTGCGCGGTTTTTCGCGCGCAGGGGTGGAGCAGCAATGACGTAGCGGAGGGACCTGCAGTTCTATTCCAATCACCCTGTTTCTTAATTTGCCTTAAGGTTCATTCTTCCCACTCTGTCGCAAATGGCGCGAAGATGGGTACCCATTTTCGTGCCGTGTTGAGAAAAGCAGGTCCTTCGCTGCGCTCAGGATGACAGCTTGTTACGACGGTTTCTTCTAGCTACTTCTTCTTCGGTGGAGGCTGCTGGGCCGATTTTGCAATCGCATTCGTGATCTCGACGAACATCATGCGCAGATCAAAAAGAGCATTTTGTAACAACTGCTGCTCTTTACTGGTCAGATTGCCTTTCGTCTTCTCCTGCAGCACAGCCAGCATGTCGATACTATGGCGCGCGCCTACAATGTCGATGCGCGGCTGCTGGCCCTGTTCTGTGCCTGCTCCCATGGCGATCATGGCGGAGAGATAAATGGACTGGATAACATGCTCGAAAGTCGTCTCCTGCGCGGCCCCCATGCCCGGATTCGCCTGGCGCAGCATATTGTCAATATCGCGCGACGACTGCTGATAAGCGGCATGCTGCTCGGCAGATTCCTGCGCCGATGGGCCTGCAGGCTCCTCCTCCGGTTTCGTGGCAGGCTGGGCTGCCTCAACAGGCTTCGGTTCCTCTTTATATTCCGGTTTCGGAAAGTTGATGACGCGCGCAGTCGATTCAGCAGGGCGCTCATTCTTTTCCTGCTGCCCGGTTGGTGTATCGGATTCGTCTCGCGGCTCGCCTTCCAGTGTGAACTTTCGGCGGTCGGTGACGGTGAAGGATGGCGGTTTCTCTTCCATAGGGTCCTTTTCTCAATCAGGGCAATGCGGGAGGCGCATCAAGCGGCGTGGCTCTGCCTCCCGGATAGGTGATGACAGCTTTGCGTTCCAATGCTTCGATGCGAATCATTCCTAAAGCAAAGGTCCGCGGCAGACCTGGCAGCGCATAATGCGCGGCGCTCGATATTTCTCCGATGGGCTTATCGTCGCTTTCGACACGAAGCTCAGTGCCCGGCATCGGCAGCGGGCCGTGCAGCTCAAACTGGCGCAGAGTGCGGTGCACCGTAGCGCGCGAGCGGATGCGTTCGACAATCTCCTGGCCGAGATAGCATCCCTTGTTGAAGTTGAGGGCACGGCTCTGGTTTGTCTCCTGCGGGAGATAGCGGTCGCTCATATCAAGGCCGTAGAGAGGCGTGCCTTCGAGAATGCGCAGGGATTCGAGGGCATCAAAGCCGGCAGGAGCGGCTCCGGCCTCGGTAAGAATGCGCCAGACCTCGGCAACATGTTCCGCAGCAAGCCGGAATTCAAATCGCGGGACAAGCACACTGTAAGCGCGAACGACCGTCACAGGGATGCCTTGCACTTCAGCAGGGACGAAAGCCAGCATCTCAGGGACGGGCAGGCCCAGACTATCAAGCATTGCAGGCGCTTGCGGCCCGGCTAAACCAATGGTCGTATTTGTTGCGTCTAACTCATGTAGCTCCACGTCGTCCATGATGATGAAGTGGTCGAGGTGGGCGAGGAGACGCGGCGACTGAGAGCGGTCGGTTTCAAGCAGAAGGTGGTCGGCGGCGCGGAAGACATATCCATCGCCCTGAATGCGGCCCTGCGCGTTCAGAATCAGGGTATAGTTTCCGTAACCTTCGGGAAGCGACTGCACCGTGTTGGTGACCATGCCGTTCAGCCAGCGCAGCCGGTCTTCTCCAGTGATACGGATACGAGTCAGGTAGCCGAGGTCGTAAACAGCGGCGGTATGCAGGAGCGAGGCCAGTTCCGATTCAGTACCGGCGAAAACACGAGGCGAAATGCGGCCGCGATGCATCTGAAGGTCAGATGCAGGAGACAAAGACGCCATCGGCGTAAGAGCAGTCTCGGCGATTTGCGGCATTTCGCTCATAAGAAAATTATAGCCTTCGAGGCGAGGCCGGATTGAATCCGGGAAGGACGCATGAAGATGAAGATGGCAAAGCATTTAGCTCTGCTCCTGGTTGTGGCTGTTGGAGTATGCGCCGGCCAGACGCCGACCAGCGCCACAGCGCCGAAAACCACGCCTCAGGACACGCATATCAGCCCCGCGCAGGCCAAAGAGTTGTTCAATTCCGTGGGCGTGATCCTGAAATTTGCCTCAAACGACAGCAAATTGCCCATAAAACACGACGTAAAACGCAAGCTTACGACGCGCGAAGCGGTGGAAAAATACCTTGTCGAGAAGATGAATGACGACAAGGACGCAAAGCGCATGGAACGGTCCGAGATCGTGCTGAAGAAATTCGGCCTGCTCGACCGTGACTTTCAGTTGCGTCCATTTCTATTGCAGTTGTTGAAAGAACAGATCGAGGCGTATTACGACAGCAAGACCAAGACAGTAAATCTTCTGGACTGGGCCACTCCGGATACTCAGAAGCCGGTGCTGGCGCATGAGCTGACCCATGCCCTGCAGGACCAGCACGTGGACCTGGATAAATGGGAAGACCAGACGAGCGAAGATCTTTCACATAACGTGAAGGATGACAACGAGCACATCCGGACGGATGAATCCGACACAGCCCGCGAGGCGGTGCTGGAAGGGCAGGCGATGGCAGTCTATCTGGATTATGCGCTTGCTCCTTCGGGAAAGAGCCTGCTGACGGCTCCGGATATTGTGGACAACGTCGCGGACGCAAGCGATACATCCGATTCCCCGGTGCTGGCGCGGGCGCCGCTCGTGCTGAAGGAGTCGCTGCTGTTTCCTTATCAGGATGGGTTGAAATTCGAGCAGACTATTCTCAAAGACCAGGGGCAGGCCGGAGCCTTTGCCGGAGTGCTGGATCGTCCGCCGGCTTCAAGCTACGAGATCATGAATCCGCGCGCCTATATGCGGAAGCGGAAAATTCCTGTGCTGCAGATGCCGGACGTGCACCCGCTTCTGGATGCGAATTATGAGCCGTATGACATTGGCGTGATGGGGCAGTTGGATGTTCGCATGCTGACGGAGCTGTTTGGCGGGCAGGAGATGTCTGAGGCGCTGACCCCGGCCTGGGACGGCGGCATTTACTACGCAGTGCAGAGCAGAAAAGCGAAAACCGACGCGGAGAAAAACTCTACAGCTTCCATCGGGCTCTTTTATCTCTCGCAATGGAAAACGCCGCAGGCGGCACAGGCATTTGCCAAAATGTATGCCGATGAGCTTGGGAAGAAGTATTCCAATGTCACCCGGGATACGAAGGACGAGGCCGACGAGACGGAACAAATTTACAACACCAGCGAAGGCCCGGTTGTTCTGACAACGAACGGGCGCCTGGTCTTTGCGAGTGAAAGCTTCGATCTGACAATGGCGCGTAAGCTGGCCTTTCTGGTCATGGGCGCGCAGGAGAGCGATGACGCAAATGAGGCCGCGCGGATCGGCTCCTATCCATCCATTCCGGAGCGTGGGCTGGAACTCAATGCCGGCCTCATCCATTTCTTCACCACCTGCGGCCTGATGCGGGCCGCCTTGCCGCATTAGACTTCAAACCAAAGATTTTTTGGGTTTAGGTGTAAAACCGTCGTCATTCTGACGACCAAAAGGGGGCCCCTTGCGCGTGCGGTTTTCGCGTGTTGGGGGTGACGGGAGTGAGCGTACTTAGCACTTCCGTTACAAAACAGACCGGAGACATGGTTTACAGCGGAGCGGGACGGCGACGGTTCCTCAGACTTTGGGCAAGCACAACGATGTTGTATGCCTTGGAAAGAGAGTCGGATCGTGGATCAACGTTTGCAGTTTTTGTCGAGTTATCAGAGGGAGGAGATGTCAGTAGCGGACCTGTGCCGCGAATACGGAGTCTCCCGCCCAACCGCCTACCGCTGGATCAATCGCTACAACGAGATGGGTCCGGAAGGACTCGTCGATCGCAGTCGCCGCCCACATAGTTGCTCCCATGCGACGCTGGAGCCGATTGAGAACGCAATCCTCGCACTTCGAGCTAAGCATCCGTCCTGGGGAGCGCGGAAGCTGAAGGCAAGACTGGAGATGTTACAACCAGAGGTCGTGTGGCCAGCAGCGAGCACCTTCGGAAATATTTTGAGTCGCGCGGGTTTGACCAGTCCACAGAAGAAGAGAAAGCGCACCACGCCATGTTCAGAACCGTTCTCAATGGTTACGGGGCCGAATCAGCTATGGTGTAGGGCTGTCGAAACTTTCACTCGGTTGGATGAAGCTCGGGATCGTTCACGAACGCATTCAAGCAGGGCGACCGCAGCAGAACGGTCGGCATGAACGGATGCACCGTACCCTGAAAGAAGACACAATGAAGCCACCTGCGATGTCGCTGCGTGCACAGCAGAGCCGTTTTGATCGCTTCCGCCACGTGTTCAATAACGAACGTCCGCATGAGGGCTTAAACAACCAAACGCCTGCAAGTCTCTATATTCCCAGTGCTGTACGATTGCCACGCAAAACGCTGGAATTTAAATACCCTAAGGGACATCTGCTGCGACGGGTCAACAATAGCGGCGATATTAGCTGGCACAAGAACAGGATCTTCATTAGTGAAGTATTCCGCTTCGAAGAGTTGGGACTTGAAATGCTCAGGCAAGGGCTTTATCGAGTCTTCTTTCGGGATATGGAGATCGGAGAACTTAATGCGGAAGAGCTTCGCTTCAGAGCCGCACGGCGATTGGTCTGAGTTTGCCGATGAGTGCCTTGAGTTGGAGTTATGGCAATCCAACGTGAATGATTCTTGACAGTTAATAGTCGAATGTCTACTATCATTTTCTATCGATAGTCGAATGTCTACCATGAATAAGAAAATACAGCACCGTGCGAACGTACTCCAGGGAACTCTGGACATGCTCATTCTGCGAACCCTCGTTTACGGCGCAGCTCATGGTCGTGAGATTGGCAAGCATATTCAGCGGACCACGAACGAGTTCCTTCAAATGCAGCATGGCTCTCTCTATCCTGCGCTGCACCGTTTGGAAGAAAAGGGATGGATTGTTTCCAAATGGGAGACGGCCCCTGATCGCAATCGGGAGTTCAAGTATTACCGGCTTACGGAAAAGGGCAGAAAACAACTTGTGGTCGAAGAGTCGCAGTGGAAGCAGATGGCCGAAGCTGTGGCGCGCGTGATGTGGCCTGCCGGCGAGGAGAGCTGAGATGAGATGGTGGCAGATCGGGAAGCGGGATGCAGACCTGGAGCGGGAACTAAACTCTGACCTCGAACTGGAGATCGAAGAGCAGAGGGAACGCGGCTTATCACCGGAAGAAGCCCGCCGCGCAGCCCTGCGCGCTTTCGGTAATCCCACATTGATTCGCGAACAAACGCATCTGGCATGGGGCTGGGATTGGCTCGAAAGCTTTCTGAAAGACGTTGCTTACGGTATGCGTTCCCTGCTGCGCAGCCCCGCACTGACTGCTGTTGCTCTGTTATCACTCGCGCTCGGCATTGGCGCCAATACCGCTATCTTCAGCATTCTCGACGCAGTCCTGCTGCGCAACCTGCCCGTTCAACAGCCCTCGCAGCTCGTCCTTCTCGGGACCGGTTCCTGGAGCGGAAGTTCAGATTCCTGGGCGATCACCGAGCTCTATTCCTATCCCTTCTACCGCGACCTGCAGAAGGACAACACTGTCTTCAGCGACACAGCCTCTGTCTTAAGCATGACCAACTCCGTCTTCGGCACCGTCGACAATAGCGACCACACTGAGCCGATGAAGGTGCAGCTGGTCTCCGGCACTTACTTCCCCACACTCGGCGTCCGCCCGCTCATGGGCCGACTTCTCACCGACGAGGATGACAACACGGAAGGCAACCATCCTGTCGCCGTCATCAGTTATGCCTGGTGGGTGGGCAATCTCTCCCGTGACCCTCAAGTCCTCAATCGCAAACTCAAACTGGGTGACACCATCTTCGACATCGTCGGTGTGGCTCCTCAGGAGTTCTTCGGAACCACCGTCGGTGAGCAGCCCGACATCTGGGTCCCGCTGTCGATGATCGCTTCCGTTCCACCCAGCTGGGGCAGCTACACAGACAAGCGCAACGAATCGCTCTACATCTTTGGGCGCCTCAAACCCGGCGTCTCGCTCGATCAGGCAGCGTCCAACATCAATCTCGTTTTCCACCAGATATGGCTGAGCTATCGCAATGAGCATGTCACCCAGCAAGACCTCGCCGATCTGGAAAAGACTCAAGTCCGGCTCACTCCGATGGAGAAAGGACTCTCAGGCCTGCGTAGCGCGTACTCCCAGCCTCTGAAAGTCCTCATCTCGCTCACCGGAATGGTTCTTCTCATCGCCTGCGCCAATATCGCCAACCTTCTGCTCGCCCGCTCGACTGCGCGCGTCCGCGAGTTCGCTGTCCGTCAGGCGCTCGGCGCAAAGCGTTCCCGCCTCATCCGCCAGCTCCTCACCGAATCACTTTTGCTTGCGATCGCCGGTGGTGCATTCGGCATCGCCTTTGCAGGCGTTGCCGACCGCATTCTCCTCCATATGATCTCCGGTGGTCCCGATACCGTTCCACTCGATGTCTCCATTCACACCAATGTTCTGCTCTTCACTATCGCCGTCACCGTATTCACCGCTCTTCTCTTCGGAACTCATCCGGCTCTCCGCGCCACCAAGCTCGAGCTCACGGAATCTCTCAAGGACGGCCGCAGTGCAAACAGCGGCTCCACAAAGACTCCGCTCGCCAATGGCCTCATCATCACACAGGTCGTCTTCTCGCTCGTCCTTCTGGTGGGCGCTGTCCTCTTCGTGCACAGCCTTATCAATCTCAACCATGTCGATACTGGCTTCAACCGCGAGAACACGCTTGTGCTCAACCTCGATCCCAGCTCCATCGGCTATAAAGACTCTGAACCCCGTCTCGCCGCGCTTTATCAAAAGATTGAGCAGAGCGTGGCGGCCCTCCACGGCGTTACCTCCGCCAGCTTCGCAATGATGACCTTCAATCAGGGCGCCTGGACCAATTCCGTCATCATTCCAGGACTTGATCCCAGCCTTTCCAAGAATATCTACCAGAACGTTGTCGGCAACGATTACTTCAAGACCATGCAGATTCCACTCATTGCCGGCCGCGCCTTTGGCCCGCAGGATACATCCACCTCGCAAAAGGTGACCATCATCAGCGAGGGCTTCGCCAAAAAGTTTTTTCCTAACACCAATCCCATCGGCCGCCAGTTCGCCATTGGCGTCGACCGCAACGTTCCCCAGTACGACATGGAGATCATCGGCATCGCCAAAGACGTAAAGTCTCAGGGACTCAGCGAGAGCCGCAACGTTACTGACTACATGCCCTACGTTCAGCGCCCGCGATATCTCCACAACCTCGTAATTCGCTATACCGGCGACCCCGCCACCGTCTCATCGACCGTCCAGACCGCCATCCGCTCGATCGACCGCGCTCTCCCCATCACGCGCGTCTCCTCACTGGATGAACAGGTCGCCGGTTCCATCACACAGCAACGCACTGTCGCTCAGCTCTCCGCGTTCTTCGGCCTGCTCGCAGTCTTCCTCTCCTGCATCGGTATCTATGGTTTGATGTCCTACATGGTCTCGCGCCGCACCAACGAGATTGGCATCCGCATGGCCCTCGGCGCCGAACGATCCAACGTCAGCTGGCTTATCATGCGCGAGATCATTCTCATTGTCGCAATCGGCGTCGTCATCGGCATCCCTGTCACCCTCGCCGGCTCCCGCCTTGTCACCAACATGCTATTTGGGATTAAAGGCACAGATACCATCACCCTTATCGCTTCCGTTGCTGCCCTGCTGCTCGTCGGACTTATCTCCGGCTACCTGCCCGCCCGCCGTGCCGCGCAAGTAGATCCCATGATCGCCCTCCGCTACGAATGACGCGCTATCTTGCACTGGTCACAGTCGGTGTCTAAAGCGTTATCTCCAAAACGGACGCTCATTGGGAACGGTGAGATCAACACGCGCTTCAGGCTTGGAACTCAAAGGAAGCACTTGCAGCGGTCGTCTATTACGCCATCGCATTTCCAGAGTTGAAGCAGCGGAACTGGATCATTCATGAACCCCATTGCAATACAAGTCGAATCGACTAGAGTTTGAAATTGCCCCACGAACCCCTATGTCACCCCGACATTGCTTTTGGATCCTCATTGCGCTCGATGACGAGCGATGAGCGTCCCATTGCGAGAGCGGCACATTTGCACTGAGTCGGGGTATATCCGTTCATCCAGTATTTGCCGCGCGAAAAAGCGGGCCATGGAAATGACAGAGTATGGAAAGCATGGAAAGCCATGAAGCCGGCTTTCCACCCTTCCCACACTCCTTGGAAATCCCTGCGGGATTCCCACATTCCCACGGCCTCGACGATTAGAGATGTCTTTTTGTACTCCCCGAAACCCGAATCATCACCACCGCAAGGGGCTTGTAACGGATGTCTCAGGTCCACAACGTAACGCATGTCCAGGTACACTCAGGAGGAAGAAACTTAAGCCGGCCTGTCTGGCGTTTCTTTCGCCTGCCTACCCTGACACATAAGCGCATGTCGGAGACCTCGGATGCGGCTCAGACTGAGGACTACGTGTCGGTCGGCACCGTACGAAATAATGACCCCAGCGTTTCAATCAAACTCAGGAGCTTGACACGCCTGATATAGTCAAACTGGAAGTTTCAAAAGGCATGGTTTCGGCCATGCCTTTTGTTCGTTTAGCGCAAGTTATTGAAAATAAACGATCTCCGTACAGAATCATCGCTGTAAGTCGTAGAAAATAAAGGATCTCCGTACAAAGCCGGGGGAGGGGGTAACCAGCTGCATTTATACTGAACTTCTCGCACTGTTTTCAGTCATTTGTCCTTACGGAGTTCAGTTTGCAGCAAGCAGAAATCGCAATCATCGGAGGCAGCGGGCTGTACGCCATGCCCGGCCTGACCAATACGCGCGAGGAGCGCGTTGAGACGCCATTTGGAGAGCCAAGTGACGCATTTGTATTGGGCGATCTGGAGGGGCGGAAGGTTGTCTTTTTAGCGCGACATGGACGCGGCCATAAGCTGTTGCCATCGGAACTGAACTTTCGCGCCAATATCTACGCGATGAAGAAGCTGGGCGTGGAGCGGATTCTTTCTGTTTCTGCCGTTGGATCGCTGAAAGAAGAGCACAAGCCGACGGACTTCGTCGTTCCCGACCAGTTCATCGACCGCACGTTTCATCGCGAATCGACCTTCTTCGGCAACGGAATCGTCGGCCACGTGGCCTTTGGCGATCCTGTCTGCGGCACAGTTGCAAAGACAATTGCCGATGCCTGCGGCAAGGCTGGCGTGGTGGGCAAGGCCGGCGGGACCTATGTGTGCATGGAAGGCCCGCAGTTCTCGACCCGCGCAGAGTCGAACCTGTATCGCAGCTGGGGTGCGGACGTGATCGGCATGACCAACCTGCAGGAAGCAAAGCTCGCCCGCGAGGCAGAGATTTGTTACGCGACGATGGCCATGGTCACCGACTACGACTGCTGGCACGAAGGCCACGACGACGTGACGGTCGAGCAAATTGTCGCCGTGCTGAACCGGAATGCGGCCAATGCTGCTAAGGTAGTCCGGGCGGCAGTTGCGGCTATGCCGAAGGATCGTACCTGCACATGCGGAACAGCGCTTCAGTACGCGATTCTTACAAACCCTGCTGCGATTCCGGTTGAGACTCGCGAGCGGCTCGATCTGCTGGTCGGCAAATATCTGAACAAATAGATAGGAAAAATATGGCGATTCTGGTTGTGGGAAGCGTTGCGTTCGACAGCATTGAAACACCTTCAGGAAAAGCGGAACGCTGTCTGGGAGGAGCGGCAACATATTTCTCGCTGGCGGCCAGCTACTTTACCGATGTGCGCGTGATCGCAGTGGTCGGCGAAGACTTTACGGCAGCAGAAGAAGATGTGCTGAAGCGGCGCGGCGTAGATACCCGCGGCATCGAGCATCGGGCGGGAAAGAGCTTCTTTTGGCGCGGATCGTACCTGAAGAACCTGAACGAAGCGCAGACTCATGAGACGCAGCTGAATGTCTTCGAGACATTTTCGCCGAAGATTCCAGCTGAATATGCTGACTCCGAGTTCCTGTTTCTGGCAAACATCGATCCGGTGCTGCAGGAGAATGTTCGCAGCCAGATGCCGCGCGTGAAGATGGTCTGCGGCGACACAATGAATTACTGGATCAACGATCATCGCGAGAACCTGGAGAAGGTCCTGAAAGGGCTCGATGGCCTGTTGATCAATGATGGTGAAGCCAAACTTCTGGCCCAAGACGACAACCTTGTACGTGCCGCAGAGAAGATTTTGGCTGCCGGACCGAAAAGTCTCATCGTGAAACACGGAGAATTCGGAGCGACTGCATTTTTCAGTAATCGGCTCTTTCCCGGCAGCACGAATCATGTCGCGATTCCGTTTCGGGCTCCGGCATTACCGCTGAGCGAAGTTGTGGATCCGACAGGCGCAGGAGACTCGTTTGCAGGCGGATTCTTCGGCTACCTGGCTTCGCAGAAGGAAATCACGCCGGCAACATTTAAGCGCGCGATGTTCTATGGCGGAGTGATGGGATCATTTGCCGTGGAGCGCTTTGGAACAGACCGGCTCCAGGCGCTGACGCGCGAGGAAATTGACCAGAGGTTTGCGCTGTTCCGCGAGTTATCTCACCTTGACTGAACCTGACAACGCCCGGCCCGCTCTCCGGCAGGAGACGTGGCTGGTCGCCTGTATTGCCTTGGCGTTATCGCTGATGGCGCTGGCTTATTGCCTGCCGCGGGGCATGCTGTTGCTGTACGGCGATGCCGTCGCGCATCTGGCGATTGCGCGGCGTGTCTTTGATTCGCTGAATCCCGGCTTTCGGCAGCTTGGCTCGGTATGGCTGCCGCTCCCGCATCTGCTGCTGCTGCCATTTGTGCAGAAGATGTCGTGGTGGCAAACGGGACTTGCAGGAGCGTGGCCTTCGATGGCCTGCTATGTCTTAGGATGCGCCGGGATTTACCGATTGGCGCGGATGTGGCTCTCTCCGCTGTTTGCCGTCATTGCCGTTCTGTTTTATGGGCTGAATCCCGGGTTGCTGTACATGCAGACGACCGCAATGACGGAGCCGCTTTTTCTGGCGGAGATGATCTGGAGCGCCCTGCTGATCGCCGAGTATGGTCGCGCGTTGAAATCAGGCGAACAGAGGCGCGCGTCGCGACTGCTGATTGCTGCCGGATTCGTGCTGGTAGGCGCAGTATTTACGCGTTATGACGGCTGGATTTATGCCTCTTTCGCCTGGATGGTGGCGGCATGGGGCATGCGGCGGCATTTGCGCGAACGCGCGGGCGGAGCATTTGTTCTGTTCACGGTGTTGTTGATGGCTGCTCCACTTTTCTGGCTGGCATACAACGCGAAACAGTTCGGCGACCCGCTGGATTTCATACGCGGTCCGTATTCGGCGAAGGCGATTGACCTTCGTACTACGAAGCCTGGATCGCCGCATTATCCCGGCTGGCACAGCATGCGTGTAGCTTCGCTTTATTTCCTGAAGGCTGCGGAACTGGGCGCTGCGCCGCTACGCTGGAGCAATCTGTTGCTGTGGCTTTCGCTCGCTGGAACGGCCTTTGCCGTGTGGGTGCGGCGAGGCAAGGGTATTGCCGCGGCGCTGCTGTTGTGGATACCGTGGCCGTTCTATGCTTACTCCATCGCTTACGGGTCTGTGCCTATTTTCATTCCGCTATGGTGGCCGCACTCCTGGTATAACGTGCGCTACGGGATGGAGATGCTTCCGGCCTTTGCGCTTTTCTCAGCCTTTTTTATATGCGGGCTTGTTGTCTGGTTATCCAGGAGGTGGCCGCAATCCGGACCATGGATTGTCTTTGTTGCTGTGGTTCTGATGGCGGCGGACAGTGTGGCATTGATGCGTGGCCGTCCGCTTGTCCTGCAGGAGGCAGTGGCCAATTCAACCACGCGGATTCCATTTGAAGAATCGCTGGCGCAGGCGCTTGCTTCGCTCCCCAGGGAAGGCATGATCCTGATGTATACGTCGGAACATCCGGGAGCATTGCAGCGGGCGGGAATCCCGTTAAAGCGGACAATCAATGAGGGCGATTACTATCAGTGGCCGGGAGCATTGCAGCACCCTGCCCAGTCGGCGGCAATTGTTGTGACGACGGCAGGCGACGCGGTGGAGCGTGCGGTTGCGGCGCATCCGGAAGGGCTGACGCTGGTTGACGTAATTTGTTCCACCGGCCAACCGTGTGCGCGTATTTATCTGGCAAAGTGATAGCATCACGCTCAAACAGCGATGACAAATCTTTTTCTTGCGTTTGAAGAGCCAGGCCACATGCTGAGCTTCAGCGGCCTACAGGAAGCGGTGCTGACCGGCGGCGCTGCCGGACGCCTGCTGCTGGCGGCCTTTCTGGGCGGCGTCATCGGAATTGATCGCGAATATCATCACAAACCATCCGGCGTGCGTACCAATCTGCTGATCTGCTTCGGCGCCGCGCTGTTTACGTTTCTTTCGTCAGTGATTGCAGGCGCGAGCAGCACAAACAAAGGGCAGATTGCGTCAAATGTTGTCCAGGGCATCGGCTTCCTCGGCGCGGGATTGATTATCCGCAATCGCGACCGGGTGAGCGGGCTGACGAGTGCCGCAACAGTGTGGGCAGTGGCCTCTGTAGGAATGGCATGCGGAGCAGGGTTGTATATTCCTGCTGTATTCGCGGCTGTGCTGGTGCTGGTTGCGCTTGAAGGCGTGGGCGTTCTGGAGCGCTATGCGAACCTGAAGATATATTCTGTCATTTATGAAGCGCGCGGAACCGATGAGGAAAAGATGTCGCTATCCATTCTGCATGCCATGGACCGCGGGAAGCACAGGCTGGTTGGGCTGGAGCAGCAGGATTTGGGGGCATTGAAGCGTTTGTCCTTTGCTCTGGCCACATCGCGGCGTGGGCACGAGAAACTGGCGGCGGCATTGCTGGCTGCTCCTGCTATTGAAGAATTGTTGACCTTTCGCGATCCGGAGGATGATTGATTCATTTTGTTAAGGCGCATGCCTGCGGAAATGATTTTCTGATAATCAATGCGCCAGAACTAAGTGCAGAAGAGCAGCGTAAGGCTGCTGTATGGCTGTGTGCCCGGAATGCGGGAGTAGGCGCGGATGGTGTCGAGTATCTGGAGTGGACGAGTGAGCATTCAGGACGGATTCGCCTGTTTAATGCAGATGGCTCGATTGCCGAAATCTCCGGCAATGGAACGCGCTGTGTCGCTGCGTGGATGGCGTATGAGAAGAAATTTTCCAGCGGTGAGGTCATTAGGCTGGAGACCGATGCCGGAACACGGGAGTGCCGCATCGTAGAGGCCGAGGGCTTTCGATTTCAGATTGAATCGCGGATGGGTATTCCAACGCTTGAGAGCCGCATCGTGGAACTGGCTTCAGGTTCGCTGCAGGGAATCCTTGTCTCGACCGGTAATCCTCATTTTGTCATCTTTGTTGAAGGCCCGGAATTTTCGGTGCACGGAAAAAGATGGCAGGAGATTGGGAGCGAGGTCTGTTTCCATTCGGATTTCCCCGAACAAACCAATGTCGAATTTGTGCGTGTTATAGATACGAATCATATTGAGATACGTATTTTTGAGCGCGGCGTAGGTCCCACGACATCTTCGGGAACCGGAACGTGTGCTTCGGCAGTGGCGACCATCGCACATAGCGGCGGCGCGGAGCATCTGCTGGTGCGCGCACCTGGAGGCGAACAGCGCGTGGAATGGCACGGCAAAGGAGGCGAGATTCTGCTGGCCGGTCCTGCTGAATTGATTGCGACAGGCGAGGCGTTCGGATGCTGAAGCCGCCTGCAGTCGCGCCAGATGCGCGTGTTGCTGTTATCGCGCCAGCCAGTTCCTCGAAACCGGAGCGACTGACGCGCGGCATGGAGGCTTTGCGCGCAAGGGGCTATGACGCGGAGTTCGGCAAGTATGCACAGGGACGGCAGCCGCCATATTTTTCAGGCACGGCTGAAGAGCGCCTTGCTGATCTGCATGGGGCCTTTGCCGATCCGGAAGTGCGGGCCATATTTTGTACCCGTGGCGGTTACGGATCAAATTATTTGCTGGAAGATATTGATCTCGATCTGATCCGGGACAATCCCAAGCCACTGTTTGGCTACAGCGATCTAACAGCAGTGCAGACCTGGCTGCTGGATGAGCTTGGACTGATCTCGTTCCACGGGCCGATGGTGGCGGCTGATTTCGCCGTTGATAACGGTGTGCACGATGCAAGCCTGGATGCTTCGTTGGATGGCGATACCGTAGTTGTTGGCGCTGCCGAGGGACTGCGTGTTTTAAAGCCCGGGCAAGCGAAGGGAGTGATGTATGGAGGATGCCTCAGCATTCTGACAGCTTCGCTGGGAACACGATTTGCGCCACAGACGGAAGGCAGGCTGCTGTTTCTGGAAGATGTGGGCGCGAAGCCCTATCAGATTGACAGAATGCTGCGGCAGATGGTGCTCGCCGGGAAGTTCGACGGCGTGACCGGATTCATTTTTGGAGAAATGCTGGAGTGCGCATCGCCAGGTACCGGACCGGAATTGCTGGAACAGGTTATTCTGCGTGTGCTGGACTGGTTTGACGGGCCGATTACCATTGGACTGCGATCCGGACATGTATCGCGCAGCAACGTCACACTACCATTTGGCATTGAAGCAGAACTGATTTTAGAGAACGAGCCGGTGCTGCGATATCTTGAGCCAGCAGTGCAGGCTGATTAAGAGATGCAAAAGAAACATATTCATCTGATTGGGATTTGCGGGACGGCAATGGCGTCACTGGCCGGACTTTTGCAATTGAAGGGACATCACGTGACCGGCTCGGACCAGGCGGCGTATCCGCCGATGTCCGATTTACTGCATAGTTTGCAGATTCCGGTCGCGGAGCCTTTTTCAGCCGAGAACCTGAAGCCGCATCCCGATCTGGTGATTATTGGCAATGTCATGTCGCGTGGCAATGTGGAGCTGGAATATGTGCTCGATCAGCGGATTCGATTTACTTCGCTGGCAGAGTTGATTCATGCGGAATTTCTGACTGGGCGCGAATCGCTTGTAGTAGCGGGAACACATGGAAAGACCACGACGACCAGCATGCTGGCGTGGATTTATGAAGTTGCATCGCGTACACGGCCTGAGCTCGCGCCGTCGTTTCTGATCGGCGGCGTTGCGGAAAATTTTGGAACCAGCTTTCAGCTGCGTGAGACAAGGCCGTTCATTCTGGAAGGCGATGAGTACGATACCGCCTTCTTCGACAAAGGGCCGAAATTCATGCACTACTTCCCCGATGTGTTGATTCTGACGCATGTGGAGTTCGATCATGCGGATATCTATCGCGATCTCGACCAGGTAAAGACAGCGTTTAAACGGCTGGTGAATCTGGTTCCACGGCGCGGGCGCATTGTCGCGTTTGATGGCGCGGCGAATGTATCGGAATGTGTGAGCAAGGCTTTTTGCAGCGTTGAGCGTTATGGTTTTGCGGCAGCGTCTGAATGGCGAATCGCAGATCTGCAATTCCGTGGAGGACGGAGTTCCTGGAAAGTTTTTCGTCGCGGTGTCATATGGGCAGAGCTGGAGCTTCCGATGGCAGGAGAGCACAATGCGTTGAATGCCACGGCCGCCGCTGCTTTGGCCGCAGGGCAGGGTTTAGCGACTGCTGCAATTCAGGAAGCATTGGCTACGTTTGAAAGCGTGAAGCGGAGACTCGAGGTGCGAGCGGTTGTGGATGGTATTACGATCATCGACGACTTCGCGCATCATCCAACAGCAATTCGAGAGACGCTGAAGGCGCTGCGAGGTGCATATCCTGATGCGCGTTTGTGGGCTGTGCTTGAGCCGCGCTCGAACACTCTTCGACGGAATGTTTTTGAGCGCGAATTGATCAAGAGCCTTTTGCTCGCAGACCACATTGTGCTGGCCGGTGTTTTCAAGCAGGAGAGCATTCCGGAAAATGAGCGGCTGCATCCTGAGGCCGTTATTGACGGCCTAAAGCAATCCGGCAAAGATGCTGCGCTCTATGCAAATGCCGATGCTATCGTGGAGGCGATCAGCCCGGAGCTGCGTTCGGGCGATGTAGTTGCCATCTTATCCAATGGCGGCTTTGACGGGATTTATGAAAAGCTGCCGCGGCGTCTGGAGCAGAAGACATTGGCGCATTTGTAAACGATGCTGTCTACCATTACTATCGTTTCGTTCTACCTGATTATGGGCCTTCCGGCGGCCCTGATTGGCTTGCCGTGGACGCTCGTGCGCGGTGATATCTCCCTTCTTTATCGATGGGCAATGTGGATTGCGCATACAGGGTTGAAAATTGGCGGCGTCCGTATGGAAGTCAGCGGGCGTGAAAAGCTTGATCCGCAGCAGCGGTACATTTTCATGTCGAACCATGTTTCGAATTTGGATCCGCCTCTGTTACTGCCGCTGCTTCCGGGACGCACGTCCATTTTTCTGAAGCGATCACTGATGAAGATTCCCGTGCTGGGATACGCGATGCGTCTAGGAGACTTTGTTCCTGTGGATCGCGACGGGCGCGTGGAAAGCGCGAAACAGAGCGTGGAACGGGCAGGTCAGGTCATGGCATCCGGAGTGCATATTACTTCATTTGTAGAGGGAACACGCTCACGCGAAGGACGAATGCTGCCTTTCAAGAAAGGACCATTTTATCTGGCGTTGGAAACCGGGAATCCTGTTGTCCCGATCTCTATCTGGGGCACGGAAAGCATGATGAAGAAGGGTAGTATGCGTGTCACGCCCGGGACTGCGCATGTTGTTTTCCATCAGCCCATATGGCCCCGTGAGTATGCAACACGCGAAGACTTGATGGCTGCCGTGCGGCAATCGATTGCGTCGAGTCTGCCGGAATGGATGCGGGGAGAGCCGGTCCACTCTACGGCTTCAGAATAGGGTTATAGCCGTCAGACATGAGCTTAGCGCGCACGAGCTTTGCTTCGTCGCGTGACGGAAACGGCCCAACCTGAACATGAAGCAGCTGGTCCTGCGGCTCATTGCGGACAACTACGTTGTACCCGCGCTGACGCAGGGCAGAAGCCAGCGCATTGGCATCTTCTGAACGCGTCACAGCCGCAATTTGGACCATGACCGGCGGCCCGCTCGGCTTTGATGTAGGCAGCGGCAGGGAAGCCGGCTTGATCTCAGGCGCTGGTGTAGATACTGGCGAGGGTTTGGAGGAGGCAGTGCTTACAGGAGCCTGCTTCATTGGAGCCGCCGCTGGTTGAGAAGGCATCGCCGGACCGGAATCCTCATCGAGAGATTCAGTAACCGTATTGGAATCTTGTGGAGTCGTACCGGCTGCCTGAAGGGTTTCCATGGCGGAAGGTTTGGGAGCAGGCGATGCCGCAGGCGCTGGGTTTGGATCTGGAGCAGCGGTCGGCGTATTGGTGACTGGTGTTTCGCTGCCGCGCCGTCCGGTGGAGTAGCCAAAGCCGAAGAAGACTCCGCAGATAAGCACCAGGCCGAAGAAGATGCCGAGCAGCGTAGTAGCGCTTAAAGTGATCTCGGAATCAACTTCTTCCGGTTCGCGTTCGATTGGCCTTCTCATTGCCGTTCCTCAGGTGCCGGAGCAGGGGCTGTGAGCTTCTGTACGAGCGTGAGCAGTTCCATAGGGAGCGGGAAAATCACCGTTGTGTTCTTCTCGGTGCCGATGTCGGTGAGTGTCTGTAGATATTTTAGCTGGAGCGTAATGGGTTGCGCGGCAAGCAGATTCGCGGCATCTACGAGGCGTTGCGCAGCACTGTATTCACCCTCGGCATTGATGATCTTCGAACGCTTTTCGCGTTCCGCCTCGGCCTGCTTCGCCATGGCGCGCAGCATCTGCTCGGGCAAATCCACCTGCTTGACCTCTACGCTGACTACCTTGACACCCCAGGGTTCGGTGCGCTGGTCAATGATGGTCTGAATACGCTGGTTCAATGCATCGCGGTGTGAAAGCAGGCCATCCAGTTCGACTTCGCCTAATACGGAACGCAAAGTAGTCTGGGCAAACTGCGAGGTCTGGTAGACGTAATTTGCGACCTCAATGACGGCCTTCAGCGGATCAAGCACGCGAAGAGTGATGACCGCATTGACCTTAATAGTGACGTTGTCGCGAGTAATCACGTCCTGCGGCGGCACTTCGAGGACTTCCTGCCGCAGTGAAATGCGAACAATCTGGTCCAATGGGCGGAAAACGAGAATGATGCCGGGCCCCTTGGGGCGAGGGAGAGCCTTTCCCAAACGGAAAATGACGCCGCGTTCATATTCGCGCAGAATTTTAATGGAATTCAGCAGATAAAGAATAATGACTGCAATGACGATCAGGCCCGAAATTCCCATATTTACGCCTCACTGAGGTGCGATTGTACCGCATTGACATTGGGAAAAGATGCTCAAATGATGGTGGACTGACTGTCGGGAATCCGCTCTACCAACAGAGTAAGATTGCGGACTTCGCGCACGCGCACGCGCTCTCCAGCCGAGACAGGCGAAGGCGATTCAGCGAACCAAAGCTCCCCATGCACCATGACCTGACCACGCGGATCAAGCGCCTGCTGCGCAATCGCAATGGAGCCGATGAGGGCCTCGGGGCCGGTAAGAACTTTATTTCGTCGGGCGCGAATCGTGATGCGAACCAGAAACGTTGTAATCGCTCCAAAAGCGATGCCGGTTCCGATCGCTGTGGCCATGCTGACGCGCATTTCCGGAATCGGGCCGGCCACCAGCGTAAGCAGCGCAAAGACGAGGCAGATGACTCCTGCCGTCGCAAGAACGCCGTGGCTGGCAAATTTTGCTTCGAGAACCATCAGGATAAATGCCGCAATGAGCATCATCAGGGACGTATACCGGATCGGCAGCAGGTTAAGCGCAAAGAGCGCAAGTACGACCAGGAGAGTCCCTAAAGCTCCTGGAATGATAGTGCCGGGTGTATTGAATTCGAGATAAACAAGCAGGCCGCCGACAACCAGAATCAGAACAGCGAGATTCGGGTCCATAAGCCGGTCGAGGATGTTTTCGCGAACTGTAGTGTCTACCGGAGTAATATGCGCATTGCGCGTGTGCAGCGTAGCGCTTGAGCCGTCAAAACGGGTGACAACGCGACCATCAAGCGCATCCAGCAGTGCAGTGTTGCTCGGCGCGACAATATCTATAAGCTTGAGCTGCTCGGCTTCGCGCTCAGTGTAAGACTTCGAGTTGAGCACAGCGTCTTGCGCGGCATCCGTATTGCGGTTACGCCGCGATACATAGGAGCGGAGAAACGCCGTCGCGTCATTCTCTATCTTCTGCTTCATAACGGCATCGGCTGTTCCGCCCATGATGACCGGATGCGCTGCCCCGGCATTGGTTCCCGGCGCCATGGAGGCAATGTCTGCCGATTCGAGAATGAAGAAGCCGGCAGACCCGGCACGGCTGCCGGAAGGCGCGATATAGACAATCACCGGAGAAGGCGAGGCCAGAATGTCATGAACGATGCTACGCGTGGATTCGAGGAGGCCGCCCGGCGTATTCAGTTCAATCAATACGGCATCAGCGTGGGTATCGGCTGCACGTGCGAGGCCGCGGCTGATGTATTGTTCGCTGATAGGCTGAATCGTATCGTGCACGCGCAGCAAAACGACCTGCGCCGGCGCTGGGGCGGCAGCATGCACCATGCTGGTAGAAAGCAACACAGCGACACAGTCGAAAAGAATCATCGTGCTGCGCCGCAGATAGCTCATGGCACCTGTTGTCCTCGTTGTTCCAGGGCCTGCTTCATACCATGCGCATTGGCATTGCCTGGGTCGATCTGCAGCGCCTGGCTCACTTCGCCAGCCGCAGCGCTTAGCTGGTTTGCCTGCAGATCCATGCGCGCCAGTACCAGATGCGCCGTCACATTGGGTTTCAGCTGAAGAGATTTCTGTGCTTCCTGGCGGGCCGCCTCGGGATCACTGCTGCGTTCGCGCACCTGCGCAAGTCCGGCATGGGCTGTGGCAGATGAAGGATCAGCGGCTAGCGCGGCCTGAAATTCGCGTTCAGCCTCGAGAACCAGGCCCCGGTTGAAAAACTGTGTGCCTTCCTTGACGAGGGTTGTAGCGCGTTCGGCAGGAGGCAGCGCGCTCAAACGCATGGTCTGTACCTGTTCCATTTCAAATGCCGCCTGGCGGAAGCTGGCTTCGTTGTAGATACGTTTGATGCGTTCCAGCGGGCCATTGTTCTGATTGCCTGCGGTCGACGTATTGAGAGAAGCATCGACTTTCGAAGCAGACCCCGGGTTCTGCTGCTCATTGCGCAGCATGGTGACTACGCTTGCGGCTTCCGTGTCTTGTGGGCGGAGCTTCACGGCCTGGTCTATCTCGCGGAGCGCTCCGGCGATATCGCCTCGACGGCGCAGAGCAAGAGCGAGATTGAAATGGTAGTCAGCATCTTTGGGATCAGCAATGACAGCCTGCTGAAAGAGTGCGCCTGCATCTTTTCCGCGGCGGGCAGCAGCAACGCCCTGATTATTGACGACCTCAGGCAGCGGAAGCCGGGTTGAATCGAAAGCAAAGGCATCTTCTGCTTCCATGTATTTGCCGGTGTAAAAGAAAGCCAGTCCGCGATAGAAGTCGGCTTCGAGCGCATTTGGGTCATCCTTCGTCAGGTGTCCCAGAGTCGATGCAGCCAATTCAAAATTCTGGTTTGCGAAATAGGTTTTGCCTAGAGCCAGCCATGCCGGATAAAAGTGCGGGCTGAGCCGGACGGCCTCGCGAAGATGACGGATCCGTTCATCGATGGAGCCTTCTGTTAGTCCGCGCACATAATTCTCGAAGGCATCGATGCGCAGGTCCGAATCAGCCGCAACGAACGTCTGTTCCGCCACAGCATATGTGGGATCAAGCTGCCGCGTTACCTGCCAGGCCATGGTATTCAGTGTTTCCAGCAGATGTGCCAGATCGGCTTGTCTGGTCAGCTGCGGCCCGAGCTTCAGACTAGTGATATCGAGAATCTGTGCGGTCGCGTTGAGCGTATTCCCGCTCGTAGTGAAGAAGCCAAAGACGACGTAGTCGGCATCGAGCGTTTGTGCCAGACGGATCGCGCTGGCGCGCGATGGCTGAAAATTCTGCGGCAGCCCGAGATGATCAAGAGCATAGAGAAGGTCGCTGCGGCTGATGGGCAAAAATCCTGCGGAGGCAAGCCGCCGATTGAAAATCTCTGGGAATGCCTCTCCAATCCAGTTCAGGCTTGCTTGACCGCTATGATTTTCAAATGGAAGCACCAGCAACAGACGCCCATGCGCAAGAGCCTGAGTGGATGCTGGAGGAGGCGTCTCCGGCTGAGGGCGCGGCGCAGTCGTTGAAGGTTGCTGCGCGAAAACAAGCGGCATAGCTGCAAGCAGCCAGCCGCACAGGATAAGGCGTAATGGAGTCAAAAGCCGCACTTCAAGGCTGATTATAGTGAAGCGGCGGGGGGTCATGTATTGTTTCGATGGCTTCCTGCGGACGGTCGAAATGAAGCACGGCTGCCCATTGGCCCTGCCGCTCCGCGCGCCATGCAACATTGCCACCCAGCAGACGGGCAATCATTTCCGGCGGAAGATCGCGGTGGAAATCGAAAAACCGCGTATCCAGCGCTTCATTCTTGCCGCCAAGGCTCAAAGGCAAATTGGGTGGATCATATTTGGTAGAAAAAATAAGAGCGGCGGTGTATAGATCACTCATCTGCGCTGCTTTTTCGATCTGCGGCAGTGCGAAATTATCAAGCGATATAACCTGCATGGGTATGGTTACGTAGCCAAGTTCGGCTTTGCTCAATTCGTCGGTTGCCGGCCATGCGGTCAGGACGGTTGCACCGGGATAGTGCGTTTCAATTTGCCCGATTGCCGCCTGGTGCAGCAGGATTACGTCTCTATAGGCAAGATTGTCTTCCGGAGCAAAACGGTATGGCGGATTGATGAAGAGTCCGGCCAGAAATGCAACCATGCTCAACGCCACCAGATATGGCCATTGACGCAGCCGTCTGTAAAACGTATTAACGCAAACAAGAATCACCAGCGGATACAGCGGGAGAAGATACCGCGTTAGCAGCGCTCCGCCTACGATGGAAAAGAAGATCACGTTGGCGAGAATAATGACGTAGAACTTGATTTGGCTGCTTATGAAAATGCGTTCTCGTCCCTCAATCGGCGGCAGCATCATGCAGGCAAACATCGAGAGCACAGGCACGAACAGATTCATGTGCGCGGTAATGTGCAGTACGCGATGCGCAAAGGCCAGCAGCACGCGCAACGGTGTGAGTGTGGCCGTGGCGTTGTAGCGCAGATATTCAGGATTGCCAAAGACGAAACCGGTACGATGCCAGTGATAGGCATACCAACAGGCAAGCGGCACAATCGGAAACAGCAGAATGCCGGCCTTTACCAGATGAGATCGACGTGAAGTTTCAGACGGCTTCCACTTCTCCGGCGCAAGGAGCAGCCATGTTTCCCATGCCGCGAGCGCTAGTGGCGTCACGATCGCCGTCTCCTTCGATAATGCCGCAAGTGAGAAGCACAGTGCAGAGATACATAGATGACCTTCAAAAAAGAAAACCAATGCCCACAACGTAGCGGCTGCGGCAAACATGTCCGCGTGCGCGAGTGAGCTTTGCGCAAACCATACCGGATAAAGTCCGGTCAGCGCGACAGCTGCCATTGCAACTTTATGATTTTTCGTAGTGAGAATCCCAAGGCGATACACAGCAATCAGGGCAACGGAGGAAATGGTGCACATGGCCAGCCGCGTGACCCAGGGAGCAAAGTCCAAGGCCTTCCACCATGCAGCGAGGTAAATCGATGGAAGAGGAGGATGCGCGTTGGACAACGTAGAGAAAGGGATCACTGAGCCGGTACGAAAAAAATCATAAGCAGCCGGAATGTAATAACCGGCTTCATCCCAGTAATACGGCAGGTGAAGCAGTGGCTGATGCGCGAGCAGAACTGCCGTAAATATCGCTGAGAAAATCAGCCATCGAGAAGGTCGATTGGATAACTCTCTTGAAGAAGTCACGCGTCCGTTTTGCAAGCTTTAATGCACTGGACCTTGCGGGACTGGCAACGGATGGTGAGGTTCCAGCGCAATTGGGCCAAATGCCTGTTCATATTGAGAGATGTTCTGGCCCAGAATATTCCAAAGCGCTTTTGCCTGTTGCGGGCTTAGGTAAATGCCTTGCAGATTCTGGATCGTTACCGTATCCGGTGCGTCCTGATGCAGAAGCCCAAAGGCAAGAAAGAAATCCCACACGCTCACGCGCACCTGCACGCTGTTGGAATAGTTTTCGCGGTATTCGGGAGACTGTGTCAGATTGATCCTGGGCGGCGCCTGTTGCGAGGAGTTCATGATGCTTTCAGAGTATCGCGTTTATAGAGATGGTGCGAAAGGGGGGACTTGAACCCCCACGGGGATTACCCGCCAGATCCTAAGTCTGGTGCGTCTGCCAATTCCGCCACTTTCGCACGGCTGCATTACTGTTCCTATTTTACAGGTCAGGATTCTGCCGAGAACAGGAGGCATGCTTAGCAATTGCTCGCGCCATGCTGCCGCTGTAGCGTGGCGCGGAATTCAGGCAGGGAATAAAAACCGCAGCATAGGGCCGACGCGCTGCGCCCATGAGGCTTCGTCGTGG
>Ga0209581_1001408_pt1 | contig 28343 bp, 33 predicted proteins | sample Coa_R2_FD_187160 | JGI IMG/M metagenome (GOLD analysis project Ga0209581, IMG submission 187160) | Surface soil microbial communities from Centralia Pennsylvania, which are recovering from an underground coalmine fire - Coalmine... | ecosystem: Environmental > Terrestrial > Soil > Unclassified ...
AGAAGAATACTCATAGGTCCCAAGCTAACGCAGGGAAGAGGCTGCGGTGGCTATCCAGAGAAAGGCATGCAAGCCACAAGAGAAAGCATTGCAGAGATTGTACGAGAAGTACAGGGCTCTAACATCATTTTTCTGTGTGCTGGTCTAGGCGGAGGTACAGGTACTGGTGCTATACAGATACTGTCAGATGAGCTAAAGAGGGCAACAGGTGCCTTGGTAGTTGCAGTAGTCACGCTGCCATTTGCTGTAGAGAGGTTCAGGTACTCGATGGCAAAAGAAGCGTTGCTGAATCTGCAGAGGACGTGCGATACAGTTGTCGGCATCGACAATAACCGCCTGACAAGAGTAGCAGGCAACCTGCCATTGCAGCAAGCTCTGGGCGTAGCAAATGAGCTTGTGGGCCAGTTTATCAAGGGCATCACAGAGACAATTACAACAGCTTCTCTCATCAACATTGACTTTGCAGACCTGACAGCTATAATGGAAGGAAGAGGTCTGGCAGCAATTGGTGTTGGACACAATGAAGGAATAGACAGGATAGAGCAGGCGACAAGAATGGCTCTAGACACCCAGCTTCTCGACATCAAGGACATGTCAAAAGCGCACGGTGCACTTGTCCATGTCTCAGGTGGTGATGACATCACTTTGGAAGAAGTTACAAGAGCAGGCGAGCTTGTAACAAGAAGCCTTCCGCAGGATGTCAGAATAGTCTGGGGAGCAAGAGTGGATCCGACTTTGAAGGGACATGCGCGTGTGATGGTTGTCCTGACAGGAGTCGAGAGCACATTTGGCGAGGTCCAGAAAGTAGTCCAGCCAATGCCTGAGGAAAAGAAGAGAAAATTCCTTGGAATGTTCTAGCGACTAGCCACAAGAGTAGAACTCCTATCTTTTTTATTTTATTTCATTTTAGCTTGCCTTACCTTCTTATCATATCCCATTAAATCACAAAACCAAGGTCAGGTCAAGTTAGATTAGATTAGTCCAGGTTAAAACCTGCTGAGCCAAACTGAACAAAACTACCACACAAGGTAAAGGTGTTGAACAGAATTATCTCAAGACCCAGATAGACTAGCATAAATTGAATTGGATGCACTACCATATCAATAGATGGAACTTGTTGTCTTTATTACAGCCCTGAAATTCTTCTTTATAGAGGGAGGAGAGCAGTTTGTGGTTGGGATACAAACTGCAAAGAAAATAGGTCTGAATCCAACCATCAAGATAACCCTGGCGGGGATATCTTTTGCAATTGCTCTGTTTTTCCTGCTGTTTTATTCACATACATTAATTCCGTCGAGATGGCTGGAATTGGCACTTGCGATAACGCTTTATTTTTTTGCTGCGAGAATGTTCAAAGAGGCATTTGAGGATACAGACGAGGAAAAAGAAGTTGAAGTAATAGCTTTCAAATATGGATACATTACGGTTGTAAGCCTAGAATCGGTAGAGAATGCAACTGCGCTGGCCGCTCTTGCCTTTATTGACATCAGTGGAGCTCTTGCCGGAGCTGCAATTTCGATAGCAGTATTTGTTGTCATAGCCCTGAGATCCGGGCGCTTTATTGCCAAGATGCCATTGGATAAGCTAAAGTTAATCTCCGGTGCTCTGCTGGCAACAACTGCAACGCCTTTAGTCATTTATTCATCAGGCATAATTGCTCCGGGATGGCTCTACTGGATAACTCCACCGTTAAAGTAGCCAAGTTGTCGGCTCTCGGCTCAACTTATCTTCTAGGCAGTATGTGACATCTTTCTCACTCTGCTTCTCTGGATCAACAATTATCAAGATACTCTTTTGTAATCATCTTCTAGCCGGACAATATCGGATTCGTCAAAGTTGCCAAATGATATTTCCAGTACTATGCCGTCATCTTGCATGCCTTCCAGCCTGTGCTTGGCCCTTCTTGGAATAGATATAGTATCACCTGTCTGAAGCACAGACTTTTTGTCATTGACCTGCACCCTGACTGGACCCTTTACTATCTTCCAAAATTCGCTGCGGTCATTGTGAAATTGAAGGCTCAGACGCTTTCCTGCAGAGACATATATCAACTTGACAGTGCAGGGCTCATTCAGCGTAAAGCGTTCAAACTTTCCCCAGGGCCGCTCTTCTGTCAGTATCTCTGTGGTCTTGGCTGCAGCTTTGGCCATCGTATTGACAGGGTCAGCTTTACTTTTTAAATTTGCGGCTAAAACCACCGGTCAATTTGATCGATTCCCACATGCAAGGCTCTAGATCAACATCAACATTTCTTCAATTGACACTATTCTTATTCCTCTAAATCTCTTCAAAACAAGCAGATGCCGGTCGCCTGAGACTATGTATGTATTTAGCTTTTCCAGCCAAAGCGGTTTCAATCACAATATTGTCATCAGGATCTTCTGTTATCTGTGGTAGATGCCGGATTTCAACAAATTTGGATATCTGTATGAGTAATCGAGTAAACCTTTTGCTTGTTTGAATATCGGCATATCTGGCAATATGCGGTCTGGCAATGACTGCCAGAAACTCTTCCAACAGAGAATCAGAAAGAACAAGCTGTAAATCTCCCCCAATAGCTCTTTCCCATAGCTTCCTTGGCTTCCCTTCTCTGATCAGGCTGGACACCAACACATTCGTGTCGAAAACAACCTTGACCATTTAATTCAATTCACTTGCGTCTTTCTCTTCGATAGTGCTCTATCTCGTTCTGTATCTCTTGCTCGCTCATCTCGCCATATCTGGCAATACGCCTGTCTACCTTTTTCCATAATGCTTGCATCTCTTTTTTCATATCAGGCACCTGTAATTTTTTCAAAATAATTGTGTCATCTATGCTATACACAAGCAATTTTGACCTAGGCTTCAGGTCAAGCTTGTTACGCACATGTGCAGGAATCACTATCTGGCCTTTATCACTCACTATTGTTATATCTGCCTGCTGGCTCGCGTATTTGACCATGTATAATTCTCTTACTTTCTTACCTTATATAGTTGATGGTTTTTGTTGTAATTGTATCATGAAATTGGTTGCTATCATCATCTGCTGCAACTTTATACCCGCAGGAAACCGAGGTCGGGTGCGTGAAATATGATTTAACGTTGGATATTCTTGTTCTTACAACCAGCCATTTTTCCTTTTTCAATTTATTGCGAGTGGAGCCCAAGGAGAGTGAATGTGTAAAAGTCAGCTGCAATTAACACAATTCCATATGCTTGAGCCTGTTGTAATATTGTATGCCAATTTTGTGAATGCATGCATATGAACATTGGAAACGAAGCTAGCACTCATAGATATGTCAGCCGTCGAGCTACTTACTTGCTCTACCAACTACTGAAATCATCATTATCAATATGATATTCCTACAGGATTGTGTAGGTGAACACTTGGCATGAATGATTGACACATCAAGTCTTGATCTGGATCGATCTGAACTGCTTGACAATGTTATCCTTTGTGCCTCTGGGCTCCCTGTTTCCTGCACAGGATATCACAGCGATCAGATACATCTTGTCTGGCAGCGCCATTACCACGACTTCAACAGCATCAAAGGATGCAGAGACATAGTCCAGATGACCAAGAGATTCCGACCATACAGACGACATGCCTACAAGGAGAGCGGCCTGGACATGGAGCATATGGAGCTTTGAAGGATGAAGGTCAAGCAGTCCTTTTTGCATGGCTACATCAAGCTTGTCGTTAACTGCTGCGATATACAGGATATCTTCATGTGCGCTGAACAGCTGTTCTATGGTCTCCTGTACATAGCTGTCAGCGCTGGCACTTTTCATCCTACGATCGTGCAGCGCTTGGAATGAGATGTAGATTTGTAAGTAAAGCCAGTTACATACTCGGCAAACAGGTGAACTACCCACGACTTTAGTCATGGGCTTCTACTACTATTGATTCCTGCTTCCCAGACCTTTCAGTCTCTACAGGCGTAACTTCCCTACGTTCCATAGGTAGGCTGCTTTTTTTAGTGGCAGCAATAGATTCCAATCCTCTCTGAAGGATATTGATTGCAGCATTGTGGTCTCTGTCCAGTACCAGACCACATTTATCACATCTATGGATACGAACAGCCAACGATTTTGGTACTTTGTTACCACAGTGAGAACAATCAACAGAAGTATTTGGCGAGTATACTTCAACAACTTTTTTGACCTTGTATTTCAGCATAGAACCAAACGTGACCCATCCGCTATCCAGTATGGCTCTTGCCAATCTATGGTTTCTGGTCATGTTCAATACTCTCAGCTTTTCTAAGAATATCAAATCATATCTTGCAGAATATGAGCTGGACTGCTTGTGCAGGAAATCCATTCTCTGGTTCCTTATCCTTTCATGCAGCACCTGCAGCCTTGTTTTGGCTTTCTGGTAATTTGCAGAACCTTTCTGCCTTCTTGCTAGCTGTCTTGAAGCTCTCCTTAGCGGCTTTAACATCTTTTTCAGAAACAATGGATTCTCTACTTCATGGTTGTCAGAGTCATGTACAAACTTGGTTATGCCAACATCAATACCAACTGATTTCTTTATGTCTACAAACCTGAATATTGGTTCTGCAAACTCGCAGCAGATAACAGCATACCATTTATTCTTTCCTTCTCTCTTTACTGTCACCTGCTTGATATTCTCCGCTTTTCTATGGAGCTTGATTCTCAGCTTGCCTATCTTTGACAGCCACAGCTGGCCATCTGAAGTGATGTCAAATCCTGATTGATTATAGGTGAAGGAATTGTAATCTCCAGAATGCAAATACTTCAACCTACCCACCTTGTGGCCATTCTTCCTTAATGCTTTTAGTGCTTTGTTGGCAGAAGCTATCTTCTTGGCTACCATCTGAAGCATCTTGGAATGGTAATTTCTCAAGAATGGCTCCTGCTCTTTTAGCTCTGTCAGAGCATAGTTCATATCATATTCTGATTCACTAGTAAAACCATTGTCAAGAAAGTAGTTGTATACCCAGCGACAACCATCCAGCGTTTCTGCAAGCTGCTGCTCCTGCAAAGCTGAAGGATACAGGCGAAACTTGTAGTTGCGCTGGTGCAGATGGCGATTCTTCATCTATTATCTATCTATTGTTGTCTTTTCTCGCTTTCTCAGCTATTTAAGGTCGCTTTCATCCGAGCTGAAGGAAGCATCTGGGTTTTCTCGCTCGCCGAAGGATAAAGCTATATGCTCTGGGCTTGCTTTGCGTCTGCTACTTACTTGCCAGGATTAAGAGAGGCAAGCAAACTTGCCTGCATACCTGTTTGTTTATGTATCTGCTTTATCTCGTCTACTGGCCCGGTGAACTGGCTTTCATGAGTATCGATGGACTCAGGTGGAACTGCTGGGTAGCGACAGTCACCACTGCCGTTATTGCAACAAGCATTATCCCGTACTTGAATCCAGTCGCAAATGATCCGCTTGATATCTTGCCCATGAGGAATCCTGTGGTCCATGCCTGGGCAGTCATGCCAATAGAGAACAGCTGGATTGATGACAGGCCCTGCGAGGCGCTTGTTGCGGCTGATGCCTGACCAGAAGGCAGCAGACCATTGCCAATATCCAGAAATGTCTGGGCCACCATGAGCGTAGTAATTGACATCAGGGCAGTCACCATGAAGGCTATCATGAAATAGGGCTTGAGCAGGCTTTTTTTCTCCCGCTCTGTAGTATATGCCGACTCACTTGACTGGGCCAGTATTTCAAGCGATGTTGTATACCCGCCACCGCTCTCTATTGCTTCTATCAATATTCTGAAATGTACAAGGGCTGCCCAGGACTTGATGGTCCTAGAAAGATTAGCGTAAATCTTTCTTAATGGGACACCCCATTCAAGCTGGTTGGAAAACGCCTTGACTATCCCCTGAAAAGTCTTGTCTCTGAGGCGCTCTGAAGCATAAATGATGCACTTCTCCGGCGACAGGCCAGCTTTCCGGGCTTCTGCAACATCTCTAAGATATCCGGCGAGCTCTGATTCCATTGCCTTCATGTTCTTTTCAGTCTTGAGCGACCGGTATGCTGGAAGGGCAGACGCTGCTATCAAGAATGCAGGAAAGGCATATGTCGGGCTTATCACCGCCTGGATAACTCCGGCAAGAGTTAGCGCCACAAATGCCCCAATTGCAGCAAGTGAATACATGATGCCTTTCACCAGCAGGTCCCTTGAGCCGACAAGGGAGGAGACAACTGTCTTGTCAAGAGCATAGAGGATAACCATTGAAATGGCAGGAAGCATAACAAATACAATCATGTAGGAAAATACCGGCGAGCTTAGCGACGCAGGTATCATGTCTGTCATTGACGAGACCGAGGAAAGCGAAATGACCACCACATACAGGCTCAGCGCAATCACCTGCATTATCATGTACGCATCCACCAGCCCGCCAACCTTTGCCACGGACTGCTTGGCTACGGAAACCTCGTACTCAAATATTGACTTCATTTTGCTCTGCAGAAAGCTTGCTACGTCTCCACCGTTTCTGACAGTCGAGACGTACCCGAGCAGCAGGTCGCGGTACTGCTTTGAGGCAGATACATTGGCCCTCTTTTCCATCGCCACCAGCGGGTCTTCTCCCAGAATCTGGACCTGCCCGACAATATTGCGGGCCTCTTTCATTATGTGCGGCAGAATCTTGTACCGGGCAAGCTTTGTAAAGCTGCCAAAGGGCGTGATGCCGCTTGCAGCCATTATCGTAATCAGGGTGATCACGTAGGGAAGCTCCCTGTCGAGCCTTTCTGCGAATCTTTTATCCGCGGCGTTTGTCTTTTTGACCTGGTTTTTTTTGCCGCTGGTTAGTTTTAATTTCTTCTGGTTATGATTTTCTTTTTGCTTTTGTTTCTGCTTCTGCTTTTGCTTCTGCGCTGAGGACGATGACAGAAAGCCAAAGATCGACATGGCTCACGAGCTCTCCACTTTTGCCATCAGCTTTGCAGGGTCCTGGTTGAACATACCTATCATCTTGCTGACAATGCGGTAGTCCCTCATCCCCCGGCTGACAAGCCATGCAAGAATTTTTTTTCTCCTTTCAAGATCTTCTGCAATGTCTGCGACATCAAGGCCCGAGCCGTCTGCTATCTTGAGTATCTGGGTGCTTGTGTCAAGCTTGTCGTAATAGCCGTCAGTGTGCGGATCCCAGGTAAAGACACTCTTTGTGCCCGACGAGGACTCTATCTCGGCTATTTCTGTTATCCTTCTTGCAGTTATGCTTTTGAGCGAGCCCCCTGACTCAGACTTGAGCTGCACCCTCTTGACTGTAACTATGCAGTTCATGAGTGGGATATAGGCAGGCGGTATGTCCATTGGCTTTTGCAAAAGCCTCTTTATTGCCGAAGCCGAGTCGTCGGCATGCATTGTCGCCATGCCTCCGTGCCCGGTGGCAAGTGCCTGGAAAAGGACGTAGGCCTCTTCGCCCCTGATTTCTCCCACCAGTATGTAATCGGGCCGGTGACGCATTCCAGACTTGAGCAGGTCAAAAAGCGTAACTTCTCCCTGGCTCTCAAGCCCAAAGCTTGCCCTGGATACCAGGCTGAACCAGTTTTCGTGGGGGATGTTGATTTCTGCAGTATCTTCAACTGAAAATATCTTGTAGTACGGGTTTATCAGGCCGGTAACTGCATTGAGGATAGTGGTCTTGCCGCCACCTGTCGATCCTATGACCATAATCGATTTTCTATTGTCTACAAGGAGCCACAGGTATGCGGCCATGTGCAGGTCAAGGGCATCATAGTTTATCAGGTCAACTATTGTTATCGGGTCTTCTCGGAACTTTCTTATTGTAAAGCTGCTGCCCATGGTAGTGACTTCTTTTTTGTAAAGCGCTGCAAGTCGGTGGTTTCCTGGCAGCGAAGCGTCTACAATTGGGTGAGCTGCGCTTACATGCTTGCCTGCCCTGTGGACCATCTTCATTACAAAGCTGTCCAAAAGTTCGGTGTCTCTGAAAGAGATGTTTGTCCGCAGCCCGTTGTACTGCCTGTGATAAACGTAGATGGGCTTGTTTGCTCCACCGCAGGTGATATCCTCGATAAACGGGTCATGAAAGAGCGGGTCGATTATCCCAAAGCCCAGAATATCCCTCTTCAGATAATATTTTACTTTTTCAATCATTACCGGCTCGACGCTTTTTGTAATGTGTTCTTTTAAAAGCCGGGCAACTTCTGACATAAAGCCGGCTTCGATGTCGTCCAAAAGTCTGGGAGAGTCTATCTGCTGCTCCAAAAGCTCTTTGATGCTCGAGTAAATCTGCAGCTCTTTTTCTCCAAGCTGCAGCTCATCAACGCTGTACATGATATCAGCATAATCAGAATTTTGCAAAATGGAAACATAACAGAAAGGAGCGACAAGCGGGTATCGCTGTATTACCTTGAAGCCTTCAGGGATCTTGCCTGCAGACCACTCGCCGGAAGAGGTTGACTCTAAATACTTGACGGCACGGGTCAGCTGGGCATCAAATGCCGACTCGTCAAAATTAAACTCCTTAAGGGCAGACGCAAAGTCTTCGTCTTCTTTCTTTTTTGACTCTGCCGACTGCTTTTTGATGTTAAATTTCAGGTTTAGATTGTTCAAGTTCATTGATTTGTTGACCTCCAAAAGAAAAAAAGGGAAAGTAAGGATTTTTTGTTGTGTCCCGTTTTCGGCTTGCTTTAGACGCCTACGATAGATACAGTCTGTACTGCAGTTGTCTGACCATCGCCTACGTTCATTGTCAGCTGAAGTCCTGCATCAGTTGAACCAAGGCCTGAGCCGTTCAGATATATGATGGCTAGTTGACCAGGGGCCAAAGATACTGGGCCAGTTGCTGCAGTGAATTGAGATCCAGTTGTGCTGCCTCCCAACTTGATAGACACGGTACCACTTAGAGTTTTCAAGCCACCAGCAGTCCATGTATATGGATTCAAGTTAGTCTGTGTGTTTATTGATGTCATGTCTGTTGCTGTATTGTCATAGTACCAGCTTGATGTTGGTACTGATGTTCCTCTCAGTGTTACGGAACTTATTGCTATCGCTTTGCTTCCGGTGTTCTGCACGACAAAGGCTGCCTGCGAATACGGGGTGGTTGTGTTGGCCATGCCTACCCAGACGTGGGCATTTGTCACCTGTATCGATTTCTCTTGAGAACTGGACTGGAACATACTACCTCCAAAGAACACCACACCAGCTCCCAGTACTACGGAAGCGATGAGGATAATCAATGTGGTAATGACGTTGCCAATCCCTCTCCTTTTTTGGAACTTAAAGGTCGTCATTATCCAAGCATAGAAACAGTTTCGATAATAGAACTTCTATGTCTTGCAATCATACAATCTTTACAGCTCCAGTTTGTAGCTTGCAAGACATACAAGTATTCCCAGAAGATACAAGTACAGCGAGTACATGGTTCTCTGGGTATCCTTTCATGGCAATGCAGAATGTGGAAGAAAAGCACATCGGTAGTTCTGCTTAACTGGACCTGACTATGTCACAAAACTTTATTATAGCTTCGAAGAATGTCTATAATTAATAGGTCAGACTTGTACAGTGAGCAATTCGCAGGAACTGTGGATCAAAGACAAGTATATAGCTCCTTGGATATTGCCAAAAGAGAAATTCCATCTATGGTTAAAATACGATACTTGCTTGGATTTCGATACCATTTCTTTGGTGCATAGTCCAGATTTTAATATCAACGGGATAGGAAATACTAACGAAGTTATCAAGCAAGCAGACGATGGAATCATCACATGTTCTAGAAAGGAGTTGTTTTCTGACGGATTCATTTTCTTTGTATGTGAATATCAATCCATACCAGAGGAAGAAAAGGAGGAGAAGTTTATCATTGAATTCAGATCAGCCGACAAAACAGTAAAATCGTTGGAGTTGGTCACAAAGATAGTTAGGCCAATTGTAGTACAGAGATCAATAAATTATGATTCTATTTCAATAGAAGGATACTCACCAGACATCTTGGAACCGCTCGATTTGGAATTTGAAAATATTGGTTCTGCTTTGCCCAAAAACTTTACCTTGAATATGGTAATCACGTCACCAACACTGAAGATAACAATTGATTCATTTGAGAATGAAGTTGTTGATGGTAGAATATTCAAGGAGAAAATCAAGACAATCAATAACAAGATTCGAATATCTGGTAAAGGCCAAGGTATGATTACCCTCAAGATGCAATATGAAGATATGATAGGAAACAAGTATGAATCGATTGTTGGATATGTGACTATACAATCGATGGAGAGCAAGCAAACAGAACTTCCAGTATTTCGACGACAAGCAGGCCCTCAGCCCCGACTGTTAGTTGTCCCACAAGCAGTCTAGTTGACTTTATGTGGCATTCTCGATCATTTCGCTTCTTGGTCCTGTTTTAGGGCAATCACTTAATTTATACACCAAGCTTGCTGAGGCTGGAATTTTTGCATCTAGAGGAGCTACGCTGAATTGGTCAGACGGTATACTTGAACAGGAATGGCACATTCAAGTTCCACTATTCAAAACAAAGATTGGAGCTATCAAAGACTTTTTCGACAGATTTCAGGTCAAGGACATTGAAATTGCAAATTGCAGAGATATCACAGGATACATCTACCCTCAAGGTAAAGATAGCCTAGAGAAATTAGTAATCATTTCAAGAAGAGAGAATGTGGGCATAATTCATGTGCGCAAAATTCTTTCAGAGGTAGGCTCTGATATTGCAGTTATTAAATTTAAAAGTACCATACCACGTGAAATAATAAACTCAATAGTTTTCAAGCAAATAACTAGTACTCCTATGTTTCCGGATAAATGGAATGTTATGGAGTTTTCCTTTTCTTTAGTATTAGATAGGGCAGATTTATGGCTAAGAACTTTCCAATCCTTTGGCATTAGAGATATCAGACATGGTTTCAATATTGAAATACCACATAACGTATTTGATGACATAGTCCCGACACATATCGAAAGAAGAATTAACCGGTCTGCTAGTGCAGCTCTTTCTGGCAATCGAGACGCTCTTGAATACCACAAGGTAATGCGGGATCATATGTTGAGATATCAAGAACCGGAAATTGCAAGCAGGTTATTCACTATGATAAAATTTGAAACTGCAGCACTAGTACAAGTTCATAATATAATTCCAACCTTGCAAACCTATGATTTAGTAATTCCAAATTTTAGCATGATTCTTCCAACGAAGCTCAGAGTAGAGACGAGCTTTAACATTGAAGGAAATGATTTTGGCATCCATGGCAAAATATTTCTAGACTTTGAAAAATACAAGGATTTGTTTTCAGAATTGCTGAATGAAATAGAAAACACACTACCTCAAATTTTGAGGTTCTACGCATCATATCTTCTATACGCTTTACATGATCTCATCGCTAAAGCTACCAACAATCTAGTGCAGGTACGAATTTGACAGTGTTATGACAATTGTCTTGTAATCAGAAAATAAAAAAGTAGTCCTCAGAAACAAATGCATGAGCATATTTTGTATGCATTGAACAAACATGCATATGTGAGCTATTGAAAAGGTCACTTTGCTGTCTTATTTTATCTATGAGTTCAGCAATATCGCCCCATAAATCATCTTGATTAACAGGTAGTGCCTTTATCCTTCCGGTCAGATCTTGTATGCAGAGAGCAACCACGTTAAATATTATCGAACTTTTTATCTATTCCTGCTTGAGCTCTAAGAAGTTAGAGTTTTTATTTTTCCAGATGCTACCTTCTAGTGATAATATACTACTAGTGATTTAAAGAAAGCTCTAATCGTGTCATGGTGCGGTCCTCTTGGTTGCCTAAATCAACAATCTTCATACCTTCTATAGTCCCTGCTTTAAGTCTATGAATAATTTTGCTATCGTGAATTAAGAAATGACCACAATCATATAACCACCCTGTATAAATATGCAAAGCATCATCTGCAGATATGTGAAATCCGTCTATCAATAACCTAGATTGTGCAACGATAACATGGTCTATTGGAGCAATTAGAAATGAAGAATATTCATTTGTACGCGTGATGCGTTCGACAAAAGTTGCTATGATTTGCTGCTGCTCTGATTTCGTTAAGGCATCTTTTGGTTTTCTTGCCAGTCTATCAATTACTGCAACTGCCTCATTTATTGACCAGATAGAGGTAACAATTTGTAGGTCATCTGTTCTTGCAGCGTTGGCTATGTCATCTACCAAGTCTGAGCCTATTTCAGTTACAAATTCTTTGATTAGTGCAGAAGTATCAAAGTAGACTCGTTTCTTCACCGATTTTCGTCACGCATCGCAGCTAATTCATCAGTGATATTACCAAAGCGTTTCAATATGCTGTGTGTCTTAGCCAAGTCAGCTTGTGATTTATTTGCACCATAATGCTTGAGTAGGTCATTCATTTCTGAATGAATCTGCTTTTGATTCACAAAATTCAATTTCAAATTCAATTTGAACTTGGATTTTTCTTCATTACTCAGTAGCACAGGCACGACTCTCACCAACCATCCCGTTAACAATACTAATAACGGTTACATAAATCAATTGTGCATAATGATGAGTAATTTTTTGGTTTAATCATTTTACTGTTTCTCAGTCCATTAGGCGGATCCAAAATGGAAAATAGGCTTCTTGTTCAATTCAAAGAGGCCAATCAAACTAACTATATATTTATAATGTAAGCGCTCAATTTTCTGTATTAGACTCAAATGGCTACCCAGCATCGTAAAGTCATTTTCCCTTCAGAAAATGAAGAGTACAGGGGATACCAAGTGCTATTTGACAAGGGTTCCCCGATAAGCTACTTGGGGGATAGACGTTATGTCGTATCAGAAGATGACTGCAAAGTCCTACAAGACAATGGCGTAAAATACCAAGTATTAGACTGCTAAAGGAAGCAATATAACGAACCGTTTTTGCATTGCTTGCTAACACTGCCAAATACTATAGACCTGTCTCTTACCATAAGAAGTACAGAACTCGTACCTTATAGCAGAAAGGCATTATTGTTTAGCATCCAAAAGACTGTAATTGCTGAATATGACAATGTACTGGTTTCAGGTTCAAACAACTTGTTCGCTATATGCACAAGATAGGTTGTACATCAGTTGGCTTTTGAAGATTGTTAGATCCATAATGCAACATATTACTTAACAGTTATATAACCGACTTGTTATATATCTGATGTGGATACTTTCTCCGCATTGGCTGACCCTACACGAAGAGCGATGCTTGATTTGCTATGCAAGCAAGAGCATTCGGTTAGCGATTTCGTAGATGCATTTCCATCTATCAGCCAGCCTGCAGTTTCCAAGCATCTGAAGGTGCTCAGGGACGCGGGTCTTGTCAGAGTGCAAACAAGAGCTCAACAAAGAGTCTACAGTCTTCAGCCAGAGGGGCTAGCTGAGCTTGATGCATGGATTGCAAAGTACAAAGTCTTGTGGTCAGAAAACCTTGATGCGCTGGAAGAGTATCTAGCCGATAGAAAGCAAAAGAAACCAAAAGAGAAAAGGAGCAAGAAAAGGAGTGAATAACCCGTCATTAAACGATCCAAAAGATAATGCCAGCAAGGCCGGAACGGTAAACGTGGATGATGGCTATGCAACGCTCAGATATGAACGTCGCGTACCACACTCACTTGAAGAAGTATGGAATGCCATTACTGATCCAAAAGAGGTATCTGTCTGGTTCAGTGTCAAAGCAAGGATTGACGCGCGCCCCGGTGGTAGCGTGGAGTATATCAGTGTGCCAGCGGGTAAGCGGATAAGTGGACGTATACTGGTCTGGGACCCACCGCACGTTTTCGAGCATGAATTTCATATGGACCCACATCCTCAACACCCAGATGGCGACGCAGAATCAATAGTTCGCTGGGAACTCACAAGAGACGGCAGCGATAATAATTCCACAATTCTCACATTGATACACAGGCGACTTACAAAGGACAACAGCCTTCGCTACGGATCTGGATGGCCAATTTACCTGGACCGCCTGGTTGCTCAGCTTGGCGGCAAAAGGCTGCCCGACCTGAGAAAGTGTTAATCCTATTGGCATATGGGTAGTGTGCAGAAAGGTCAGGAGAAAAAATGCACCCATGAAAACTGCTAGATAAAGTACGGTGTACCTATCTTTCTTTTTTGCATAACAATACTCAGCGGAAAAATCTTGAATATACGCTACGTCCAGAGCGACAATTTACAAACTAAATTCCACTGACAGTCAGATAAAGAGCGTAAATTGACATTTGCCTACCTGTTTAAAAGTTCCGTTGCAATAACGAGTGGCTAGCCATTTTTGCTCGGCTGTTGCACTCCGAGGGATAATGTTGCAGGTCGAGGGATGATTGCATTTCTGCTTTACGGTACTACTGCAAACTGCTTTTCTGCCATAAGTGGCTCACCAAGCCTGACTCCTAAAGTATAATTGCCTACTTGTTGAATCCGAATATCCTGATATGCTGACCAGTCATACACATCGTCAATATAGTGATAGACTGGTTGAGGTCCATTAATGTCGCAACTTACAATCGGTAAACCTGACCCCCAAACAGGCAAAGATTTTAAGAATTGATTAGTGTTCCAAATTGCAGCATTTGGACTCTGGCAATAATATCCATATCCTTCTACTCTTACATCAAATCTTATCGGTTCACCTGCATGGTACGAGTCCTTCAAACCTTCTACAACAACAGTGACATGATTTGACTGTGGAAAGATTGGATTACTATTCTCAGTTGAGCCGATATCAGAAGTCGAAAAAATGATTACCAAAGCTATTCCTGCAATTAGGCCGATTATGACGGGTATGATTAGGCTATCCATTGCAAGTTGAAATTTAAAGATACAGCAATTAATCCTATCTAGAAAAGATTTTGCTTGCTTTCCAGAATCCTATTTTACGTATTCCATCCAATGGCTAATAGAACGATAATAAAAACAACTCGGGCAAATGATATTGTTTCGTCAATTGCATTTCAATAACCTTCAAACAATATTTTATAGATAATTCTAATAGGTTTCATCCTTCGACCTGCAACACTATCCAAGAGTGCAACAGCCGAGCAAAAATGGCTAGCCACTCGTTATTGCAACGGAACTTGTTTAAAGAAAATTTATAAACGATGTTTTGTATATATGCCGTCATGACGTCAAAACTCACAGTTTATGTCGATGACTCTCTAAAGAGGCTAATCAAAGAAACCTCTGGAAACAGAAAGATAAGTGAAATTGTGAGTGAAGCGCTCGAATCTTATCTTTCGGCCAGCTCGATTAGCTACTTCAAAGTTCCAGGCGGCAGCAAGAAGCCTAACTCTGTTGCCACTGGCGAATTGCCATCACTTTCCGAGGTCAAGAAGCGAAGGCCAAAAGCGACTGGTTCCTCCGCAGAAATAATTGCCAGTCAGAGAAGAGACAGGAAAGAAAAATGCTAGTTTATCTTGACAGCAGTGCGATAGTAAAGAGGTACATTGAAGAGAAAGGCTCAGAGGCAATAGATACTGTGTATGCAAGCATTGAACAAGACGGCAACAATAGGGCTGCCCTTTCAATATGGAATCTTGGAGAAGTAATTGGAGCTATCGATACAAGGCGACAAAGGGGAGACATTGATGAAAAATCTATGGATGATGCCATAAGGCTCTTTGCAGGAGAGACAAAAAAGTTCGTTGCAATGAGGCGGTTAATTGTTTTACCAATAACAGGTAGGCTGCTTGAGCAGTGCAGAGAACTGGTTGTGAAACATCACATCTATCAAGCCGATGCATTGCAATTGGCCGCTGCAAGATATTCTGATTCGATGCTTCTGATAACGGCTGACAAGAGACTAGCGGATTGCGCAAAAGTGGAGGGAATTGAAGTCGCAAATCCAGAAAAAGACAGCCAAAAGATAGTAGCCGCACTTGGCGGCGCTTGATATGATATCACCTGTATCCACAAGGTTCGTTTGCAGTCTGAAAATTCCTGCTGGGACTTTGGTTTGAAATGGTTTTGTAAGGCAGTCTGTAGCTTGCAAGACATACAAAGTCCAATATGAAAAGAACGCCATTTTGTTGCGGATGAAAGAAGATCCGCAGGTGCTGTCTGAGGAGCATGCAGGGAACCAGCAGAACCCTGATGACATCTTGCTTTCACAGATAGATTCGCTTGTGGATCAGACCATCCAGATATACGAGCTGACCTCCAAGGAATCAGAGATAATCGAGCAGATAAGCTCGTCAATTTCTATTCTTCTGCGAACACTAAAAGTCTCGCTTCAGATCCCAAATACAATATTTCAGAACGACTATCCGTCTATAAAAAGTGCAATTCTCAACAATGGTGGAGACATCATAATACTGCAAGGCGATGGCAACATTGTCACCAAAAAGCTGCGTGACTTGGGAAGCCAGCAGGTATTGCAGGTTATGAACGCCATAGTTCCAAAGCTCAGTGAAAATGCAAGCACCATGAAATCAGAGATTACAGAAAGAATGGGCATGCTGTCAAGGATCGTCAAGCAGCTAAAGCGTGTACAGACCCAGCCCATCAAAAACGAGATGCAGATTTAGAAAGGTGATATTCAAAGATGGTCCAGCTGCAGCCTGCAATACAGATTCACTCATTTGAGAATTTTGGCACACTGCATGATCACATGCAGGCGCTAAAAAGCAAATACTCTGACCTGTTGCAAAGCTACGAGCAGGTTCTTGGAAATATACTTCGGGCACCTCCCGAAGACGGCTCTGATACACAAAGCGACAGACAAGAATGGGCTCAGGAAATCCGCATAAGCCTGGCAGGTCAAGGTAACAGTTCGATAAAAGGTAAGGGAAAAGACAAGGATAAGGAAAAGAAGAGCGACAAGGCAAAAGAAAAGCCAAAGGATAAAGATAAAGACAATGACAAAAAGCAGATCTCTCTTTTCAAGTCGTTTGGAAAGGAGAAAGGCAGACAGTCAGAGGAGGATTCAGCCAACTGGATCCAGCTTGACCCAATATCCATCTTTGTAGGTGAGAAAAACAAAGGGCTTGCAGAACTCTATTTTGATTCGGTAAATCAGCTCAAAGAATCACTTGGCACGATAGAGAAGGCCATATCGATATGCGATATACTCAAGGCAAGGACGACCATGGGCTCAAATGTTTCAATCATAGTCTCATTTGTCAATGATATCCCTGTCAAAGTGGTGCTAAAGCAGAAAGATAAAAGCGAGCTGAAAAAATACTCGTTTACTTCAGATTTTATGATTTCCCTTGCAAGGTAGGCTTGGTTTCTTTCGCTGCAGTCTTTGTGCCGGCAGCCGATGTTGTTGCTGTTAGGGTTGGAGTCGGCGTTGGAGTTGGAGGTGTAACATTGTTCTGACCGGTTGTAGAAGAGGCCGGGCTTGAATCTGATTTTTTGTCGCCATCGCTACTTGCGACCTTGCCAGTGCCATGCTCTGATGCCGGAGTTGCAGGCACCTGATTTTCTTGGGTAGAATCTCGCTGTTTGAGGTCTGCCACTGTGTCGTTTAGAGCTGTAAGTCGAGGATAGGAGCCTGCAGTGATGCCAGCCAGCATAAACACAGACGGGTATAGTCTCTGGTAGATAATGTCAACTATCTTTGGAAGCTTGGAGCCGTTGTTTTTGCCTGCTGCCATCAACGCTTCAAAATCTGCAGAGCTTCCGACGATGCTGCATGCACCGCGGAACTCGTATGTCATGAGGTTCACGCTATCGTTCATGGTAAGAAGGTAAGACATGACAAGCTGGTTGTCTCGACGGGACTCTTCATCAATCTTGGCCGAAACATGAAAGTTACCCGGCAGCATTGTTGAAGTTTCTTGCATGCCTGCCTGTTTCTTTTTTGACGCAAATATGCTATTAACCTGGAGCTCGACCTGCGGCTCTGACGATATGGACGGAGAAGACATATTCCAGGCTAAGCTAAACTGGTTGCACTCGAAAGCAGTATGCGTGTAACCTTTCCTTACATACTAGCGGATTAGTATCGTAGATGCAATGAGATGCTCAATGGATTATGTGGCTAATTCTTCTAATGGTAGTGGAAATGGTCAGAGACATGGCCAGAAATCGAGGCAGATAACCCGCCTCCGCACTTTTAAACAGTCATCGCGAATTACACTGGAAATTGCAAGGCTCAGAAACTACGAATCGCCGCTCAAAAAAAAGTACAATGTGGCGCAGTACGAGCTTGCTCAGGGATATTCTGCTTCTGATGCATTTGCTCGCCTGATCCCGTCGCATACGCCAGAGTATGTAGACAAGGGAGAAAATTATGTCGAGCGAATAATGCGAGCGCTGTATTATTTCAAGCAGTGTGCTCTGATAGGCCCCAGTGGGACAGGCAAGACCCACCTGGCGTATTTGATTGCTGAAATTGCAGGCCTGCCTCTCTGGGAGATAAATTGCGGACTTCAGACATCGTCGTTTGATCTTTTTGGAAGGTACATCGGTCTTGGAAAAGAAAACTGGGTTGATGGGCAGATTGTGGCATGGTGCAGAAACGGCGGCATACTGTACCTTGACGAGGCCAACATGATGAAGCAGGATGTTGCCACCAGGCTGAATCCGCTGCTAGATACAAGAGGACATATTGTGCTTACAGAAAAGGATAACGAGATCATACCCCGCCACCCTCAGGGCTATGTCATCATCAGCATGAACCCGTTCTCTGTTGAGTTTGCCGGCACAAAGCCCCTCAATGCGGCATTTCGAAGAAGAATGAGTGTATGGATCAACTTTGATTACCTGAGCACTGGCTCAAAGATAAGCGAAGACGAAGCTTTGCTGATCCAGCACAAGGCAGGAGTTTCTCCAGGAGTTGCAGCAAGAATTGTCAGAGCTGCCGCTATGCTTCGAAGTGACTACAAAAAAGGCGAGATTCCATATGCTCCGTCTGTCGGGGACCTGGTAAACTGGGCCATTCTTGTCGCCGACGGGCTTGACATAATGCGCGCTGCCGAGGAGACCATAATTTCAATGACAAGCGACGACCTGTCGGTTCAGGAAATTGTCAGGCAGATAATAGCACGGTCAGCCAGGCAGGAGCAGCCCGGTTATGAATCGGTTGCAAAGGCTGCCGCGTAAATGACCAGCTCTTTTCATTCTATGCTGCATAGCATCTTTCTGGCTATGCAGCCAGACCAGCTGGGTGGCGCCAGGCTGCTGTACCCGATAGGCGACGATTACCCCTTTGTAAAAATAGCTTCAAACGTATTTGACTGCGCTGTAGGAATACCGGCGATAAATATACAGAAAGATGGAGAAAAGGGCCTTGTCCGTTATGGCAGTTTTATTTTTGAAGATAGCGACTTTGGCGGAGCGCTTGCAGTCAGAATTGCCCTTGCAACTGCTGCACTTTTGAGCGGAAAATCGTTCCTTGGCTGGTTCTACAAAGATCCACTGAGCGCGTGGCTCGACTCAAAGCAAGATAGCCTGAGGGCCAGCTATGCTGCCAATGTCATGCTTGATTTTCTGGCCAGAAAGAGGATAGAATCGGAAATCGGTGCAAACGTCTATCAAGGCACAGTCAGGCTGGCAGATACTGTAGCGGCATTCCTGCTTGATTTCAAGTCTGCCAACATCTCCCAAGCTATGCAGTCATGCATGGCCTCTATCATGCTTCTGAACTCATGTCCAGGCCTGTCCCGCCCAATTCTTGCGCCTGCCCTGGATTTTGCCTCAAAGCTTGGCCAAGCAGAAAAGACTTGGGTAGGATTTCATGACATCTGGGCAAAGACCACAGGCCTGAAAAAGAAAATAGAGGACATCTGGCCCCAGATGGCAGAGTTTGCAGATGGTATTTACTCTGCGGCTGAAAAAATACCCGGAGTCTGGCATCAGGTGTACCTGCCGTATTCAAACACATTGTTGTCCGGCAACGAAAGATCTACATCCATATTCTGCACAAGGGCAAAGATTGTAACCCAGCAGGAGTTTGAAGACTATGCCAGCACGATCGACGGCAAAATTGATTGGCGAAATCCCATTCTAAATGGCGCAGACTCTGCCGACCCTGCAGAATTGTTCTTTCAACTGGCAAGGGAGCAGAAAAGAAAGGATGCAGTTCAACAAAAACTGCTGCGAGCTTGTAGGGGTTTGAATTTTAATTCTGTAGGCTTTCCGGTCGGAGATTATGTCAACTATCGCAGGCTAATTGCAGAACTGATGCCGCAGATAAAATCGCTTGTCAGCCAGGCCAGGATGCACCGGACGTATTCGTCTGATGACCAGAGTAAAGAAAGCGGCAATGTCGACCTGCCCATTGCAGTCCAGGCTGTTGCAAGCCAACAGGCCAGAGACGACATGTTCTTCAGGGACGACCTCATAGAGAAAAATGAATCTTGGACCATACTCGTGGATTCAAGCCAGAGCATCGGCAGCTCAACCGAAAGCCTCAGGGCCCTGCTTGTATGCCTTGCAGAGGCTGCCAAAGACGTGCTTGGTGCCACCAACTGGGCGATATACTCCTTTTCCGACAGGCTTCTTTGCATCAAGGATTTCAGCGAGCCATTTGGAGATGAAGTGAGGGCAAGAATCGGCGGGCTGAGCCCGTCTGGTCTTTCCTACATACCCGATGCAATAAGGGCAGCAGGGAACCTTTTGTCGCAAAATTCTATGGACAGAAACTATAGCATACTGGTTTCAGATGGCTTTGCAACAGGTTACCCCGGAATAGAAAGGGAATTTTCCATCTCTGTTACAGAGTCGGCCAGGCGGGGCATGGACCTTGCGGCTGTTGGGCTTGGCAGCGCCAAGATAAAGAAAGTGGTGCGAAGGTCCACCTATGTAAACAACCCCCTTGCAGTGGTCAAGGAATTTATGAAGATATACTCAGAGCTGTCGGCTGTTTGAACATCCATGATCTGTCGATTTCACATGACAGAATTAAACTGGTATTTTGTTGCATAGTCATGAACGGCTCAAAAAAAGTCATTAATGCTAAATGTTTGTGTGTGATCAAAGCAAAAACGAATAATAAATTATGAGTTGACTACCTTTATTAGTAAGAATATTCTTACTATAATTTAGATGACTTCAGCCGTCGAAATTAGAACTATAAAAGTGTCAGACAAGGGTCAGGTGTCTATCCCCAAAGATATTCGCAAGAACATGAAAATCAAAAAAGGAGACAGCTTGGTCATGATGGTAAAAGGAAGCAAAATTGTGTTGGAAAAATCTGAAAAGATAGCACTGTTGCTAGATGGAGAATTTAGAGATATTGAGGCATTCTCTGAACATTCGCTTAAAAGTGTCTGGGATAACCCATACGATGAAGTCTGGAACAAAGATAGACCGCCGGCTAGTTTTGCCGCTAAGAAGAGAAGATAAACAATAGAATCAAAAATGTCCAGATTGAACAATAATAATAATGACAACCCGCCATCGCAGCGGGATATTGTCCTCGTTCCTTATCCATTTTCTGATCTACATCAAGCCAAATATAGACCTGCAATAGTCATATCTAATGACACCTACAACAAAAAATTCAAAGATTTCGTTGCCATTCCATTAACATCAAATCCCAACGCAAGAGAATATACGGTTCCTGTGACTAGCAAGGAAATGGCAGCAGGGAACCTTTCAGTGGCAAGTGTTGCAAAAGTAGACAAGATTTTCAATCTTGAGCAAAAGATGATTGTAAGAACCTATGGTCAGCTGCGCCAGGATGCTTTTGACAAAATTAAGGCCGAGCTGATTAAATTAATCAATTGAAATATTCGTTCTTATGGTGTAATTGCCCGGCATTAGTGTCATGCAAAGTTACGCAGCGCTTTTATTGCATATCGAGAGCAAGAAAACCAGTTTAACAATGAATTAAACTGAACCAGATTCCCATTTTGTAGACGACGGCTTCTTCTTATATTACAGCCGCAATCCTTTCTGACTTTATCTTGTGGTAGGTATTTGCAGTAAGCACATGAGCACCTTTTCCGATTATCTCTTCCAGCACAGATTCTATTTTTCTTATTGATGGACACCCGACTTCGTCAAGTGATATGCCCCGCTCTGTCAAGTATGATAGCAGTATGTTCTTGGGTGTCTGTCCGAGGTCGTCTAATGAGCTCTTGAACGCCAGTTGCAGCCTTTTGCTTTCTATCTGCGCTCCTTGTTTTGGCATTTGCTTCTCTTATTGTTAGTATCAAGTGTTTAATAAATCTATTTGTCCCTTTTTGGGTCCTAGACAAAATATGCCCCCATTATCGGAGCTCGCCCGCCAAACTTTAGGAGCTCTGCGGCCAGATTCTTTATATAGACAGCTTTATCATTTTTTGGGAACTATGTCTGTCTCTTGGCTTACAACAGCTACTTTAAATAAATCTATTACAGTAGAAAGTTCGGTAAAAATATGGCATCAAAACTAGAAGAGATCGATGACGGACTTATAACAGGAAGGCCAGATACTGAAATTGTCGATCGTCTGGCAGACGAGCTTCAAAAGCTCGACCTGACACCCAACGAAACCAGAATACTATTGTTCCTCATGACACATGGCCATTCCACTGCAAGCGAGGTATCGCGCCACACCGGCATACAGCGCACCGAAACCTACAACTATATTTCGAGCCTGCTTGCCAAGGGAGTAGTATTTTCCACTTTTGACAGGCCGCAGCAGTATTACACTTTAACAATGCAGGAGGTAATCGACTGCCTTGTCGAGACCAAAAGAAACACCCTCCAGCAAATGTCAGAAAAGAAAATAGAGTATCAGCAGATTATTGACAAGATAATCAGCAACATAGTCATTCCTGAAGCCGAAAAGAAAGAAAGCTACCAGATCGTGATGGGTGAAAATGCCATCAACGCAAAGGTGAAGAGAATGCTGACATCGGCAAAGGAAGATGTAACTCTTCTTGTCACCGACAGAAACCTCGTTAACTTTTACCATGCAGAGATAACAGACGACCTCATAAAGCTGACAACAAAAGGAATCCATGTCAAGCTGAGGACCCCGTGCAAAAACGCAATGGAATACCTTGCGTTTGAAAAAACCGATGCTGAAGTTCCAATTTCAGTTAATACTCAAACATCTGCCGCAGTACCTATCAACTTTGTGATCGTTGACAACAGGGAGATAATCCTTCTGCTTGAGAGCTATGTCGGCAAAAAGAGAGAGTCATGCGGGTTCTATACAAACAACATATCGCTTGTAAATGTCTTCAAGTATGTGTTTGATAATGTTATATAGAACAGTCTACCCTAGACGGTCATGTCTAGTGGCCTTGCCTACGAAAAGCTGCTAGACAGGATCTTTTCTGACTTTTCTGAAAACCTTGTTTTTGCCGGCATACTGGACAACAAGGCAAAGCTGCTCAGCTACAGAAAGGGCAACGCAAGCTTTGCAATCCTGTCTGACAGGTATGACACTTTAGATGTCCAGATCTCATTGATGTTTGCACTGATCCGCCAGCTTGAAGATATAACAGGGGCTCACAGGTTCACCATCTCCCATTTCGCCAAATGCGACATCTTTATGGTCGGAATGGCTGACCTGCGGCTGTTTGCAATCGCTACTGCAGGACATGGCGAGCGGGTCGCCAGTGGATTGCTTCAGTTGACTGACCTGTCATGGCAGGAGAAGATTATGCCCAAGGTAGAAGCGCAGGTGCAGGCGCAGGTTCCAAAAAGGCAGGACCTGACTGATGGCAAGATCCAGAATCAGAACCAAGTCGCACTATTGAAGAAGGCAAAGCCAGAAGCCATCCTGATGCTCAAAGGCTACCTCAGGGGCCTTGACGGCAGGTATGAAGTCGAGGAGAGTGGTGATTCAGACGGCCAGTTTCTGATCAAGGCAAAGGGAAACGATCAGTTGAACTGGCCTGATCTTGAAAAACTCAATTCTCTTTTCAGGGACATAATTTCCATTCACGATATCTGTGTTGACGAGCGCGACAAAAGGGCAGCGGTTAGAATTCTGCCAAAGTTTGTCAATATAGAAGAAAGCATGTAGTCTGATGCATAGCCTGACGGAAGTCATAGACAGGCCAAAGTCGGCTTTAGCGCTTGCTTAAAATCAAATTGTGTAACTTTTTTTGACATACATCAGACGATAAACAAGATTGTTCTACACTCTCTCAAGTAAGCGAATTGGCAAGTAGGAAAGGGCCCAGTCGCAGGAGAGCTCTCAGCACAGTAATCACGACTGTGATGCTGGTATCTGCAGTTTCCATACTGGGCTCTATGCTATTATCATGGGGAACATCTTACTTTAACAACAAACAGCTTATCATAGCCAACCAGCTGGCAAACAGGACAAACTATGTCATGGAAAACTATGTGGTAGAGGATGCATGGTTCTATACAAAATCAGGCACCAATTATGCAAACGTGACGATACGTGATACCGGCACCACTCCTATCACGGTATCGAACATCTATGTAAACAACACGCAGCAGTGGTCCGGAGCTCAAAAGATTGCTGCCGGAAATGCTGCCACAATTACAGTTCCGGATGCTTGGAAATCAAGCAGGCCCCAGAATATCTGGGTTCACACTGCCGCAGGGACAGATGTCAAACAGGTTTGGCTACCATACTGAAAAGACAGTGATAGATGGATGGGTGAGTGGGCGGGTGAGTAATTGCAAATCGGGCTGGTCGATGACAGGAAGGATAAAGATGAAAATAAAATCAAACAAGGGTAGAGATAGACGTGGACTTTCCACCATAGTTGGAGCAGTCTTTATGGTGCTTTTGATGGCCGGAGCTCTGAATGTGGTGCTCTGGGCCCTGAAGCAGCAGGACACGGTATCGCAAACCATAATCCAGGCACAGAACAGCAGAGTCGCCAAGTTGAATGAGAAGATATCATTTGCAAACGTTCAGGTGAACAATAACAAATTCAACCTGACGGTTAGCAACTCTGGCGGATCTGTAGCGCACCTGGTGTCTTTGTATGTAGTCAATAGCACGGCATCACCCAAGCAGGAATATATTTACAACATAAACTACTATGTCAGCGGCAGAAATTCGACAACAAACATCGGGCAGTCGCTGCCTCTGGTTGTACAGAGCAGCAACAAGTATACAGTCAAAGTTGTTACTGACGGTGGAAACTCTGCCACCACGACTGTCAGCCCGATATCTTCGCTTGTTATGAGCATGTCACTGATAGCCATTCCGCCTACGATTGCACCTGGAGCCAACGCCACTTTATTGCTGGCTGTAACAAACAATAGCACTTCTCCTCTGACACAGCTGGTCTCTGCAAGCGTCAAGCCAAGTTGCTCCGGAACATGTACATTAACGCTACAAAGTTCGCAGGGCAACAATACGCTGCTCTCAAGCGGCCAGACAATATTTTTCAAATGGAAATATAATATTGGGGGTTCAGACGGCTCTTCCGTAACCTTTACGGCTAGCATAGTGAATGGCAACCCCGGCAATACTGCTACTGCAACTGTGCAGATAAGACTTCTCGCATCTTCCTATGCCTCATCGTCTGACTATACCAGTACCGTAGTTGACAAGTATGTGCAAAAGCCAGAGATCTATATGACAATGCCTAGCCCTTTTGGCATACCCAGTAGATCCAGCGACCAGGCACTCTGGGGAGTAACGGTAGTCAACCCGACAGACAAGATCATGAATGTATCCAGAGTAGTCATCCAGACTTACCAGACAACTGCAACAGGTAACGCGGCAATATTTTCAAGTGGTTGTTCTTTAACTGCAGTATCTCCTACCAATGGCACGTGGAGTTGTCCTACCGACAATACGGTAGAATGGAAAAAGACCCTGAGTCCTGCAAATCCAATGAAGATAGGAGCAAGATCGGCTTTTTCCTTCCTTGTTTTGGTCCCGCCAGGGTCTTTGAGCCAGATTAGTCAGTTACCTTCGCTGCCTATAACAGCAACGGTATTTACAAGCGTTGGAGAATTCGCAAAGACGGGCTATTCATCAAATATGGCATCAAACTCTGCCATGCCAAACATCTATGTCTCCAACACCGCCAATTCAACTTCGTCGGCTCAGATGATAGGAAACTACATCAATGTATCACCCGGAGCCTCGATAACGCTAAATGTTGTCCTAGCAGATATGGATACCAGTACAACTTATAGCATAAACAGTGGCACGCTAGTCAACATAAATATTCCGCCAGATTTTACAAATATTTCTGTCAGCAACAATCATGGTGGTTTTGGTACTCCGACAATAACCCAGTTTGCAGATGGTTCCTATCTGGTAAGTGCCACCGTCACGACTACCAAGCTTGACGGAAAAAATTCGCCACCTGGCGACTTGGCGGCAATTACACTCCCTATCACAATGACAGCTCCAAGCACTTTGACGTCAAACAAGGTCTACGTGATTTATATAACGACAGATGGAGTTGTGAATAATCCTTCAAACTTTGGTATCGGAGCTATAGCAGAATTTCCAATACAGGTAAACCACTCTTAATTAACCTGATACACCAGACGCTGATATTCAGTGGATGGTAAGGCAGTCGGTTGAGAGTTTTTTCACGACTAGTTTTGCACCAAAGCTTTTCTCGATCTAATTCAAATAATTATAGGTGCGAATAACATTGCATTGATTCAACCAAGAACCGGTGGCATATTAGAGAAAGCAAGAGGAGAATCTATAAACGGTGTCGTGATAGTAACAATAGGAGTTGGGTAACTGCAGCTATGAAAGAAGGATGTGTGATGCATAAGGCTTTGCTACCAACCCATACATAGATTTATTTGAATCATGACATATTGTATCAGAGGAAGTGGTTCGATGGTTGCCTTAAAGGATCCTAAGTACAATGACCTGAAGAAAGAAGTCGAGAAAGAAATAAGTCACCTCAAGAACCTTTACCGAAAGATAGACAGATATGAAAAGCAACATAAGGTCATGCCCAATGAACCAGAAGCAATCAGGGTAAGACGTATCGAAACAGAGCTCAAGAGAAAGTTCCCGGGCATGGAATTTGATAGAGAGCTTTTGAAACTTGTAGGCATATTACCCAACAAGAATCCGCCATCAAAAGATAAAGAACTCATAGCCAGAGCGATTGCTGACCATTATGAGTGATTCTATCCAGCATGTTTCGGTATTTTTCGATGCCAACATCTTTATTGATATACTGCAAAAGCGCCTTGGCTGGCAAAACAGCATGTTACTGGTTACTGTGGCCAAGCACAACAGGATAAAAGGGAGTCTTTCATCGCTCACAGTAGCAATAATTCACTATATTCAAAAACGCTATGTATCAGAGAGCCGAGCTCTGGAGGATATCAAAAACATTGTAGATGGACTAGAGATACTTGATGTCACAGCTGAACACGTTCGCTTGGCTTTGACCAACGAAGGTAACATGTTCTCTGATTTTGAAGATGCACTTCAGTTCTACTCTGCAAAGGAAACAGCCGCAATCATAGTCACAAGGAACAAAAAGCATTACTCAAAAAATTGCAAATCGGATACAAGTACTGACTCCCGAAGAATTTCTAAAGAAATATCCTTTCAACGCCTAAACCTAAATGTCATATCTGTAATGCATTTGGCTCCATATCAATACATAGTGTGGCGATTGAAAACTAACACAGTATTTTTTCATTAAACGATATTTTGCCTTTTTTGTCTCATTTGGCTGATTGCTGGTAAATCTTACTATTTAATCTACATTCTTTTGCTTCCTATCCATCGTCTTTATCATTGACTGCTGGCTCCTTTCCTCTCTTTTCGTACTGCCAGTGCCCCGTCATGGCCTTGTGCTCTGCAACTGCTTCCAGCGAGAAAAATACAGTATTGCAGGTCTTACAAAAATAAGATAGGAATCTATTGGAATTTGAGTTTGAATTTGCCATAAAACCAGCCTTCCACAAACGTCTCTGATTAACTGGTAAAGCATCTGTCAATTATTGACTTGTATACATTGGCCATCGTCTTATGATGCACAGCCTTCCGTAAGTTTCCCTTCTTTTCTTCTTCAACCGCAGCTTCCAGTTCAGCTATGAATTTTGATGCAAAGTAATCATGGTTTCTGTCCTCTATCTGCTCAAGTATCTCGTCTATGTACCTTCTGTTCACCTTGGCCTTCTCTTCAATGGCCTGATTTATCAGCTTCAGAAGGTCAGGGCGGCCATTGAGCTTGCCCTTATCTCCGTTTTCTTTTCCATTTTTGTTCCCGTTCTTTACTTTCTGCTTTTCAACAATAGTTGCATCTTTTTGCAGAGTCTTTCTCAGCACATCTACAAGAAACTCGGCTGCATTTTCACCAAACACCAGATGAAAATAGTCTCGGATCTGCCTGAGAGAATAACAAGCAGACTCGTCGTCCAGATTGATGCCTGCGTTTTTCATGTCTCTGAATATTTCCTTCTTCTTTTCTTGAGAAAGATAGCCAAGCAGAATATCCAGCTTTCTTTTTATGACAAAGCTTGGCACCAATCTGGAATCAGAATTGATGCCGCCCGTTTCATCATGCACGATCAGTAATCGCCAGCTTCT
>Ga0209581_1001410_pt1 | contig 28290 bp, 15 predicted proteins | sample Coa_R2_FD_187160 | JGI IMG/M metagenome (GOLD analysis project Ga0209581, IMG submission 187160) | Surface soil microbial communities from Centralia Pennsylvania, which are recovering from an underground coalmine fire - Coalmine... | ecosystem: Environmental > Terrestrial > Soil > Unclassified ...
CGGCCTCTGCCGGACCGTCCGGAGGCGAGATCGCCCGCGCTCTGCACGAGTCCACCCTGGATGCGGCCGAATGCTATCGCGTTCGCGAACTCAGTTTTTCCAAAGAAGATATTCGCTTTTATTTCACCGAAGGCTATCTGATTTTCAGTAAACCGGTGAACGGGCGCCGCATCTCCGCAATTTTTTCGGCGGAGGTCGATGGCGGAGACGCCGAAATCCTGGTCATGCCCCCGCATCAGAGCGAGCGGCGCTCGCTCGCCGCCTTCACTGGATCGCCGAACCTCGACGAGCACTTTACCGCGGCGCTGTTCGTACTGCCCGAGGCCCTCGCCGCGGATCTGCTCACGCGCGCCCGCGCCCAAGGCCGGCCCGGCGCGGAAATGGGCGCTCTGATGGCCGACCGCTGGACCCCTGTCGTGCGCAATATCTCAAGCGGCTTCGCCACCCGCCTCATCCAGGACCTGCTCAGCCCCGACCATGAAAACACGCTCTTTTACGCCGCAATTTCCGGACGCAAGCTGGGCAATTTCGATGTGATTTTCGATCCGTTCGCGCGGGAGCAGGTGCTCATCGGGCAGTTCACCAGCAAATCCGGCCGGCTGGCGTATGACACCTGGACCAGCTTCGAGGCCAGATCCGTCGCGCGCGGAATTCGCAAGCGCGCTGCCGAACAATACACGATGCGCGATTTTCACATCGAGGCCGATATATCCCCCTCCCTCCGCCTCTCGGCCGTAACCCGCGCCCATCTGGCGACGGAGACGCCCGGCTGGAGATCGTTCGTCATGCTTGTGTCCGATAAAGTCCGCGTGACGGAAGTGAAGATCGATGGCGCGCCGGCCGAAGTGCTGGGGCGCGACTCGATTCGCGACAATGCGATGCGCACCTCATCGTCCAATGAGGCGTTTCTGGTCATCACTCCGGAGCCGCTCGAGCCCGGGACGCTCCACCAGATCGAGTTGCGGCACGAGGGGGACGTGGTCGTTCCGGCGGGCAACAACGTCTACTTCGTCAGCTCGCGCGGCAACTGGTATCCGCGGGCCGGCAACGCATTCTCCACCTACGACCTCACCTTCCGGTATCCGAAAAACCTGACGCTGGTGGCGACCGGCGATATCGTCGACGATCGGACCGACGGCGATGTCCGCCAGACCAGAAGGCGCGTCGCTTCGCCGGTCCGCGTTGCGGGTTTCAATCTCGGCCAGTATGAGCGCGCCCGACTGTCGCGAGACGGCTTCGTTGTCGAGGTATATGGGAACCGGAAGCTGGAGCCCGTGTTGCAGCCCAAGCCGCAGACCCTGCTGCTCCCGCCCGACCGGAGGCCGCGCCGCAATGGTCCCGATCTCGTACCCGTCGCGCCGCCTCCAGCGCCCAGCCCGGCGTCGCATCTGGCGTCGCTGGCGGACGACGTCGCGGACGCCCTGCAAGCCATGGTCGCCCAGTTCGGCCCCCCGCCTCTGAAGACGCTCACCGTGGCCCCGATCCCGGCCACCTTCGGACAAGGTTTTCCCGGCCTGGTCTACCTTCCAACCCTCGCCTACCTCACGCCGGACGAACGCCCCGCGTCGATGCGCGACCGCACGCTTGAGATTTTCTTTTCCGATCTGATCGCTCCGCACGAAGTCGCGCATCAGTGGTGGGGCAACCTGGTCACGCCCGCCGGATACCAGGATGAGTGGCTGATGGAGGCCCTCGCCAACTATTCCTCGCTGGTTCTGTATGAGAAGCGAAAAGGATCAAAGGCGCTGGACCAGCTTCTCCAGGCTTACGAACAGCGCCTGTTGGCAAAGAGCGAGGACGGCGAGCGCATGGAATCCATCGGCCCTATCTTCTGGGGCCTGCGCCTGCAATCGTCCCGAAGCAGCGACGCCTGGCGCGTCATCGTCTACGAAAAGGGATCCTGGATCATGCACATGCTGCGCAAGCGCATGGGCGACGAGTCGTTCTTCAGGATGCTCCATGAGGCTTGCCGCCGATATGCGTTCAAGGGCATGAGCACCGAAGACTTCCGCCGTCTCGCGCAGGAATTCATGCCGCCGCGCTCGGGCCCTGACTCGCTCGAGAGCTTCTTCGAATCCTGGGTGTATGGAACGGGAATTCCGGCGCTCAAAGTATCCACGTCGGTTCAGGGCAAGATTCCCTCGGCGCGCCTGACCGTAACGGTAACGCAGAGCGACGTCGATGACGATTTCAGCGTCGACGCGCCCGTCGTGATTCAATTCGCCAGAGGCGCGGCGCTCACCCGGTGGGTGCGGACGTCCAACGAACCGGCGAGTTTCACGATCCCCCTAAAACAGCCGCCGCTCAGGGTCTCCATCGGTCCCGACGTTTTGGCCATCCGCAAGTGACGCGGGCGTCGCACGTTTACTCGCGTCCGGCGCCCAAGACCCGCTCATAGTGCCGCTCATAGCGCGGAATCACGGTCTCTGTTGAGAATCGCGACTGGGCAGCCTCGCGCGCCGCGCGAGATACGCGCTCATACAGCTTCTCATCGGTGAGGAGCTCCACGACGCGCCGCGCCTGCGCCGCGATATCGCCTACCGGCTCCAGAAAACCGTTCACGCCGTCATGAATCAGCTCCGGAACGCCCCCGCACCGCGTGGCGACGGGAGGAGTGCCGCAGGCCATTGCTTCGAGCGCCGCCAGACCGAACGCCTCCAATTCGCTGGGCATCAGAAGCACATGCGCCGTGGGGAACAGGCGCTCCACATGATCCTGCTTCCCTAAAAACATGACGTGCCGTTCGAGGCCGAGATCATGCGCCAGGTCCTCCGCCGGACCGCGCAGCGGGCCGTCGCCGACCATCATCAGCTCGGCGTCCACCTGCTTGCGCACGAGCTCCAGAATTCGCACGCAGTCCAGCACGCGCTTCACTGGACGGAAGTTGGAAATATGCATCAGGCGCTTTTTGGACGGGCGGCGCTCCGGATCGGGCCGGTAGACGCCGCAATTGACGAAGTTGCTGATGACTTCGATTTCATTGCGCACGCCGAAGAACTCGATGGTGCGCTGCTGCATGTACCGGCTAATGGTGGTCACGCCGTCGGACTGCTCAATCGAAAATTTGGTGATCGGAAAATAAGACCGGTCGGCGCCCACCAGCGTGATATCCGTTCCGTGCAGCGTTGTCACAAACGGAAGGCGGCGGCGCGGCGCCGCCATCTGCCGGGCGAGCAGCGCCGCGATGGAGTGCGGAATGGCGTAGTGCACATGCAGCAGATCGAGCTCGTAGCGCTCGGCCACTTCCTCCATCCGCGACGCCAGCGCCAGGCAATACGGCGGGTACTGAAACAACGGATAGGTCGAGACCTCAACTTCGTGATAATGAATGCGCGGCGTGTCCGGGTCGAGGCGAATCGGGTTCGCGTATGAAATGAAGTGGATTTCGTGGCCGCGGCTGGCCAGCTCCAGGCCGAGTTCGGTGGCGACAATGCCGCTGCCGCCGTAGGTGGGGTAGCAGGTGATGCCGATGCGCATCGGGCTCTGAATCTTGCGATCGTCTAATTATAATTGGCTCCCGCGCTGTTGCCCGCGATAATCAGTGAGGAGGCGAGAAATGTCCGAAAGCGCTTGGCCGCCGCTCACTTTCTCCGAGTGGCGCGAGACCTGCGACACCGTGCACATGTGGACGCAAATTGTGGGCAAAACGCGCATGTCCCTTTCGCCGGCGATCAACCACTGGTGGCACGTTGCGCTGTATGTCACGCCCCGCGGTCTAACCACCTCATCCATTCCGTACGGAGAGCGCGTCTTTGATATCGAATTCGATTTCATTGCGCATCGCCTTGCGCTGCGCTCCAGCGACGGGGCCGAGAGCGCTATCGCGCTGTACCCGCGCTCGGTAGCCAGCTTCTATGCAGAGTTTATGGACCGGCTGCGCTCGCTCGGCGTCGACGTCGCCATCCACGCCATACCGGACGAGTTCCCCGACCGGATTCCGTTCGACAAAGACCAACGGCATGCATCGTATGACCGCGACGCCGTGGAACGATTCCGCCGCACCCTGATCTCGGCAGACCGGGTCCTCAAGAGATTTCGCAGCCGGTTCATCGGGAAATGCAGCCCGGTGCACTTCTTCTGGGGATCGTTCGACCTCGCCGTGACGCGCTTCCGCGGCTGCCGGGCGCCGGCGCGCGAAGCAGCGGACCCGATCACAAAAGAGGCCTACTCGCATGAGGTCAGCAGCTGCGGTTTTTGGCCCGGCGACTCGCGGTTTCCGCACGCTGCGTTTTACGCATACTTCGCGCCGTCGCCCCCCGGCTTGGAAACAGCTCCGCTGCGTCCCTCGGCTGCCTTCTGGAGCGCGGAGCTTGGCGAGTTTCTGCTGAAGTACGACCATGTCCGGACCTCGGAATCGCCCGACGCAATGATCCTGGACTTCTGCCAGAGCGCCTACGAAGCCGGCGCCCGGCTCGCCGGTTGGGACCGCCGCGAACTGGAGCGCGAGGAATGCGCGGACATCACGGCGTAAACAGCGGGCCGGATGTGGGCGCGCGCGTCGCCTCTCCGGAGATACTGGAACATTAGGCGCTTGCGATGACACGAATTCAAATGCGTACTACCCATGTGCTTGCATTTCTGCTTACAGCAGCCTGCGCGGCGGCGCAGAGCGAGATCCGCGTGGACCCGGCTACAGGCGGTCTCGGCTGGCTCACGCATCCCTATCAGGCCAGATACGTCCCGCCGGTCCGGCTGGACAATTCCAGCCGGCTGCAATCGCTGATCCGGGCCGGCAACCTGTATCTCACCGCTCAGGATGTGGTCGCGCTGGCCATCGAGAACAATATCGATGTCGAGATCCAGCGTTACAGTCCGCTGCTTGCAAAAGAGGTGCTGCGCCGCGCGCAGGCTGGAGGGTTGCTGCGAAGCGTCGGTCTGCCGGTGGCGCCGGGACCGCAGAGCGTCAGCCTCCAGGGCGTGACCGTCGCCGGGACGACGCCGCTCACGGCCGGAACCGGCGTGAGCGCGGGCGGCGGAATTCTGACGCAGCTTGGCCCCACCGTGCCTTCCCTGGATCCCACTGTTCTGGTCTTCGCCAATTTCCAGCATTCGAGCATCCCCAACAGCAACACGGTGATCATCGGCACCACGGCGCTGGTGCAGAACACGCGCAGCTTTCAGACGCAATATACGCAGAATTGGGATTTCGGACTCAGCACCCAGCTCACCTACTCCAGCCAGCGCATCAAGAACAACAGCCAGTTTTTCAATCTCAATCCTTACACCACCGGGTTCCTCGATTTACAGGTGACGCAGAACCTGCTGCAAGGCTTCGGTCCTGCCGTAAACGCCCGGAATATCCGCGTGCAGAAAAACAATGTCAAGGTCAGCGACCTTCAGTTCAAGCTCCAGGTGATCACCACCGTGTCGGCAGCGTTGAATCTGTATTGGGACCTGGTCAGTTTCGATGAGGACGTCCGGGCGCGCGAGCAGGAAGTGGCCACGTCCCGACAGCTCCTGGAGGACAACAAAAAACAGGTGAAGGCGGGCGCTCTTGCAGAAATCGAGATCACGCGCGCCGAGGCGCAGCTCTATGCCAGCCAGCAGGATCTCATCATCGCCCAGACCAACCGGACTCAGCAGGAAGCTGTGCTGAAAAACGCTCTCACGCGCAACGGCATCGCCGCCGCCGGTCTGACGAACGTGCACGTGATTCCCCTGGACAAAATTCCTGAGCCGCCCAAAGAACCAATCCGGCCCATCCAGGACCTGATCGCCGAGGCGCTGGCCAAACGACCGGAAATCGAGCAGGCGCGCATCAACCTGGAGAGCAACCAGATCAACCTGGTAGGCATCAAGAACTCACTCAGACCCACCTTGCAGGCCTTCGCCGAGCTGACCAACAACGGCCTGACGGGGCAGATCACGCCCTTCGGCGCCGGACAGCCTGGCCTCGACTACCTTGCGGGCGGCTACAGCAATCTTCTGGCGCAGATCTTCCGGCGGAACTACCCCAGCTATTCCGCCGGCTTTTCCCTTAACATTCCGCTTCGAAACCGCGCCGCACAGGCCGATTATGCCACCAGTCTTCTCGAATTGCGTCAGAATGAGCTGAATCTCCGGAAGAACATCAACCAGGTGAGCCTGGACGTGCAGAATGCAGTGATCGGTCTTCAGCAGGCCCGCGCGCGTTACGAGGCGGCCGTGCAGGCCAGAGTTCTCCAACAGCAAACGCTCCGCGCGGACCAGCGAAAATACGAGCTGGGCGCGACCACACCCTTCCAGGTTGTGCAGGACCAGCGCGACCTCGCCGCCGCCCAAAGCGCGGAGGTGCAGGCGATGGCCAACTACACCCACGCGCGCATCGCGCTCGACCAGGCCCTCGGTATAACTCTCGAAGTCAACAACATATCCATTGACGAGGCGATGAAGGGCCGTTTATCGCGGCCTTCCACGCTTCCGCCAGACCTGCCCCAGGGAGGCCGGCAATGAAACGCCTGTTCCGTAAGAATTTCGCCGCCCTCGTCAGCTATCTCTCCATCGCATCGCTGGTGGCGGCGCAACAGACTCCCATCGCGCCGGTTCGGCCCTCGGCGCCGGCAATCATCCGGCCCTATACCGCTGTCACGGTTCCGCCCATTCGCACGCAGAATTCGCCGCGTCTCAGCCGGCTCATCCGCGCCGGAACGTTATACCTCACAGCGCAGGACGCCATCGCGCTGGCCCTTGAAAACAACATCGACCTTGAAGTGGCCCGCTACAACCCCATCATCGCCGCATGGAACGTCACGCGTTCGGAAGCCGGCGGCGCTCTGCCGGGCGTCCCCAGCAACGCTTCACAAGCCGGCGCCGTCGCTCTCGGCCAGGGCGTGGCGGGCAGTCAGGCCGCCGCCGGCGTTCGCATCTCCGGATTCAACAGCAACGCCGGGCAGACCGCCAACGCGACCGTCGCACAGGTCGGACCCATTACTCAGACCCTTGATCCGACAATTCAGGAGCAGAGCACCTTCAGCCATGTGACAACGCCTCAGCCAAATAGCGTTCAGAGCGTCACGCCCGTTTTGATCTCGAATACGCGCGCTCACACTTCTTCCTACCAGCAGGGTTTTCTGACTGGCGGAAATATTGCCGTCCAGTACACGGATAACTACCTGAACGAGAACTCGCCCACCGACGTTTTGAACCCGTCTTCCGCCCCCACGGCATCGGTCCGTCTCACCCACAATCTGCTGCGGGGCTTCGGCGTCGCCGTCAACGCGCGCACCATCACCGTGGCGAAGATGAACGTCAACATCTCCGATTTGAACTTCAAGACTGAAGTGATCAATGTCGTCGCCGATGTCTTGAACGCATACTACGGCCTGGCGTCGGCGTTTGAGGATCTCAAGGCCAAGAACACGGCCGAGGAGGTCGCGCGCACCTTCGTCGAAAATGTCAAAAAGCAGGTGTCGCTCGGAGCGCTGGCGCCGCCCGATCTGGTCACCGCGCAGTCCCAGGAGGTGACAACGCGGCAGGCGCTCGTAGACTCTCAGGCCAGTCTTCAGCAGCAGGAGCTCCGGCTGAAGAGCCTGATCAGCCGCACGGGTCCCACCGATCCCCTGCTTCGCGAGACGCGGATCGTGCCCGTCGACAAAGTGACGGTCCCTGAAAAGGATGACCTGCCGCCGCTTGAGCAGATGGTCAGCCAGGCGCTTGCGAATCGCAGCGATCTCGCCGCGGAGCGCGCCAGCCTGAGAGCCTCCGCCGTGTCAGCTCTCGGAACGAGCAACGGCCTCCTGCCCAACCTTCAGGTCTTTCTCTCTGAAAGCCACGCGGGCCTCGCCGGCGCGCCACGGAACGTCATTCGAGGGCAGGTCACGGAAACAGCCGACCCGTATTTCGTGGGCGGCATTGGCGCGGCTCTCGGCCAGATATTCCGCCGCAACTTCCCCACCGACCGCGTCGGCGCCTTTTTTCAAGCCCCGATTCACAACCGTCAGGCGCAGGCCGATTATGCCATCGATCAGTTACAGCTGCGGCAATCCCAGCTCAGCGCGCAGAAGGATCTCAACCAGGTGCAGGTGGACGTGCTGAACTACGTGGTCGCCCTGCGCCAGGCGCGCGCCCGCTACGAAGCCGCTGTCCAGAATCGCATTTTGCAAGAAAATCTGTTCGCCGCCGAGCAGAAAAAATACGCGCTCGGGGCGTCGACTCCCTATAATGTGACCCAGCAGCAGAGAGATCTGGTCACGGCCCAGTCCGCCGAAACCGCCGCCCTGGTCTCCTATAGCGCCGCCAGAATCGCCTTGGACCGGATCCTTGGGACCACGCTCGAAGCCAATCACGTGAATATCGAGGAGGCTCGCACGGGAATGGCGCCATGAGACGGCCATCTGTCGTTAATTCGAGCGCCTGACGGCCAACCTCGCCCCCTTGCATCGGCGAAGAATGCTTGGTAACCGCGACCTGAAATTCTCGTATACGTCATTATGGCCAACCTGTGGGCTGATCTGCGCTTTGCGCTGAGGTCGCTGCGGAAATCGCCGGTGTTCACCGCCGTCGCCGTGCTGTCGCTGGCGCTTGGCATCGGCGCCAATACGGCGATTTTCACCCTGTTCGATCAGATCCTCTTGCGCCTCCTTCCAGTGAAGAATCCGCGTGAACTCGTCCTGCTCACCATGCGGGGCCGCCACTACGGCAGCAACTGGGGCGGAAATGCGATTTCCTACCCTATGTATCGCGACTTCCGCGACCACAACCAGGTCTTCAGCGGCATGTTCTGCCGTTTTCCGCTCGCCGTCAGCGTCGGATTCGAAGGGCAGACGGAGCGCGTTCAGGCGGAACTGGTTTCCGGAACGTATTTCTCAGTGCTGGGCGTCGGCGCCTTCGCCGGCCGGACCATCGCCCCCGCCGATGATCGCACGCCCAGCGGCCACCCGCTCGTGGTCCTCAGCTACGACTACTGGAAATCGCGCTTCGCCGCGGACCGGCGCATCCTCGGCAGCACGCTGCTCATTAACAGCAACCGGATGACGGTGGTCGGCGTCGCGCAACCCGGTTTCGACGGCGTGGAGTTGGGGAATGCAGCCAAGATCTTCGTCCCCATCATGATGGAGCCGGACCTGATGCCCCTCCAGAAAAAGTTCCTGGAAGACCGTCGCACCCGCTGGGTGAACGCTTTCGGGCGTCTGAAGCCGGGCGTCAGCATCACACAGGCAAAGGCGTCGCTAGAGCCATTCATGCACTCGATGCTGGAGCTGGAGGTTCGGGAGCCGGCCTTTCGGCATGCTTCCGAGTTCACGCGCCAGGAGTTTCTCAAGTGCACAATCGACGTGCTTCCGGGTTCGCAGGGGAGATCCTATTTCCGTCAGAGACTGACCAGGCCGTTGTGGGTGCTGATGGCCATCACAGCGACCGTCCTGCTGATTGCCTGCGCGAACCTGGCGAATCTGCTGCTTGCGCGCGCAACCAGCCGCCACAAAGAAATGGCGGTGCGGCTGGCGATGGGCGCCAGCCGGAGGCGGATCGTCGCACAGTTGCTCACCGAAAGTCTCGTGCTCGCAGCGATGGGGGCCGCCGTGGGCGCGCTGTTCGCCTTCGTCGCCGATAAAATGCTCATGATCGCTTTTCTGCCCCCGGATTCCGAGGGGCTGAAGCTGTCCCCGGCGCCGGACTTAAGAGTTTTGTTGTTCACTCTGGCGGTAACCGCCCTCACCGCGCTGCTTTTCGGGCTCGCTCCGGCGCTTCGCGCCGCCAAACCAGACGTCGCGCCCACGCTCAAGGCTCAGGCCGGCGCAGTTGCCGCCGGCGCGAATGCCGGCCTGCGTAAAGCCCTGGTCGTAGCCCAGGTCACCATGTCGCTGCTTCTGCTGTTCGGCGCCGGACTCTTTCTGAAGAGCTTGAGCAACCTGCGCAATCTCGGGCCGGGCTTCCCGGTCCAGCGTCTTATCGGCTTCAATGTGGATCCATCCCTGAACGGCTATACGCCGGAGCGCGCAAAGCCCTTCTACCGGCAATTGACGGACAATCTGAGTGCGATTCCTGGCGTGCAATCGGTCGCCCTCGCTGCCGTTCGAATCCTTGAGGACAATGAATGGGACAGCTCAGTCACGGTCGAAGGATATACGCCGCCGCGCGCCGGCGACCACCCCGAGCCGTTCATGAATTCGATCAGCCCGCGTTACTTTGAGACCCTCGGCGCGCCTATTCTCGCCGGACGCGATTTCACGCTGCAAGATACGCAGGAAGTCCGGCATAACGACGACCAGGAAGATTCCTGGGCGCCCGCCAAGGTGATTGTGAACGAAACATTCGCCAAACGATACTTCGCCGGACGCAATCCGATCGGACGCCACATCGGTTTTGGCATGAACCCTGGAACCAAACTGGACATGGAAGTAATCGGCGTCGTCAAGGACATCAAGTACACCAATCTGCGCGACGAAATTCCCGAGCAGGCGTTCGTTCCGTACCTTGCCAGCCGCTACGTTTCCGGCATGACCGTCTATGTTCGAACCACTCTCGATCCGGCGCAGCTCTTTTACGCGGTCCGCGCCAAGGTCCGCGAACTCGACCCCAACGTGCCGGTTTACAACATGCGCACCACCGAGGAGCAAGTGACGAATTCGCTGATTACGGAACGGCTGATCGCCAGCCTGTCGTCGGCGTTCGGATTCCTGGCGACGCTGCTTGCGACCATCGGATTGTACGGCGTGATGGCATATACCGCGGCCCGCCGCACCCGCGAGATAGGCATCCGCATGGCGCTCGGCGCAGTCCCCGGCCACGTGATCTGGATCGTGCTGCGCGAAGCGCTGCTGTTGGTCGCCCTGGGAGTTGCGCTCGGACTGCCCGCCGCCCTTGCGCTGACCCGGCTCGTCCGCAGCCAGCTCTACGGCTTGGCCCCCTACGATCCCGTGACGCTGGCGCTCACCACTGTCATCTTGACTGCCGTGGGGTGCGGCGCGGGATATGTTCCGGCTCTCCGCGCCAGCCGCATCGACCCGGTTCAAGCGCTGCGATATGAGTAGCACGGCTCCGGCGAACCATGCATCCGGCTAGCGGACCGGAACGAAGAACTGCTGAGAGGCGTACCCGTTATAGCTGATGGTCACTGGCTGCTGCCCGCCTGCCGCCACGTTCTCTGAAAGGATCACCTGAAGCAGCGCGCCGCCGGATTGCGCGCTGATTCCGATCGGCGTATGATCTACGCCGCCGACATTGACCCTGATTGCGCTCAGATCGGAGATCACAGACGGATCAGGCAGACCGTTCACCAGAATGGACATCGGCGAACCCGGATGAGCCGGGTGAGCGGCGTCCACCGCGACGCCCGGGCTTAAGAAGGCGCTAGCAATGACCGGCGGCGGCGGGTCGACGTTCATCACAATTGGCATTGCCGTGAGGCCGCCCGCTTGCAGCTTTACGATTGCCGGACCGGTTGGCAGCCCAGCGGGAACCTGGAATGTAATCTGCCCGTTGTTGACCCCAAGAACTGTCGCGGGTTGATCCGCGCCCGCGCCATTGGCGCCGACCGCCGCGACCGTTATCGAAATCGGGCCTTGCGACGGCAGGTTCGTTGTATTTAAAAGGGCGCTCCAGCCCGCCGGAACTCCCGCCTGCCCATTCGAAGTGTTGGTGACGGGCGGGACGGCTGCGAGTTGTCCCGGGTTGGGCGGAAAGATCTGAAACCCTGATGGAAGGGTTATCGACTGGAGTCCCGTCGTGATGGTCACGTCCGTCTGCGCCACGGGAGCATTCCCGCTCACGGAAACATTGGCCAGGACGTGATTGCCCGCCACCCAAACGCGCCGGACATAGATGTCGCTTGATCCGAATCCCACCGTCGTCTGGCCATCGATAAACGTGGCGTTGACGCCCGCAATGTCAATCATGGCTTCCGAGCCCGCCGGCAAAATGGTGGTGTTGAGCGTCGCCGAGGGCTGCGCGCCCGAATCGTAGCTGAATCCGGGCGGCGACTGAGATTGAATAAACAGCGAGCTCTGGCCATCCCCATTCAAGGCGACGACATTCGCCCGGTGCCCTGGATTCGCCGCCGGCGCCAGCGCCAGAAGCGACCCGTCGGGGTTGGCGCGGATCACCGGCGCGATCACGCCATCGAACAGAATCCGCGTCGTCGAGTCAAACCCGGATCCGGTAATGAGCGCCGCACGATTGCCGCGATCATCCAATGTCGGCGTGACGCTGGTGATCACGGGCGGCATATTCGCCACCAGCATCAACCCTGACGGAAGAATATAGAGGTCCGACGGCGTTGAAAACACCAGGTGCCGCGGACCCGGCGCCCACCCGAACGTCGGCGTTACGCCGAACTGAATGTACGGACTCGTATAGGGCTGCACGGTGCCCGGATTCACTGCCGCTCCTGCCGAGGCCAGCACTCCGACCGAAAGACCCGGCGTAAGCGCTGTCCCTGCGGCGTTCATCAGCCCTAAACCAGCCGCCACGATCGTCGTCCCGCCGCCTGTGCCCAGCAGCGGGGCGGGCTTCACCGCATTTTGACCATAAAAACCATAGGTCGTTACCGAGGAGATTCCAACCGCCTGTCGAGGCTGAACCGAAAAATTTACGCCTGCCCGGGCGTCGCCCGCATTCAGATAAAAAACCTGCGCCTGGCTCACATCGCGGCCCGAAGGATAAAACTGCGTATCGAACGGCGCGCTTGCGGGAATCGGGTTTCCATCGGGGTCATAGGGCGGTTTGATATTCGCCGGAGTGCTCTCGCCCGACACCGGCGGAGGCAGGGGATGAACATACAGGTAATAGGCTCCTTGGGGGATGGCTTGCAGCGTATACGTTCCGTCCGGATTCGTCAGCGTGCTGATGGCCGGTCCGTTGGGCGAAATCGCCACAACGGACGCCAGATTCACGCCCGCGCCGCCCATCGTCACACGGCCCGTAATCGTGGCCGTGTTTGCCAGGAACGAACCCGTTGGATACAGGATCGAGATGGCCGCGATGTCATCTTGCGAAAGCGGCGACGCTTTGGTCGTTCCGCGCGTGATGCCGGTCGACATCACGCCCGAAGTCAGGGTGTGCTGCAATCCCAGCGCATGTCCCATCTCGTGAATGAAGGTAAGGCCCGACACTTCCGTAAAGCTCGGCATGTCGTGCAGGTCGCGACGGATCTTCACGACGGACCGGGTGATGGGCACGAACATCGCGCCCGAACCCGATATCGCCGGCGAGGCAATGCTGGTAACCCCGCCCAGCGCCGCCAGACCCGGCGGGATGTTGTCGTCGAATGTGACGTCAATGCCGGGCGCGTTCTGAGCGGTGGCAGGCGCCTCGAAGCCGCCGAAAGCGATCCGCAAATCGGAGCTTGCGACGCTGTCCCAGGTCTTCGCGGCAAGGCGGATCTGACTCACCAACCCAGCCAGGCTGTCGCCCGGAGCAAGCTGCGACGGCCCTTGGTCGGAGATGAAGTAGTAAACCGTCTTATTGCGCAGGGCGCCCAAATCGAATTTCTCCGGAACCGGCGCGTACGGCCCCGAGCGCGTCCCGAAATGAATGTAGTGATAGTAGCCGGACGCCGCAGACGTGAGCAGCAAGCCCCCGATCAGTATCGAGAGCGCGATCCTCAGCGCCCGCATCCCTATTTCGCGCCTCCCTTGATCCGCGCGCGAAGTTCATCGAGCGGAATCGATCGCGGCTGATCGCTGATCAGGCCGCCATTGGGACCGATCATCGGCTCTCCCGATGCTGCCCGGGAGGCGACGACCTTACCCCCTGAGTCGCTCTGAATGGTGAACAGGCCCTGCGACAATCCGATAATTTGTGTGAGGCCTGTCCGGCTGGTCCACAAAAAGAACACATACTCATTGCCTGCCCTGAGCGTCGGAGCGCCGGCGAACGTCTGCCGGAAATTTCGCAATGCGCCTCCTGGAACTGCGACGTCCACGCTCCCACCGGCGGCGCCCTTCAACACCTCCAGCACCTGCACTGAATAGTGCGTGTAGATGGTCCCCCGTCCCGCGGGGCCATCCATACTGACCGAGGAGGCGCCCACCCGGCCGCGCACAATTGCCGTGGACTTGGCGATCATATCGTCCATCGAGAGGTACTGAAGCGTCGCACCGGAGGCAACTGTAAGATACATAACAGCCAGATCGGTGGCCAGTGTCTTACGGCATAGCATGTGATACTTCTTAGGTCGCCAGCAGTTCGCTCGCCACACCTATGTTGCTGAAATTACAGGGACGCGATCCTGAGCGTGACTTCAGTTTGTAGCTCCTGGACACGGAAACGGGACAGCCCAACCCAGTAATCCGGGTTCTAGCGGCGCGGGCGCACCAGCAGAATCGGGATGTCCAGTGCGTGGCGTACTGCGTTAATCGTATTGCCCAAGATCAGATCTTTCAGCGCGCCATGTCCGTGCGCCCCCATGACGATCAGGTCCGGCTTCAACTCCCGCGCGATGCGGACAATCTCATCGCGGGGCCGCTCCGAATGGGTGATGATCAGTTCCGCGTCGATGCCTTCGCGACGCAGCTCATCAACGATCGTCTGGAGGTAATGGCGTCCGGACTCCACCTCGGCTGTCGAGGAGATGGCGCCGTAAATCCTGCTGGTCACGTCCTCTTCCACGTGCAGGAGCACCACTTTGGAACCATTCGCCCGCGCCAGCGCTGACGCGTGCGCGACGGCATCCTGGTCGCGCGCCGTGTGGTCAAGCGGTACCAGGATCGAGCGGTATCGCGCCGGCGCGGCCCATCGCGATGGCTCGGGTACGGGCAGCGGCACCGTCGGTCCTCGCCAGAGATTCCGCAGGCCGGCGGGCAGTACTGGCTCGAATGCAATCCAGGCAAGCAGCAAAGCAATGGCCGCTACGACGGGCACAACCCCGACCCAGAGCCAGATCCGGTATGGGCCGGCAGCGGCGAACCATTCGATGAGCTGCAAGGTTACGAGACGAAAGTTCAAGGCGAGAATTAAGGCCGCAGTCAGCCATGCCAGAATTCGCACCCACGGTGGGCTGACAAACTCGCCCATGCGCGCCTTATCGCTGGTGAATTGCACCAGCGGTAGAACGGCGAACGGAAGCTGCATGGACAGGATCACCTGGCTGAGGATCAGCAACGAGTAGGTCCCGTGCTCGCCGGCGAAGTAAATCGTAAGCGCGGCGGGAATCACCGCCAGCATCCGCGTGATCAAACGGCGCAGCCAAGGCCTGATACGGAGGTTTAAGAAACCCTCCATAACTATCTGTCCTGCAAGGGTTCCGGTCAATGTCGACGATTGCCCGGAGCATAGCAGCGCAATGGCGAATAGCACACTGGCCGCAGCGGCCCCGAGTAGCGGCGAGAGCAGCAGGTGCGCCTGCTCGATCTCAGTAACGACGATGCCGCGCTTGAAAAACACCGTCGCAGCGAGGACCAGAATCGCGCAGTTCACCAGCATCGCGCCGTTGAGCGCAATGACGGAATCGATCAGGTTGAACCGGCAGGCCGCGCGCTTTTCGGCGGCGCTACGCCCAATGCGGCGAGTCTGCACCAGCGAGGAGTGGAGGTACAAATTGTGCGGCATCACCGTGGCGCCCAGGATGCCGATCGCAACATAAAGGCTGTCGTTAGAAAGGCGAGGGATCAGACCCGTAGCGATTTCGCCGATGTGAGGACGCGCAAACAGCAGTTCGATGGCGAAACACCCGGTAATGATGGTGACCAGTGAGAGGATCACCGCCTCAATGAAGCGGATCCCCAGTCTTGTAAACCACAGCACCAGCAGCGTATCTGCCGCTGTAATGAACACGCCCGCAAGAAGCGGGATGCCGAACAGCAGCTTCAGTCCGATTGCGGCGCCCAGCACTTCCGCCAGATCGCAGGCCGCGATCGCGATTTCGCACAAGATCCACAGCGAGAACGAAACGAACCGGGGGTACGCTTCGCGGCAGGCCTGCGCCAGATCGCGTTGGGTAACGATTCCGAGTCTTGCGCTTAGGGTCTGGAGCAGAACCGCCATGGCGTTGGACATCACCAATACCCACAGCAACTCATAGCCGAAGCGCGCCCCGCCTTCGAGATCGGTGGCCCAGTTTCCGGGGTCCATGTAGCCGACGCTCACCAGGTACGCCGGCCCGGCAAACGCAAACATACGCCGCCACAACGACGGCTGTGCGACGCCGACGGTGGAATGGACTTCGGGCAGCGAGGCCGCGCCCAGGGTTTCCTGCCGCGAGCTCATCGGGTATCCGGTCCAAGCATCTATTTGCTAATTACAGTGTACTTATAGTTCCTGGGAGTTCGTTTCGCAGACTCCTCCCGGGGGAGTTCGTTTCGCAGATTCGTCCCGGGGGAGTTCGTTTCGCAGATTCGGCTAGAATGCAGGTGAATGGCGAGACAGTTCGGCAGGCGAGCGCTGCCGGGAGTCTGCGCGGCGCTGGTGATTTTGCTGGCCGCTGTGGCGATTGTGCAGTACCGCTGGTCGGCGCGGGTCGCGGCGGCCGATGCGCAGCGTGAGCGGGAACACCTGGAATCCGCGGCGTCCTTGTTCGCGAGCCGCTTCAACGATTCCATCTGGCAGGCGACGGAGTTTCTCCAGAATGAGGCTTGGAAAGCCCTCCGATCGGGCGAACCGCTGGCATCGGTCCCCAAACTGATCAGCGACCTGTATTTTATCGAGCGGCCCTCCTCCGGCGCTCTTCTGGCCAAACGAATGGGCGCCGACGGGCTATTTGCACCGGCAGCGCTCCCGCAGTGGATCGATTTTCCACACTGCGCGACGCTGGTGCTGGAGCGCCCATTGGCCCTGGTTACGCCTGTGATGGAGCTGTTCACTCTGGAAGTGCGGCGTCCCAACGGGATCAGCCTGGTCAGGACAACCAGCCGCCCGCCGGAGCGGTGCTTTGTGGCGCAGATCGACCTGGCGTACCTGCGCGGCGCGATATTCCCCCAGTTCATTCGAGAGAGCTTTGGCGGGACCGCGCTGAACGATTATGATTTCGCAATAATTCCGAAAGGCCGTCCGCACGAACCGCTGTATGGAGTTGCCGGGCGCGCCGACCTCCGTAAACCCCTTTTATCCCTCGCCCCAAAGCCGCTGCCGTTTACCAAACCACTGCCTGACGGCGGTCCTGGCGAGGGTAGACGGTCCGTGTTGTTTCGAATGGAGTCCAAGATGCTCGTCTACTCGGGCGCCGCAGCAACGGCGGATCTGTTCGGAGCGGGGGTTTGGGAACTGCGAGTCGCGCATAAAGGCGTTCCCCTCGAGGCGGCATTCGAGCGGGCAAGGCGTCGCGACCTGCTGGCCAGCCTGGCTGTGGAGGCGCTGCTCGCGGCGGCGATCGTCTTTCTGGTCTCCGGCGTGCGGCGCATGCAGCAGGCCGCCGACCAGAAGATGCGGTTTGTGGCCGGCGTCTCGCATGAGCTGCGTACGCCCGTGTCAGCGATCGCAATGCTTGCACGCAACCAGGCTGACGGCCTGGTCGCCGGCGCTGACCGGGTGAGGCAGTATGGCGAACTGATCCACCAGCAGACACGGAGGCTGAGCGAAATGGTGGAACAGACGCTCGAATATGCAGGCGTCCACTCCGGGCTGCGGCGACCTGCGGCGAACCCGGTTGATATTCGCGCTCTCATCGAAGAAGCCGCGGCGGCGCGGCGCGACGAATTGACCCGCGCCGGATTCGAAATCGAAATCGCAGTGAGCGAAAACATCCCCCTGGTGTCGGGAGATCCGAAACTGCTGCGTACCGCAATCGACAACTTGCTGAGCAATGCGCAGAAGCACGCGCCCGGCGGCCGCTGGATGCGCGTGAGCGCCACCTATTCAGCGCGCGACAAAGAGGTCCAGATCAGCGTTGAAGACCGCGGCGCTGGAATTGATCCGGCGGAACAGGCTGAAATTTTCGAGCCGTTTTGCCGAGGCCGCGCAGCCATCGAGGCGCAGATCCCCGGCTCTGGGCTCGGTTTGAGCCTGGTGCGGAGCGCCGCTGAGGCGCACCGCGGCGCGGTGACGCTGGCCAGCGAACCCGGCCGGGGAAGCACGTTCACGCTGCATCTGCCCGTATGAGGCGCATTCTCTTCGTCGAAGACGAGGCCGCCTTCGCCACGGGCATGATGGACCGGCTGAAATCGGAAGGCTACGCGGTCGAATGGGCCCGCACGGGGAGCGAGGGGTATGCGCTGGCTCTGGAGCGGCCTTTTGATCTGATCGTGCTCGACGTGATGCTTCCCGGCAAGAACGGCTTTGACCTCTGCCGCGATCTGCGCCGCGAGGGGGTGAATGCGCCGGTGCTGATGCTGACAGCGCGGGGCGAAGTGGTGGATCGCGTGGTGGGCCTGAAGCTCGGCGCCGACGATTACGTTCAGAAAAATTGCGAGCCGGTTGAAATTATGGCGCGCATTGAGGCGCTGTTGCGGCGGTCGGACCGCGCCGGCGTCACGGCGCTGCCCGACAGCGCGCAGTTCGGCGACGTCCGCGTGGATCTCCGCACGCACCAAGTGACCCGCGCCGGGAAGCCGATTCCGCTCTCGCCCGTCGAGTTCCGGCTGCTTGAGTACCTGATCGAGCGACGGGGCGCCATCGTCACGCGCGAGGAGTTGCTCGAGAACGTGTGGGGGGTCGACAGCGATATCATCAGCCGGACCGTGGACGTGCACATCGCGGGGCTGCGGAAAAAGATCGAGGCCGATTCGCGATACCCGCGATATCTTTTGACCGTCAAAGGGGCGGGCTACCGGCTGGCAGTTTAGCGGCAGGCGCGCACGGCGAGAGTTCCGCGGCCCTGCGGCCGGCCCTTACATTCTTTACACAGATTTTGCGCTCCGAACATGCGCTTCATCGCATGCTGTTGTCATGAAGCCTGGGAGCTTATGCGCGCTGATGACCTGGTGCGCGGTCGTATTCGGAGACACAAGCAAAATCGCGTTTGAAGTGGCGTCGATCAAGCCCGCCCAGCCCTCGCCGGCAGGCCAGATGCGAATCGGCCTGCAAGCCGACGCCGCAATGCTGCGTTACACCAACGTGTCGCTCAAAGAGGTCATCCGGATCGCGTACCGCGTCAAAGACTTCCAGATCCGGGGCCCGGATTGGATCGACAGCGCGCGATTCGACATCGTCGCCAAACTCCCGGCCGGCGCATCCCAAGACCAGATTCCGGAGATGCTCCAGGACCTGTTGACCGAGCGCTTTACGCTGGCGACGCATCGCGAAACAAAAGAGCATCCGATCTATGCGCTGGTCGTGGCCAAGGGCGGACCCAAGCTCAAGCCCGCGGCGACGGCAATGCCAGAACCGCCCGGACCTGTTCCGGCTTTTGGCAAAGGACCGATGGGTCGCGGCGCCATGATGATGATGGTCGATCCGAACGGCGTACATCTGAAGGCCGCCGCCGCTTCGCTCGCGGCGCTTGCGGAAATGATCTCGCGCTTTTCTGAGCGTCCCGTGATGGATATGACAGGCGTACAGGGTCAGTACGAATTCGATCTGGTCTTTGCCCCGGAGGCGATGCACGGAATGCCCGGGCTGCTCAAGACCGGCCCGCCGCCCGGCGATGGAGGGCCCGCACCGGCTGAGGCTTCCGTGGACGGCGCGGCTACGATCTTCGATGCGGTTCAGCGCTACGGGCTGAAACTTGAACCGCGCAAGGCGCCAGTCGAAATTGTTGTGATTGACCACATCGCCAGAGAACCGACTGAGAACTGATGGCGACCGGCGTTCGTTTTTGCGCGCTCGCGTGCGCAGCTGCGGCATGGGCCGCCGGGTCGGAGCACCGGGGGCAGGTTTTGTTTAATGGCTCGCCGGTTCCCGGCGCCGTAGTGGTTGCGAGGCGCGACGGGAGCCGGTTCCTTGCCGCCACAGACCAGCAGGGCTTTTACTGCTTCGAGCTGACGGACGGGACATGGCGGGTTGAAATCGCGATGACCGGCTTTGAAGCTGCGGCTCAAGATGTGATGGTCGCAGCTGGCGCGCCGATTGTGCGGTGGCAGTTAAAACTCCTTCCGCTCGAAAAGATTCACGCCGCGCTCCAGCAGCCTGCGGCAACCCCGGCGCGACCCGCAGCCTCCGCCCCCGCGGCCGAGCAACGTCAGCCGCCCTCGCGGGAGGTCAACGAGGCCGCTGATCTGTTCGAGCGCGCGGCCGACGGTTTTCTAATCAACGGCAGCGTAAACAATAGCGCAACGTCGCCGTTCGCGCTGGCGCCCGCCTTCGGCAACAATCGCGCGGGCGGCCGAGGCCTGTACACCGGCGGGATCGGGTTCATCCTCGACAACTCCGCCCTCGATGCCCGGCCGTATTCACTCACGGGCCAGAACACGCCGAAAACAGACTATAACCGCATGACGGGCCTGCTCACTGTGGGCGGCCCGTTGCGAATTCCACGCCTGCTGAACAACGGTCCCAACATTTTCGCGGCCTATCAGTGGACGCGCAACACCAACGCGACCACGCAGTCGGCGCTGATGCCGGATGCGGCGCAGCGGAGCGGCGCATTCGCCAGGCCGGTCACCGATCCCTTGACCGGCGCCCCGTTTCCCGGCAATGTCATCCCGCAGAACCGCATGAGTCCCCAGGCGCTGGCCCTGCTGCGTTTGTACCCGCTGCCCAATTTCCACGACGCCGGCGCAGGCTACAACTTTCAGGTTCCGATCATCAGTCCCACGCACCAGGACGGGCTGCAATCGCGCCTGAACAAGACGTTCAGCATGAAGGACCACGTTTTCGGCGGGTTTGCATTTGAAAACACACGCGCCGACAACCCGAATGTCTTCGGGTTTCTCGACGCCGCCAGCGCGCTCGGCATCAACGCGAACGTCAACTGGTCGCATCGTATCGGGCAGCGCTGGTTCCTGAACCTCGGCTATCAGTTCAGCCGCTATTCCAACCGCGTACGGCCGTACTTTGCAGGCCGCGTGAACGTATCCGGCGACGCCGGAATATCGGGGAATAATCAGGAGCGCGTGAACTGGGGTCCGCCGTCGCTGACATTTTCGAGCGGCATCGCAGCGCTCTCCGATGCTCAAAGCTCGTTCGACCGCAACCAGACCAGCGGTTTTTCCTTCTCGATGCTGTGGGCGCGCGGCGTTCACAACGTCTCGTTCGGAACGGATTTCCGGAGGCAGCAGTTCAATGCGTTGTCGCAGCAGAACCCGCGCGGGGCGTTCACCTTTACGGGCGCGCTGACAGGCTCGGATTTCGCGGATTTTCTGCTGGGCATTCCGGCCACCAGCTCGATCGCTTTTGGCAATGCGGACAAATACTTCCGCGAATCCGCCTATGACGCCTTTATCAAAGATGATTGGAGAGTCAAACCGGGACTGACGCTGAATGCCGGATTGCGATGGGAGTACGGCGCGCCGATTACGGAATTGTACGGCCGCCTGGTGAATCTGGACCTTGCCTCGGGATTTACCGCCGCAGCGCCGGTGCTGGCCAGCGATCCCGCGGGTCCTCTTACCGGACAGAAATATCCGGAATCGCTGGTGCGACCTGACAAACTCGGATTCGAACCGCGCGTCGGCATTGCGTGGCGGCCCGCCGGCTCCTCGGTCATCGTCCGGGCAGGCTATGGCCTCTACCGCGATACGTCGGTATATCAGGCCATCGCGCTCCAGATGGCGCAGCAGCCGCCGCTGTCAAAGACGCTGAACGTAGAGAACAGCGCGGCGCATCCGCTCACGCTCGCCGATGGATTCAGCGTCGCGCCGGCCATGCCGAATACGTTCGCCATCGATCCGGATTTCCGCATCGGATACGCGCAGAACTGGCAGCTCAGCCTTCAGCGCGACCTCCCCGGAGCGCTACAGGCGACCGCAACGTATCTGGGCATCAAGGGAACGCGCGGCGTCCAGGAGGTTCTGCCGAACACGTATCCTGCCGGAGCAGCGATCCGCTGCCCCGCTTGCCCCGCCGGATTTGCGTATCTCGCCTCAAACGGCAATTCGACGCGCCAAGCCGCCCAAATTCAGTTGCGGCGGAGACTGCGCAGCGGCTTTGCCGCGAGCCTTGACTATACCTTCTCGAAATCCATCGATAATGATGCGGCGCTCGGCGGCCAGGGAGGTTCTTCCAGCAGCCGAACGACGAGCGGGCAGAACGGCGCGATGGCTGTCGCGCCCGCCGCCGGACCAACCGTCAGACCGAACCTGGCGATCGCGCAGAACTGGCTCGATCTGCGCGCCGAGCGCAGTCTTTCCACGTTCGACCAGCGGCATGTTCTGAATGCGCAACTGCAGTACACGACCGGAATGGGCATTGCCGGCGGCGCGCTCACCGGCGGATGGAAGGGCTCGCTGATGAAGGACTGGAACGTCGCCGCGCAGATTACGGCCGCAACCGGGCTGCCGCAAACTCCGATCTATCTCGCGCCGGTACAGGGCTCCGGCTTCACCGGTACGATCCGGCCGGACTACACAGGCGCGCCGCTGTACAACGCGCCGCCGGGCCTATTTTTGAATCCCGCAGCATACGCTCGGCCGCGTCCGGGGCAATGGGGAAATGCCGGGCGGAATTCGATTGCCGGTCCGGCGCAGTTCACGCTGAATGCGTCGTTGGGCCGGACATTCCGCGCCGGCGATCGATGCCATATCGACCTGCGATTGGATGCGCTGAACGCGCTGAATCATGTCACGTACACAAGCTGGAACACGACGGTGAACAGCGTCCAGTTCGGATTGCCGGCTGCGGCGAATGCGATGCGGAGCGTGCAGACGACGTTGCGGTTGAGGTTCTGATGCACATGCCGGCCTGGTTGGCGCAAGGTCTCGTTATCCTGCTTGTCCTCTGTGGCCCCGCCGCCGCACAGCCTCCGGGAACGGCTACGTTTACCGCCGGCGCCCAGCTCGTGATTGAGACCGTAACCGTCACTGATCAGCAGGGCCGGCCCATCGAGGGCTTATCCGCCAGCGATTTCACGGTCTCCGAGGACGGCATCGTACAGCAGATCCGGTTGTTCGAATATCAAAAACTGCCGGAGACCCCGGTCCCCGCCCCCCGTCCCGCGACGGAACAGATTCGCATCTACGAAAAGCTGGGGCGGATGAGAATCTCGCCGGAACGTCCCGGCGAAAACCGTTACCGCGATCGCAGGCTGCTGGCTTTGTACTTCGACATGACCGCAATGCCGCCTGCGGATCAGTTTCGCGCGCTCGATGCAGCGCAGAAGTTTATCCGCACACAAATGAGCGCCGCCGACCTGGTCGCCATCCTGCGATACGCCGGCGGCTCGGTTGACGTTCTCCAGAACTTCACCGATGATCGCGACCGGCTGCTGAGCATCATCGCCACCCTGATGGTCGGAGAAGGCCAAGGTTATGGCGAATCCACAGACGACCAGAGCAGCTCCGATACGGGCGCCGCTTTCGGCCAGGATGACAGCGAGTTCAACATATTCAATACTGACCGGCAGCTTTCGGCTCTGCAGACCGCGGCCAAAATGCTTGGCCAGTTGAGCGAGAAGAAGCTGCTGATCTATTTCGCCAGCGGCCTGCGGCTGAATGGACTGAGCAACCAGGCGCAGCTGCGGGCTACCATCAACACAGCCATTCGCGCCGGTGTTTCTTTCTGGCCGGTGGATGCCCGCGGTTTGACGGCGGAAGCGCCGTTGGGCGACAGCGCGCGCAGCTCGCCTGGCGGCGCGGGCATGTACTCAGGCGCGGCAGCGATGTCGGCGCGGTCCGACTTTCAGCAATCGCAGGACACTTTATACGCGCTCGGCGCGGATACCGGCGGCAAAGCGCTGCTGGACTACAACGACCTGGCCCGCGCGATTGTGGAAGCCGCGCGATCCATCTCGAGTTATTACATCATCGGATACTACACCACCAACGCCGCGCAGGACGGAAAGTTCCGCCGTATCAAGATTACGCTGAATGCGAATGCGCCGGCCAAGCTCGATTACCGGCAAGGTTACTTCGCGCCCAAGCAATTCAGCAAATTTTCGGCGGCTGAGAAAGAGCGGCAGCTCGAGGACGCGCTCATGCTGCCGGATCCCATCACCGAGCTCACGATCGCGATGGAGATCGATTATTTCCAGCTGAATCGCGCCGAATATTTTGTTCCGGTCGTGGTGAAGATCCCCGGTCGGGAGCTGGCGCTGGCGAAGCGCGGCGGCGCCGAGCGCACCATGATCGATTTCATCGGTGAAATCAAGGATAGTTCCGGCGCGACCGTTACCAATGTGCGCGACAAGGTGAACATCAAGCTGAGCGACGCCACGGCGGTTGAACTGGCCAGACGCCCGATCGTCTACGACACAGGCTTCACGCTGCTGCCCGGCCAGTACACAATCAAGTTTCTGGCGCGGGACGCCGAGACCGGACGGATCGGCACGTATCAGACGACTTTCGTGATTCCGAACCTGAACAAAGAGGACAAGCGCGTGCCGATCAGTTCGGTGGTCCTGAGCTCACAGCGCGTCGAGCTCAAAGACGCACTGTACAACGCAGCCAAGGAAAAGGATCGGACGGACAGAGACAACCCGCTGATTCAGGGTGGGCGGAAATTGATTCCAAGCGTAACACGGGTCTTTCGAAACGACGGCAGCCTGTATGTTTACCTCCAGGCCTACGGGCCGGGGCCGGCCGCGCCGGGGCCTCTGATTTCCTACGTGAGCTTCTATCGCGGAGGCGAGAAGGCCTTCGAAACGACGGCCGTGGAAGTGCGGGAAGCGCTGGATGACCGCCTGCGCACAACCGCCCTGGAATTCGATATCCCGCTCCGCCAACTGGCGCCCGGCAAGTACGAGTGTCAGGTTACCGTGCTCGATCCCAGCGGCGACCGAGCGGCGTTCTGGCGCGCGCCCATAGCGATTGCGCCGTAGGCCCGGCTGACGCTCAAACCGCCCGGTTCTCCGCCATCTCTTTTTCGACGTCGACCGGGGGACTATAAAACAGCAACCGCCCGCAGCTCTCACATTGCAACACCTGGTCGCCTCTCTTGACCTCCTGTACGAACTGCGGGCGCAGCGCAATGTTGCATCCCGTGCAGCGGCTCTCGACCACCTCCGCCACCGCCGAGCCGCGCCACTTCTTGCGAATCCGTTCGTAGAGCGACAGAAGGGCCGGCTTGAGTTCCGTCGCCGCCGCCTTGCGCTCGCTCCGCAACTCGGCGAGTTGTTTTTCGTCTTCGGCCGTGCGCTGCCGGACGCGCTGCTTTTCCGCCTCGACCTGCCTCTTCTCCTCGGCGAGGGCGGCTTCGGTTTTTTTCACATTCGCCTCGAGCGGCTCAGATTCGGCCATCAGGTCCAGAATGCGATCCTCCGCCTTACGAATTTCCTGCTCCTCGTACGCGATTTCATTCTGAAAAGCCCGATATTGCTCGTTCGTTTTCGCGCTGAGCATCTGGTCTTTCAGCTTGGCCGCTTTCTGCTGATGGACTTGAATGTCGGTCTCCAGTCTCCTGCGCTCTTTTTGATTGGCCGCGAGCGCAGCGCGGTCTGCTTCCAGACGCCGCAGATGGGCATCCAGAGATTTTTCAATTTCAGCGATGTGTTTGGGAAGCGAGGCGACTTCTTTTTCGAGCTCTGCGATTTTATCGTCCAGCTCTTGAAGTTTAATCACCAGATGAATATCTGGATTCATGCGAAGATGTCTTTAGTCTAACACGCGATGGCGGCAAATCCCCTTCTTGCATGCGAATACAGAATCCCGTTCGACCAGGTAAAGCCGGAGCATGTCGAACCGGCGATTGATCAATTACTGGCTGACGCCCACAAGCGCCTGGATGACATCATCCGCTGCCCGGCGCCGCGCACCTATGCAAACACGATGCAGGCGCTCGACGACCTGACCATCCAGCTCGATTACGCCATGAATATTACGCGGCATCTGGAGGGCGTCGCCACCACGCCGGAACTTCGCGCCGCCTATAACGCCGTGCAGCCGAAGGTGGCGGCCTTCTACTCCAGCCTCCCGCTCAACGAAGGGCTCTGGAACGCCATCAACCAGTATGCCCGCTCCGAAGAAGCGAAGACGCTTTCGGGAGCGCGAGCGCGCTTCTTGAAGAAGACGATCGATACCTTCCGGCGCCACGGAGCGGAACTCGATCCAGCCGGAAAGAAGCGGCTCCAGGAAATCGACGTCGAGCTCGCTCAGCTTACGACGAAGTTTTCCGAAAACGTTCTGGATGCGACGAACGCCTTCGAGATCGTCGTCACTGATGAAAGCCGGCTGGCAGGCCTGCCGCCCATCGCCATCGCCGCAGCACGGCAAAGCGCGCAGGCGAAGGGACTCGAAGGGTGGCGCTTTACTCTGCACCAGCCCAGCTATATCGCAGCAATGACCTATCTTGACGACGAGGGCATCCGCCGCGATCTGTATCACGCCTACAACACGCGCTCAAGCGGGGGTCCGTTTGATAACCGCGAGCTGATCGTTCGCATCTTGCGGCTGCGAAAGGAGAAGGCCGCGCTACTCGGCTATCGCGACTTCGCGGACCTCGTGCTCGAAGACCGCATGGCCCACAATGGCGATCAGGCGCAGGCCTTCCTGGAGCAGCTGAGAGAAAAGACGCAGGCGCATTTCGAACGCGAGAACCGCGAACTGGCCGAGTTCGCCGGCCGGCCGCTGAACGCCTGGGACATCGGCTACTTCGCGGAGAAGCAGCGAAAGGCGTTGTACGACTTCGACGAGGAGGCGCTGCGCCCCTATTTCCCGCTGGACCGCGTGGTGGCAGGAATGTTTGAAATCTTCGGCCGCGTCTTCGGTATTCGCGTGATCGAGAAGTCCGGCGTCCCGGTGTGGGATCCGGCCGTGCGCTATTACGTCATCGAAGACGAGGGCGGCGCGATGATCGGCGGTTTCTACGCGGACTGGTTCCCGCGAGAGAATAAGCGCGGCGGCGCATGGATGGATGCGCTGATCACGGGGCTGCCCGCCATTGATCCGAAGCAGCCCCACCTCGGCGTCATTTGCGGCAATCTGAATCCGCCTGTGGGCGATACCCCCGCATTGCTGACTCATCGCGAGGTGGAAACGATCTTTCATGAATTCGGCCACCTTCTGCATCACGCCTTGAGCCGCGTCGAAGTGCGCAGCCTTGCGGGCACGAATGTGGCCTGGGATTTCGTGGAGCTGCCTTCGCAGATCATGGAGAACTGGTGCTGGGAGCGCGAGTCGCTGGACCTGTTCGCGCGCCATTATCAGACCGGGGCGCCGATCCCCGACGAGCTGTATAAAAAGATGCGGCGCGCGAAAACGTTCCGCGCTGCCAATGCCCAGATGAGGCAGCTCGGATTTGGTTTCATCGACCTCGCGCTCCACCGCCAATACGACCCGGACCGCGATGGGGACCCCGTCGCCTATTCGCGAAAAATTCTTGAGCGGTTCTCGCCTGCGCCGCTGCCGCCGGATCACGCCATGATCGCCAGCTTTCATCACCTGTTCGGAAATCCCGTGGGCTACGGGGCGGGTTACTACTCTTATAAGTGGGCGGAGGTCCTGGACGCCGACGCCTTCACCCGTTTTCGTCAGGCGGGGATTTTCAGCGCCGACGTCGGCCGCGCCTTCCGCGACCGCATACTGGCAAAAGGGGACAGCGAAGATCCCGCCGAGCTGTACCGCGCGTTCATGGGCCGCGACCCCGATCCGCAAGCTCTTCTAGAGAGAGCGGGACTCACTTAGGATGACAATACGGCGTTGTGTTATTGAATCGCCATACGGCAGCGCCAGAGCTTTGCGCTGCGCGTTCGCTTTCGGAGCTCGAGAAACCGGCCGGGCGGGATTTCAGGTGAGATGGAAAAGGTTCGATTCTTAGAGAGTTTCAATTGAGGTTTGCAAGCGGAGCAGCCTGATTCCTCGAGCCCTCGTCAAAAGCTTCACGGCGTTTAAATCAGCATGCTGCTCGCCAAACTTGATTGCGCGACATTTCAAGCAGTTAGCCCAAGGCCTCCTTCACTGCCCGGCAACTATTACCCTGCCGTATTGAAGGATCTACTCTGGGCTCAGGTCCTTCGCGCGCAAACGATCGATGGCCCAGGCGATACCGCTGATGAGAACGGTCCCGCCGATCCAGTTCCAAGCGAGGACGGGCGCCGGCGGGGCTTGCGTGATGAGCCACTGCCCGGGAATAAGAAACGCTGCGAGCGCGGTGGCGTAAGCGATCATGGGCTTGCGCGCCCGGCCCGCTTTGCCCGCATACGCCGCAACGCCGGCAGCGGTCGCCGCGACTTCAACAGCGATCGCGGCCCAGGGCTTATCCCAGAGCCCCAGGCCAAATTTACGCGAGTCTTCTCCGGCAAGCGGAAGCTCCGGGACATGCGTCACCCAGTCCAGGACAAAGTGGGAGGCAATGGCGCATGCAACCAGCGCGGCCGTCCTGCGGCCAGCGACGATCCATGCGATAACTGCGCCAGCGAGCGCCCACACTCCCGTGGCCAGCAGGCCGTGTGAATAGGGGAACGTGAATTCGACG
>Ga0209581_1001411_pt1 | contig 28231 bp, 27 predicted proteins | sample Coa_R2_FD_187160 | JGI IMG/M metagenome (GOLD analysis project Ga0209581, IMG submission 187160) | Surface soil microbial communities from Centralia Pennsylvania, which are recovering from an underground coalmine fire - Coalmine... | ecosystem: Environmental > Terrestrial > Soil > Unclassified ...
ACACCTGAAACTGACAGAAACCATTGCTCCCCTGGTCTCGTTCAATCCGGCAGTCACCTTCGAGCAGGAAGGGATACTGCGCCGCGCCCTCGCCGTCTACCCCGAAGACCGCTATCCATCCCTGCACGCCCTCGCTAACGCGCTGGCTGCAACGCTCACCCGTCCATCGCGGCTCATACCCGTACAGCCAGAACCGGAACCGGTGGCCGAATTTGCCTCCGATATCGCGCCACAAACAACCATTGAGTCAACGCAAGAAAGCGAGACGGAAACAACACCTGCAGCCGGGCCAATTTCCACAGATGCAAATGACGCTGAACCTGTTTTAGTAATTGAGCCTGCGGTGTTTCCACAGGAACCAGAGCCAGCAGAGGTTGTAGAGATCGTAATCGACCGCAATACTACATCTATGGTCGAGCTAGATGCGATCAGCGAACCTGTCCCCACGCCCGTACTGGCCGAACATGATGCCGAAGGTGAACCAGCTGTTACCCCTGTGCTGCTCGAACAGGACGTTACGGCTGAGCCTGCCGCCACACCCGTGCTGGCTGTATCAGATACTATCAACGAGCCTGCCGCTACTCCTACTCTGGCAGAAACCGATACCAGCGTCGAACCCGCGCCTACACCCGTACTGACCGATACAACGCCTGATACTGAATCTGAAAAACCGGAGCCTCAGCCCGCTCCCGATATCATCTCGCCCATTCCAGAACCGGAACAGCCGCTACCTGCACCTACGCCCATACCCGTACCGCAGCCGCAACCAGTTTCGCCAACACCGACCACGCCAGCCGAACCGGAGCCGACAACAGAGCCGCTCCCCCGGCCCGATCCCGATATCTTCTCGCCCATTCCAGAGCCAGAGCAGGCTCCACAGGGAACCGCATCAGCTCTGGAGGAAACGACGCCGTCTCAAGAGCAATGCGAGCAAAAAGCGGCTGCCCACCTGCTTATTCTCTCGCCTTTTACCGGGACAGCGAGCAAAGTAGTGCTGGAAGGCGATGAACTGACGATTGGCCGCGCCGGTTCCAGCGATATCCTGCTCGATTTCGACGATAAGACCTCACGACACCACGCTCTGCTGCGGCGCGAGGAGGGATTGTATGTCCTCTATGACCGGCAAAGCGCAAACGGAGTCTTCGTCAACGGCCAGCGAATTCCGGTGGAAACAGACATTGGCTGCCCGCTCAGCAACGGGGATCGCATTCAGATCGGCAATTACGAACTCAGATTTTTCGTAGAGGTGTCGGCGGACAACCTCAGTCATCCACCGCTCGTGACACCATAACCAACCCGGATTCGGTCAAATCAAAAGGAGTTTTTGCCCATGCAAGCTCAGGCGTACAACGAACAGACGGGGCGCGCTGGCAGGGGGCGGCTGGCATATAAATGGATCGTCGCGATGGTGGTCATCCTCGGCGTGTTTATGAGCATTCTGGACCAGACCATCGTCAATATTGCCATTCCGCGCCTGCAAACCGCATTCGGAGCGGATATTCACAGCGTACAGTGGGTGCTGACGGCTTATATCCTGACGCAGGGAGTGGTCACGCCAACGGCAGCCTTCTTCTCCGACAGGTTCGGCATCAAACGCTTCTACATCATCTCGCTGGCAGCATTCACCATCGGCTCGGCGCTTTGCGGGCTGTCCTGGAGCTTGCCGGTGCTGATTCTGTTCCGCATCCTGCAAGGGGCCGGCGGGGCCGCGCTTTTCCCTCTGTCGATTACCCTGCTCTTCCGCGAATTTCCGCCGCAGGAACGCGGCACGGCGATGGGTTTCTTCGGTATCCCGGCCCTGCTGGCGCCCGCCATCGGGCCAACCTTTGGCGGCTATCTGGTGACTTACGCCGGCTGGCAGTTCATCTTCTATATCAATGTTCCCGTCGGTATTCTCGCCGTCATCCTCTGCACGCTACTGCTGCGCGAGTACCGGCCAGAGGCGCGACCCGGCTTCGATATACCGGGTTTCATCTCCTCTGCCGCCGGGCTGGCCTGCATTCTGTATGCGCTCTCTGAAGCCAGTACAGACGGCTGGGGATCGACCACCGTTCTGGGCTTTCTCGCCTGCGGACTGATCTTCCTGGCAATCTTTGTCGCCCTCGAATTGATTACCGCCAATCGTGGGGGTCATCCCCTGCTGGATTTGCGGCTCTTCGCCAACGGGCCGTTCCGGGCAGGCAATATTGCCAATGTCTTCGTAACCTTCAGTCTGTTCGGCGGCATATTTCTCTTCCCCATCTATCTGCAAAACCTGCGCGGCCTGAGCGCCTTCCAGGCCGGCGTCCTCCTGCTGCCGCAGGCGCTGGCTTCGATGGTGAGCGTCATCATCGGCGGGCGGCTGGTTGACCGTATCGGCGTGCGAGCGGTGATGATTCCCGGCCTGATCCTGCTGGCGCTTGCCAACTGGCAACTCTCGTTCATGACCATCTACTCGCCCTACCTCTGGATTCAGGCCATGCTCATCCTGCGCGGCCTCGCCCTCGGCTGCACCATTCAACCGCTGACGGTCGCCACGCTCTCGGAGATACGCCCCATGCAACTGGCGCAGGCATCGTCCATCAACACAGTAACGCGCGCCGTCTCCAGTTCGCTTGGCATCGCGGTGCTGGCAACGCTGGTACAGACCCAGGCGCAGGTACACTTCAGCCACCTGGCCGAACGGGTCACGCCCGGCTCGCCAACCGCCGGTCTTCTGCTGAAACTAGAGGCCTATCTGGTAGCGCAGGGAGCAAGCTTACAGGCAGCGCACAGCACGGCAGTACAGGTCATTGCCGGGCTGATCCAGCAACAATCGTTCATGCTGGCAATTCAGGATGCCTTCCGGTTGACCGTCTTCATCGTCCTGCTGGCGATCATCGCCACGCTATTCGTGGGCAGTCGTCGCCGCGCCGCCCGCCAGGCTCCATCGCTCGCCCCGGCGACACCGGGAGAGACCGAAACGTCAGAGGCGGCTATGGCGGAAGCCATGATGACAGGATAAAGGATATTCCCTATCTGCTAGCGATCTACCAGCGCCCGCGTCAACGTGACGACGGTGACGAATGTGCGGTAGAGGTCGAGCAGGTTGTCGTTCGAGAGACGCACGGTACGGGGGCCGAGCCGTTCAACGCCGCGCACCCACTGCGCCATCTCAGCCATGTCGGCCACCAGAAAAGTGATATCCAGTTCGACAGGCTGCTTGAAGGGCGGGGGCTGCATAGCCGCAATGTTGCTCACCGCCTGTGCCGCTCCCTCGCGTAACAGCTCGCAGGCGATCTTCGGATGGAGATTCGAGGCGGCAAAGCGACCCAGCGACTGCTTGACAACTACCTTCGCAGCATGAGGCGCGATGCGCTCCGCCTCCTGCGCGGTCACGGCATCGCCACTGACAAAAATAATCGGGACGCCGTAGTGGGCCGCAACCAGAGCATTGATACCGGACTCGCCAACAACTTCGCCGTTGATGCGCACCTCCCAGATCGCGCCGGGATTATAGGTGTGCGAGAGAACGGAACGTTCCGCGCCAATCGAGCCGTGATAGCTGACGAAGCAAACGCCGTCGAAACTGGCATCCAGTCCCTCCATCATATATAAGGACTTATGTTTGCCTGTAATCAGCGTTGCGTTGCCTAGCAGGTCCTGGGGATGCAGGTTGCGCATGTAGTGGTGCGAATCGTTGACGACAAACTCCGTCGCCCCGGCCTCCTGCGCCCCGCGAATCACTGCATTGACCTCATCCATGAGCAGCTTTCGCCCCTGCTCATATTCGGCGTTGCCCTCAATGATTTGCTCCCATGCCACAATCCCGCTTGTCCCCTCAAAATCGGTGGAAAGAAACAGTTTCACAGTTCATACTCCTTAATTTACGTCGTGTCATGCCATAAAAAAACCTCTCGGATATGTTCTGCTGAGCGCGCTGCCTGGAGATCGCCCACCGTCAGCACAGACGCTGGCCTTCCTGCGATGCTTCGCGCGCATCGCCAGAACCGTCGCCGTCTCCCTGACAATAGATGCACACGGCAGGCGGCGCGCGAAGCATGACGCATCCCGGATACTTTTTCATGGTATAATATGCCCGCTTATGTTACGCCAGAAAAGCGAAGCCGGGGCCACCGGCGGCGCGGCAGATGTCGATGCTGGCTTGCAGACCGGTGCGCGCCGCATATTGCTCGCCGACTTCCTGGCGCAGAGGCTCGACAGCTGAAGTGTGGACGAGATTGATGGTGCAGCCGCCGAAGCCGCCACCAAGCATGCGCGCCCCCAGCACGCCCGGCACCGAGCGCGCAATCTCCACCAGCGTATCCAGTTCGACACAACTAACCTCGTACTCATCACGCAGGCCGGCATGTCCCTGCCAGAGCAGCCTGCCAATAGCCTCGAAATTGCCCTCTCCCAGCAGCTTCACCGCCTGCAAGACACGCTCATCCTCCGCAACGACATAACCGGCGCGCTTGCGTAAGACTTCCGGCAGCACAGAGCCGTAGCGCGCAAACTGCTGCGGGGAAATGTCGCGCAGGGCGCGAATGGATTGCGCCGCCACATCTTCAGGCTCGTGCTGCACAATGGCCTCGCGCAAAAGCTGCGTCGCCTCCTCACACTGGCGTCGGCGCTCGTTATAGGCCGAGGAAGCCAGCTCGCGGCGCACGCCGGTATCGATGACGACCAGGGCCAGCTCCGGCGCGTCAAACCACAAATAGCGATAGTCCAGCGAGCGGCAATCGATGAGGACGGCATGCTGAGGACGGCCCAGACACGAAGCCGCCTGGTCGAGAATACCGGAACGCAGGCCAGAGGCGATATGCTCGGCCCGCTGACAGAGGGCCGCTACCTGCATCGGCTGCAACGTTGCCCCTTCGCCAATGGTGAACCCTCCGCCGGAAAATAAGGCAAAGGCATAAGCAGCCGCAACCTCCAGCGCGGCAGACGAACTCATGCCGCCGCCCAGCGGCACATCCCCCCCGACAACGGCATCAAAACCGGAGAGATGTATACCTTCGCGGCGCAGTTCGGTCGCGACTCCCAGCACGTAGCGCGCCCAGCCGGGAAGCGTGACGCGCTGCTGCTCAAACGAAGCCGGCAGGCCCTCAAGGGTGAACTGCGCGTATTCTTGAAAGTGCATAGACCAGAGCCGCACCACCCGATCTGCACGCGCACGCCCGGCAAAAGCCGCCACACGGTCGACCGCTATGGGCAGCACAAAGCCCTCGTTATAATCCGTATGCTCGCCGATCAGATTTACCCGTCCTGGCGCCCATGCCGCGCCCGCTGTGCTGCTATACTCCACGCCATCATTCATGGCTATAAGAAATTTTTCTGCGGCAGCGCGAGCTGGCTGTGGCAACATATCCAGCTTATTCATTTCCATGCTCATACCCCACTTTCACAATGGCCTCCCGTAATTCCCGCGCCTTTTCGGCTGGCCGCGAGTCGTTGGTCCACTGGCCCCAGAGCGATTCTGAGGATGCAGCATATTTCAGTTTGCCGGGGGCGCGCCCGACGGCCTGGATTTCGACATGCAGGTGAAAACGGTCGTCGGCGAGCTGGTGGACGCCCAGCATGTAGGGCATAGGGGCCATTGCCCCCCCAGAAAGCGCGTTGTAGCCACTCACGACTTGCAGCAAGATGGCCGCGAGATCATGCAATTCCTGCTCGCTCATCGCGGCCAGATTGGCGACGTGGCGGCGCGGGTAGAGATGGGTTTCATAGGGATAACGGACGTAGGGCGGCAGAAAGGCCTGCCAGTTCTCGTTAGCCGCCACTTCGTATTCACTGCCTGAGAGTTCCGCCCGCACGCGACAGAAAGGGCAGCCGCGCCCGGCAGCCTCTTCCTGCACAACAGTCTCCAGCTCGCGTTCCAGCGTCGGCGGGATGACGGAGAGGCCAAACGCCTGACCATGCGGGTGGTGCTGTGTCTGCCCGATGGCTTCACCGCTGTTCTCGAAAATCATCACGGCGGGGTAGCGCGCGGCAAGGTCACGGTAGAGGTCGCGCCAGAGGCGGGTAACGGCAGAAACCTCGCCGACACTCAACTGGGTGAAGGTACGATTATGCTCGCGATTGTAGATAACGACATACGCCTCGCCCACCGGGGGCAGTAGCGGCGGGAAGTCGTTGGGATGCAGCCAGACCTGCGTCTCAGGACTCACCCTGCCTGCGGTGATGTCCGCGCAGAAGGGACAGTCGGTCGTCCCTTCGCGCCGGTTCATACGGTGAGGCGCGTTGACGACGTACTGGCGCAAAATCGGGTTCCAGATGAGAGGGGTTAGTGATTCTTCCATAGAGTTCCTTTTTCATCACATACCATGATGGTGGTGAGCGGCCTGGCTTCCCATCAGCACACAGCGCCCTTTTGCGGCAAACGAGGCCAGCAGGGCGCCTTTATCTATTACGCCGCCTTCTTCGTCTCCGGCAGCCAGCAGCCATTCGTTCCAGGTGATGCGATCAGTAAAAAGCGCCCAGGCGACGGGTGCGACCTGCGCCTTCGCGTGGCGCATAATCTCTAATGCGTCCCCTATCCCCGGCTCCAGTTGCTGCGCGGGCTTGAGGCCACCGGCAGTCAGGGCTTCAAAGGTGCGCAATGAGGCGATTTCGCCCTCCACTACCTCACAGACCACGCCCAGCAAAAGCTGCTCGGGTTCCAGCACACTCCCGGTTCCCTCTCCCACTTCGCTTTCCCAGACAGCAACCACCAGCGAGCAATGTGGGGGAAGCCTGCTCAAAAAATCGTCGATTTGTCGCTTGCTCCACCCATGCCATGAGTAATTATCATCGCTCTGGGAGAGCCGGAGCGCGGCATCCAGCAGCGGGCGTACAGGCAACCACAGAGACGAATCGGCATCCAGCGCCAGTAATTCTTCCGCAAACACGCTAAACTCCATCAAATTGATTATGCCAGCCCCTCTGATAAGGGCAATGCATATTGTTTTCAGTATACACTACAGCGTTATAGCATGCTATAATAGATGCGGTACTTTTGTGGCAGTTCGACAGGAAGCAGACCAGAGACAACGAACATGGATACGACCATATTCTCTTATTTCCTGGCCGCGCTGGGCGGTATCGGCATCAGTGGCCTGCTCTCGGCTACCATTTTTGTCCTGTGGTACTATCGAGGCAGCCGCACGTGGAGCTTTCGCTGGTACCAGCGCAACTGGCACCTGAAGCAACTGGCCGCGCTCGCCAGCCTGTTCTTCCTGGCAATGGTCGCCAGCTACGGTGTCTTGCACCAGCCCTGGGCCTGGTTCTACTTGATCGCAGCGTTTCAGACGGGAACGTGGTGGCTGCGCTGTGTCATCACCAGCCGCGCGTAGCCCCGGTGGCAATGCCTGTACCAGCGATTCAGGGATAAAAACTATTGCATGCTCATCTACCTGAAAAAGGCGCGGCCCATCCGTCCAATCGAGATCGATAAGCGTGGATTCGGGATGCAGGCCGCGTGGTTGTGCGTGGAGAGCATAGAGGGGTTGAAAAGAGAGAGCAACCGGCCACTAGATTCCAGTACGGGGATTGCGCTATAATGGGGGTAACGGTCTCCCTGCTACGGCAAATGCCGAAATATCGGGCGAGACCCGGTGGTAGCTATTTCGTCAGGGGATGGATACCAACTACTTGCAATAAGGAAGGTATATTACAGTGCCGTGGTGTAAGTTTTTTATTCCAAAGATTGCTTCGCCCCGTATCAAGCCGGGGGATCCTGAGTTAAACGAGCATATTATGTATGCGAAATGCGTCAAGGGGCATGTGCTGGTCGACGCCAACGACTGGATTCTCTGTGAGAATCTGCCATCCCCTGAAGCAAGATGCTGGCAAGAAGGGGGAGAAACGCTCTTTACATTGATGGCTCGCAAGCGCCGCGAGCAGGCAGACGACACCATGAAAGAGCCTGAGAGCAAGTCGGAACCAACGCACACGACCTCTTGAAGTTAACATAGCATGCATACATCCTCGCTCTCTTTCCAGCCCGCGCCACAGCATCTCGCGCGGGTTCATTCCATTTTGTTGCAGTGGTACGCAGTTGAGCAGCGCGACCTGCCCTGGCGCGCTAGCAGTGATCCCTACGCCATCCTGGTCTCTGAGATCATGCTCCAGCAGACGCAGGTAGAGCGCGTATTGCCCAAATACCGGCAGTTTCTGGCCGCCTTCCCCACGCTGGCCGACCTGGCAGCCGCCTCGACCGCCGATGTGATCTCCGTCTGGGTGCCGCTTGGCTACAACCGGCGCGCCATCAGCCTGCAATCCATTGCTCGCCAGGTTATCGCCGAATACGATGGGCGCATCCCCGATACCATCGACGAACTGCTCAAACTGAAGGGCGTTGGCCGCTATACCGCCGGGGCCATTGCCTGCTTTGCCTACCGCAAGCAGGTAGCTACCGTCGATACCAACATCCGGCGCGTGCTGCACCGTATCTTCCTGGGCCTGGAACAGCCCGCGCCCAGACTCAACGAGGCGCAGATGCTCGCGCTGGCCGAGCAGGTTTTGCCCGCTGGAGAAGCCTACAACTGGAACCAGGCCTTGATGGACCTCGGCGCGACAATTTGCACCAGCGCGAACCCGGAGTGCATCACTTGCCCCCTGCAAACGCAGTGCCGCGCCTATAGCGAGATGAGCGAGTACAGCCTCTTTCCATCGGGAACGGTGCTGCGCCAGTTGCGCAAGGTAGCCGAAAAGAAGGCCGGTTATCAGACGCAACCCTTCAAGACCACCAATCGCTATTTCCGGGGTCGCGTCGTCGATTTCCTGCGCTCCCTGCCCAACAGCCAGCGCATCTCCCTGCCCGCGCTCGGCCCGCACATCAAAGCTGATTTCAGCGACGAGGACCTGCCCTGGCTACAAACACTTGTCAATGGGCTGGTAAAAGATGGGCTGGTGGATGAGACAGAGAATGGGGTCAGGTTGCCCTGATTGAATTCTTGTGCCCCAGAGGATTATAATTGGGAACGAATACAGAAGCCAGCTGGCTCTGGTTTGCCATTGAAAACAAGCCTGGATATGTCATCCTGAGTGCAGCGAAGGATCTGAGGCAACCACCTGGTCGGCATGGCGCGCGGCAGATCCTTCGCTGCACTCAGGATGACACATTCAGGTGATGATGGACTGACTATTATTTATCTGGAGGAATACAGCATTGCGACTCAACAGTTTTGAAGAGATAGGCAGGCAATACCGGCACATTTTCCTCTCGCCCCACCTGGATGACGTGATTTACTCCTGCGGCGGCACGCTCGCCGTGCAGGTCAGCACCGGCCTGCGCCCGCTGATCATTACCGTTTTCGCGGGCATTCCCCCCACCGGACACCGGCTCAGCCCGTTCGCGTTACAGATACAGAAGGAGATGGGCTTCCGCGAGGACCCGACCGTTGTGATGGAAGCCCGGCGCAAGGAAGATGCCGCCGCCATGGATTTCCTGAAGTGCGATTACCTCTGGCTCGATTACCTCGACGCCATGTACCGGGGCAGCCCCGGCTACTATGCCAACCGCCAGCAGTTGATCGGCGGCGAGGTCAATTCTGCCGACCTCGTGATCGAGCGGCAGCTGGCGCAGGACTTGCTGGCCCTTCAGGAGCGGCTGCCCGATACCGTCTGGTATGCGCCGCTGGGCGTGGGCCGCCATGTCGACCACCAGATTGTCGCTTCCGCCGCCGACCGCCTCGTGCAGCGCAAAGCAGCCGTCAATTTCTACGAAGATTTCCCCTATGTGCTGCAACCGGGCGCGCTGGAGGCCCGCCTGCAAGAGATGGGAGGCGCGCTGGAACCCGCCTATGTAGAAATGTCCGAAATGCTGCCCCTGCGCGAAGAGGCGTCCGAGATGTATGCTTCGCAGGTGGAAATCAACTTCGGCAGCGTCCAGAACATGCGCCGCGACATGTACAACTATACACACGGCATCCGCCCCGTGCAAACCGTCTGTCTGGAACGCTTCTGGGAAGTATAGTGTAGGCGCGCGTTTGTTCGCAAACCACTAAAAGCCATCTCGCCCACCATGTCATGCTTCGCCCCCGCTTAGCATGACATGGTGGGCTTTTTCTATGGCATAACACGCAAGGATGAAAGTTATGCCCTGATGTGTTCTATGATACAATAGAAGGGTCACTTCCTTTTGTATAGTGGCATTGCAAACCTGTCAGATATCATTGTGTGATTCTCTTGAAGTGAGAGAAAGGCTGGCTGGCAAGATGGATAATTTGCGATCAATGAAGTGTGTTGCCTGCCGTAAGGGAGAGCCGACAGTCACGGATGAGGAACTGGCGCTCTATCTGCCACAGGTTCCTGAATGGCACGTGGTGGAACGCGATGGCATCAAGCGGCTGGAACGAGTCTTCACCTTCCCGACCTTTGTGGATGCGCTGGCTTTTACCAATCGTGTGGGCCAGATTGCCGAAGAGGAGGGCCATCATCCCGCTCTGCTGACGGAGTGGGGCAAAGTGACGGTCACATGGTGGACACACAAGATCAAAGGGCTGCATCGCAACGACTTTATCATGGCCGCGAAAACCGACCAGTTGTATGCTCCTGCCGCATAACGAAACGTGCGGGTGGGGAAAGGATTATGTTATGACGATACATGCGAACAGCGCCGAATCTGCGGCGCAGGAAAACAGGAAGATAGCGTGGCCGCTGCGCCGTGTTGGCTTGAGGGTGCTGGATCTGAATGCGACCGTAGATTACTATAAAAAGCTGGGGCTTGCCGTTGTGCGCGATGAAAGCGAGAAGGGGACGGTCAGCCTCGGTTTCGGGCCGGAGGAGGTGCTGGTCTTGCGCGAACTGCCCGGAGGACGCCCGCGCCCGCCGCGCACCGCCGGACTCTACCACTTTGCCCTGCTGCTGCCAGGCGAGGTGGCGTTAGGCTCGTTCCTGCGCTACAGCATGGAGCGGAATATTCCCATAGATGGCGCATCCGACCACCTTGTCAGCCAGGCGCTCTACCTGAGCGACCCGGAGGGCAATGGTATCGAAGTGTATGCCGACCGTCCTCGTGAAAGCTGGCGCTGGAATGGCAACGAGATTGGCATGGCAACGCTGCCATTGCGGGCGAATGCCTTGCTCAACTTAGCGCAACCCTTTGAGGGCTTCCCCGCGGATTCTCGCCTCGGCCACATGCACCTCAATGTGGGCAATCTGGATCGCAGCCAGGAGTTTTACCAGACGCTGGGCATGGATGCGACGGCGCGCATTCCCAACCAGGCGTACTTCATGTCCTGGGATCGCTACCACCACCATCTTGGCCTCAATGTCTGGAACGGGCGCAATGCGCGACCGGTGGAACCGGATGTGAGCGGCATCGATTTCTATGAGATTGCGCGCCCAGGCCTGAAGCCAGGCGTCTATCAAGACCCGGATGGTGTGACGGTGATTGTCTCTCCAACCGAATAGCATAGACTGGAGTCACGCTCTTATGGATGTGGAAGGGGAAGAGATTTCGACGCTTGCCCGGCAGGAAGTGTCGTTTTCAGCTATGCGCGTGGTGATACCGGCGCTAATTGTGCAGTTTGCTTTCGGAGTCTCCTACACGTGGGGCGCGGTCGTACCTTTTGTGCGCCAGTACAATCACTGGTCGCCTCTGGTCATCAGCGCCGTCTTCTCAGGCGTCTCTTTCGGCTACGGGCTGGGTATCATTGTGGCCGGTTGGCTGGCGGATCGCTACCCACCGCGCCTGCTGTGCTGGATTGCTGTGGGCCTGCTGGCGATAGGCTACGCGGTCGCCTTCCTCTTTCCCACTGGCTTCACCTTTTTTCTCTTTTATTCGTTTCTGGCCCTCGGTGTCGGCGGGGCCATCGTGCTGGCGGGCCTGCTGGCGGCTGGCGGCTACGTTCTGCCCCGGCGCATCGGCACCATCGGCGGTGCGCTCACAGCCAGCTATGCTTTTGCCTCCGTCATTCAGGTTCCCATTGTCAGCCAGCTAGCCTTCTCCTTCGGCTGGATCGATGCCCTGCGCCTGCTCGGTAGCTGCATGGCGCTGCTGGCTGCTGCTGCCCTGCTCGTCATTCCGGCCATTCCCCGCCCGCACTACGCGGAAGATACAGGCAGAAACGGCGGCGCTTCGCCGCTCCAGTTGCTCCTGCGCCGCCCCATCTGGACAGGCTTCTTGCTGGAAGCGACTGCCGCTCCCCTCGGCGCCTACTCCTTCGTCATTCTGGCAAATTATGCGCGCAGCCTGCATTTCGCCCTCTGGATCGCCACCTTTTCCGTCTCAGGCGCAGCCCTCGGCAATGCCCTCGGTCGCCTGTTTACCGGCGCGGCCTCCGACCGTTTCGGCATCAACCGCGTCTTCCTGGCTATTTTCGCTGCCATCTTGCTCTCCGCCTTCCTGCTGCTCAATCCCGCCAGCGGCTTTATCATCTTGCTGGCCGCGCTGGTGGCCGGGCTGGGCTTTGGCGGCTCTGCCGGTGTCCTCTCGCGCCTCGCCGCTACCAGCGCGCCCGATGCTCCCAACTCCGCCTTTGGCCTGCTCTTCGCCGGTTACGCCGCCGGTACCTTCTACGGCCCCATCGTCGGCGCCGCCGTCGGTGGCCCGCCCGTCGCCTGGTTCGTCCTCGCTGGCATAAGTCTGTCAGGGCTACTTATTCTCGCTTTGCGCGCCTGGCTGTTACGCTGATATTGTTGCACTTGCCATAACGTGATACAATCTCTACAATATGAATTTGTACCCCTGTAGAGGAGGTCGCGTTATGGAGACTCCGGCATCCCTCGGTACCCCTCTTGTGATCCTCAACCCTGCGGCCAATCGTGGCAATACGGCTTTGCAGCGGGCGCTGGTGAGCGCGCACACGAAGCATGCGGGAGCAGAGTATGTGGAGACGCAATGTAAGGGGCATGCGCGCGAACTGGCATTGCTGGCTGCGCGGGAAGGGCGTCCCATTATCGTTGTGGGGGGCGATGGCAGCGTACACGAGGTTGTCAATGGCATACTCGCCTCCGGGCAGCGGGTTCCGCTTGGCATTGTGGGGTCTGGTTCTGGCAATGATTATGCCTGGAATACGCTCAAGGTGCCGCGCCTGCCTGCCGCCGCGCTCGAAGTCGCCTTCAACGGCACCCCTACCGCCGTCGACGCGGGCATTATGAACGGCATCTATTTCGCCAACTCCTTCAGCGTAGGTCTGGATGCCGATATCGCCGTCGCCGCTAACTGGATGAAGAAAATTCCCACCATGAGCGGCTCCCGTCTCTACTACGGGGCCACGCTCAAACAACTCCTCTTCGGCTACTATCGCTGCCCCTGGCTCAAAATCAATATTGACGGCAATGAGCAGGGCGAGCAGTTCAAACGCTACGTCCTGGCCGCCATCACCATCGGGCCATCCTATGGCGCAGGTTTTCGCATCAACCCGAAAGCCGATTATGCCGATGGGTTGTTTGATATTTGCACGATTACATATACCCCTTTACCGCGCGCGCTACAATTATTACCGATAGTACGGAAAGGCCAGCACGAAGGCGTGCCGGAAGTAACCTTTTACCGGGGGCAGTCGGTGCGTATCGAGAGCCAGAAACCGGTCAATGTCGAACTGGATGGTGAGACGAGCAGCGCCATGAGCTTCGAGGCAAAACTCTTGCCCGCCGCGCTGCTGGTGCGTATGGGATGAGGTAGAGAAAGCAGGTGCAGGGGTGACGATTGGCGATATCATCTACCGGTCGGCGCGGGTAATTGCCTGGGTGGTGACGCACCTGGTCTGCCGCTACCGGGTCAGCGGCCTCCAGCACGTTCCCGCAACAGGTCCCTTGCTGATCGCCGCCAATCACCTGAGCTGGTATGACCCGCTGATTCTGGGAGTGGTGCTGCCCCGGCGCGTCTGGTTTTTCACCAGGCAGGAAATCTTTCACTGGCCCGTTGTCGGCGGCCTCTGCCTGCTGACGGGCCAGATTCCGGTGCAGCGCGGCGCCAGCGATCGGGCCGCCTTAGAACGGGCGCTGGCCTGTTTGCGCAAGGGGCAGGCGGTGATGATCTTTCCAGAGGGGACGGTCGAGCGGCAGGAGCAGATGCTGCCTGCCCGTACCGGAGCTGCTATGCTCGCGCTGCGTTCCGGGGCCACCATTCTGCCAATCGCGCACACAGGCACGCGCCGCATCCTGCGCTCTCTCCGCTCCTGGTTTCCTCGCGTCTGCATCGAAATCGGCGCACCCTTTACGCCCCGACTCCCTGAAGGTGTGGCGCGCAAAGCTGCCTTGCGCGACGTCACCGAAGAGATCATGGAGCGTATCGCCGCCATGATGCCGCCGGATGAACGGGGAGCTTACGCGGATGGCCTGCCGGAAAAACGTGGCTCCGACGTGTCATGCTGAGCGCAGCGAAGCATCCCCGGTAGCCATTTCGCCCGGTTGGTCACCCCAGATGCTTCCCCCTGGCGGCACTCAGCATGACAGGTCTGTGTCAGAGGATGTACAGGCTACTTCTTTGCCTGAAACGCGGAGGGGCAGAGATTGACCAGCGTACATTGCTCACAGAGGGGGTTGCGAGCCTGGCAGATGGCGCGACCATGATAGATCATCAGATGTGAGAGGTCGAGCCAGTCCGCGCGGGGAACGATCTTCATTAAATCCTGCTCTACTTTCACCGGGTCTTCGTTGGTCGTCCAGCCGAAGCGCCGGGCCAGCCGCCCGATGTGTGTATCGACGACGAAGCCCTCGACGATGCCAAAGGCGTTGCCCAGCACCACATTGGCCGTCTTACGCGCCACCCCTGGCAGGGTGAGCAGCCCTTCCATCGTGCGCGGCACCTCGCCGTCAAAATCGGTGATGATGCGCCGGGCGGCGGCGCGAATATTCTTCGCCTTGTTGCGGTAAAACCCCGTCGATTTGATGTCCTGCTCAAATTCTTCCTGGCTCACCGTTGCATAATCCTCGACGCCGCGATACTTTTGAAAGAGGGTTTCTGTGACAACGTTGACGCGCTCATCCGTACACTGCGCCGAAAGCTGCGTCGCCACCAGCAATTCCAGCGGGTTAGAAAAGTTCAACGAGCATTTCGCGTCGGGATACAACCGGCGCAACTCCGCGATAATCGCCTGCACCTGCTCCGGCGACCCCGGCTTCATGCCCGCTTTGAGTGATGAGAGTTCCATTTCCATTGTATGGGTATCCTTTGCTTCCGGCTTGCAGCCGTCTAGAGCTCCTGAATCGCATATTGCTCGCTGCGTCCACCGGCAGCGCGCGCCACAATTTTTGCGATCAAATCGTCTTTCTTCGTTTTCGATGAGTACGAGATATGCAGCTCATCCGCAATTTTCCTCAGCGCAGGAACGGTCTTTTTCTTCAGATCGGCTCCATCCCATGTCCCTGTCACCGAGGTCGATGCTGATTCGACGTGATGTGTTCGGCTCAAGTGTACATCATCCGGGACAGATTGTAAAAGCTCGCGGCATTCAACGTCGGGCATGCGCCTGAGCAGCAGGACGACATTTGCCAGCAGGTCTGCCAGTTCGTGTACTTTCATGCGTTCCAGCTGGTCTATGGTGAGTCTGCTCAAATAAATTGTAGGTGGTACCGCGAGCAGTTCTCCACCACTTCCAGTGTTCCTGTTCCATCACATAAAACGTTGCGCTTGCCTGCGGGTCAAGGTCTACCAGCAGCGTCCGTCTCCCATAGTGCCTTGCCAGCGAGACTGCGATCTCAATTGCACAGGTCGTCTTCCCCACGCCGCCCTTGAAATTGATCACGCTCACAATCTGTGCCATTTTCTGCCTCTTGCTTCCTTCGTTATGCTAATTGCTACGGCTAGAGGAACTATGGTTTCTATTTACCCGTCTATCCCGTAATTTTTGCCATATGGTACGAAGCATTTTTATCTCTTCAGTACATAAGCTCAATCCTTCTTTTAGAAGCACTTCATCAGTGATATCTAAAACAGCAGAAATGTTTCCCTCTCGGAGAAGCCTATCAATTTCTGTTACATCTAGCACATCTGCACCAATAAGTGGTAGAGGAAGTCTTTCTGCTTCGTTCGGTTCAAGTTCGAGTACTCCCCCACCATAGCTTCTTCCAATGACTTCTGAGAATGCGAACGTAAGTGAATTAAGAAATGCCGCCGCTATTACTCTATCAGATGCACCAGTTCGCAGTCTTACTCGATGGATAGTATCAGTACATGTTGCCATAGCATCATTCAAGATGATCTTTGGATAATTATGTACCTGACGGAGCATAAACGCATGGGGTATCCAGACAGAAGGCACAACATACCAGTGATTGCGAATTCTACATTTGTATCCTTTATGAAATCCTCTGTCCTCACCGCCTTTTACGTACCTCTGTAATTCTTCTGGAAGGGAGGAGAAAGGCACGTCGGGTACGTTCAGGAGAAATCCAGGAAGTTGCCTCTCAACGCTTGCTATCCAATCAGCGCGAGAAAAAGTTAGCCCTTGTAGCTGAAACGACCGGCCTACAATCGGTTGTGTATATTGCTTAAGAGCGTATGCGTTTACTTGCTGCTCGGTGAGAACAAAAAACTCATTTAATCCTGTGACTACGCCCACATCCACATCGATAATATCCCTTGCAATTGATATTCTCAAATCTGCCCGTAATCGACGCAAGAGCTGCAACTCCTCTTCTTCCAGGAAGTACATAGTCCATTTCTCGGTGGAATGATCCATCTCTTTTACGTTGCCGTTTGGAGCAGTGTGTTCATATAAGGCAAGATCATCAATTCCTTCAAGTTCAAATGTCTGAATACCTGCGTGTTCTGTCCCATCTCTTTCGCCAAGTAACAGCACAATCTCTTGTTGAATACCCTCAAACACAAGCTTTCTAAAAGTAAGAAGTGTAAGGCGCTTGTAATATCGGCTGAGGAAATACCGTAGCTCGGCAGCATAGTTTACCTGGAGCAGTTCGGCAGGAATGACCATCGCCAGACGTCCTGTCTCATTTAACAACAGGGTTGAGGCAACAAGAAATGGAACCCACGAATTTGTTAATCGATTTGGATGCAACCCTGCACGTTGCATAAGGTAGAAAGCCATGCTGCGGTGTTCTTCTGGAAAGTTTTGATAGCGAATAAAAGGTGGATTACCAATAACCGCGTCAAAAAGGTGCTTATCAGTCAGATGCGTCTTGCAGTAAGCGAAAAAATCGCCGTTATGTATCTGTACCTGTGCTTCTGGACAAGCTAATACTCGTATTCGTTCAGCCGCTTTTCTTGCTTCCAGTGGATCGATTTCAACACTATAAATAAGATGGGCAATTCCAGTTGGGCTTGCACCACGTCTGATAAGCGCCTCAATATCTGCTTCCAGCAGAATACCGTCCCCACAACTTGGCTCCAGGATTTTATCCGCAGAAGACTGTATTGCCCAGGAAGCAAGAAAATTGGCAATAGGTTTTGGTGTATAGTAACCGCCGCGAAGCTTCTGATAGGTTGCCAGAGGTTTCACGGAATAGAATCACCCTTCTTCGTTTTTTGCTGCTGTTCTCTCCCTGAGAAGACTAATAGCACAGCACTATCAAATATTTTGCCAAGCTCCCCTGATGAGTAGGGAGGAGTCCTGCTCAGGTTTCCGCCATTGGCTTCCCATATTTTACCAAATACTGCTAACGTTTGCGGATCAATTACCAGAGGCGGCATAGATTGCAACATGGCCACTGTGATATCTCTTCTTTCCACGCGATTTCAGATCAAGATCAACAATTTGATGAGTTCATCGGCAACCGGATGGTAACTTACGCCCCCATTTACTTTAAGGGTTGAGGGTGATCTGTTTCACCAAGCAACCACGAGGAGGACACACCGAGAATCCTGGCAATAATAGCTACTTCAATATCGGTAACTGGCCTTGTTCCATTCTCAATTTTTGAAACTTGAGATTGGTCGATGTCCAGGCCCTCAATTTGTAGTTTGCTCGCCAGGTTAGTCTGGGTCAGTCGTGGTTTCTGAAAAAGCCGTGCCTGTTTGACACGTTTGCCGATCAAGTTGAGAGGCTGTTCTCGCTCCATTAATAACTACCAGGTAGCAAGATTTGTTGAGATTTTACTTCAAGATGCGGTTTAAAATATGCTCACCGGGCATATTTTCTAAACTGAGAAGCTTTTAAAGCTACGTCGCTACTGATCTGGATTATGCGGAGGCAAAGGAAAAGGGGCAACAGGAAATGAGGAAGCAGGCAGGGGAGATTTACACCATTATATAGCCCGCAGCACACTATCTCCCGACAGGTCCCTCTTGCCGGGAGGGAAAAGGCGCAAGAGATTGCCCTCGCCTCTCGCGCCCATCTATTTAGATGCTCAGGGTGCTAGACGATTTCAGACTGGCAGCGCAGGAGCATGCGCAGGGCATCGGCCTGACCGCGATTCCAGGCCGGGGAATGCACATTGGAGCCGATCATGGGCAGGGAGCTTTGCTCGCGAATCTGGGCGGCCCGTTCGCGCTGCAAAATCTCGTGAACCAGTTGTCGATCGGTCATATACCAGCCGCGAAGGCGGGCCTGCTCTGCATACCAGAGAACCTGCGCGTAGCCTGCCTGGTAGTCGAAAACGCTGTCGTGGTAAAGCGGGATATTGTTGTGCATCATGACGCCTCAAACCGTGATCTAATCAATGCTTTACATAATAAAGCGTTGTTATCATAATTATTCCAGAAAATAGTTGAGTTGTCAAGATGCACAGACTATCAGGTCATTGCTTCTCCTGCCGGGTCGTAATCGTAAATGGCCCCCATTCGCCCGTCAGGCCCTGGCCGTGGACGGAAACGCTTTTCCCCTGCTCGATGGTTTTCTCGGTCATCAGGCCAAGGGCGGCGATGAGCCAGTTGATTTTGCTCGGTACGTCGCTGTAGTGCGTGACCAGTTGTCCATCGACGTAGAAGTCCAGTTCGTCCTTGCCCCGGTGGTAGCTGATACGGTAGCGGTGGGTCTGTCCCGGCGCCGTCTCGATGGGAAGTTCGTGGAAGTGGCAGAAATATTTCGGCTTATCGGCGTTTTCCGGCTCTGCTGGCGCGGGGACACCCGGAAAGGGCAGCCGCGCATAGACACTGGCGATCTTATCATTGCAGGCAAAAAAGTCGAGCGCCATGCCGGTGCTGAAATCCAGCAAGTTGACCGAGACGAAGCCATCGTAGAGGTCGCCGGGCTTCGTGCCGGTGCAACGCGCGCTCATCTCCCACTCGAAAGAGATTTTGCCGTCATCGGGTGGCACAAATTTCTGCGTGGAAAAAAACATGTTCTTGGCGTTATCGAGGATTTGCACCTGATCGTTCGCGCGCGTCAGCTTCATCACGCGCACGCGCAGGCGTTCCCCTTCGACAATCACCGCCGCGTCGGGTTCGCGGTAGCGCCAGAATGTGCCATCGGGCAGCGCAAAGCCCCCATACTCCCACGTGCGATTGATGCCCGTGATAATGCTCTCGTAACCCGCATATGTGAGCGTCTCTTCTTGCTGCCCGGCTTCGACAGTCGTTGTGGCCTGGCTATCTTCCATCATGGTTTCTCCTGCTGATCTAATGATATCCATGAAAAGCTCACCCTTCCGTGTTCTGAGGGCAGCGAAGCATCTGAGGCAACTCACGGACCAGCATGGCCATCTCAGATGCTTCGCTGCCCTCAGAACACGGAAGAGGCCTTTTTTTACGGAATGGTACCTCAAGATTGGTCGGTTGAAAGTTCAGATTATCTGCTCTCTATTGTAGCGCAATTTGTCAGTGTCGCGTAGGGGAAAGGCTGAAGGCTTGCAACAGAACAATTCCTGTGCTACACTCTATCCAGCCTGGATAGATCAATACGGCTTTCTCACCGTCTGTAACGAGGTGCCAATGTGTTACGCTTTTTAGTGGCTCGTGCCATCGGGCTGGTGTTTGTCTTGCTCTGTGTCACATTTATTACTTTTATTCTGGGCTATTTTGCCCCCGGTGACCCGATTCGCGTCATGATGGGAATGCATTTTGACCCTGCATTGTACGCGAATTTGAAGCATTCTTATGGCCTTGATCTGCCCTGGTGGCAGCAATATATCAATTTTGTACTGAATGCGCTGCATGGCACCTTTGGCCTCTCGTATCACTACCAGGGCCGCCAGGCGTGGGATATACTCAGCACTGGCCTGCCTTTCTCCATCGAGCTAGGGCTTGAATCGTTTGCTGTGACCTTGATTATTGGTATCCCTTCTGGCATTATCGCTGCGTTGCGGGCAAATACCCATGTAGATACCACCATCAGTACCACCATGCTGCTGCTCTACTCGATCCCTGATATCGTTTTCATTATTTTCTTTCAGGTCTCTATGGTCTGGTTGTATAATCACGGCCTGCCCTATCTGCCCGTCGCGGGTTGGGATAGTGTGCAGGCGCGAATTGCGCCCGTGCTGATCACGGGTACAACCGGCGTTGGCTACTTTGCGCGCCTGACGAAGACGACCGTGCTACAAGTATTGAGGGAGGACTATGTACGTACTGCGCGTGCAAAAGGAATGATCGAGCGTATCGTCATCTATCGCCATGCCCTGCGCAACGCGGCCATTCCGTTGATTACCGTGATTGGCCCTTCTCTGGCATTTCTGGTCACGGGCGTCTTCATCACCGAACAATTCTTCAATATCCCTGGTGTCAGTTCTATTACCCTGGATGCCATTGCCCAGCGCGACTACCCGATTATCCAGGCTACCACCGTGCTAACTGCCGCCGCCGTCGTTTTCTTCAATGCCCTGACAGACCTGGCCTACGCCTTCGTTGATCCACGTATTCGGGTTGAATGATCTGGACAGGCAGGTCATCTTGAGCGGAGCGTGCCATTTGTCAAAGGCGCTGTTTGTATGTTAGCATATGAAGTAGGAAAAAGCGGCGTCACGCGACAGGAGCAATGGCGCAGCTTCAACAGCGATAGACTGGTTGTAACAGGGAGGGACTGAGAGCGTGGCGAACAATAAATCATCAGCAGACGAGCAGAAAAGGCAGAAACTGATCAAAGACCTTGCAAAAAGCGCCGTGCGCAAGAGTACACGGCCTAAAAATATTCGTGAGCTTGGTATCAGCGCGCTCAAGAATCTGCCTGCCAATATCACGATGGTGCAGAACTTCATGAAGGCTGTGAACTGGAAAGAGGCCCAGGAAGAGGTTTTGCACGAATTGCATGATACCGTCGTCATCGTTGGTTTGCCCAATAGCGGCAAAAGCACGCTGTTCAACACCATCAAAGGCGAGCAACTTTCTCCCGTCTCGGCACAGGCTGGCACGACAAAGGAACTGGTGAGTACCAATTTCGGCCCTTTCACCCTTATCGATACCCCCGGTCATCTACCCGAAATTATGGAAAGCGGCATGCAGCAGGCCAGCGTGATCGTCTTCCTCATCGACGCCACGAGAGGTCTGACAAAGCAGGATCGCGAATTGTATGAGACTATCCAGAAAATGAAAAAGCCGACCATTATTGCCGTCAATAAGATTGATGAACTGAAGGGCGGCGAGAGCGGCGACCAGATAGCAACTGAGATTGCGGTCATGCTTGGCGTGGCCGGGGTCATTCCCATTTCGGCGCGTACCGGCAAGAACGTTGCCGACGAACTGATTCCGGCGATGATCGACGCCAGCCCGGAGGCTGCGCTCGTCATCGGTTATGAGTTACCGAAATATCGCCGTGAGGCGGCGCAGCGCATTATCCGTAACGCGACGCTGGTCAGCCTGGCAGCTGGCCTGGAGCCGATTCCATTTGTCGATATTCCGATTCTGCTGGGGACGCAGATTCGCCTCGTCCTGCGGATGGCCGCGCTGTATGGTGAGCCATTGAATTCTGCCGATGGGCGCAATCATGCGCGCGAACTCGTTGCCACGATGGCGGGTGGCCTGGGTTTGCGCTACCTGGCGGAGCAGGCGGCGAAAGCGGTTCCATTCGGTGGCGATTTCGTGGCCGGAATTATTGCCGGGGCGGCTACATGGTCTATCGGGCAGGTGGCGCTCGAATATTACGAGGGCGGCAAGCAGATCAGCCCGCGCCGCATTCGCCAGTTGTACTTCAACTTCTATCGTCGTTTCCGTAAGGAACATTTGCCGGAAGACTTGCGGCAGCAAGCTCTCGATCATATGGAGAGGCCCCGGCTTATCGAGGAGTCACGCAACGGGCGAGGGAGCGAAGAGACGGCATGAGCGGCATGAGCGACTCCCTGCCATTTCCATATGAACATTACGAAACGTTGGATGCGCCGCTGACGGTCTACTATCCGCCGGGCCAGCAGGGCTATGCCCGGCAGATAGCACAGACCGTCGAGCAGGCGGGCAAGTTGCTGTCCTCCCTGCTCGGGCAGCCAATGCCGGATATAGAACTTTTGCTGGTTGCCCCGAACGACTGGGACCTGGCCCCCCGCGAGGAAGCCGAAGAGGCCCCGCCCTCCAATCCATACTGGACAGATATCACCAATCCATCCAGTCTAATGATCCCTCTTGAGCTTGATCCCATCTTTGGCGAGCCAACGCCGCAGAAGCTGGCCTTCCTGCTCTATCACGAACTGGCCCTGGCCTTCCTGGAAAATGATCCCCGCCCCTGGCCCGAAGAATATCCCCTCTGGGCAGACGAGTGGCAGTTGAAACTGGCCGCCCTCTGGCTCTCTCAACAGATCAGTGGCCAGCAGGGCATCGTCAGCCGCGATTTATACGAACAGTACGCCGATATTTTCGAGCCGGAGGCCGACGGCAAAACCCCGGTTACCATTCGCGGCTTCGACTGGGACGAAGACACGACGCCAGAAGACTACCTGATCTACGAACTGCTGCTCGAACAATTCGCGGCTGATCTGCTGGCCCGCTACGATCCTGCCGTGCTGCCGCGTTTCCTTGCTCTCTATCGCACCAACCGGGCTGTTCTCCTCAGTGATGAAGCGACACAACTGCTCGCCGAGGCGCTCGGCCCTGGCAGCGCACAATGGCTGGAAGAGCTGGTCTACTTCTAGATACGCAGGAAGAAATCGGGCGGGCTGTGCCATGCTGAGCGGTCCAGCGTGGCACAGCCCGCCCGATTTGTATTATCCCTTTACGGCGGCGGCGGTCGCGCCTTCGATGAAGTAGCGTTGGAAGATGAAGAAGAGGATGAGAATGGGAATCGTGTTAAACATGGAGGCGGCGATCAGCAGGTTGTACTGCGTGTAGTTGGCGCTCTTGAAGAAAAAGAGGCCCAGCGGTAGCGTATACATATCCTGCGTCCCCAGCACGACCAGGGGCCACTGGAAATCGTTCCAGGCCCCCTGAAAGCTGACGATGGCGGCAGCGGTCAGGGCCGGTTTGACGATGGGCAAGATTACCGAAAGGAAGGTGCGCCAGCGACTGGCTCCATCAAGCATGGCCGCCTCTTCCAGCTCTCTGGGTAGGCCCTTCATGAACTGCACCATAAGGAAGACCGAGAAGGGCTGGGCCATAGCCGGCAAAATCAGCGCCCAGTAGGTGTTGTTCAGGTGCATGTTGTTGACCACCAGATATTTGGGGATGAGCGTCACTGCCAGCGGGATCATCATTACGGCCAGAGTGACCGTAAAGATGAGTTCCTTGCCGGGGAAACGCAGGCGGGCGATGGCGTACCCGGCCATGGCCGAGAAAAAGGTGTTGAGGGCGGTCGCCGCCACCGCGTAGATCAGCGCATTGAGAATCCAGCGCAGGAAGAGCGAATTGCTCAGAATCTCCTGATAGTTAGCAGTGGTCGCCGGATTCGGGATCAGGCTGGGTGGGAAAGCCAGGATCTCGGCGGGCGTTTTGAAGGAAGAGACAAACGAAAAGATCAATGGCCCGATTGAGGTCACGGTGAAGATCGCCAGGAAGATATAGAGAATGATGTGTGCCGGTTCCAGTCGCCGGGGTGGCCGAGCTTCCCGCGCCACTACCTCGACGGCTGGATTGGCCTCTGCTGTAATTTGTGCCATAGCTGCTTCTCCTTGTGCTGTGTCAGATCAGCCTGCCGACCTGGCTAGAGAGTATTGGTACTGGGATCGATCAGGCGGCGCTGGATAAGCGTGACGATCATGATAATAACGAAAAGGACGACCGACATGGCGGCAGCCAGACCAAAGTGGGCTTGAGCGAAAGCGGCATTGTAAATTTCAAGCATGGGTGTCAGCGTGGCGTTATCGGGGCCGCCGTTAGTCATGAATTTGGCCTGGTCAAACATCTGGAAGCCACCGATAGTTCCCAGCGCCACGACAAAGAAGATAGCCGGGCGCATCAGGGGCAGCGTCACATTCCAGAACGCCTGGAAACGGTTTGCGCCATCAACCTGTGCCGCCTCGATCAACTCCTTTGGAATGTCCTGTAATGCTGCCAGGAAGTAGATCATGAAGGCTGCGGCGGTGGTCCAGATGTTGAGAATCATGATGGCCGGCAGCGCCCACGTGGTGTCATCAAGCCAGTCGGGTCCGTGAATGCCCACCAGCGAAAGCAGGTAGTTGATTAGCCCAAACTGGTTGTAGAACCAGAGAAAGATTAGAGAGACGGCCACCGAGGAGGTTAGTGCCGGAATGTAGAAAATGGTGCGGAAGACGCCTCTGGCAAAGGGCAAACTTTGCAAGATGATCGCCAGTATCAGAGCCAGAATGGTCTGGCCGGTGACGATGACCACCACGAACTTGAGGATATTGATCATCGATGTCCAGAAATCGCTCAGGCCGATGTTAGAAAGCTGGTTGAAGAGGATTTCATAGTTATGCAAACCCACAAAAGTGGGCGCGGTAAAGCCAATGTCGAGGCTGAACAGGCTCAAGCCAACGCCATAGACAGAGACGATGAGGAAGAAGACGACAAGCACGAACAGATAGGGCAGTAGAAACAGGTAAGCGGTCAGTATCTCCCCCGGTTGCGCCTTCGGCCCCTCGTCAGAGCCACGACGTAGCCAGCGTCTTCTGATTGGGATGGTTGAAGGCGCGGGAGGAAGCGCCGTTCCCGCCGGTGTAGTAGCCATATTCGCTTCTCCTTAACGGTGCAAATATATTCCAGATATCAGAGCGAGGGGATGGGCCAGGGCGCAGGTAGTCCACTACGCCCTGGCCTGTACTGAATGCTTCACCCTCACTCAGCATGGCATATCTGCGACGGTTTAGCCGCCTTGTAGCGCCTGATTGACCTTTGTCGCAGCATCATTCAAAGCGGCAGGAATGGTCTGCTTGTTGAGCATGATGGCTTGCAGGGCAGTTGCCAGGTCGCTGTGGATGGTGGCATCCTGCGGGCCGTAGTAGTCGGCATAGCCATAGCTGGCGGCATCAAACAGCACTTTGAAGTCTGGATGCTGTGTAAAGTAGGGATCGTTATCCAGGCCCTTGATGGTGGGCAGGGCAAAGCCAGCGTCAAGCTGGCTCTTCTGCACCGTCGTCCCCGTCATGTACTTGATCAGTTCCCAGGCTGCGTCGGGGTGTTTGGTGCCGGAGTAAGCCGCCCAGGCGTTAGTGAAGATCAGGTTAGCTTTCTTGCCGGTCGGTGCCGTTGGCAGTGGAGCAATGCCGTACTGCACGCTGGGATAGGTGCTGGCCATATAGGGAATGAGCCAGGGACCCTCAATGGTCATAGCGACTTTCTGCTTACCGAAGGCATCGCCATTCCAGGGCGCGCCTACCTGTGTCGGCAGCACACCTGTATGGTTCTTGATGAAGCTATCGTAGTAGGTGGCCGAGTCGACACCGGCGCTATTGTTGAAGGTGGCCTGGGTGCCATCTTTGTTAAGCATGGTACCCCCATCGGCGAAGAGGAAGGCGCCCCAGCGCGAAGCATCGGCGGAGAGGCTTATACCATAGACGGCGTTATTTCCGCCTGCGTTCTTCGTCAGTTTGGCGGCGTAGTTCTGCATGTCGCTCCATGTCCAGTTTGGATCGGGAGCGGAGAGGCCAGCCGCCTGTAACATCTGTTTGTTGTAGAAGATGCCCAGTGAGGCCCAGTCTTTGGGCAGGCCGAAAACCTGTCCGCTGGTGCAGACAAACGGATTCATCAGCGAGGCGTAGTACGAACTGGCGCTGACATGGTCGCGGGCCATATAGGGCGAGAGGTTGAGCAGTTTGCCCGAACTGATATACTCGCTAGACATAGCCGGTTGCAGGTAGAAGACGTCGGGTACCGTGCCGCTGGCCACGTTGGCGCGCATCTTGGTCGGGTAGTCACCGGGAATGGGCGACCAGTTGATGTGAATGTTGGGATGTAACTGCTCGAATTTCTTCAGGTTGGACTGTACCAGCGCATCCTCAGCCGGCGTTGATGACCAGCCCGATACCGTCAGAGTGACAGTGCCGCTTTCAGGTGAGGCGGCGGTAGTGTTAGTGCTACTGGGACAGGCATTGTAGGGGTTGCCACTGCTGAGACCCTGCTGCGCTACCCCTCCCGTGTTTGGATTGCTCGAACCGCTGCCGTTGCCACAGGCAGCCAAAATAAGCACGAGTACAATGAACATGGGGACAAAGAAATGCTTTTTCAGGACTCGTTTCATTGCGAACCTCCTGGCTGTGCCTCCGTTAGCGCAGCCTGTGTGCCAGTGAGAAGAAACAAGATGCCCTGTTTCTTCGTCGCGAGTGATAAGGATACACAGTTCCCTTATTATATAATATACGTGTCAATTCGTACAAACTTATACATATTTAACCAGACACGTGTTGAAAATAGGCAAATTGGAGCGATATAATGCTCAAAACAAGCACTGTCATGCTGGCGAAAAGGAGCGATTGTTATGTTTAACCGTGTAGCAATTATTGGTCTGGGCCTGATTGGTGGTTCTATTGGACTGGCGTTGCATCAGGCAAAAGGGGCAAGAGAGGTCACGGGCTACGATCTTGGCAAAGGCATCTGTGACCGCGCGCGCAAGACCGGCGCCATAGATCAACCATATATGGCGCTCGCCGATGCGGTGAGGGGCGCTGAACTGATTATTCTGGCGACACCGGTCGGCGCTATGCGTGCCTTACTGCAGGACATGGCTCCCCATCTCTCTTCTGGCGCGGTCGTGACCGATGTCGCCAGCACAAAGGCGCAGGTGATTAGCTGGGCGGAAGAATTTCTCCCCACAGCCGTCTCCTTCGTCGGTGGCCACCCCATGACCGGCAAAGAGGTCAGTGGTGTAGAAGCAGCCGATGCTTCACTCTTTCGCAATCGTATTTACTGCCTGACGCCTACCGTGCGCACCCGCCCGGCAGCTATTAACAAGGTCTCTTCACTGGTGGAGATGCTCGGCGCGCGCGTGCGTTTTCTGGAACCCGCCGAACATGACGGGCAGGTAGCCAGCGTGAGCCACCTTCCTTTTGTCGCCTCTATCGCCCTGGTAGAGACGGTCACGAATGGCCCTGCCTGGGCCGATGCTTCTCTGCTCGCCGCCAGCGGTTTCCGCGATATGTCTCGCCTGGCAGCCGGCAATCCCGAAATGTACCGTGATATCTGCCTGACCAATAGCGAGGCTATCACGCACTGGCTCAATGCCTATATCGCAACGCTCACCCAACTGCGAGACCGCATCGCCGCCCATGATAAAGACCTGAACGATACCTTTGCCAGCGTTCAGCAGGAGCGACTCCGCTGGCAATCAGCCCGGAACATGCCCGACGAATACCCTGACTGATCCGATAGGAAAAATGGGTAGATTGCGCTATTGCTCTTGATCGCCTGTGCTATAGTCTATATGCAAGTGAGTAATGCTGCTCTGAACGACGGAATCGGAAATAAAACAGAAATCATTCGCTTTCATTAAAAGCAGGACGCAAAATGACAGGTTTTGCGGAGTGACAGAAATCTCATCGAAAAACCTCTTGACAGAAAAGAGGAGATGTGAGAGAATGTCAAAGCCGTCGAACAAGACAATCACCCGGTGAAAACTGGATGCTCCTGTCTTCTGGTGCGGCTCACATTTCTTGTGCCATGTCTAAGCGGGCCTACCGTCCCGTTTGGGATTGGAACGCTCTTCAGGGATTTTCCTTCCCGATGACAAACACCCCACCGGGGTTGGCCGTTCCCTTTCCGGGTAAGCCAGTTCAGGCGTATTTGTTGTCGCTCAAATGAAGGGTTCCCATCTAAAATGAAAAGAGAGATGGGGAAAAATGAATTTCTGAGGAACTTTGAAAAAGAGGGCAGAAACCTCTTGACAAAGAACAACAAATGTGAGATACTTCCTTCACTGAAGGAAATGAACGAAATAACCGTTCATATCCGAAAAGTTTGAGATCATGGATATACTGGGAACAGCGAAAACCTACGGGTTATCTCCATGACAGGGCGACCTTAACAATTGAAGAGTGGAAAGTAGCAACAGCAACTGTGGACGACGCTGCGTGCGCGCAAGCTTCTCACAGTTCCTGTCAATCACGTTCACATCAACGATGTGAACATCTGGCGAGC
>Ga0209581_1001412_pt1 | contig 28217 bp, 27 predicted proteins | sample Coa_R2_FD_187160 | JGI IMG/M metagenome (GOLD analysis project Ga0209581, IMG submission 187160) | Surface soil microbial communities from Centralia Pennsylvania, which are recovering from an underground coalmine fire - Coalmine... | ecosystem: Environmental > Terrestrial > Soil > Unclassified ...
TGCACCATCTCAATCTAAGTGAGTTGGAGCAAAAACAGGATTGGTATCTCAAAATTAACCCAAACGGCAGAATTCCAGCTATTGTTGATAGGGATGAGGACAATTTTGCCGTTTTTGAATCCGGTGCAATTCTCATCTATTTGGCTGAGAAAACGGGAAAGCTCCTTCCTTCCGATATTAAGGGGCGCTCCACAGTGATTCAGTGGCTTATGTTCCAGATGGCTGGTATAGGTCCAATGCAGGGGCAGGCGCACGTTTTCTACCGCTATGCGCCTGAGAAGATTCCTTACGCAATAGAGCGTTACCAAAGAGAGACAAGGCGGCTCTACAAGGTGCTTGATACCCGTCTGAGGGACAACGAGTATCTGGCTGGGGATTTCTACTCCATAGCCGATATCGCAACTTTCCCCTGGATTACGGCTCACCGCTGGGCTGGTGTGGGAATAGAGGACCTTCCCAATCTAATGCGCTGGCACAAGACCCTGAGGCGGCGTCCGGCTGTAAAGCGAGGAATGGGGGTCCCGAAAGAAGAGAAAAAGGGTGAGAATGAGGCGGTGGGGAGGGGAAGGAAGCTTTTAGTTTAATTAGTTGCGCCGCACAGGCTCGATCGCCCAGCAAGGGAGGAAGAGGTCCGTGAAACACACGCGCATCATCGTCACCCACTACGACGGGCCCGATGCACTCCAACGGTCAGCGAGCTGTCAGCGATCGGTGCTCCGACGAGACCGCTCTGGATCTGGCTGGACACCGTCTAAGCCTTGCTGGTAGCTGCCTTCGGATGGGGCGTTTGGAAATCAGCTGGCCGGAACCGACCCCTGCGCGTCGTGGGAGGCTTGATGGTTGTCGACGGGGTCATTAGCCTGTACTGGCCTCCGATGCACCTCCGTGGGGCTGAGTTCACGCTGACCGATACTATGCACATCGTTTGGGCAGTGGTGACGGTTCTCCTCATGATGCTCGCGATTGGATTCGGGGCAGTGGCATTCGGTAAGTGGTTCTGCCTCTACTCCATCGCGACTATGGTGATCCTCGTGGTGTTTGGCGTGTTGACCGGAATGGATGGCCTACGGATCGCGGCAAATCTGCCCACGCCGTGGGTAGGGGTTTGGGAGCGCATCAGTATTGCCGCTTTCATGCTCTGGGTTGTGGTGCTGGCCATGACCCTTTTGCGCGATCAAGATTCCGCGGCCCCCGATGATCTTGGCCGGAGAAGCGATTCTGGATGAGTTGAGATGATCGCCCGAACTGCCGTCTAACACGCGCCTGCGAAGGTCGAATCAGAAAAGCGGCCTTCAATAAACTCGGAAACTAAAAGGAGAAGAAGGATGCGTAAATTAGTCGTTTTCAATCAGGTGACGCTGGATGGCTTCTTTGCAGATATCAATGGCGACATGAGTTGGGCTCACAAGGATGATGCCGAGTGGAATGCATTTGTTGCAGAGAATGCAAGCAGCGGAGGCCAGCTAATATTTGGCAGGATTACCTACGAGCTCATGGCGGGCTTCTGGCCGACACCGTATGCGATCGAGAATATGCCTGTTGTGGCCGAACGGATGAACAATCTGCCGAAGGTCGTGTTTTCGAGAACACTGGACAAGGCGTCGTGGAACAATACGAAGCTGGTGAAGGGCGACATTGCTGCGGAAATACGCAAAATGAAGAAAGAGCCTGGAGAGGGCATGGTGATTTTGGGAAGCGGCAGCATTGTTTCGCAATTGGCGCGGGAGGGTTTGATCGATGAATACCAGATCGTGGTGAATCCCGTCGTTCTTGGCAAAGGGAAGACCATGTTCAACGGCATCAAAGAGAAGCTGACCCTGAAGCTGACAAATACGCGAACCTTTGGCAATGGTAATGTCTTGCTGTGCTATGAACCGATGGTGTGAAGGAAGAAATCGGGTAGGCAATCTTGGGGGCGCATAACACTTATAAGGCCGCGGATGTCAAGTGGTAAAGCCATTCGATTTTTCACTCTCATAATCACATTCACGATCAGTCAGTAAGTCGTATATCTGACTTTATTTCAATCCCATTAGCCTTATAGTATGCGGTGAAGAACTCGGATACCTCAGGAGAACAGAGTTTATCAAACAAATGGTCCTCCATTGTAATAATCGTCACTTGTATGCCACTTTTGGCAAATGAGGAGGCAATCTCCATGCTGATAAAACTGCCGCCGATAACTACTATCCTTTTTACTCCTTCCATTGCTTGCATTAAAGCTTCAGCATAAGTAATAGTTCGGAGATAATATATGCCTGGTAAATTGGCTCCAGGGATGTTGAGTCTCTTTGGACTACAGCCCGCTGCAGTAAGGAGGTTTCTTATAATGAAATTCTCCGGCCCGATCTGTTGGAACTATTTTGCTTTCTGGATGGACCGATAGGGCTTTTGTACGGAGTATCACATCAACCTTGTGATCTCTATAGTAGCTTTCTTTATGGACAAGTAGGTTCTCTTTTTCCTATCTTCCGAGAAGGAATTGTTTAGAGAGTGGTGGGCGGTGATAGGAAAGAGAATCTTCCGCCGATATGATAACAATCTTACCCCCGGCCCCTTCTTCCCTGAGCGTTTCAGCGACAGTTGCGTTTGCAAGCCCACCGCCAATTAGTAAAAAATCAACACTCTTTGTCATACTTACTCCTCATATGCCTTTATCTAGCACATCACACCTCGGTTCACCGCCGATTAGTACTTTCTGTACCGGGGCCACAGATAGGAAGTTCGACAGGCTGACCCTGCTGACCAATCACCACAGCTAGAAATCGGGTTCGCTGTTTAGTACTCGGATTACGGGTCACTAGATGCACGACTCCTGGTGGCTCATAAAAGGCCTGACCCTGTTTGTACATCACCGGGGCACTGCCTTCAATCTGAAAGAGTAACTCTCCTTCTATCACATAGCCGAAGGCGGGCCCCGGATGACGATGCGGGGCTGAGCTGGCCCCTGGCGGAAGCTCAACTGTTACCATGGTAACCATCGGGTGATTGGGGATAGTGGTTGCCTGCTCAAGGATTCTGGTATCAATTGGCCCTGGCACCGATGTAATGATTCCTTCTTGTCCTGCCCGAGCCGCTGGTGTAAAGAGTGACCGACTGCCTACTACACCTAATACAATGCCTAAAACCACCGTACCAACTACGACACTAATTAGGTTCCTTCGGTTCATTATCTTGACCTCTTTTTGTTTTTTCCGCAAACACAGTTTTTGCCCATAAACTGATAGTTATCACTGGTCTGTAACCTCGGTAACTGTGAACCCGACGTGTGCTCACTCAGCTAACAACACGCAACACGATCTTGCCGCGCGTGGGCTTGCGTTCATATGCCTGATACCCCTGAGACAGTGGAAACACGGTGTCCACAATTGGCCGGGTCCGTCCGCTATCAATCAATCGTGCGATCTTAATGAGCTGCGAGCGGTTTGCCTCCACGATGAAGAAAGCATCGCGTAAGGCTGGGTTCTCGATTTCTTTACTCTGAGTAGCAATGGTAACTAGCTTGCCGCCCGGCTTCAGTACCCACCAGGAGCGTTCAAGCGTTTCGCTGCCCACTGTATCGAACACTACATCAACGTCCTGAACTACATCCTCAAAACGCGTCGCTTTGTAATCAACCACCTTGTCGGCACCCAGATCGTGCACAAAGTCAATGTTGTGTGTCGAGGCAGTACCGATCACGTGCGCCCCGCGCCAGTGGGCAAACTGCACGGCAAAGCTGCCGACACTTCCGGCCGCACCGTGGATCAACACACTTTGACCAGTAGCAAGACGGGCGCGATCGAAGAGCCCCTGCCATGCAGTCAGAGCCGCAATCGGAACTGCCGCTGCCTGTACATGATCTATGGATTGTGGTTTCGGCGCCAACTCTTCGGGGCGCGTTATGCAATACTCCGCTTGAGTGCCATTCTCAAACCAGTCATTAAGTCCGTAGACGGAAGCGCCCTCGGTCACACCGGTAACACCAGGGCCGAGCGCAGCAACAACTCCCGAGAACTCATGACCAAGAATTATAGGGAAATGGCGTTTCTCCCCAGTGCGGGTTACCCACGTTGGTGCCCACTCAAACTCCGTTGGAGTGACACCTGCAGCATCAACGCGTATTAACACCTCACCTTCCTTGGGGTGGGGTTGCGGTGCTTCATCGTAGATAAGTGCTTCCGGACCACCGGATTTGTGTAGACAGATTGCTTTCATCTCTTGTCCTCCACGATTCAAGATTTAAATTTATGGTATTATGTGCTCATCGTTGGCTTTTCTGAAGCTGTCGCGTCCATATAACTAAATTCTGGAGAAGTTGCTGTATTAAATCTCTTGTCTTCTGGTTAATCGGGTTCCCAGAAGCACCGAATCTCTCTCCTGCATTCGCAATCATAACCTCCGGCTGGTTCAGTGGATGCATATTCAGAAATACAAACACCTGACGCAAATGATACTGGGCACGTGCAGAACCAAGCATGCCAATTGAGGCTCCCATCACAGCCACAGGCTTGCCATCCCATACATTGTCTCCATAGGGTCTGGATGCCCAATCAATGGCATTCTTCAGCACCCCTGGTATAGAGTAGTTGTATTCTGGCGTCACGAATAGAATGGCATCTGACTTGCGAATGCGGGCCTTTAGCTCAACAATCTTATCAGGGGGCTGTCGCTCTTCATCTTCGTTGAAACCTGGTATTTCATCAAGCTCGAATATTTCGAGTCTTGCGTCATCAGGAACGAGTTGCTGGGCTGCCCGTAATGCCGCCCGATTGTATGAGGTGCGGCGAAGGCTGCCTGCAATCCCGAGGATATTCACCAATCTATTCTTCTCAGATCCATTCATTACTGCCTCCTTTTCGATAGACTACCTGTCTACACTCTTTTCTTCTGTGGTTGGTACGTCCCCGGTGGGGTGCGGAAGGCAATGTTGAACCGGTTCCATCCGTTGATTGCCACAATAGCAAGCGTGAGATTTGCCAGCTCAGCTTCGGTAAACTGTTTCCTAACCTCTTCATATACTGTGTCTGGAACATGCCCGTCGGTGATCCGTGTTACAGATTCCGCCCATGCCAGTGCTGCCCGCTCGCGCTCGGTATAGAATGGTGTTTCACGCCAAGCATCAAGTGAATAAAGCCGCTGTTCGCTTTCACCCCCGGCTCTTAGGTCTTTCCAGTGCATGTCAATGCAATAAGCACAGCCATTGATCTGTGAGGCTCTGAGCCTAACCAGGTCAATCAGCGAGGGTTCTAGTCCAGAGGTATGGATGGCAGTTTCCAGTGAAAGCAATGCCTTTATAACACCCGGTGAAGCCTTCTGGTAATCTACTCTTGATTCCATGTGTATTTACCTCCTTATTAATTACATTTGTTATCTATCTATTTAGCGGATTTCATTTGGATTTACCAAGCCTGTCACCCTGAGCATAGCGAAGGGGTCTCATCCTTAGTGCTGAATATGAGATTCTTCGCTTCGCTCAGAATGACACGAGTGAGCGGTTACTTTGGTAAATGCAATTGCAAGGCCCTCTAGTTGCAAATCTGTGTAATAAAGATTCAGATTATTTTCCATATTCATAGAAGTAATCTGAGAGTTTATTCCTTAAAAAGAGCCTTGCTCTGTGAACTCTGGACTTAGCACCGGAAAGAGAAAGTCCCAATATCTTTACTACCTCTACATTCGATAAGCCCTCCACATCCCTTAGATGAAAAACAATTCTGTAGTGCATTGGGAGTTCATTCACTGCCCTTTCTATTATCTCCATCACCTCTTTGCTCAAAAGTGCTTCATCTGGACTATCACTCCAGTCCTTTATCACTTTAAGAGTTCCATCTTCAACAAAGGAGATATAGTCCTCAAAACGCATATCACTTTTATATCTCTTTTCGTCCCTAATGTGCTTCATAGCTTGCATTTACCGTGACTCCATAAATCCAGGTTGAGAATTTGGACTCTCCACGAAGCTCCTGACCAGTGCCTTATCAGATAACTCTTTATGATCTAATACTCCATGTTATATGCATATCCTCTCGCCATTGTTATATCCATTTTTCGCCTCCAATTTTTATAGAGGGCTGTGTGGTTAACTATTGCTAATCATCAAGTTGATAGTTATCAGAGTTCGCGCTGAACATTATTTTCTTATATCTCGCTCCCGACGCATCCACCCCCGTATGTAGGGTGAGCAATGAACGACCTCTATGCCTTTGTCTTCGCAAACTACCAGAAAGCGAATCACGTCTACGTCCACGAGAGTCACCTCCTCCAGGTCCAGCAAAATCCGTGGGCCAGTGTATGCCATTTGTGCCTTCACTTCGTCGAGATGGTCCGACTGAATCCTGCCAATAAGACGGATTGTCGTGCTTTGTCCGTCTGAGTCCTTCTTAATTTTGAATATAATCTTCTCCTATAACCTTCGATACACATAAGTTTCGCAATGAGCGTGCCATTCGTAACTTGCTCAATAGACTGGTCATGCTCCTGGAAGAGGCTGCTGTGTTTTCAGAAATTGCTGAATTATCGGCATGACAATGCCAAGCTTCGAGTCGGTTTTCGCGCCGACACAATTGGACACAAGCAGTGACGTGTAGGTGTATAAACCTGAAGCAACAGGCACCGTAGCAGCGACCCGTGTCTTCTGCACGGAGCCTTGGCGACCCTAAGGTGTCTTGAACCGATGTTTGTTAATTTGCAGAGCTCTGATTTTTGAATCGAGCTTCTGCCGCGGAATTCCCAGTTTGGCAGCCGCGCCTGAGGGGCCTGAGATTCGGCCTTTGCACTCCGCCAAAGCGGCTTCGATCATTTCTCTTTCACGCTCAGCGAGTGTGGCCACGATAGGAACTGTCGGTCCGGATTGGTTCGATTCCAAATTCAGCCAACCCTCGTCAACGGAGAACGTCTCCCCATCGCAAAGGACCACAGCTCGCTCAACTACGTTCTGCAGTTCGCGAATATTGCCCGGCCAGTCGTAGGCTTGAAACAGGTCCAATGTCCTCTTATTAATATTTTTGATCTTCTTGCCCGCCTTTTTGGTATAGCGCTCGATCAGGTACTCGACCAGCAGAGGGATGTCATCCACTCGTTCGCGCAGTGGGGGTATCTGAATTGGAAAAACATTCAGTCTGTAGAAGAGATCCTGGCGAAATGTGCCTGCAGCCACGGCAGCCTTTAGGTCGCGGTTCGTGGCAGCCAGCACTCGCACATTCACGGAAATCGGCTGACTGCTCCCAACGCGTTCAAATTCCCGCTCCTGGAGCACTCTCAGCAGAGCAATCTGAGTATCAGGCAGCAATTCGCCGATCTCATCCATGAAGATCGTTCCGCCATCAGCCAATTCAAAGCGCCCCAGACGCCGTTGCAGTGCGCCTGTGAAGGCCCCTTTCTCGTGCCCGAAGAGTTCCGAAGCCATCAGCGACGGGGGGATTGCCGCGCAATTCACACTGATAAATGCCCGTTTCGAACGGTTGGACCTCTTATGAATGGCGCGAGCAATCAGTTCTTTTCCCGTTCCGGTTTCACCGGAAATGAGAACCGTGGAATCCGTCGGCGCCACCCTAGACACTTGCAACAGTACCTTGCGTAGAGGTTCTGAAGACCCAACGATTTCCTCAAACATCGAAGAGTGATCGATTTCTTGTCTAAGGGCGATATTCTCTTCGAATAATTGGTCTTTCAGTTTTTTGATTTCGTCGAACGCCTTCTGGAGCTGATCTTCCGCCTGCTTGCGTTCGGTCACATCCATCGAAGTTCCCACGAATTCCTCTAGGTCACCGCACGTATTAAAAGTTAGGTGGGCCACCGAGTGGATATATCTGATGACACCGTCTGGAAGCTCAATTCGATAGTCCAGCTCGTAACCCGATTTTTGACGGATAGCTTGCTTGACGATTTGCTGTCTCTTGTCTCGATCCTCCGGATGAATGTGCAGGGTCCATTCTTCCCACATGGGCAATCTCTGTTTTGGGTCGAATCCAAACAAATGGAAACATTCTTCGGACCAATGAATGACTTCTCTCGTCGCTGCCCTCCATGCCCAGCTTCCGGTATGGGTCAGCGCCTGCGCTTCCCTTAAATATGCCTCGCTCCGCCGCAAAGCCTCTTCGGCCCGCTCGCGGTCGGCGATTTCCCTTTCCAACTCTTTGTTGGTGGTCAAGAGTTCTCGGGTACTGCGTTCTAACTCTTGTGTCCTAACCTGAACTTGCGTCTCCAGTCCGTTTGCCAGTTCGCGCACCGCTGCTTCGGCCTTCTCACGCTCGCCGATTTGGAATTTGAGGTCGTCGATTGACGCCAGCGCTTGATACGCCGTGGAGGCGAACTTGCCTAGACCCGTCAAGAGCCGCTCATCTTCCGCGTCGTACTTGCGACGATCGTTGTGCATGACCACCCATATTGTCCCGACTGCTCTGCCTTCGACATAAAACGGAACCAGTAAGCCCTCTTCTACCGGAGGCGAAATGGGTGAGAAATAGGTGTAACGCCACTCCCAGTGCCGCATTAACAGCGGCATATTACGATCGAGCACGTCTCCGCACGGACCGAATTCGCGCGGGGTCCCGCCTCCAGTGTGCGGTTTCCAGATGCCGGCGATGGCTGGCCAATAGAATCTTTTCCCATCGGCAGTCAATAGACTGACGCCGGATGAGTCGGACTGGGTGACCTCGAGGATTGTTTCGGCGAGAGTCTGAAGAATAGTGCGCGGTGAGTCGGCTAGTGCACTGGCCAGCGCCACGAGTGCGCGATTTTCCTTTTAGGTGGTCTGGGGCACGCCAGGGGCGACGACGCAACTTCTCTGTGCAGAGGATCGACTCCAGAGAAACCTCGCCATATGGAATTGAACTCTCGAGTGGGGCATCATTTTTCGATTTGGTAGACTCGGTCACGATCCACCTCCAATGAAGCGCCGATTTCAGGGGACTCAAGGCTCTTCACCGAATGCCCATCTTGAATATTTTGGAAAAGGAAATTTAGCGCCCGCGCCCGCAAGCTCCGCCGCATAAGATTCGACTCTAGTTTGATAGAAGATTGTAAAGATTCTGTTAAGAAATTGTTAAGATTGTGTTAATTTTTGATCACAAACTGGTTTTTAATAGGATATGAAGCAATTGCGGCTCCAATGCCCCGCGATGCACCTGTAACGATTGCAACTTTTCCTTTAAGGAGATTGCCATATCACAGATTGAACCATAGCAACGGATTTAGTTGGCCAGACAAAAACCACATTAACGGTATTGAAGGGTTTTGGAGTTACGCTAAACATATCCTGTACAATTATCGTGGGGTTTCCAAATATCATTTCCCAATGTATCTTAAAGAAGTGGAGTATAGATTTAATCACAGAAAAGAGAATCTGTTTAAGTTGTTTCTACATATCTATTTTGGTTACGTTTCCAACTAATTACCTTTCTTTAACTTATAAAAAGTCCCTACCACAACTATGCGTTTGCGATTTAATCAACGAAAAAAATAGAGAATAATTCTAAGGTATCTTGACAATTGGAAGCAAAATAAAGTAGAGTCAGTATACAGCGTTTCCCCCAATGTTGGAAAAATGCTGTATATTTTAGTTCTGCTTTCTTAGAGGAGGATATAGGAGGATTGAGCTATAGGTGGTTTTTTCTGATTTTCTTACTCGTATGTAACGCTTCCCCCTCCGCGCTGGCTCAATTTGAATTTAAACTCAATAAGGGCCTTGCCGCATACCTTAAAAAGGATTACCAGGGAGCAATAAAACCCCTTGAGGATGCGCTTGCGGAAAACCCACAGAGTGCGACGGCTAACCATCTACTTGGGCTTTCCCTCTTGAGGCTAAACAGGTATAGCGAGTCTATAAAATACCTGGAGAGGGCAAAAAGCCTCGACCCAAATATAAAAGGCATACACCTCGATCTCGGAACCGCCTATTTGAGGAAAGGAGACCTCCCCCGAGCGCTGAGTGAATTTAAAGAGGCGGTTCGCGAAGCCCCTGAGAGCGGCATTGCATACTACAATCTGGGATACACCGAATTCATGCTCAAGGATTATAAAGGGGCAATTGACGCCCTTGATAGGGCATCCAAACTCGATCCCGACCTTGCGCTTCAATCCCACTTCTACGCAGGACTTAGCAGATACAGGCTTGCCGATTATAAAAGCGCAAGGGCTGACTTTGAACTGGCGCGAAGGCTCGGATACAGAACGGATACAGGCGCGGCTGCCCAGGAATACCTAGATGCAATTCTAAGGCTCTCTAAAAGGTACTACGGCGCGGTTAGCTCCGGTATCCAGTATGACACCAACGTTGTTCTAAACCCAGATGGGGTCAATATCGTTTCCAATCAAAAGGCCGCGCGTGCGGTTTTTTTCTTGAATCTGGGATATAAACCATACCTGACGCCCGATACTCAGATAGGCGGGGATTTTACATCATATTTTTCCTTTAATAATGACTTAGAAACATATAACATCCAAAACCACCGGATTAGCCTCTACGGGGAGAGAAAGACGTCCTGGGGTAAAACGCCTCTGGCCTTTTCTCTAAATTTTATTTACGACCTTGTTCTCATAAACGGGTCTCCGGCTCATGACCTCTTTTCTCAGTCCTATTCCGTTATCCCCACCGTATCAGCGGAGATAACAAGCTATACAAGCACTCAATTCTCTTATGCATTTCAATATGACAATTTCAAGAATTTTCCCGAAAGGGACGCCGCAAATAACAACTTTATCATAGCCCAGGCCTTTAACCTCTATAACGGAAGGCTGTACCTGCGGCCTGGATTTAACATAGCGATAAATAGCGCAAGAGACGTTCAGGGCAAGCCCAACTATGACTATGTCTCCCCTGAATTTTTCATAGACGCCGTCGCTCTCCTTCCCTTTGGAGTCATGTCCTACGTAAACTTCTATTATTACAATCAGAACTACTTTAATGACTCGTCTAACAGGGTGGACAATCAGTTCAACGTATTGGTTGTGGTTTCAAAGAGGCTTTATAAATTGCTTTTTTTAGACCTCGGTTATCAGTACATATCCAACCTGTCGAGCAATAATATTCCCCCACCTAACCCTTATCAGTATTCAAGAAACATATTCTCAGCGGCGCTCAGGGTGAGTTTTTAGAAGGAGAGGAATATGGTGAAGAATAGATCAGCCACGGAGAGCAGAATGGCCGTCACGAGTGGAGCCGAGGAGTTCAAAGGTGTTTTATTTAAAATGCCTTTCTCTGCATCCCAACCAATTCCCGTGGCTAAGATTGTAGTGTTAAGGGTTTGTATCCTCACCCTAATATCGGCACTATGGGTTGTCAGCGCATATGCCCAACAACAGCCGGAGCCTATAGGAATTGTAACCGCGGTTAAAGGTCAGGTTACTGTAGTAAGCGGCGGGGTAAGCGAGCAGGTAAATCAGGGAGCCAGGGTATTCCTGGGCGACAGGTTCCAAACCGGGGAGAACTCAGGGGCAAAGATTCTATTTAATGACGATACGCTGATCTCCCTAGGGGCAAATACGAAGTTTGAAATCACAGAATTTGTCTATAATCCGGCGAGGAGAAAATCCTTTTCCAACATACTTACAGGAAAAATCAAGGCAATTATTCAGAAATTTGAAGGCGAGTCGGATGTCCAGTTTGCTACCCCTAACGGCGTAGCAGGTGTAAAGGGAACCATACTCTTTATAGATGCTGATAGGGGTATTTTCTTTTCCCTTGAGAGAGAGGTTTTTGTAAGGGGTATTATTCCGGGGGCAAGAGAGATAAGGCTAGGGCCCGGAGAATTTACAACGATTGGACCCGATGGGAATCCCTTAAACCCTGCGCCTATCCCGGATGAGTTGAAGAATGAATTACAACAGGAGACTCAGGTTGGTGAGGAGGCGCCTTCGAGAGATTCGCTATATAAGGAGGATTACCCTGGGAAAAAACCCCCTCATACGGGCATCCTATCGGAGCTTGGAACATTTGCGCCCTTAGAACAGCCCGTCAACCTAACCCCCGGCGTTAATCAAAATGACGAGGCACCGGTGAATGTAATAGTGGTGCCCCACCAAAGCCACTAAAAAGGGACTCGGATAAATGGGAAAATGGCTGTTAAAACTAGGTGTCCTCTCTATGATCTCCCTCTTTCCATTCATATACTGTGGAGGGAACAACGGTGGAGACAATACAAACAATTCCATAAAACTCTCCATAGAGGTTCCATCCGAGATAACCACAACAGAGCCATCCATACAGCCCACGACCGCAGACATTAAAACCATAACCGTTGTTGTGGAGGGCAGTGATTTTTCCACAATAGAGCAGGGCTTCAATTTCCCCGGACAGATTAGGATATTTGTTCCCATAGGGACAAACAGGACATTCAGGCTTCTGGCCTTTGATGCGAGTGGGAAGCTTATATTCAGGGGAACAGCCGAAGGAGTAACTATCTCTACTGGAGAGAACACGGTGAGTATTACACTTATTCCTGTGGTGGAGGTATGTGACAATGGCATAGATGATGATGGGGATGGGTTGATAGACTGTGCTGATCCAGATTGCAATGGGCAGGGATGTAACTCCAGCAATAGCAGTCTTGTCTGTATCAACCACCAGTGCACAATTCCTACAACACCTCCACCATCGGGCGGTACCGATTTGTCTATTACCAAGTCCGACAGACCCGACCCCGTGGCGATAGGAAACAGTTTGACATACAGCCTTGTGGTTAGAAACAATGGGCCTGGTTCTGCAACGGGGGTTAGTGTGACCGATACTCTCCCTGTGGGTGTGACGTTTGTCTCATCATCTGCTACTCAGGGGACATGTAGTGGCACAAGTGTAGTGACATGCGATGTGGGGAGTTTGGCTAAGGGGGCGAGTGCAACAATAACGATTGTAGTAAGTGTCATAAGGGATGGGACAATTGGAAACACGGCTGATGTGACGGGAAATGAATTTGACCCCAATCTGAATAACAATACGGCTACGTCTGTGACAAACACTGTAGAGCCGGACTTGGTGCCCTCTATTGCGGATCCATGCGGATTGGTGGTCACAGTCAGAAATCAGGGGGACTCTAATGCACCCGCTTCAACAACAAGGGTCACGTTCTTTACCTCTGAAGGCAGTGTTCCGATTGATCTGTCTACACCTGCTCTATCCCCGGGGGCATCGGTTGATCTGGGGCCAGTGAGTTTTCCATCCGGTTGCTTCAATCCTGATTGTAGCTTCACAATCACCGTTGATATTAACAACAATGTAGACGAATTGAATGAGGGGAATAACAGCGTATCCGGTTTTTGCCCCGGCTGATATATTTATCGTGAGTTCGACAAAATAATTAAAGAGCCATAGACATGGGAATTAATAGTCAAACCACCTGAGTTTCTTAAGCCGAAGGCTCGGTTTGAAAGAGGAAATTTCAGCACGCTTTCTCCTGTTCTTATACTAAATTCCTCCGTCGAACTTGCATTAAATATGTGGAATGTAATTGCTAATACTTATTAGCAATTGCGTAGGATAAAGGCATCTGAAATAGTTTTATAAGTTATTTCAAAGTGATAGCGGCACATCTTTTCTACGCAATTGCGAGATAAGCTCTTGACAATGTTTATTTTGGACATTATATTAAATGCAACAAAACTCAGGAGGCAGACTAAAATGGCAGAAAGAAAAGAGAAGGAAGAAGTAAAGGTTGCTGATTTTACCGAGGTACTTAAGGGCCTTAGCGGTTTAGTAAAGGAGAATTACCTCTCAAACCTCAAGATTGCCATATCCCTTTTGGAGGAGAACCAGAAGTTCGCAAATGCTCAGATTGATCAGTTCCTTGATGCTCAGAAGGAGTATGTGGAACAGATAAAGGCAGCTAGTGAGAGAATTTTTCCTAAAGAGGTAGTTAATTTTTGGAACAGTGGCTACACAAGGGTTTTTGATGGGAACCTTGATCGTCTGGCAGAGGTTCAGAGGGAGTATATAAATCTTGCAAGAGGGGCATCAGAGAGGTTTACAAAGGAAGCAATACATCTGACACAGAAGACAGTCGAGAGGCTCTTTCAGTTTTCGAAGAATATCTAAAGAGCCTTTAAGTCTCAACACCCACTGGGTAAATACGAGTTAGCTATATAACTCCCCCAAAAGAGGTGTGTAAAAGTGAAAATAACTGTAGCCCCTTTCACCGTTAGCCCAGACTGCAACGGCACATTACCGCCAATCAGATATGGTGAAGAAGGACACTCTAACAAAAATCATCTGCCGATTACATACTGGGGAATCTACATAGATGATAAATACGTTTCCTACACATCGAGCAAAGAGCTGGCTGAAAAGACAAAGGTATGGATAGAAAAATGGCTAGAGGAAAGGGATTGAACAAGAGGGGTTTTATTAAAGCTCGTTTAACCCTGAAATTAGATTGAATTTATCTAAAGCAATTCAACGACACCCTATTGTAACCACATTTCGTCATTAGCTCCTTGAATCAACTATGGACAGATAAGAATCTCCGAAACTCCATTAATATTCACCAGGGCTTTTCTAGATAATCTATGAGGGGAGGCATTGGTGTGTTTACTTTACACTTTTTGAGAGAGACAAAAATTAAAAAGGAGGGAGTAAAACGGCTATACGTGTTTATCTTAAAGCAGTGGAATAAAAAGGAGAATCATAATGAGAACAGATAGATACAAGCGTGGATTAAAAAAACTCAAGGAAGTTGATGCCAATGCTGGAGAGCAAGTGATTGAGCGTCTAAAAGACATCGCCCCCGACTTAGCTCGATATGTGATTGAATTTCCATTCGGAGATGTATACAACCGTCCAGGGTTGGACCTGAAGTCGAGAGAGATTGCCACCATTGCAGCGCTTACAACACTAGGCAATGCCATTTCACAGCTAAAGGTGCATATCAATGGCGCACTTAACGTTGGAGTCTCACGCCAAGAGATTATTGAAATAATTATCCAAATGGCAGTTTATGCTGGTTTTCCGGCAGCACTTAACGCCATGTATGCCGCAAAAGAGGTATTTCAAGAGAGAGACATGATAAAAAATAGGAAACAGCGTATAAGGCACTCCCCCCATATAATAAAACAGAATGGAAAATCATAAGTCCGGCAAAGTAGAAGTAAACGACATCAATATATACTATGAAATTCACGGAGAAGGTGAGCCACTTCTCCTTATCGAAGGACTGGGCTACTCAACCTGGATGTGGTTTAAACAGATTCCTGCCTTTTCCAGAGAATATAAGGTTATTATTTTTGATAACCGCGGGGTTGGAAACACCGATAAGCCCGATAGCGAGTATACAATAGGGATGATGGCAGATGATACAGCAGGTCTTCTCAAAGCCCTCGGCGAAGACTCAGCTCATGTTCTTGGGGTTTCGATGGGTGGTTTTATTGCCGAGGAACTGGCTCTGAGGTATCCGGATATGGTAAAGAGCCTTGTTTTAGTTTCGACAAGCTCCACGGGAAAAGGCAGTATGCCTATGGGTTCTAATCTCTGGAGCAGTTTTGTAAAACTATGGGGACTAATGCCGGATGTGCTCGAATTTAGTGGTAAGGGTAGTATCCCTATGATTAATTCTTTTGGCTTAACACCAGAAAAAAGGATTCGTTACGGGCTTTCTCTAGCTTTTACACCTGAATACTTTGAAACCCATGCCGAGGAAGTTGACCGTATTGTAGGCTGGAGACTTGCCAATCCACAGCCGTCCTATGCATGGAAGCGACAGCTTATGGCTGGCATAGGCTTTGAGGCATCTGATAGGGTGTCTCGTATAAAAGCTTCAACTCTTGTAGTAACCGGATCTGAGGATAGAGTCGTCCCACCCGAAAGCTCAAAGCGCCTTGCGGAAGAGATTCCAAATTCAAGGATTGTTACTCTGGAAGAAACAGGACATCTTCTTTTTATCGAAAAGGCCGAGGAGTTTAATAAAATCGTTCTTAACTTTTTACATGAGGCAAGCAATGAGCCTAAGTGGAAAAGAAAAGAATGGTGGAGGAAAATTCTTTCTTCTCTATTTGGTGTTAAAAGAGCTATATGGCTTACCCAACCTCGATCGGGCTAGCATTATTTAGCAAAGATGGTCGTTCAACGTTTCAAATCTCAATCAGTAATCGAGAGGACATGTAAATAGATTATGAAACCCTGGGGGAAGAGAGCGATAGTCAATTTTTTCAATAATCCCGTTAAAGTCCACGGAGCTAAATGTGTGCCAGAAAAGGAACACACCTTTGCCATGAGCTTTTATAAAATCGAGAAAGGCCGCAAATGTCTTCCCCGTGTATGTCTCTTCAATCCGAAGTCCTTCTTCCAGGGCCGCGACCCTTACAGCCTCTTTCGCCCTTTGTGTTGCGTGGCCGTATCCATTTCCAATGTAACTGTCAAGTAAAGCTATGCCCAGCTCCGATGGCAACCGGGGTATATTTGGGGAATGTCTCTTCATTAAGTTAAACGTCTTCCCTACAAGCCTGGAGACCGTGAATCGGTTTATAATGAGTTTCGTTGAAACGTTTACTCCTATGATCCTTGTATCTAGTCCTGAAAGGATTGAGCCGAGAATCAAACCTGCTATTGTCCCTCCGGTCCCGGCTGGGACAAAGATATAGTCTGGCTTGGGCATCTCCCCTCTTTCTATTTGTTTTCTGAGTTCAAAAGCGGCGTTTACATATCCCAGCGAGCTAAGCGGTGTCGTTCCGCCTGCGGGAACATAAAGGGGTTTATTGCCGGATAGGAGATACCTAAAAAATTCTCTCGCAACTATCAGAGGAAGCTTCGCATGGGAACCGGCGTAATGCATCTCTGCGCCGAAGTAGGAATTGAGAATGAGATTCTCTCTAACCCGATGGGTTTTCGGCTGATTGAAGAGCACAAGCACTGACCTAAACCCAAGATTCTTTGAATGCGCGGCTAAAGCGAGGGTGTGGTTTGAGCCAAGACCCCCGACCGTGATTAGAGTTTTTGCTCCTCTAATTCGGGCGTCGGCTAGTATAAACTCAAGCTTCCTAATCTTATTTCCCCCGTAGATATTGGATAGAAGATCGTCTCTCTTTATCCAGATTTCGTCGGCTCTGAGCGCCCTTCCGAGGTTTGAAAGCCTCTCTACTGGGGTTGGATAACTGCCGAGCCTAGTCCAGGGAATACCTTCTCTGAGCCGAGGATAAGATTTAAAAAGAGGGGGTGCGTCTTCCATACGCTCGCCTTTTAAATTGTAGAACCATTTGTCCCTAAATCTATTTTACACCATAAAAAACAAGGGAGGGAGAAGGTTTGAAATCCTTTTCTCCTGTCTACACCTCAGACAAATTTTGTCGCTTGATTTCTCACCGAGTCAAAGAATGTTTGTTTGGAGAAACAACCGCTAAGCTACTTTGTAAGTGGTATCAACGGGTTAGACAAAGGCTGATTTTATGGCACGGATATTGCAACTAAAATAGCGGGTATGAGGATCTTTGAGTTTGTAGCATTCGATTCATCGGGCAAAAAGAGAGAGGGAAAGATAAATGCCTGGAGGTTATCCGAGGCTAAAAGGAAAATACAGAAAAATGGACTCTATTTGGCTTCTATAAAAATCCAGGACGGTTCAGTGAGATCGGGGATCAACTCCCAAAACCCCTTCTCGCTTTTTAGAGGGTTAAAGAGACTCTTCTTTTCCGATACCAAGGTTGGTATCTGAAGTATATAAGATCGAGTAGGGTATTGCATCTACAGTTCTGTATCCATTTTGAGAGCTAATCTTTAACGGCCTCTCTGACCAGTGGCTCCAGCTCGCCGCGCTGGTGCATTTCAAGACAAATATCGCAGCCGCCTATTAATTTGCCCTTTATATATACCTGAGGAAATGTAGGCCAGCTCGAGAACCTCTTTAAGGATTCCCTCAGCAGCGGGTCGGCAAGCACATTCACGGTTTCAAACGGGACACCATAGGACTCAAAAAGCCTTACAACTGCGGCGGAGAAGCCGCACTGGGGCATCATCTTTGTCCCCTTCATATATATGAGAATTTTATTCTTGTCTATCTGAGACTGTATTTTTTTCATTATGTCTTCTGACATTTTCCGCTCCTCTACAAAAAATGATCCATGAATCATTTAACCTGTTTCCACTGCTCAGGGGTGTAGGTTTTCAAAGATAGAGCATGTATGTAACTCATAGATTCCCCAAGAGCCTTATAGACCATCTGGTGCTGTTCAACAAGCCCTTTCCCCTGAAATTCGGAAGAGATGATGATGGCCTCAAAATGCGTGCCGTCTCCTTCTACATTAACAATGGAGCCCGGTATCGCGTTTTCAATTATGACTTTAATTTCTTCCGGGTTCATAGCAGTTATTATATTGTGGATTTTTAAGATTTCCAAGGCAAATGTTGGATAGGAGATAATCCCACCTTAGCCCTCAGAGGAGAGGAAATCTCACCATACTTTCTCTCAAACTTACATTATATTACGTTGCATAGCGATTAAGAATATAATTAGCCACGAATTAACACGAATGAAATCAAACGCGGCTAATATAAAATACTTATGCACTTAAATATAACCAAACAAAACTGTGTATAATCAAGCTCCTATGAGAATAATCAAATATGGTCTTTCGGCATTTATCGCTTTACTGATACTCCTCTCCGTCTATCTCTACTTAACCTTTGAAAAAACCCAGCCTACTCTCCAGGGGAAGATAGAGGTTCCAGGGCTTCAATCCCCCGTGAGGATCATAAGGGACATATACGGAATTCCCCATATATACGCGGAGAACACCCATGACCTCTTTTTCTCTCAGGGCTATGTCACTGCTCAAGACCGTCTCTGGCAGATGGATCTATCAAGGAGAGCAGCAAGAGGAAGCCTGTCTGAGATATTTGGGAAAGATACGGTTGAGATGGATTATTTCTTTCGTGTTATGGGGATAAGAGAGATTGCGGAAAAAATCTACAATAGGCTCGATAATGAATCCAAATCAGAACTCGAAGCCTACTCGGATGGGGTAAATTATTACATGAAAGAAAAAAAGCCCCTCGAATCGCTTATTCTCAGATACGATATAGAGCCTTGGAGTCCTGTTGATTCCATAACCATACTTCTCCTTTCCGCGCTTGACCTTACGATTAACACCGATGAAGAGATGTTTGCCATGAAGGCTCTCAAAAAATTCGGAGAAAAAATGGCGTCCGAACTCCTTCCCAATTATTCCGAAAGCAAAAATACAATAATAATCCCGGAAGGGATAAAAGGCTCTAATCTCGATTTTGACGCTCTTGACGGATACAAAATCGCAAGAGAAAAACTCCGGCTGTTTCAGAACATGGGGGAGAGCAATAACTGGGTGGTTGACGGGGCAAAGTCCACAACCGGAAAACCGATTCTCGCAAACGACCTCCACTTGAGGTCGCAGATTCCATCCGTATGGTATGAGGTCCACCTAAAGGCTCCTGGAATAAACGTAATTGGAGCCATATTCCCCGGCTCCCCATACGTAGCGATAGGCCATAACGAGCGTGTGGCCTGGGGATTTACAGATGCTATGGCGGATAGAGCTGACCTTTTTATTGAAAGGATAAACCCGGCAAACCCTCATCAATACTGGTATATCAACCATTGGGAGGATATGGAGACCAAAAGTGTAGAGATAAGGATCAGAGATAAAAGCAGTTACAGGACTGTAAAAAGGGAGATTGATTACACAAGGCACGGCCCGGTTATTAATTCCTCTAAAGTAGGCACGGACGAGGTCCTTTCTATGAGATGGACTGCAAGAGGGATCGAGGACAAAACACTCAAAGGACTTTCTATTTTAAATAGGGCACGAAGCGTAAGAGAGGCGAAAGAGGAAGTGAAATACGGGGGTGTCTACACGTTAAACATGGTGTATGCGGATGTAGATGGGAATATCGGGTATCAGCTCATTGGAGGCATTCCGATAAGGGAAAAGGGAACCAGCTCATTATTATTCCCGGTTCCTGGATGGAGCGGAGAGCACGAGTGGAATGGATTTATACCCGGTGTTAGGCTTCCGGGTACTATCAATCCCCCAAATCATTTTATAGCAACGGCGAATAATAAAATAGTCGGGGATGATTATCCATATCTAATATCAAATACATGGGCTCCGCCTTACCGCTATGAAAGAATAACATCCCTACTTCGGGAAAAAGAGAAACTCTCAGTAGAGGACTTTAAGAGGATGCAGGCCGATGTTTACTCAATCCCCGCCAGGAGGTTTGTTGGGGTAATTACCAAAATCTCAACGGACAACCCTGAGGTCAAATGGGTTTTAGATAGACTCTCAGCCTGGAATTTCGAGGTGAGAGGCGACAGCCTTCCCACGCTCCTCTATGAAACGATAAGGACGAATCTCATAAGAAATACGTTCAAAGATGAGCTTAAGGAACTCTACCCGGATTTTCTCAGTACACTTGGTTATAACTGTAATCTGATAGATAGAATTATAGATGATCCAAATTCGCACTGGTGGGATAACATTGATACGCCTAAGAGGGAAAGCAGAGACGAGATAATTACAAAGAGTATAGAGGACGCGCTTGGAGAAATTAAAGGAAAACTAGGAGAAGAGAGAGAAACCTGGACTTGGGGCGCATTTCATAAATACCAATTCATTCACCCCCTGGGGAGGGTAAGATTTCTGGACAGGATATTTAATTTCGGGCCGATTCCAGCTCAGGGGGACAGGGATACAATAAACTACTCCTACTTCAGCTACCAAAACCCCTACGACACAATCGTCCTGCCATCATACCGCTTTATATGCGACCTATCGGATATTAATCACGCACTCGGAATGAATTCTACCGGGCAGTCGGGAGACCCCTTCAGCAATCGGTATGCAGATATGGTTGAGAACTGGTCTCGTGTGAAATACCATCAACTGCTCTTTGATGACGGAGACATTAAGAGAAATAAATGGAAAGAGCTTGATTTGAACCCGATGTAGAAAACGCCATTGCCTGATTCGTAATAGCCCGGAGTTAAATCGCAAAACTCTATTTGGCTCTACTGATGATGGGAGTCGAGCTGCGCACGTGTTTGAGGCAGAGGTTTATAAATTCAGAAAACGTAAAACTGTGCGCCCAGAAATACTGCTGTCTCTCGAATTCGGAAAGGCGATTCAGGAGGTCTTCAGGCATTGGCTGCTGCCATTTAAGATACTGGTCTCCCCAGTAATCTACCTCCTCATCCGATATGGCCAGGACTTCTTCCATTCTTTTTGGTCTCCTCCCTCTTTATTTATATGAGCAAACCCTGGGGTCCGCTCTACTTTTCTTCAGCGATGTAAACGCCGTCCCAATTAGGTGGCGGCGGTTGGGATATATACTCCAAACAGCGCTCATGGAAGAGGGCCGAAGGTTTATCCTCAGGAAACACCTTTAGAATCCCGGCGAACTTTTCCATAGCCTCATAAAATTCCTGGCCTTGGTAGAGATTCCAGGCTTCGGTAAATAGCCCAACAAGTGCCTCCTTTTGCCCATCACCGGATGGGCCAATAAGCTCAAATATTGAGACGGGCTTTTCCTTACCCTTCACCCGCACAAGGTCAAGCTCTCTTACAAGGAATTGAGAAGGGTCAATCCCATCAAGGGTTGATTTGCTGATAATAATCTGTGTGCCGTAGAGCTTATTTAGACCCTCAAGGCGCGAGGCCAGGTTGACCGCGTCGCCTATTGCCGTGTAATCAAACCTCATGTTGGCTCCCATGTTTCCCACAATGGCCTCCCCCGTATTAATTCCCACACCGATAGAGATGTGGGGCCACCCCTTCTCCTTCCATTTTGGACTGAGCCTTCTCAGCTCTTCTATCATCTGGAGAGCGGCCTGGCAGGCGCGCCTCGGATGGTCCGGAACGTTGAGCGGAGCGCCGAAGATTGCCATTACGGCGTCTCCAATGTATTTATCGAGTGTGCCCCGCTCATTCATAACGATTTGGGTCATGGGGCTTAGATATTCATTGAGGAGCGACACAAGCGCCTCGGGAGACATTCTCTCAGAAAGAGATGTAAAACCGCGTATATCTGAAAAAAGCATGGTTACATTCCTTTTTTCGCCCCCCAGCTTGAGCTTATCCGGGTCATGTATGATTTGCGCGACAAGCTCAGCGGAAACATAGCTGCTAAAGGCCTTTCGCAGATACCGACTCTTTCTCTCCACAATGAAATTGCGCTTCCCCTCATAGAAAACGTAGGCAAACCCCAATGACAGGACGGGATAAAGAGCACTGAGAAGCAAATTTAATCGCGTGAAAAGTATGTAGTTTCCAACTAAATGGATAAAGAGAAGCGCAAAAAAAATACTGGTTGCAATAAACGTTTTTCCAGCGCGCATAAGCAGGAGAACGAGAACCATTGGCAGTATTAAGAGCAGGGCAATATCCAGTGCCTCAGTCAGATCATTTTCAATAAGGAATCGTCCATCGAGTATGTTCTCAGCGACCGTAGCATGTATTTCAACCCCTGGGAATGTAGCGTCAAATGGCGTAGACCTTGCGTCATAGACCCCTATCTCGGTAGTGCCGACAAAGACCAGCTTATCTTTCAGGGCATCGGGCGGAATCCTTCCAGAGAGCACATCCACAGATGAATATGTCGGGAACATTCCGCTTGGGCCATAATAGTTGATGATGAACTCTCCCCTTTCATCCGTAGGTATCCTCGTTTGTCCGATATAAAAGCTATCTACGCCGTAAGAAGTCACTTTAAGGAGAATTTCTTCTCCAAGAAAGTGTTTGATTCCCTCAATATCCAATGACGGATAGATTTCACCCCTGTATGTCATGAGAAGTTGAGCGCGGCGAAAAACCCCGTCTGTATCGGCATTGGGAAAGTTGAAAAACCCAAACCCCCCGGCATAGGCTCCGATTTGAGGGATGTTTACTTCTACGGAAGGGAACTCTCCCAGGAAGTTCGGCTCAGGCTTTCCAAGAAAATCTATGAGCTTAACGTTTGAGCGGCTAAGCTGATTGAGTGATTCGGAAGGAGGCTCCTGTGTAGCGCTCTCCCGAAAGAAATAACCTAATATAACGCCTCTATTCTTCTCCAGAGCCGCGCTAAAGGCTCTATCCGCACCATCCGACTCCGGCTCCGAGAATGTCATATCAAATGCTAACGCTTTAGGTTTATACCTGGCCATCTCCTCCACAAGCTCGGCCAGGCGACGGCGCGACCAGGGCCACCTTCCCAATTCGTTAATACTCTTTTCATCAATGGCTATGATAGCCACATTGGGACCCGGCTTTACCTTTCCCCGCAACTTAAAACGAAAGTTGCTATATCTGAGGTCAACCTCTTTTAGAAAAGTAGGCGACCACCTGTAAAGACACAGGGTCAGCAGTGCCGAGAAAAGACCTATTCCGATGGATATAAAAAGGAGATTTTTACTACCCTTTTTCATTTCTAATCAGGATACAGGATACATGATGCAAGATAATCATGTATGCCGCATCTCTTTACAAACTTATCTCCATACCATCTTTGAGCACCTTAACAGGTAATCTATTTGATAAATTCTCCAGCTCGAGGATGACCTCTTCTCTGTAGAGTGGCTTTATATGGGATATGTATATTTCCACATCCCTGCGGTTTAGCTTTTTTAGCTCCTCAGATACCAGGTGTGGGGTAAGGTGTCCTGATATTCTGGCCATCTCCTCCATGTAACTAGGGAAAGATGCCTCTATAATTATCGTGCGCAGTCTCTTTTTATCTCGGACCCTCTTCCAGAAGACATCCGTAATGTAAGTGTCCCCCGTAAACGCAAAGGCGGTCTCGCCATCGTCTACCAGGTAACCTACGGTGGGCACTGCATGGTTTACGGGAATTGGCAGCACGTTGTACGGACCTATCTTTGTACTCTTCAGGGGCTTGAGAACCTTGTATGAGAATTTTGCTTCCTGTACATTTGGAATCTGGAGAACATCCGGCCATATACGCCAGTTGAATATATGTGATGAAATATCCCTTATGGCATCTTCTGTGCCACAGAGGACAACAGGCTCCTTTCGCAAATCGAAAGCCGCGCCCGCTATAAATGGGAGGTCCCCTACATGGTCGAGATGGGCGTGTGTAATGAGGATGTGGTTTATCTCAGCGCTTTTTCTCAGTCCGAGAACCTCGGTAGCGGTACCAGCATCAAGCAAGAGATTCTCATCAACCAGAAAGCCAGTAGGTCTTGAGTTTTTCCCCCTGCCCCCCCCGCAACCGAGAATAGAGATCTTCATTTAAGCGGTCTATGCTACCAGCAAAGCTGAGTCTTAGCAAGGGTAATTGGAAGAAGTGATTAAAAGCAGTCTGATAAAATGGTAGGAGCGCCATCCCTGGCACGACGCAGTGCTGTTGAGAAGGTCACAAATCTATTCGACGGGATATACCATCTCCTCCATTACCTTATGAAGCGTATCGGTCAGCTCTCCTATGCTGTAGGGCTTGGAGAGAACACCCTTGAACCCATACCTCCTGTATTCCGACATAACGGAATCATTCGAATAGCCGCTTGATACTATAGCCCTAACATCCGGGTCAATGCTGATTAGTTTCTCTATCGCTTCTTTACCTCCCATTCCGCCTGGGACGGTTAAATCCATTATAACCACATCAAACGGTCTATTCTCATCTTTAGCCCTTGTATATAACTCTATTGCCTCCGCCCCATCCTTTGCATATTCGACTTCATATCCAATACGGACAAGGGCGCGTCCCGCAGCATTCCTTATAATTCCCTCATCATCCATGATGAGTACCCTTCCCTCTCTGCTCCGTATTTTCTTTCGTTCTACTCTCTCCCCTTCCACTCTCTTTGGAGATGCAGGGATATAGACGTGGAACTTGGTGCCCTTTCCAAGCTGTGATTCTACATCTATGTACCCGTTGTGGTTCTTTATTATCGAATACACAACGGCAAGTCCCAGTCCGCTCCCTTTTTGCTTTGTTGTAAAGTATGGGTCGAATATTCTTGCGATATGCTCCTGCGGTATTCCTATCCCCTCATCCTCTACGGTTATCCTGACATACCTCCCCTTTTTGAGTGCGAGTCTGTCTCCGCTGTAATCAATGTTGTGCGCCGTTACATTTATCAGTCCACCTTGTGGCATTGCCTGGTCTGCGTTGATTAGGAGGTTAGTTATAGCTTGGCTTATCTGCCCCTCGTCTACCTCTGCGTCCCATAGGTCTTCTTCTATGCTAATATTGCACTTCACATTGGAACCTCTCAAGGCTAAAGAGACCGACTCTCCTATAATCCGCTCGATGGATGCGAGTTTCTTGACAGGTGTTCCCCCTTTTGAAAATGTAAGCAGTTGCTGTGTGAGCCTCTTTGCCTGAATGCATATCTTCTCCGCCTCCGTGAGATTCTCATAGGCATCGGCGCTTATATGCGGGTCTATCTTTGTAGAAGAGACCGCGGTCATAATTCCGGTGAGCAGATTGTTGAAGTCATGAGCAATACCCCCCGCTAGGATTCCTACCGACTCCAGCTTACTAAACTTCAGCCTCTCCTCTTCCACTTTCCTTAGCTCAGTGATGTCACGGGTCACCTTAGAGAATCCGCGTAGATTCCCATACTCGTCTCTCAGTGCTGTAATGACTACATTAGCCCAGAACTTAGAGCCATCCTTTCTCACCCTCCAGCCTTCATCCTCATAACGCCCCTCTGCAACTGCTATGTCCAGGTTGTGCTGTGGCCTGCCATGCTCAATATCTTCTTCGGGATAGAAGGTGGAGAAGTGCTTTCCTATGATCTCCTCAGATTTATATCCCATGATATGCTCTGCTCCAGCGTTCCAGCTTACTATAAATCCGTCGGTATCCAGCATGAAAATTGCATAATCTTTCACACTCTCCACCAATAGTCGAAAGCGTTGTTCGCTCTCTCGCGCTATCCTTTCCACCCGCTTGCGCTCTGTAATGTCCACGACACTGCCGCGAATCAGCGTGCGCGTGGCAGAGGGGAGCCGAACCAGGGACACCTCGCAGGGGATATCCTCGCCCTGAGCATTACGGTGAGTCCATTCGAATCTAGGTGTGCCCCCTTCAATCGCCTGTCGTATTTTCTCCAGTGCGGATTCTGATGAAGTTCGGCCATCGGGTTGAACCGGCGGACTTAAATCAATTGGACCATGAGAGAGCAACTCGGCGCGGGTGAGCTTAAAGAGACGCGCCGAGTTCTCGTTGGCATCAGTAAAACATCCTCTTTCTACATCCAGAACAACAATCGCCTCAGGCGCATTCTCAACGAGGGTTCTATACCGCTCTTCGCTTTCCTGCAGCGCTGCCTCCATACGCTTGCGCTCCACGATTTCCGCCCGTAATTTTTTATTTATCTCCTTGAGTTCGGCAGTACGCTCCTCAATCAGAATTTCTAATTCATCGTGCGCCTTTCTCAGCGCCTCCGCATGACGCGCGTTACTGACTACTATCTCTATCTGCTGAGCCACTGCTTCCAGCAGATTTATTTCTTTTTTATTGAAGGCGTTTTTCCTGAAAGAATTTATGTTTATGCATCCCACTGTCTTGCCTTCAGAATGAATAGGCATAGACACATAGCTCTTTGTTCCTACTTCCCTCCCAGCGGGGCCAATAAGCTCATCCTTATCCACGTCTGCACAATACCTGGGTTTTCCATCCATAATGGTCTTCCATGTAAAGCCATTGGGATATGGGATTCTTCTGACCCTCTTAATAAACCAATCGGGGTATCCTCTATATGCCTTTAGAACTGCCTCTTTCCCTTCGACCATATAAATCGATATATGCTTAACCTTGGGTATATTCCTGATTATGGCCTGAACGGTACTCTCTAAGACTTCTTCAAGATTAGTTGATTTGTGAACGCCTTGAGTTACAGCGCCTATGATCGCATCGTAACTCTTCGCCTTCTTCACGGTATCCTCTCCCCCCGGTTAACACGCCTTAATCGTATTATTATATCCAAGGGTCTGAAGCGGTTACAACAGAAATTTTTCGGTTATTTTCTTCATAAATTGAGGAATTATTACACCGGGCATTAGCTCCGCAAAAAGGGTGCTAAAAATTGTCCGCATAGTATCTATTCTTATCCGTTTATCACGGTCAGTATGGAATGACAAAATAGGCTAAGTCCTTTGGGTCTCTGACAAAAATTTGTTATAGACATAATTTCAAACCCTGCTCCCTCCTAAAAATCAAGCAATTTAGATGGGTTAGAAATGAAAGCATTGTGGCATAGTTCTTGCCACGTTAGAAGTAGAAATGATTGATTCAATCCTAATGAGGAGAGGTGCAAGGCCAAACCGAAGAAAGGATCCTTTAGCACCTGCTACGGGAGGATTCTTCACCAAACCCCGGCGGCTCCCGGCTGTTGTCGGTCTCGGCGCTGCGGTAGCCACTTTGTGCCTATATATCATCATCTGGCACATTGGGGTCTGGTCAACCCCTGGGCTATTGACCAGGGTTCAATCTATTCTACCCAAGGCGGTGTTAATCACGGGGCTTATGATGGCATCACTGCTTGCATTGGTGATCCACCTTGTTCAAACGGTGCGGTTTCGTGCGAGGGAAATTGAGTCACTCAACCAAAAACTACACAATGAAACCATTGAGTCCAAGCAGGTGGAGAAGGTATTAGTAGAGTCCGAACACAGGTTTCAACTTATCACCAAAAATATAAAAGAAACTGTCTTTGTCTATGATATGAACCGCAAGCTCCAGTATGTGAACCCAGCGTTCGAGGTATTAACCGGATACACGAACAAAGAACTCTATAAGGCAGACTTTATCAATTACATTCATCCAGATGATAAGGCGAGGATTGCGCAATTATGGGAAAGGCTGTTTCAAGGCAAGGGCTTCTCGGGAGAGGAATTCCGCATCGTGACCAAGGATGGGCAGACAAAGTGGTATTTGAGTTCTTGGAATCCACTAATCAATAAAGAGAAAAAGCAGGTTGGCGTCCTAGGGACGGGCCTCGACATCACGGAGCGCAAGCGAGTGGAGGAAACATTGCGAGAATCGGAGATGAAATTCCGCTCCGTGGTGGAGTCAGCCAACGATGCGATTATCCTGGTTAATGACAGTGGAAATATTATTTCATGTAATAAAGGCACACAAGCCACCTTCGGTTATACGCAGGAAGAATTGCTAGATAAGCCGCTCGATTTCTTGATATCCGAACAACACAAAAATGATATAAGGCTGGGATGGTTTAAATTAACCGGCAGCAAGCACAGTATTATCGGAAGAACAGTGGAGCTACGCGGGCTGAGGAAAAACGGGAGTGAATTCCCGCTGGAGCTTTCCCTTGCTGACT
>Ga0209581_1001415_pt1 | contig 28181 bp, 27 predicted proteins | sample Coa_R2_FD_187160 | JGI IMG/M metagenome (GOLD analysis project Ga0209581, IMG submission 187160) | Surface soil microbial communities from Centralia Pennsylvania, which are recovering from an underground coalmine fire - Coalmine... | ecosystem: Environmental > Terrestrial > Soil > Unclassified ...
TTGCCTCAACGCGCTGCGGCAGTTCAGTCGTAAGCCTCGCGCGTGAGGCACCCTCATCATAGACGTTCAGCGCCAGGTCCAAGTGGATTAGAGTCACGTCGCGAGCGGCTGAACTGGCTTTTGATTCAGTGTCGAAATGGATCATACGCCCGAGGACTGGGCCCTCCGTTCGTTCGCGAAGTCCACCATCGCGCATGTCTAACTTTTGTACTTTGTAACTACTTTTGACTTGCCATCCTTACAAGATCACAGTATATTTCCGATGATATAAGAGTATTTAACTTGATGCGTGAGGACATGTAGGCAACCAAATCTCAGAATTTAAGGAGGATATGCCTTTGACTATGAGGACGCTCAGTTCGCTTTTCACACGGGCGACGCGAGGCGCGGTCTTGGTGTTTACAGTCAGCGCACTCTTGACCGTGCAGCTACCGGGGCAAACGCAGGAGGGCGGCGCTGTATCGAAAAGAATGCTGTACCGGCACTTTCTCGCCCATGTTGCGCTTCTGGATGCTGACACCAAGCCAATCAGCACTTTGGATTCGAGAAGGCCGATCGACCTATACCCCAGCCGGGTGGGCTTGCCTGCCGCCAAGTTCTCACAGGTGAGAGCCATCGCGCGGCATCTCGATGCCGCCATCCGCGCGAAAGATGAACAGGCAAGGGAAGTGATTCGGAGATTCCGTCTGTCGATTGCAAACCAGCAAACGTCGGGCGGGCAGTTGCCGCCTCCCCCGCCGGAGCTTGGCGATCTGCAACGGCAGCGCGATCAATTGATTCAAAATTGCCTGGATCTGCTCGCAGCCCAGCTTGGTCCAACCGACGCGGCGCGTCTTGACACATTCGTTGAGCAGGTGTTTGCGCCGAAGGCGCGCGTGCAGCGAGTCGCCATTCCGCGATCATACGATCCCGGGACAAATCCGTTACCCCCGTTGGAGAGGCAAGACAAATGACCGTGCGGAGGATTGAAATGAAGCTGGCGAGAATGATCATGCGGACGGCGTTGATGTTGGTGGCGGCGGTTGTGGCAGCTGCGAGCGCGCGGGCGCAAATGGTCTACGGAATCAGCGCCGTAGTCAACCTTACCGACACAACGATCAGCACCTACTCGGCAACAGAGCTTGATTATTGGGCGGACGCCTATTACGACGCTTACGTTGAGGGTTATCTGTTTCAGAACGGCTGGCTGTATGGATGGGGAAGCGCGAGCAGTGGGAGCTATTCAAACATCGCCTACGGCTATATGAACAAGCCGGCCATAGGCGGAGCTGTGTACCAGATCGAGAGCGACCACTATGTGGTGGCGGCCTATGCGTACACAGATCCCTACGGAACCCCCTATTTCAGCAATCCACTCGGATACTATTTCCTCTCCACCGGCGGAGGTTCAACGGATAACGCAATACCATTCGGGCCCGCCGACGGACCGACCTATGTAACCGTGCAATACGGCTATTTGGGCACGACGGCCGTGCGGGCCTATACGCCAACGGCGCTGCTGAGCAACGGTAGCTTGGCGAATGCTACGGCGGAATGGTCGTCGAACGGCGACGGGACGTACAACGTTAACGTCAGCGCTCCCGCGTACAACATCCTCGAAGAATACAACTTCCTGCAAGCGGCAACCGTGACTTCATTCCCGCCGTGCACCATCGGCGAGCCTCGGCTCTGCGCTCTCTGGAACGGCGTTCGAGTGTTGGCAGAGGTCGCGCTGTTGGCGGGAGCTGCCGTCCAGGGATTATACAACGTCTGGTCGCAACGCGTCCCTTGTCCGTACGGCTGGCCAGGCGATGACGGGGCGGTGGCTCCTGGACCTGACTGGACGTGGCAAGGAAACGGACCTCCCGGCAGTTCTGAAGGAAACTGGGTCAAGAATAATCCGAATGGCCGCCAGGAAAGCCTGCATCCCGATCTCAATCATCCCGCTCCCAAAGCCCCGCATTGGGACTACAAAGATCCGGGTGGAAAATGGTGGGATGTTTGGAAAGACGGCACAATGACGCCGAAGAAGTAGGAACAATGAAAGAAATTCAGTTGGAGAATAACGCGATTCCGCTGTTTCGCGAGCGGCTCCGGGGTAGCCTCGGCCTAGGCCCTTACTTGGAGCAGCACATCGCGGGCGGTAGCTTATGGGTGTGGGCACCTGAGGTGTCCACCCCCATCGACCTGGGCCGGCTCAACGAGGATATTTTTTACCCAGCGTCTACGGATCTTGAGTCTACGCTGACCAATGCGCTCCTGCGGTATTTCAAGACAGATCCGAGCGCGGTGCTCGTCGCCGATACCGCATACCGGTTGGAGCACGCGCGCCCGGACTCGCTCCAGTGGTTCTCGCTGGATTCCTTCCATGATCCCGGGCAGCGCAGAATTTGCGCCTTTCTAACAGGTGCCGCGGCGGATGAGAAGGCGGTTGAAGAGCTAGTGGCGGTCGCGAGTCCCTATCCGACCACTCTCGTTTTTACCTCCTTAACACACGCGGCGGATCTTACCCCAGGGGTCTATCTTGATCCACGGAACGCTGTTTTGCAAGACCTGGTGCAGGCAGTGAAGCACGTTCTTGTGGGGGTTTTCGACGAGCGAACGATGCTGATCTGGAGCAGTGCTGGCGCGCCTCCCCTCGCGTGCCTCGATGTGGACGCGGAAGGCCTGCACCGTCGCCTTTGAGAACACCGGCCGGCCCTGCCCGTTCCACTAGGCGAAAATTCCTCGAGGGCGACGGCGAGAGCGTAGGCGCGTTTCGAGTGCGGCGAGCGTACGCCGTCGAGCAGAAACGGCTAACAACCGACGAGTTTAAGCCCGATCCGATCATTGGGTGCGTGAGCCAGGTCCTGCCGGCTGCCGAGGTAGCGCTCGGTCGTCTGGATGCTGGCATGGCCGAGCAGCATCTGGATCTGCTCCAGCTCGCCAGCGCGCCGCCGGCGCCGCGGCAGAGTTTCGCGCACGTGCGCCGATAATGCCGAACGCGGCATTATCGGCGTTATGCCGAATGCCGGATTATGCCGAATCGCTCCGTCTGCGGCCCCCGGCGGGCCGCTCGGACCTGGATTGTGCGGACTGCGGTTTCGGGCCTGACCCTCTTCCACGAATACTTCGACGGCGATACCGGCCGCGGCCTCGGGGCCAGCCATCACACCGGCTGGACCGCCCTCATCACGCGCCTGCTACTCGACGCTGCCCGCGACCGTGATTTCGAACGGCGCTGATATACGGTCGTCGATGACGGCCACCACCGGCTGCGGGCCGCCGGCAACTTCCTTCGCCAGCAGAATCGTGATCGCGTACACCCCCGGGCTCGCCCTCAACCGGCTCCACCGCGCCTACGGGCTGGTGATCGATTCCGCCCACGTTTACCCGGACCCGCTCCGGCGCGACCGAGTCCGCCAGCATCGGGCCCGCGCGGCTGGGATCAAAACCAAGATCGGCAACCACAGCCTGCGGGCGACGGGCATTACCGATTACCTCAAGAATAACGGCACCCTCGAACACGCGCAGGCGATGGCCAACCACTCGTCACCGCGCACGGCGAAGCTCTGCGACCGGCGAGCAGATGAAATCAGCATCGATGAAGTCGAGCGGATCGGGATTTGAGGGATAGAGATCTTCGAGCTGCTATTCTGCCAAAGCTCCCGTAACTATGGGAGCAGAGTTTGGCAAAGCGGCCGAGGGTTCTTGCTAAATGAAACCTGGCCCTAAGCAATTGCATCTTGGACTGCTTAAGATGTCGTGCATCTATCTTTATGGTAATGCGGCCCGCTCGGGCATGGCATCAACACTCTTCGTTTCGAATCAGATCTACCGGAGGAAAGGGGCGAAAAATCTGCGCCGTCAATACTGTACTAAAAAACTTTTGGGCGCTTCCGGCTTCTTAGATTAGCAGGCCGCGGAAAAACGCCGATTTCTGGCGAAATCTGCAACCCGCATTATGTCGAATCAGCTGGACAGGCGCCCTGAAGCGCACGTGAAGAGGGTAAGTGCTTGTGACTGCGGCTCATTCTGCCCGCTTTCGCCGCGGGCGGGCACACTTCTCCCCTGGCTCATGCGGCATGAACCGGACGCGCCAGCAGATTCCGCATCCGCACCAGATTGTACGCCGCCGCCGCGAAGGTGAAGATCCAGCCCACCTTCTCGATTCCGCGGTGCCGCACGTTGCGCACCAGCGCTATCGTCTTCAGCCACCCGAAGCACTCTTCGATCCGCTTCCGCTTCCGCTGGCTGATCGCGTAGCCTTCGTGCCGCGTCGTGCGGCGGTCAATCGCACTGCCGTTGCCGCCCGACTCCGCGAAAAAGCCGCCGCGGACGGAGCGAAGCCCGACGCCTGGGTGTTTCACCAGAAGCGGGATCATGACAAGCCGCTCTGGGACTCCGGCGTCCGCGACGCACTCCACCAAGCCGCCCAGGACGAGGGTTGCGACTTCCCCGGCCTGGGACCGCACTCCTTCCGCCGCGCCAACATCACGTGGCGGCAGGAGGTCGGCGGCAGCGCCATCGAGGCATCCAAGATCGCCGGCCACGCTGACCTGGAGATGACCGGCGAGTACACCTTTGTGGCGCCGGAGCGGCAGAACGAGCTGACGCGGCGGATTCAGGCGAAGTTGGCTGATGCCGGGCACCCTGCACGGAAGATCGAATCTGTTATCCGAGAAGTTGAGGCTCCACCTACGAACTCCTCTCCGGCACGGGACGGCGTATCCGTGCTTGACGGCCTTGCGTTAGGGACTCAGGTGGTCCAGTGACCGTCTATTGCATGTCCCGGGACGCTGCTAGCGCTTTGTACAACAAACGCCATGATCGAAAGAAAAGGTACGCGATGCCAGGAAGCAGATGCATAGGGAGAGGAGCGGCTTTGAACAGGTGTATCCGCCTGCTTGCCTCAACGCGCTGCGGCAGTTCAGTCGTAAGCCTCGCGCGTGAGGCACCCTCATCATAGACGTTCAGCGCCAGGTCCAAGTGGATTAGAGTCACGTCGCGAGCGGCTGAACTGGCTTTTGATTCGGTGTCGAAATGGATCATACGCCCGAGGACTGGGCCCTCCGTTCGTTCGCGAAGTCCACCATCGCGCATGTCTATGTAAATACCTCCGGCATCTTCGATCTCCTCGAAGTAGATCTCCGTTCGGGCGCCGTCGTGGACGGCGGTCGTTTCGAGCGCCCTCAACCCGGCAGCGAAGTACTCCGCGAAATTCCGGGCATCAGTCGCACCGACACCTGGGATCGGCACAGCCCAGCGTCGCGTCTGTATAAACCTGCTAAGTGGAACGTCGGCAATTAACTTCAGGAATTCAATCGGCAGCTCAGGAGTATACGAAGCGAATGGAGGATCGGCGGGCCCGCCAGGATAATCGGGATCGAGGCGCACCTCGATCTGCGTGCTGGCCGGTGCATGGCTTCGAACGAAGCTAAGGATTTCGGGATTAAGTAGGCCAGATACTTTCACGAAACTGGTCCCATATGCCAGGAGTCCGGATCGCCGTTCCTGACGAAGCTCACGCGCGTCCACCATTTCGTTACGCTTACTAACAAATCCGAGCATCTTGGCGCCGCTGGAAAACACAGGGTCGCTCTGGCGATAGCGCTCAAGGGATCGCCGTAGCTTGATGGCGCGCCGCTGACGGTCCATCTCCAACGACACAAGGTAAACCGCTGCGCGGAATTCATCCGAGTGTCCGGCAAAGAAGCCGCACGTCAAGAATCCAGCTGCCTCCGCGCGGTCCTGCGCGGTCATCTGGTCCTGGCGCCAGTTGATCAGCGCTGCGAGTTCTGCATTTCCAGCACGAAGCTCCATTTCCAGAAACTCAAAAATGATCTGCCACGTTCCGCGCGCGGTAATCGCTCGTTCGGCGAAGCTGCGCAGTCCATTCAGGTACGACTCAAGCGGGTCCTCAGTCATGGCGTGAGCTATTGTTCTCCGAAGTTGAGCGAATTCAGCCAGTAGTCAGTGGGCCGAGAATCTTGCCGTCGAAGTCCAATACCTTGCAATCCAGATTCGCGATCAACTGACCGAACGTGTCGTCTTCCTCGCTCGTGGTGATGATGATCTGCTGCCCGTGTTGGCCGGCCAGTGTCAGCCTGCGTAGAAAAGTACCCAGGTCGGCTCGATGTGCGCTCTGCTGTTTCGGTTCATCCATGATCAGCAGCCCAGGGTGATTGGTCGAAAACGAACGCGCGGTTTCCAACAGGCCGTTGACGTAGGCCCAGATCATGCGAATCAGGTCGCTCGCGGAGTTGTTCACCTCGAAATCGAACTTCTCGTGCTCCGGCCGGAACGTGTCTCGTGAGATGGAGAGCGAATCCGGCGGCAGGCTCCGGAACTTGTACTCGACCAGTTGCTGTCTGAGACTCTTCTCCAGCGCCGAGATCTTAGCGATGTCATCGCCGGAAAGGTCATCCTCAGGCAACGCCTTGATGGCCGAGAGCACAGTGTTCCAACGTTTCGACAATTCACCGAAACGCTGGAGCTTCTCGTCAAATTCGCCCAGGGTCTTCTCGGCGTTCTCGATCCACTCCTCGATCTGAAGGCGCTGCCGGATTTCCCTCTCCACTGGCGCCCGTTCACCCGTCAGCGTCTGGCGCAGGCCCCGAATGTTTCTCCGGATGTTTTCGACGCGGGCATTTTGAGCCTCGAAGCGCGCCTCTTTCGCGGCAACCAGGCGCAGTGTGTTCTGTCGCATGGCGAGATATGTCGCCTTCTGTGACTCGATGAATCCGATGTTGTCGTCGAGCGACATTGGGGCCGCATCAATAGTCTGACTGAGGAGCGTATCCTGCACGGCTTGGTGACAGGTCGGGCACTCCCCCTGAGTCACATGCAGCGGCAGCATCGAACCAAACTGGCGCAGGCGTTTTGCGTCTTTGTTGCGCCGCAGGTCCTGCTCAATTGCCGCAAGGCGCCGGTTCACATTGCCGAGCGCCTCCCGCTGTTGTTCCAGTTCGGTGAGGTTCTGGTCAAGAACGTATTCGTCCCGTCTCAACTGTTGTTCGGCGGTCCGCAGTTCCGTCTGCAATTCGGCAATTCGGTTGCCGTTCCCCTCCGGCGCTTGTTCCTGTAAGGTGCGCAGGGCGGCTCGCATTGACTGGAGTCCCTGGCGCGCGGATATCCATTTATCGCCTTCAGGAACGACGAGTTGCGGACCGGGCTGCGGTGGCCAGAGAGATGCGGGCTCCGCAGGCATGCCAACGACGACTCCGTTGATCAGGCGGGCGGCTGTCGAAACTGCGGTGAGGGTGTTCTGCCATTCCCCTTTGATTCGGGCCTGCTCTTCCCGCAGTTTCTGTCGTGCTATCGAGTTCTGGTAGGCGTCCAATGCGAGCAGAAACTCGACCGCGCGCTCAGCCACATCACGGATGCGCAGGTATGTTGGGATTCTGGAGAGAAATCCGGCCCAGCCCCGCTTCTGCTCGATGACACACAACGGGAAGATACATTCCAGATACAGGGGAACGTCCTCATCCCTGAACGTGGGGACCATCGGGAGTTTCCACCCGATGAAGCTTGCCAGCCAGTGGTGGAATCCTGCCTCATGTTGGGCCGCGCCGCCGACCCGCACGAAATAGTCCTTCTGCGTAATACCGGCATCCGGGTTTGAGATGATCGCACCGTCCCACACGGACACCAAGTGCCGGTTTTCCTTACCGGCGACAGCCCGGCGGACCGTGGCGACCGTGCCCTCTTCGTTCGCAATCTCCAGGAGAACCTCCGAGCTGAGCACCGCGCGTGACTGATCGCCCACAACGATCGTATCCGTCATTGCGCTACCGAACGGCGGATCCGGCGACGCGCTTATCATCCCTTCGAGTCCAAGCGCGTAGATGATCCCGTTCACGCAGATGGATTTTCCCATCGTGTTCGGCGCATGGATGATGTTGAGCTTCTGTTCGAAATCCAGCCGCGTGCCGACGATGCCTTCCGCCGTGCTGATGCGGATCAACAGCTTGCGAATAGACAGCTTCATATCAGAGACTCCAGGCGTAGCAGTGCCTTCATCCTCTTCTCGCTGGCACGCGATCCCATCTCTTTCAGGAAGTGCTTTTCCGGTTGCAGACAGTCAGCGGCTTCAATTTGCTGCACAATCTCACTTCCCTTCGGGGTGAGCTGCAACTCATTGGTCTTCACGACGGCAACAAGTCCCTCCGCGACAGCGAACCGCAACGCCCGATCGAGGCCGGGCTCGTAGCGGACCACGACATCTTCGGGCCCTACCTCTCCATCGATGTAGCCCGACAGCGCGGCACGCCGTTCGGCGTCGCGAACGGCCCAGTTCATGATATGGACCTTCTGTAGCGAAGCCTTCGCTTTCCGGCTGTTCCAGAGGATTAGCAACACGACGCCGATCTGCCAGTGCGGCCGCAGGTCGCCGGGTATGCTGATGGGCCTCCGCTGGAACGTGATCGGCACCGCAAGTTCCGGGATTCTGAACACGTCCTCAGGCATGGCCGACCTCGGGGAAGTCAAGGTTGCACAAGGCAAGCCAGTCGCACACGGCCTCGTAACCAAGAACGTTCTCGGCGCCCATCGGCAGCACCTTTACCTGCGCATGCAGCGTGGCGACATAATCGGCGACAACCGACGTCAGCCGGTCGGCGGGATCGACTGTGCTCATGTAGCTTTCCATCTGAAGAGTCACTGCACGTGCAGCTTTCAACTCGATCACGCGCTCGTAAAGATCGGGGCTGATCTTCCTAACCTGCTCCAGAATGTTCTGCCCTTCGATAGCACGCGCCACAAGCAGGTTGCGGAACTCTTGGCGCCGCTCCTTTGATTTCAGGGTCGATACACGAGCCAGTTTGCCATCGATGGTCCGAACCAGGCTGTCGTTCTCCGACGCCCAGTCCTGTACCTGGGTTACGCCGGCCTCGGGCACGTCGAGTTGCAACTGGACATCTGTTACACCCAGGAGCTTTGCGCGCGCGGCTGGAAACGCCCCGTCGTCGTGTACCTGGATCTCGAAATCCGGGCAGATGTACGGCAGGGACTTTTCCCGAACTTCGCACGCCTTCTTGTTGGCGAACTCGATCAATTGCTTGTTATCGTGGTCCGGGATTATGAACAACCAACGCTTCAAGATGGTCTGCCCGAGCACGGCTTTGAGCCCATTCCCGTTAGCGATCAGCTTGCCGATGTCTGCGGACATCTTGTCCCGGTGCTTTTCGTACCGCTGTTTGATGTTTAGGTGGCCCTGCGGTGCATAGCACTGGACGCCGACTCCGCTGCGGGTGAAGGCCTCGATGCCAAGGTCACCCTGGTATTCATCCGGAACCCGCTGGAAATCTTCCGGGCCATAGTGGAGGACGAGCAGGTCCTCAATGTACTTCTGCCACTGCTTTCCCTCCCACACCCGTCGAACGATCACGACTGGCAGACCTCCGATTTCATGGCTCAATCCAAGAAGTGCGCCTCGGCGGCGGCACGCACCAGGGTGAGGGTACCCGGGCAGTGGCCGCGAGTTCTGGATCAAAACAACTTTCGAGAGGCATTGGCATGGGTGTGCACCGCCTAAAACAACGGACTACTCGATCTTGAATAGGCCTTTATACCTGTAGTGATTACGGCGATGCAACTTGCTGAAGTCTCAGGCAACCCCGCGCATCCCCCGGCCGATGAGACGGTGTTCACCGTTGGGCCACGCCGAGTTTCGCTGCGATGCGCGCTTCGAACGTCTCCAAGCTCACGGGCTGCCCGCCGGTCAGCCCTTCGACGGCGCGCTCGAGCGTGGTGAGCCGAACTGTGCCGCGCGAAAGCGTGAATGCCTCGGCGTCGTCGTCATAACGGACGATGAACCATGCGATATCGCAGTTGCTCACATGCTGCGCCGCATCCATCCGCCCCAGCGCACTAAAGAACGCCTCGTCCACGACGACAGCAAGCTTCTTCCCCCACCGGCGCAGGGCGGGCACTTTGATCTGGAGCTGGGGCATGAGGCGTTTCGGGCCACTACTGCGATAGTCCGGTCTCCGAAAGCCCGCAGGGAACGGAATACCTGCGCCTCCGTGCTCACGTATTGCAGTGAAGTCGGCGCGCATGCTTGCCCCGGAGAAGTACACGGCCTGGATCTCAAGTGCGCACCAGTGCAATGGATCGCGGGTCGGGTGTACGAGAATGTGGTCGATGCGCCCCACGTCGTCGCCGGCCTCGCCGTTCTCGCGTTCCAGAAAGCCGACCTCGCCGACCACGAGTGGTTCAGCCGTGCCGAGTAGGACCTCTCCTATCCACGAGAAGATCGTGTGATCTTGGTGAAACCGGTTTGGGCACGTTGTGCGCAGACTCTGCCCCGCAACGGTCGTGACGGCACCTTCATCGTCCTGGTGGTAGAGCCGCAACGAGCACACGCCGCCGGCCTTGCTGCAAGGAAACACCGCTGCCGGCGTGCTGCGAAACGGGCACGCGACTGAGCGATGGGCCGCCCCCGCAAACCGGCGACGCTCCTCTGGAGTAAGGGTGACGAACGGTCGACCGTACCATTCGCCGATTCCGAAACGATCCTGTGCCAAGCGTCAATCATATCTCAGGCCAAACAGTCCGCCCGAGTGCGGTCGGAACGTTTCGCGCAGCGGATGGTTTTTCCACGGGCTTTCAACACCGTCCTCCCGCGATCTCCTAGCAGGCGGGCGACATCCATCTGTGGATAGCCAGGGATGAGGCCCGGTGTTTCACTTGCTTCAAGGGCGGCCCTAGCGCAGAATAGAAGATCCCCGAGAGCCAGAGATAGAAGTGTGCGCAGACTGGAACATTTGCGTTATATTCTGTTGTAAAAGTTTGGGGCGACAACTGCCGATGGATGTATGGGTATGACGGATCTTGTTGCGGCTGACCTGTTCGCCGGCGCCGGCGGGCTCTCGCTGGGGTTCTCGCACGCCGGCTTCCGCATCGCCTTTGCCAACGACATCTGCCTCGAGTACGCCGAGACGTACCAGCGCAACCACGATGGGACGTGTTTCTTCCCCTGCTCAATTGAGGAGTTGACGGCCAAGGACATCTTTCGCGAAACAGGGCTCGAAAAGGGAGCACTCGACGTCCTCATCGGCGGCCCGCCCTGCCAGGGATTTTCCATCAACGCCCCCAAGCGTTCGCGCACCGACGACCGCAATCACCTGTTTCGGCACTATGGTCGGCTGGTCCTGGAGGGCCTTCGACCGAAGGTGATCGTGATGGAGAACGTCCCCGGCATGGTCTCCATGGACGGCGGTCGGTTCATCAAAGCTATCTATGGCCTCTTCGAGGATGCCGGATACCGGATGCAGCACATGATCTTGTGCGCCGCGCACTACGGCGTTCCACAGGAGCGCTGGCGGTTGTTCTTCATCGGCACCATCCTTCCCAAGAAAGAAATCACGTTCCCTATCCCGACCCACTTCGCACCTGTCCGCGCAAACTTCACAGGCGGACGCGAACTGACCTGGTTGCCCCTGATCACTAACGGCGACCGGCCACCGACGCTCTTTGATGCGCTCCTCGTGCCGCACACAACCGTCGCGGAGGCAATAAGCGACCTGCCACCATTGAAGATCAACGAGGGAGCAGAAGAAGCCGACTACACCCAGGCGCCGCGTAGCGCGTACCAGGCGCGCATGCGCGACGGAGCGACGCGACTGTATAACCACGTCGCTGGAACCCTTTCTGAGCAAAACCTCGAACGTTTGAAGTACATCCGCCCCGGCGGAAGCTGGCGCGAAATTCCCCACCGCCTACTGCCTGCGGGCATGCAGCGCGCCCGGCGCAGTGACCACACCAGGCGGTATGGCCGCATCGACCCGATGGGCCTCAGCGGTACTGTCCTTACAAAATGTGATCCGCACTGGGGAAGCTTCTTTCACTACGAGCAGGACCGTGCCCTCACCGTGCGCGAAGCTGCACGCCTCCAGTCTTTTCCGGACACCTTCCGGTTTTATGGAAGCAGGGTTTCGCAATACGAGCAGGTCGGTAACGCCGTTCCCCCGCTGCTGGCCACCGCACTCGCCACCCACATTCGCGAAACACTCCTAGATCGGTGAGACCCGCCAGCACGCGTGCGATACAATAATCCTTCCTTCTATTTCGCTTATGGCCTTGCAGCTCACGGAGGTCTTCGGGTTCGCGCCCGCCGACCGCTCCGCCGTCGCCACACGGCACCGCAAAACGGCGGTGTGTCCGTGCATCAGCCTGCCGTGCTGGAAGAAGTTCCGGGCTGGAGGCAAGACGCATGGGGTGTGTACGGTCAGGCCGCCCACCGGCGAGGAGGTTCTAGTATGCCCTGACCGGCTCTACGCAAATGACTACCAGGTCATTCGTGACGTTGCGCGCGAGGCATTCGGCCCGGAGGCGACGATCATCCACCCGCGCGATCTTGCCGTAACCCAGGGCCAGCACCACCGGGTTGTGGCGTTCGGCAAACGATGGGGGCGGGAATTGCGTGTCCCTAAACGCAGTGGAAGCACGACGGGCAGCTACGCCGCTGATTGGATTTTAGCGAAGATCACTCCCGCAGGTGTCTTGGAAGAGTTTGTGCCTGTCGAGGTCCAGACCATGGACACCACGGGTAGCTACCAGCGGGAGTGGTACGCCCTCTTTGGGCTGACGTTGCCGCCGGAGTGTAACCCCACTGATCCAAGCATCAACTGGGAGAATGTCAATAAGCGCATCATCCCCCAGCTTCTGACCAAGGGCAACGTGTACCGGCGCGAGCGCCTCTGCAAGCGAGGATTGTTCTTTGTGTGTCCGACGCCCGTGTACAACCGGCTCATCGCCCGCCTAGGGGCCAAGCTTTCCGAGTACCCCCTTCAAGCCGGCGCGCTCACGTTCCGGCATTACGAGCTTGGGCCAAACACCCACGCCGGTAGGCTGCGCGCACTGCACTGCGCCGGCCAGTTCACCACGACTGTGGAGAACCTGAAGGAGGCATTCAACTCCACCCTCAACCTCCCCGCGATGAACGTGATGACCAGTACGATACAGCGCGCCTTGGGACAAAAGGCCGGCGCGTAAAGAACGCCGTAAGCTTGAAGTGGAAGAATGGATCGGCTTACGCCTGCACAGCGGAGCCAGAACATGGCCCGCATCCGCAGCAAAGACTCTGTGCCAGAGCTGCTCGTACGCAGTCTCGTACACCGGTGCGGCTTCCGTTACCGCCTCCATCGACACGACTTGCCGGGCCGGCCCGACCTCGTCTTTGCTGGACGGCGCAAAATCATCTTCGTGCATGGCTGCTTCTGGCACGGCCACACCTGCCACCTTGGCCATCAGCCTGGCTCGCACCGTGAGTACTGGGTGCCGAAACTGCAGCGCAACAAAGCCCGCGATGAGGCAAACCGCGAGAAGCTGCGAGCCCAGGGCTGGGACGTCCTTGTTATCTGGGAGTGCGAGACGGGCGACCCGGAGCGCATAACTGTGCGCATTCGCGAGTTTCTCAGCACACCAGCGTATGGTACGCGGTCCACGGCACAGTCAGCGAACCCTTCACCGCGAAACAACGCCCCACGTAAGTCAACGAGCATCGAGGTATCGGGGACGAGGACGAGGACGGTCATTCAGCGACGCCGCTGACGACGGGCTCCTACTACCAGGAGGTCGGGCGCGCCGGCCGCGACGGCCTTCCCTCATCCGCCTATCTGCTGTACACTCCCACCAACCTGAAGATCCGGCGCCATCTCGTGTCGAATAGCGTGCCGTCAGAGTGCGAGTTCGACAAGATCTGCTCCGGCGTTTTTCCACCCAAATCGTCGACGTTCGACCCGTATCGCGACAGATCTGAAGACGCGAACGAGCTGAGAGTGTTTGTGGCGCTAGTCGACGCCGGTGTGCTTGAGGTAATTGGCAAGGGGCCAGACAGCATCCGCTGTTTCGATTGCGCAAGTCCGGACGAGACTTGGGCCCGCTACACCTCCGCCGCGAGAACGGGTTCGGTCGAACTGATTGCCAGAAGGCTCCAGCTGCCGGCGAGTGCGGTCATTCGGGATTTATTCGACGGTTCCGTCGCGGGATTGTACGAGTTGACAGCAGCGCCGCGGAAGGCCTTGTTCTACCGGCATGTAGTGCCGGTAGAATCTAAACGCAAGTTGATTCTGGGTGATTTCGAGCGCATCCGGGCCGCACGATTGGCTAAGTTGGATGGGTTTGTAAATGTAATCACCGGTCCGAACCCGGAGGCCCGAATCTACGATGTGCTGGTATTTGACGCGGTCGTTAGGGTCTGACGCGGCGTGCACCAAGGCACCGTGCTCCGAGATCGCGCCAGCTACTGGGCGCCGTCGTGCGGGGGCCTCTCCCACATGCTGCTCGTCATGTATGGGGGCTGATTTTTCTTCGTGCTGCACGGAATCACAACGTCGGGTACAACCGCGCGTGCGCGCGCGACGCATGTGGTATTCCACGATCGGAATCGGCCGGCATTGGAGTCGGGTTGGAGTCCACATCGTCTTTGGTGGCGTTTTGGCGTCCAAATCCATCGGACCTAAGTCTTTTGGTTTCAGTACACGATGCTCGTAAGTTATTGATAAATTTTGCTTGGGGTGCAAGAGGTCCCGGGTTCAAATCCCGGCGGCCCGACCATAGAACTCAAATAGTTACAACCACTTGCGTGGCTCCGGTGCTCGCCCGGAGTCCGTTTGGTGGCGTTTTGGAGTCCAAATTTGGACGCCAGCCTCCCTCTTTCGCCTGCCCTTCCCTGACCTCCGGGTGGTCATGATGGCCATGTCATGCGTGTTTTGCGATTCTGCTCCTCAGGGAGAAGAAAATCGGCTTCGCCTCTACATGAGAATGGGCATCAAAAATCTCCGGCGGCGCCGCTTGCGCTCGGTGCGCTTCGACTGTTGACAACTGACTTTGCACGCTCATACCAGAGAGCAGAACGCAGCGAAGCATTCCCCCCGAGGGAGGCGAGGGCGTACCCAAGTAATCGCAAATGACCACAGGTCAAAGCACTCTGGTTGACAACTCGAAAGGCGCGCCGTCTCTCTTCGCGATCCGTGATTCGCGAGTTGCGTATTTACCTGCGGCTCGGGCCGCTCATTGCCCAGTTTCAGGAGCTCACCAGGATGAAGCTTTCCGTGAACGCCGCCATTCAGATGCCGGCGGTCGTAGCGCAAGGCTTGAACGCATCGTGCGTTGAAGCTGCGCGTCCGGATCGGACTCGATGAGATCCGGGCGGATGAATTCTATGCGATGCTGACCCTTGCGGACGAATGGGACCGCCTGGATCAAAAACTCAAAGCTTTCGTACCGTGACGATGACAACAACCGAGGCGGCTCCGATCTGGCGCTTCTTTTGAGCAGTGGCCGTGAGCACTGCACGGGGCAATATGTAGGTCTCAATCGAACCGCATTCCGTCGCCTTAACTTCAAAGGTTGGGTTGCTCTCCAGGAAAGTATCGACATCCGATGTGACTACGTTTCCCACTGACGCAAGCGCTGTGATAGAAACGACACGCCACGCATTCCCCGCAGGTAGATCGACGGCGCGGGCGCGGCCGCCTCCACCGACACCCGCGAAAGCAATGATCACCGGGAAATCGTCATAGGTTCCTTCATGAGCAGCCGTGTAGGCGGCGATGCCATGCCAGTCATTGTTGCTTGCGCCATAAACCAGCGCCAGAAAATGTGCCGGCCGGTCACCGTCGAGGATGTGATCTTCTGAGCCGTTCAAAACGCGGGACCTTGCTGCGCGGAAGAAATTTGCCGTATGCTGCCACACACTCTGCACCCGTAATCAGGCCATCGCGCCTGTTCCACACTGTGAGGATCTGGACGAGTTTGCGGTATTGAGAATCACTCCCAATCGTATCGCCGAGAGCTTAACTCGATGGTAAATCCGCGGCCGCGATGGGCCAAAGGGCGATGACAGAGCGCCAGGCGGAGGCAGACCCAGGGCGTTATGCTCAAAGAGCATGGCGGGCGCGCTATTGACATCGCCCCCGTCGTTGCTATAATCCTTGATACGTTTCAACGACGAACCCTCGACTAAGGAGTCGCATGCGAAGAGTCGCGATCGTTTCTACTTGCCTGATTTTCGCGATGCTGTCACTGGCCCAGTTCCGCCGTGGATGGACCACCTATGGAGGCGATCCGCAGCGCACGGGCTGGAATAAAACGGAAAATGAGCTGAATCTGGAGAATGTCCGGAATCTTAAGCTCGAGTGGAGCATCAAGCTCAATAATGCGTCCAAGGAACTCAACTCGCTCACGATCCCCCTGGTGACTAGCGTCCTGATCACGCCCCGCGGCTTCAAGGAGCTGGTCATTGTGGCCGGCGCGTCGGACAAGGTCTTTGCGATCGACACCGACACGGGCAAGCTGTATTGGGAAAAGACGATGTCGGTGACGGCGCAGCCGCAGAGCGGACGCCCAGCCCACTGGCTGTGCCCGAACGCATTAAACGCGGACCCGGTGATTGCGCCGCTGCCGCAGTTGCCCGGCGAAAACGCAGGACCGGGCGGCGGACGGTTTCGCGGGCAGGCCGTGTATGTGATCGCGAGCGACGGCAAGCTGCACGGATTTAACCTGATCAGCGGCGAAGATGTGATTCCGCCGGTTCAGTTTGTTCCGCCGCTCTCGAAGAACTGGGCATTAAATGCGGAAGGATCGCGGCTCTACACGGTCACCTCGCAGGGATGCGGCGGAGCGCACTCGGGCGTATGGTCGCTCGACCTGAACGATCCACAGCACAAGGTCGCCAGTTTTCTGGTAAGCACCAGCCGTCCTGGCGGCGCCGGGATCTGGGGCCGAGGCGGCGCTGCGCTGACCTCCGAGGGCAATATCATCGTCGAGACCGGCGATGGGTCGTACGATCCGGCCAAGGGAGATTACGCCGACAGCGTGGTGATGCTGTCGAAGGAACTGAAACTCCTCGACTACTACACCCCTTCGAATCGCGGCTGGATTACCCGAAAAGACCTCGATATGGGCAATCTCACGCCGGTGGTCTTCAAATACAAGAACTGGGAACTGGTGGCCGCGGCGGGCAAGGAGGGCCGTATCTATCTGCTCGACACGAAATCGCTGGGCGGGCCGAATCACCGCACGCCGCTGTTCCGCAGCGCGCTGCTGACCAATGAAGAGGTTAATTTCGCAGGCCGCGGCTTCTGGGGCTCGTTCTCGACTTGGGAAGACGAATCTGGAACGCGCTGGCTGTATGCTCCGGCGTGGGGGCCGCCGACGCCAGAGACAAAGTTCCCCACTTCCTATGGCGCCACGCCGAACGGAAGCGTCATGGCGTTCAAGGTGGAAACGCAGAATGACAAGCCGGTCCTGGTTCCGGTGTGGAATTCAGTTGACATGTTGCTGCCGACGCCGGTGGTGATCGCTAATGGCGTCGTCTATGCGATATCCGATGGCGACAATCCGGTGCAATCGGGTCCCAACGGCGGCGTGCTGAGCACGGCCGAGCGGATCAAAAAGGTGGGTCATGCGGTCCTGTATGCGCTGGATGCGAAGACAGGAAAGGTGCTGTATTCAAGCGGCGACGCCATCAAGACCTTTTCGCATTTCAGCGCGCCGGTGGTAGCAAGCGGGCGCGTCTACGCGACCTCGCATGACAGCACGCTGTACGCGTTCAGCCTGGGAAATCCGGCGGAACGCTGAAAGGAGCGCGGCAGCCATGCACCGATATCCCAGGCTTCATAATGCGATGTGGCCGGGCCTGGTGGGCAAGGGCCCCGATTCGGAACCGCCGATTGATCTTGAGACCATGCTGCGAATGACCGCCGCCGCTGAGGTGGATGGCGCGCGGTTTGAGGGCGTGGACCTGTTCCTCTCGCTGCCGCACACCGACATCGACTCATCGGACGACGACTTGGCGCGGCTGGCCGATAATCTTCGGTCCAAAGGGCTGTGCGCCGGATCGCTGGTAGCGCCCGTGTGGCCGCCAACCGGGGGCGGATCCGCTATGGGGAACGAAGAAGAGCGCCGCCGTTTTCTGACGCAAGTCAAGAAATCCTGTCGGATCGGGCGCAGGCTGCGCGACCTGGGCGTACGGAACTATGGCGTCATACGCATCGACTCCGCCACAAGCCCGGCCGAGTGGGCCAAAGATCCTGTGGAAAACACGAAGCGCATTGCGCGGACCTTTCGCGAGGCGTGCTCGATTGCGGAGGATTTCGGCGAGCGGCTTGCGGCCGAAGGCGAGATCTGCTGGGGCGGCATGCACAGCTGGCGGCGCAATGTCGAGCTGCTGGAGCGCGTGGACCGTCCGCAGACGCTCGGCTATCAGGCGGACATGGCGCACACGATGCTGTTCACGATGGGCTATAACGCGCCGGAAGACCGGCTGCTGCCGGAGGATTTCGATTGGTCGGATGCAGAGGCGCTGCGAGAGGCCTATCGCCAGGTCGCGCGCGCTCTGCGGCCATGGACGATCGATTTCCATGTGGCCCAGAACGATGGCAGCGTGAAGGGCTCGGGATCGCATGACAAAACAGGGAGGCATTGCCTGCCGCGCGATCCGAACGGCAAGCTGGATATCATACAGGACGCCGGCGCCTGGATGCGGGATGACGCAGGCCAGCCGACGCGGGCGTTCCAGCACATTTGCTGGGACGGCTGCATGTTTCCGAACGCGGTGATGCTCGATCCAAAGACATGGAACGACGTGCTCCGCGTGATGGTCGACGTCCGGAACGCTCATGGATGGGATGCATGAAGAAGCTGAACATTGGAATGGTTGGCTATGGGTTCATGGGACGGACCCACACGAATGCATTTCTCCGCGTTTCGAATTTCTTCGACGTGCCGTACCAGCCGGTTCTGAAAACGATCTGCGCGCGTAATGCGGAGCGGGCGCGCGCATTCGCTTCCAAGTGGGGCTATGAATCGGTGGAGACGGACTGGAGGCGGATGGTGGAATCGCCGGAGATCGATCTGATCGATATCGCGAGCCCCAATGACACCCACGCCGAGATTGCGATTGCGGCAGCCAAGGCTGGAAAGATGGTGATGTGCGAGAAGCCGCTCGGCCGCAGCGCCCGCGAATCGGAAGCCATGGTGAAGGCTGTCGACGAGGCTGGCGCGCCCAACATGGTGTGGTACAACTATCGGCGCGTTCCGGCGGTGACGCTGGCCAAGCAATTGATCGATGAAGGGCGGCTCGGCCGCATTTTTCATTACCGCGCGAAGTTTTTGCAGGACTGGACCATCTCAAGCGAGCTGCCGCAGGGCGGCGAGGGATTGTGGCGGCTGGATGCGAATGTTGCCGGCAGCGGCGTCACGGGCGATCTGCTGGCTCATTGCATTGACACGGCGATGTGGCTCAACGGCGAAATCGATGAAGTCTCGGCGATGACGGAGACCTTCATCAAGAGCCGCAAGCACAATCTGACGGGCAAGGTGGAGCCGGTCAGGATCGATGACGCGAGCGCGTTTCTTGCGCGATTCCGGAACGGATCGCTGGCTACGTTTGAGGCCACGCGATATGCGCGCGGGCACAAGGCGCTGTACACGTTCGAGATCAACGGCGAACACGCCTCCATTTTCTGGGATCTGCACGATCTGCACCGGCTGGAGTATTTTGATCATCGCGATGAGGGCCGGGTTCGGGGCTGGCGCAGCATTCATATTACGGACCGGGAGCATCCCTATATGGGCAACTGGTGGGTGCCCGGTTTGCAGATCGGCTACGAGCACACATTCATTCACCAGGCGGCGGATTTTCTGACGGCGGTCGGGCAGGGCAAGGAGCCGTCCCCGACGTTCAGAGAGGCGCTGAAAACGGATTATGTGACGGATGCCGTGTTGCGGTCGGCGTCGGAGAAGACGTGGGTTAAGGTAGGAGCAGCGGCGGAGCAGGCAGGGTAGTGGCGGGGCAATGACGGAGTTGGAGCATGATGAAGAGAGGCGTGGCGTTGGCAGTTCTGTTTGCTTTCGCTCTCGGCGCGCAGCCGCAAGGCGGGCGGCGGGGGGGGTTCGATCTATCGAAGATGATCGCGCCGCTGGACGAATCGGGCTTCCAGCAGATTTTTGACGGCAAGACGCTGAACGGTTGGGATGGCGATCCGCAGTTCTGGCGTATTGAGAACGGGACGATCGTCGGCGAGACGACGGCGGAAAAGCAGCCGCAGCAGAATACGTTTTTAATTTGGCGCGGCGGTTCTCCCGGCGATTTCGAACTGCGACTTCAATACCGATTGACCGGATTCAACAGCGGGATCCAGTACCGCAGCGTGGAGCTTCCCGATATCAAGTGGGCCATGAAGGGCTACCAGGCCGACATCGACGGCCAGCAGACGTTCACCGGTCAGATCTATGAAGAGCGTGGGCGCGGATTTCTGGCGCTTCGGGGGCAGGCGACCTACATTGCGAACGGAAAGAAGCCAGGTCTGATTGGATCGCTCGGAGATAGCGGCGAGCTGAAGGCTTTCATAAAAGGGACCGACTGGAACGACGTCGATATTATTGCGCGCGGCAACACGCTAATTCAGACCTGGAACGGTCATGTGATGAGCATGCTGGTGGACGATGACGCAGCCAATCGCAAGATGAGCGGGCTGATCGGCATACAGGTGCACCGAGGGCCTGCGATGAAGATTGAAGTCCGGAATATCCGGATCAGGAATCTGTAGCCGGTCGCTCGAGGCGATTCAGCAGCAATGCCGACCATCAGAGAAGTGGCGCGCCGCGCCGGCGTTTCCGTCGGCACCGTCTCGCACGTGATAACCGGGTCGGTTCACGTCAGCGAGGCGCTCAGGCTGAAAGTGCAGGCGGCGATCCGGGAGTTGAACTATCATCCCAATCACGTCGCGCGCAGCCTTAAAACCAGCCGCACGCGTACGCTGGGCATCATCGTGCCGGACATGACGATCTCGTTTTATCCACAGGTGATTCGGGGCGCGGAGATGGCGGCGCGGGGGCGCGGGTACTCTTTGATCGCGGTCAATTCCGATGATGATGGGCAGCGGCAGAAGGAGTTGCTCTCGCTGCTCCGGTCGCAGCGGGTGGAAGGTATTCTCCTGGTGATCGCCGCCGCGCCTACGCCGGTGACGCAAATTTTGCGCATTATTGAATCGGGCATTCCAGTGGTGTGTCTGGACCGGATTCCGGACCGGCTGCCGGTGGATTCTGTCGCCGTGGACGATATCGAGGCGGCGAAGATGGGCGTCCAACATCTGGTGGACATGGGATGCCAAAGGGTTGCGATCGTGACCGGGCCGCTGAGCTTGAAAAACGAGCGGCGCAGGCTGCTTGGATGCAGGCAGGCGCTGACCCGGGCCGGACTGGGCCTCGACCCCGACATGATTTGGGAGGGCAACCTGCGGCTGGAGAATATAGCCGCCCTGTGCAGCGCCCGTTTGCAGGACGCGGCGAGACGCCCGGACGCGATCCTGTCAACGAACGGACCCAGCGGATTGGGAGTGCTGCGCGCCTTTCGGGAATGCGGGCTGCGGACGCCGGATGATATCGCGTTCGTGACGTTTGATGAATTGACCGTGCCCGGCCTGTTCTCGCCGGCGATTACCACCGTGGAGCAGCCCGCATACGATATCGGGTTCCGAGCCGCGGAAATTCTGCTGGAGCGGATCGAGAACAAGACCGAGCGCAGCGGATCGATCACGCTGCGGCTGCCGGCGGCATTGCGGATCCGGGAATCGTCACGCTGGGCCGGAGGACGGCGCGCCGGAGGGCCAACGGCCAACCGGTCAACCGCGACGCTGGCTCAAGGAGTGTTATGAGAGCAGCACTGATGGTTGCAGGCGCGGCGATCGCCGCGCTGGCGTGGGCCGGCTATGCGGCCCAGGGGGAGAAGACCGCCGATGACGAAGGCCACAAGCTGCTGGCCAAGGTGTGCGGCAGTTGCCACAAGCTGGACCTCGTGACCAGCCGCCGCGGCACGCGCGAACAGTGGCGCGCCACGATCGAAGCAATGGTGGACAAGGGCGCGGATGCGAGCGATGAAGAGTTTAACGCCGTGCTCGATTATCTGACCAAAAATTACGGTCCTGACAAGCCGGGCGGGCAGCCGGCGCTTCCCGCGAAGCTGAATATCAACACGGCGGACGCGAAGCAGATTGCGGCCTTTCTGGCCATTCCCGCCGCGGACGGCGCCGCGATTGTGCGCTACCGCGAGGCGAACGGGAATTTTAAGTCCTGGGAGGACGTGGTCAAGATTCCGGGGATCGACGCGAAGAAGTTTGAAGCGAAGAAGGACCGGATCGTTTATTGAGGCGAAAGCGCTCAAAGACCGCTTGAGTGCTGGAGCCCCGCCCTACCAGTTACAATAAGGTTCGGCCTACAACCAACCGGACGCTTCAGGATGAGCAATATTATTGTGCTTGGCGCGCAATGGGGCGATGAGGGCAAGGGTAAAGTCGTGGATTTGTTTTCGGATCGCTTCGATATTGTCGCGCGTTATCAGGGCGGGCACAACGCCGGCCACACGGTTTTCATCGGCGAGAAGAAATATGTTCTCAAGCTGATTCCGAGCGGCATACTGCGGCCAGGCATTCAGGCTGTGATCGGCAACGGCGTCGTCGTGGATCCTGCCGCATTGCTCGAGGAGATAGAGACGCTTGAGAGCGCGGGGATTCAGGTTCGCGGCAATCTGTTTATCAGCAACCGCGCGCATGTGATTTTTCCATTTCACCGGCTGGTGGAGAAGATGTCGGAGGCGCGCGAGAACCGGATCCCAATCGGCACGACCTCGCGTGGAATCGGACCGGCGTACGAAGACAAGGTTGGGCGGCGCGGAATTCGCGTAGCCGATCTGCTGGATCGCGAAAGTTTTCGCGTCTTGTTCGACACCCTGGCCGAGGACAAACGCATTCTGGCGGAAACGTTCAAGATCGATGAGCCTATCGATTACGCGCGGATTCGCGAGGATTACGAGCGTTTTGCAGACCGCATGCGTCCGATGGTGTGCGACACCGCGCGATTTTTGAATGAGTCGATCGCCAAGGGCAAGAGCGTTCTGTTCGAGGGCGCGCAGGGCACGATGTTGGACATCGATCACGGCACGTATCCGTTTGTGACCTCCTCTAGCGCGGCGGCAGGCGGCGCCTGCACGGGAACCGGCGTTCCGCCCACGCGGATGGACGGCATTCTGGGCGTGACGAAGGCCTATATTACGCGCGTCGGGTCAGGTCCGTTTCCTTCGGAGAGCCTGGACGAGTTCGGTGAACTGATTCGCCGCCGCGGCAACGAATACGGCGCGGTGACGGGCCGGCCGCGGCGGTGCGGGTGGTTCGACGTGCCATTGCTGAAATACACGGCCAGCGTGAATGGATTCGATAGCCTGATCATGACCAAACTGGATGTGCTCGACGAGCTCGGCGAGATTCCAGTCTGCGTCGCGTATCGGGTGGACGGCAAGGAGACGACGGAGATGCCGGCGACGTACCGCGGGATGCTGGCCATTGAGCCGGTATATGAAAAACTGCCCGGCTGGAAGGCTTCGACGCAGGGCATCGCGCGCTACGATGCGCTGCCGCGTCCGGCGCAGCGCTACCTCGAGTTCCTGGAAGAGCGGACCGGCGTTGAAATTGGATGCGTTTCGACAGGTCCGGAGCGGACGCAGACCATCGTGCGCGAGGGATCTAATCTGGCGCGGCTTTTCGAACTGTAAGATAGGAGCAAGAGTCCGCCTATGAAGATGCGCATTCAGAGCAACGTCATTCGTTTTCGTTTAAACCGCCGCGAAGTGGAACAACTTTCTATGAGCGGCCGCGTGAGCGACTCCATTCAGTTTCCGGGCGGCGCAGCGCTGACGTACGCGGTTGAGCTGACGCCGGGCGCCACAGAGATCGAGGCGACTTACAGAGCGGGCGAGATCTGCTTGCGTGCGCCCCAAGAATTAGCTCAGCGGTGGGCGGAAACAGACCAAACGGGAATCACTGCCAATCGCGCTGGTCTGGAGATCGTGTTGGAAAAGGATTTCCAGTGCCTGCATAAAGCGACGGCGGATTCGGACGCGTTTCCAAACCCACTGGCGGTTTCCAGCTAAGCCCCCTTCTTTACGCTCAGCGGGAACCGGCGCGCAAACGCCTTCCGGAGCTGCGGTCCTACACCCACCCCCCAAGATGCAAGCCAGATGGCGTACGTGTGTAAACAGCCGGTCGAACCGCTGCATAGTTCGCGCATGAGCCTGCAAAATAGATCTCAGATGGAATATACACGGCTCGGTAACACTGGTCTGAAAGTGTCGCGGCTGTGCCTCGGCACGATGACGTATGGCTCCAAGAAGTGGCGGGAGTGGGTTCTCGAAGAGGATGAGGGGCGATCGTTTATCAAGCGCGCTCTCGAGCTCGGCATCAATTTTTTCGACACGGCGGACATCTACTCGCTTGGCTTAAGCGAAGAGATTCTCGGCCGCGCGATCCGCGATTTCGCGCCGTCGCGCGAAAACGTCGTGATCGCCACCAAGGTTTTCAACGCCATGGGGGACCAGCCCAATGAGCGCGGCCTGTCGCGCAAGCACATCCACTATGCGATCGATAACAGTCTTCAACGGCTTGGAATGGAGTATGTGGACCTCTACCAGATCCATCGCTTCGACTACGACACCCCGGTTGAAGAGACGTTAGAGGCGCTCGACGACGTTGTAAAGGCCGGCAAGGCGCTCTATATCGGGGCGTCTTCGATGTACGCCTGGCAGTTCGCGAAGATGCTGTATAAGTCCGACGAGCGCGGCATATCGCGTTTTGTCAGCATGCAAAATCATTACAATCTGATTTACCGCGAAGAAGAACGCGAAATGATTCCGCTGTGCATGGCGGAAGGCGTCGGGATCATCCCGTGGAGCCCCTTGGCCCGCGGTTTTCTCGCCGGCAACCGCCGGCCGCAGGATTTCGGAGAAACGATTCGCGCTAAAACCGACGAATACGCTCACCGGCTGTACTATCAGCCGTCCGATTTTGCCGTTGTGGAGCGGCTCACGCAGGTGGCCCAGCGCCGCGGCGTTTCAAACGCGCAAATCGCACTGGCGTGGATGCTAGGCAAACCGGGCGTCACAGCGCCCATTATTGGCGCGAGCAAAATGCAACACCTCGAAGACGCGGTCGCGGCGATGAAAATCAAACTGGAAAAGGACGAGATTCGCCAGCTCGAGGAGTGTTATCAACCGCACCCGGTTCTCGGCCACACTTGAGCATGTTTCGGTTGTTTCTGCCGCTTTTCGCGGCCCTTCCCGCTTCAGCGGCGCCAACCTTCACGCGCGAGGTTGCGCCTATCCTGTACCGGCACTGCGCATCGTGCCATCACCGGGGAGAAGTTGCGCCCTTTCCTCTGATCACCTATCAGGAGTCGGCGCGATGGGCAAAGCTGATTGCGAGGGTAACAGCGAAACGGCAGATGCCTCCCTGGAAACCGGCGCCCGGGTATGGCCATTTCGCGGGGGAACGCCGGCTCAGCGACGCCGAAATCCGGACGCTGGCGGCATGGGCAGAGGCAGGCGCCCCGGAAGGAGATCCGTCCGCGCTCCCGCCGCCTCCGGTCTTCGATAATGAGTGGCGGCTCGGCAAGCCGGATCTCATCCTGCGGGTGAGGCGCCCCTACGTCGCGCCGGCGCGCGGCAAAGATACCTACCGGTGCTTCGTTGTTCCCACGGCTCTGGACCGGAACCGTTGGGTGCGCGCTGTCGAGTTCAAGCCTTCGAATCGCTCGGTGGTCCATCATGCGCTCTTATTCCTCGACGCGGGCCACGCCTCGCAGCGGCTCGATCCGCGCGGGGAAGGATACTCGTGCTTCGGCACGCCGGGATTTCTCCCTTCAGGCGCGCTTGGCGGCTGGTCGCCCGGATCGGGGCCGGTAGAGATGTATCCCGGAACGGCAGTGCTGCTGCCGCGCGGGGCTTTCATCGTTGTCCAGGAGCACTTTCATCCGCGCAGCGAAGATCAGACCGAACAGGCTGCAATCGCGTTGTACTTCACCGAGGCGGCCCCCAGTCGCCACGTCGTGGATGTCGGCTTGGTCTCGCGTGACATTGATATACCCCCCGGAGAGCGCGCCTACAAGGTGCGCGATCATTTTGTGCTGCCGGTGGACGTTCATGCCGTTGGCATCATTCCGCACGCTCACTATATTTGCAAAGATGTGAAAGGATGGGCCACGCTTCCTTCCGGTGAGCGGGTATGGCTGATCTGGATTGACGATTGGGACTTCGATGAACAGGAGCAATATCGATACGTCGAACCCGTGGCGCTGCCCGCGGGGACGCGCCTTGAGATGGAGTTCACATACGATAATTCCGTCGCCAATCCACACAATCCCAGCTTTCCGCCGAAGCGGGTCACCTGGGGAGCAGGCAGCACGGATGAAATGGCCGGCCTGCATATCCAGGTAATACCCGATCGCGAGGACGATCTTCCCGAGCTCGGTCGCGCGCTGTGGGGCAAGATCATGCGGATGGCCGGAGGGCGGTTTTATCACCCTCCCGCGGCCGCCGCAAAATAAACACTATTCGAGCACCGGCGTTCCGCCGCAGAAACCCGGCGCGGTGATTCCATCCTGCGTGCCAAAGAAGAAAGTTACGCTGGTAACTGTCGAGCTCTCGGTAAGGCCAGGCACATAGACAAGGAATGTCGCGCTCTCGGCGGTGAACGGATTATGCGGCCGATTCCCAGCAATGGAACCGTTTGCCGATTCATATCGGCCGGAGCCGGCCGGGCCGCCAATGAGAAGATGACTCGGACCAGCCGCCCCCAAGTTGCTGCAAAGCACGCACAATCGCAAGCCCGCGCCGGAATCGCTGGCCAGGGCCCAGCCGGTCGAGGAAGGCCCGAAATCGGTAAATACGCCGCCGCTTTTCACCTGCCGGAGGTTGGCTGAGTTCGGTCCCAGCGAGCCGCTGGTCTGACCCTCGCTGAGCGTAAACGCGACGCCGTTCAATAATTGACCGGCGCTCCGTGGATCAGCCTGCAAATTGGAGAGCGTAATCGAAATAAACCCTTCACCCGTGGTAAAAACCGCCTCGGCGCTAACTGGCCCGTCACCGACCGCAGCGCCCGGCTGGGTCGTACAATCCTGCCTTGCGGCGAACGCAACGCTGCACATTACCGCCAGCGTTGGCGCGAGAAATCGTGTGGATTTGAGCATATCCCGCTGTATCGGCCAGGAGCGTTCGCGTCAGTAGGGTACTAGATCGACGACAGAGCGCCGTCGCGGATCAGAAACCGTACCGTTCCGGATGCCGCGCGATGATCATCACAGCGATGACCTTCGGAACGTATTCACGGGTTTCTTCAGGAAGGGCATGCGCGCGATACAGGTACCAGAAATTGCGCTGTTTGATTGGATCTGTGACGCGCCGGATGGCTTGTTTGACTCTGCTGGGACCGACATTGTACGCTGCGAGCGCAAGCATCACGGAGCTGCCGGCGCCAAAATCGAGAATTAAGTCTCGCATGTAACGGCACGCCGCCCGGGTAGACTTACGCACATCCAGCCGCTCATCAATTCCGCCTTGAACCTTCAGCCCGAACGCCCTGGCCGTCGACGGCGTGAATTGCCACAGGCCGGCGGCGTTCATCGAACTGCTGTTCTCAGCGCTGAGCGAGCTCTCAACGATTGCCATGTAAGCCAGATCGGGCGGAAGATGATCTTCCTCAAAGATCTTCCGGACGGTCTCCAGCTGATTCTGCGCCTGTCCGAGTCCTTTGACGATGTGCGGGCGGTCGGGGCCCTGATATCGCTGAATGAATCGCTTGACCTGCTCGAGAAAATCCGGCGGGACGGTGTACGTTTCCGCTCCGAATTCCGCCAGGAGGCGCTTGACCTCCTGCTCGATCGGGTCCGCGTTCCTGCGCATGCTCACGCGATACAAAAAGGTCCTTTCGAGCCCCCTCGCCTGATCTTCGTAGTTGCTGAGGCGGTCATAGAGCTCGTTCACATCCGCGGCGTTCTGGTTGGCGCGTTGAAGCTGAGCCTCGATGTCGCGGATCGCCGCATCAATTCTCTGTTTCTCCGCCCGCAGGGCCAGAATTTTCCAGACTCCGAACCCCGAGACAGCCAGAAGCAGGGCGGCCAGGACCGCGATGGTCTTGACGAATTTCCGCCGCGTGCGATGGATGGCTTTGTCCAGCGTCTGCCGCATAATCATGAGCGTCTGGTCGCCGATGCCTTTGTGGCGAACCATGCGGGATCTTGCGACAGCTTCGACCAGCAGATCGTCGTGCGCGCGAGTGATGCGGGATTCTTCCGGGGCTGACGCGCCGGCGTCGGATTTGAGAACGTCGGAGGGATGCGCCACCAGCGTTTCGTTCACCGGAACCGGGGCCGCGTCATCCAGCAGGAAGGTA
>Ga0209581_1001417_pt1 | contig 28165 bp, 29 predicted proteins | sample Coa_R2_FD_187160 | JGI IMG/M metagenome (GOLD analysis project Ga0209581, IMG submission 187160) | Surface soil microbial communities from Centralia Pennsylvania, which are recovering from an underground coalmine fire - Coalmine... | ecosystem: Environmental > Terrestrial > Soil > Unclassified ...
AACAACCGGACGGCCTCCATCCGGCGCCTCTCAAGTCCGTTGAAATCGCGCTTCACTCCCGCAGGGTTGCCCATGACCAGTACAACCCATCATCCCCCAGAAAGTGTCGCTATATTATGCGGCAATCTATAATGAGCACTTGGGGCAGATGATCGCGTATGCACGGGTAAATGGGGTCGTGCCGCCGCGGTCGAAGTGATGTGATTATGTCACAACGTGAAGGCGCCGGACGGGGCGTCCGCCGACGGACAACGAGATCGAAGCCCAATCGCGCGCACGGCGGAACAGAATCGCGAGTGAGGCTAGGCGTTGCGGCCTGAGTTGCTCAAAGGGGGCAGGCGATTGGACGGACGACGCGCCAACGGAACTTGAGCTATTTCTGCGGCCAAGTTGACGCAAACCGCAAACCGCTGTAGTGCCCTTGGCGGGCCGGAAGTCTTAGACAATAACGGAAAAGTCTGCATGTAGGGAATTGAACCTGCCGGCCTTCGTCCTGCCACTGTTTGGCAAGAAGTAAGGATCACGGCCGGGGGCAGCGATACAACCGCTGCCGACAACACCGCCCGATGTCTCCTGATATCGGAAGCTAGCTTCCTGCAGTGTCGGGCGCTCAGGTGCGGATTCCTCACTCGTCCTTCGTGAGCAGCACGGTGAAGGCACCGTCTGGCCGCGGCGCGCCGGCGGTTTCCTGGGGCAGCGATGGTACCGGCGGGCCCTACCGGAGAGGACTTCGCCACACCAGGGGCACGGGGCAATCTCCGGCGGCCGGCCGCCGGCTTTCCTTACGCGCGCGCGATTGGCCAGCGAGGCGGCACGGGCGCGCACGGAGGCGTCTAGGATTGCGGCACCGCACTTCGGGCAGCGGACCTTGGGGACTTCTGGATGCTTCATCACTGGTGTCCAAATTAGCGTCGCGCGCTTCCTGCCCGCGGTGATTTGAAAGGGGGTTGGGTGCTCCACCGCGGCCAACGTGCAAACCGGGTTGGGGTGCGGGCTCACGACACCGGCTCCCACGCGAGGGGTAACTGCGGCGAATCGGCCTCGGTAAGTTCTGCCGGCGCTTCCAGCGGCGATTCCAGCCATCGCCAGAGATCTCGGTAGACGAATAGCTGCTGTCTCAATAACGCAATCAGTCGCGACAGGCTCCAGGGGAAGGTCGCCTGCAATCGGAGGAACTTCACCGCCAGCAAGGCGATCAGTGCTGTCCAAATCTGTGTCTTCAATGCGTTGGCAGAGGTGCCCACGAACGTCTTGATCCGCAGGTTCTGTTTCAACGCTTTGAACAGAAGTTCGATTTGCCATCGTTCCTTGTAGATGGCCGCGACGGTCATCGCCGACAGTTCGACGCGTCGGGGACAACTCGACTGAAGGTGTGCAGCCGCCTTCTTCGGTGGCTCGGGTGTTCGTCAATCTGACGGGACGCGGGCTGTACCGGAGTAATGCTGCGGTGCTGGCGCCTGATCGAATTCATCGTCCAGCGCCCATAGAACGTTAAAGAGATCTTTGCGTGTAAAGACCCCTCCACACCATCACGCCTCCCAAAGCCGCAAGCACCAGAGGCCAGGGGTGATAAGAACTAATGTGAGGCGCCCCGAAGTAAGACAATTGCAGCCAGACTCCAAGGAACACGGCCGCAACGCCTTCGCCTTTCGCTCCCATACTCCGAGACCGCACCGTCTCAAGGAGGCCCACAATCACAACCGTGAGCGGCCAGTACCGCACGACCTCGCGCGTCGGCAAGACAAAGAGGCCGAGGTTTGAAAGCAACACTCCACCACCCACAATCATCAACACCCAGCCCTCGATTCGACTCGATTGCTCAGCGATCCGGATTAAGCCAAGGCCAACCACGAGCAGCGGCCAAAAGCGCTGGACGCTCCAGGCTTCGTGGGCGGTGTAGCTCTGCACGGTGAGAACAACCCCCAAGGCCACGATCGCCGACCCGAACGCAACGCGACAATCGACGCTGGAGAACACCCTTCGCGCCATCACCGCCCATCGAAGTCCAGTCCGGACTTCAAATTCCTCACGCTGCAGCCGAAGTCCTCTTCCAGGATAAACTTGCGGGCGAGTTTTCTCTTGATCAGGTCCCAGCGATATTTTGCGATATCGAAGGTAATACCCAGGATCTCGGCCGTCTGCTCCAGGGTGAATCCGGCATACCAGTACAGTTCCATGAACCGTACCTGGTTGAGCGGCAGTTCATCGACCGCTCGGTCAATGTCGATTAACAAGTCTGGATCTTGGGCTCCGATCGACAAAGCACGGCCTTCGCTAAGCGTCGTGTGCGGTTCACAGCCCCCTCGCTTCTGCGCCTTTTGCCGCCTGACGTCGGTGAGAATGCGTCGGCGCATCTCCTGCGCGGCAGCGTTCAGAAAGTGCTGCCGGTCCTGGAAATTCATGCGGTAGGCGGCGAGTTTGCCGTACAACTCGTGCACTAGGCCGGTTGGGCGGGTATATTCCTCATTCCCGCGCAACGCGGCGCGGGTGCGCCTCTTCAGGTCCTGGTGAGCGAGGGTAAATATCCGGTCATAGGTCGCCTTCCGGGACTCGTCGGCTTCGGACGCCATTCGGTCCAAGAGGCGCGTGATTTCGTTGGACGACGTGCCTGTCAAGAGATAGCCAGTTATCCGTAGTATATGCAAGGCGCTCTCGCCGCAGCCCCGATGTGCGGAATGACCGTCAGCGCATAGCACAAGCAAGTTACGTGTGTACTCCCAGCGGATCGGTAACTGAGTGATCACTGAGGCTGGTTCCTGAATTTGCTGCCGACTCAATGTCGATCTGGATCATCTACCGCCTCCGGGGGAGTGGTCTCCCCACACCTCGTCGTGCCTTGCTTGCCAGGAGTAGAGGTTCTGGTCGAAGAACTTGTCGTAATACTCGATCTCGAGGTGCGAGACCTGGAGCCAGACGCCGGGTACGTGGATCGCGTTTACGTGGGCCGGGAAGCGGCCATAGGTGTCGTAAACGTAATTGCAGACATCCTTAACGTATTGAATGGTCTCCTTCGTAGGGCGTTCGGCGGTCCGGAAGTATGCTTCGGCGAACTCCGGAGAACGATAGGCAGCACTGAAGACCTGGCGGTCGCCGTACACACCTCCAGCACCGAACTTCTCCTCATATACCCGCTCCACAGCGTCGTCCATGGACTTGACGTAGGGCGGGCACAACGCTTCGAGAACGCCGTCCAACCCCACCGGATTGGGTAGCGGAGCCGGCAGCGGAGGCCATGACCTCCATTTCTTCGGCTCGGTCATGCGGAAGCCGAGGCCGAAGGTCCCCTTGGAGGGATCGCGCTCGAAGACATAAGGCGCGCCTACCGCGGCGTGAATCCATCCGCCGAGCCCCATGCAGTGCGTCAGCAGCATGAGGTTCTGAAGGTGAAGGAGAGCCTCGTAATCGGTGCGCATGGTGGAAGCCAGGCCCAGCGGCACCGGATAGTCGGACTGCAGCCACTTACTCCGGACGCGCTCGATCCCGGCCACCGGTTGATACGTGATCTTCGGGACAAGTCTTAACAGGCTGCCGAACCAGGCGGCCCACTCGATCAGCTTTTTGGGCCGGAATTTCGACCAATCGTCCAGGATCAACGGCCGCTCACCGTCCGGTTCGGACAGAAGAATGAACAGCACATTGATCATCTGCCGCGTGGTGTCGACCAGCGGCAGGAAGATGGTGGTGCCCGGCCGATTCGAGATCACCTTGTTCCAGGCGAAGTAGTACGGCCACCGGCGCGGGAAGTCGAGCCGCTCCGGATACAGCTTCCGCTTCATGGTCGCAGCGGCGGCGATCCACTGGTCCTCGGTCCACTGGCTGCGGTCGGGTGGGAATTCCTTCATCCAAGCGAGCGCATTACGACCTTGCGGATGCTGCAGCAGCCACGTGCCTTCATCGTTGATGAGGATGAAGTGAGTGGCTTGTGCGTTGTCCGCGCTACTCGCGGCCACCGACGGGATCGACATCTGCGGCGTGCCGTCCATGAATATGCCGTCCCCGCGTCGCAGCGGCACGTCGTGCATGCTGATGCCGACCAGTCCGGTCGAGACAATCAAGACCGCCTCTTCCAGAGCGCTCAAAGGCGCCGGCGGATTGCTGCTGACATGGGAAAGTGGTCCAGCACTGATTGAAGTCCCCCGAGCGATCCGGCGCGTGCGCCGTTCCGAGAGGGCGGCGACCAGACGGTAGTTGAGGGTCTCAGCCAGTCCCCGGGCCGGAGATCCTGGCTGGCTCTGAGTTGCCGTTTGTCCCATTCACCCTCCGGGCGATCCACCTACCTCGCTGACATTTCTATAAACTCTATCCCGATCATCCGTTTATGTCCAGCAGGCGCGGATCGAACACTTTCCTCCACTGCCGCGGCGGCGACTTCGCCGAGGCGGCTTGGGTGGAAGCGGCCATCCCCTCCGGCCAGTGCGGATTCTCGACAATCTCGATGGGCAGGTCTTCGATAGCGTTGCGGATCTGGGCGGCCTGCCGCTCCTCCTGGCCTTGCGGTTTGACTTGCTCTTCAGCGATCCGATATCCTGATCTTTTCTGGTAGAGGTTGCGGCGGCCAAGAGTAGCCGGGTGGGCAACACCGAGTGAGTTCGGTTCGCCCGGGCGAAAGGGGCCGGCGGTTGTTCCGCCGAAACCGGCGCGGGGGCTCACGCCCGCGGCGGTTGGGGGGTCAGGCTAATGCCTGCCCACTGTCACCCGTTTCCCAACCGGGTGGAGCGCTATCGGAAGTGGACACGCCGGCTGGCTGCGCGTACTCTCCTTCTGCATCGATCTCCTCCCGGGAACGAGTCTTATGCACGTATTCGAACTGACGCGCGCCCTGGTGGATATCGAATCCATCACCAACAACGAAGAACGGGTAGGGTTGTACCTCTTCGACCATCTTTCCAAGCTGGCGGAGCGATACGGCGGACGGGTGGAGCGGATGGAGGTCGAGCCGCACCGGTTTAACGTGTTCGCATGCTGGGGCGACCACCCGGTGGTGACGCTTTCCACGCACATGGACACGGTGCCGCCCTTTTTCCCCTCGCGGGAGGACGGCGAATTCATCTGGGGCCGCGCGGCCTGCGACACCAAGGGCATCATCGCCTCCATGATCACGGCGGCGGAGGACCTGCTGGCCCAAGGCGTGCGCCGCTTCGGCGTGCTGTTTGTAGTGGGCGAAGAGCGCAACAGCGCGGGGGCGCGCCGGGCCTCCCAGGAGCCGCGCGGGAGCCGTTTTCTGATCAACGGCGAGCCCACCGAGAACCGCCTGGCCCTGGGCTCGAAGGGCGCGCTGCGCTACGAGATCGTGGCCTCGGGCAGGATGGCGCACTCGGCCTATCCGGAGCTGGGCGAATCGGCCATCGAAAAGCTGCTGGACGCGCTGAGCCGCATCCGCCGCATATCCCTGCCAGTGGACGAGGTGCTGGGCCCGAGCACGCTGAACATTGGAACCATCGCGGGAGGACGCGCTCCCAATGTGGTCGCTGACGAGGCGCGGGCGGAAGTCATGATCCGGCTGGTGGGCGACTCGCAGAGCACCAAGGAGGCCATCCTCAGGGCCGCCGGGGAACTGGCCCGCGCCGTGGAGGTGCTCGAGATTCCGGCGTTGCGGTTGGGGGCGCTGGATGGCTTTGAAACGACCGTGGTGGCCTATACCACCGACATTCCGGCGTTCGGCGAGACCTGGGGGCGGCCCTTCTTGATCGGCCCGGGTACCATCCACGTGGCGCACACGCTCGAGGAGCGGGTTCCCAAGCAGCAGTTGATCGAGGCGGTGGAGCTCTACAAACGCATGATAGTGCGGCTGCTGGCGAGTTGAGCCGGCGGCCGGGAAGGCAGTTGAGAATTTATGCAGCAAAAAATGGAAGTCGGTATTCTGGGCGCCACCGGAATGGTGGGCCAGCATTTCGTCAAGTTCTTGCAGGGCCACGGCTGGTTCGATCTGAAGTGGCTGGGGGCCAGCGACCGCTCTGCCGGCAAGAAGTATAGGGACGCCATGCACTGGCACCTGGCGGGCGTCACCCCGGAGGCGGTGGCGGACCTGGTGGTGGAGGAGTGCAAACCGGGCAACGCGCCGCGGCTGTTGTTTTCGGCCATGGACGCCTCGGTGGCCACCGAAATCGAGCAGGCGTTTGCCCGCGCGGGGCATGTCGTGGTCTCCAACTCGAAGAATCACCGCATGGAGCGCGACGTACCGCTGCTGGTCCCCGAGATCAACCCGGATCACCTGAAACTGGTTCCCGGCCAGCAGCGCCACCGCGGGTGGAAGGGACAGATCGTGACCAACCCGAACTGCTCCACCGTGGTGCTTACCATGAGCCTGGCGCCGCTGAAGCAGTTCGGCATCACCAAGGTGATCGCCACCACGCTCCAGGCCATCTCCGGCGCGGGCTATCCGGGCGTGGCTTCCATGGACATCCAGGCGAACGTGATCCCGTTCATCGGCGGCGAAGAAGAGAAGATGCAGCAGGAGACCCAGAAGATCCTGGGTACCTTCCGCGGCGACCACATCGAGCCGCTGGCGGCCAAGGTAAGCGCGCACTGCAACCGCGTGCCGGTGGTGGACGGGCACACCGTGACCGTGTCGGTGGAACTGGCGGCCAAGCCCTCGGAAGCGGATTTGCGGCACGCCATCGAAACCTGCCGCGGCGTACCGCAAGAAAAAGGCCTGCCCAGCGCGCCGTCCCGTCCGGTGATCTACATGACCGAGGCGAACCGCCCGCAGCCGCGCAAGGACGCGGAGCGGGAGCGCGGCATGGCGGCCTTTATCGGCCGGCTGCGGCCCTGCCCGGTGTTGGACTGGAAGTTCGTCGCGCTGGGCCACAACACCGTGCGCGGCGCGGCCGGCGCGGCGGTGCTCAACGCCGAGCTGATGTATTCGGAGGGAATGCTGGACTGATGATCGTGATGAAGTTCGGCGGCACCTCGGTGGAGTCGGCCGCCGCGATCGAACGGGTCGCCGGGATCGTGCGGGCCAGGCTGGCGCGCCGGCCGGTGGTGGTGGTTTCGGCCATGGGCAAGACCACCAACAAGCTGCTGGCCATCGCCAACACAGCCATTGAAGGCAAGCGCGAGGAATACATCCGCCAGATCCATGAACTGCGGGATTTCCACTCGCGGGAAGCCCGGCAGGTGGTGCCCCTGGCCGAACGGGCCGAACTGGACCGCCTCCTGGACGAGCACTTCCAGGAACTCACCGAACTGGTGAAGGGCCTGGCGGTGCTGGGCGAGCTGACGCCGCGCTCTATCGACGCCATTTCGAGCTATGGCGAGCGCCTCTCGAGCGCGATCGTGGCCATGGCGTTCCGGCATTTCGGCATGCCGGCGGCGCACCTGGATGCGCGCCAGGTGATCGTCACCGACCAGCGGCACACGCAGGCCGCGCCGCTCTACCCGGAGACTTACGCGCGGCTGGCCGACGTGGTGCCGCCGCTCGCGGAAACGCAGGTGGTGGTGATGGGCGGTTTCATCGGCTCGACGCGCGAGGGTGTGACCACGACGCTGGGCCGCGGCGGATCGGATTTCACCGCCTCCATCGCGGGCGCGGGCATCGGCGCCGCGGAAATCCAGATCTGGACCGACGTGGACGGCATGCTCACTGCGGACCCCACCATCCTGCCGGGCGGCCACCGGGTGAAAACCATTTCCTTCGCGGAAGCCGCCGAGTTGGCGTACTTCGGCGCCAAGGTGCTCCATCCGGCCACTGTGCTGCCTGCAGTGGAAAAAAACATCCCGGTGCTGATTCTGAATTCCCGCCGGCCGGAGGCGGGCGGCACGCGCATCGTCAAAGAGGCGGTGCCCTGCGGCAACGTGGTGAAGTCCATTGCCTGCAAGCGCAAGATCGTGCTGGTGAACGTGCACTCCACGCGCATGCTGATGGCGCACGGCTTCCTGCACCGCATCTTCGAGGTGTTCGACCGCTACGAGACCCCGGTGGACATGGTGTCCACTTCCGAGGTCAGCGTCTCGCTGACCATCGACAATCCGCGGCATCTGCCGGAGATCTGCGAAGAGCTGCGGCAGTTCTCAGAAGTGGACGTGGAAACCGATCAGGCCATCGTGTGCCTGGTGGGGGACAACATTCGCTACACGCCAGGCGTGGCCGGCCGGGTCTTCGGCGCGGTAGAGGGCATCAACATCCGCATGATCTCCCAGGGCGCCTCGCTGCTGAACCTGAGCTTCGTGGTGGCCGAGCCGGACCTGTTCCGGGCGGTGGAGGCGCTGCATGGCCGGTTCTTCGGCGAACTGGACCCGGAGGTGTTCGACAGAAATGGAGCGGTGCATGGCTGAGGGTCGCAAACTGGCCATCGTGGGTTACGGCAAGATGGGCAAGTTGATCGAACAGTTGGCCCCGGAGCACGGCTTCGCGGTGGCGCTCAAGCTGGACGAATTCAACAACCAGGACTACGAGGGCATTACGACGGAGAACTTCCGCGGCGTGGACGTGGCCATCGACTTTTCCATTCCGGGGGCCGTGGCCGGCAACGTGGAGCGTATAGCGGCGCTGGGCGTAAACCTTGTGATCGGCACGACGGGCTGGCTGGAGCACCTCGAGCACGTGCGGCGGGTGGTGGAGGAGCGTGCCATCGGCCTGGTATGGAGCCCCAACTACTCCATCGGCGTCAACGTGTTTTTCCGGCTGGCGGCGGAGGCGGCCCGGCTGCTGGCGGACGAGGCCTCCTACGGCGCTTGGGCTTACGAGATCCATCACACCACGAAAAAGGACGCGCCCTCGGGTACACTACTGAAGTTGGTCGAGGAGATGAAGCGGGCTGGCTACGGGCGGCCCATTGACGTGAGTTCCAACCGCGCGGGAGCGCACCCGGGCACGCACGAGATCGGGTTCGATTCGGCGGCCGACACGATTACACTGCGGCACACGGCCCGCAGCCGGGAGGGCTTCGCGCGTGGAGCGCTCAAGGCCGCCCAGTGGGTGGTGGGCAAGAAAGGTTTTCACGAGTTCACCGAAGTGCTGTTTTCTTGACGCGGGAGGGGGCGGTCCGGACCCTCCGGGGAGGTTGGACATGTTTACGGGATGCGGAACGGCGCTGGTAACGCCGTTCCGGCGCGATCTATCGTTGGACGAGGAGACGCTGCGCCGGCTGGTGCGGCGGCAGATCGAAGCTGGCATTAACTTCCTGGTGCCCTGCGGCACGACGGGCGAGAGCCCCACGCTCACGCGCGCCGAGCACCTGCGGGTGATCGAGATCACCCTTGAAGAGGCCAAGGGCAAGGCGCCCGTGCTGGGCGGGGCCGGCGGCTACAACACGCACGAGGTGATCGAGCTCGCGCGGGAACTGGAGCATATGGGCGTGGACGGCATCCTCTCGGTTACGCCCTATTACAACAAACCCACCCAGGAAGGCCTCTACCAGCATTACAAGGCCATCGCCGCGGCTATCAAGATTCCCATCGTGGTGTACAGCGTGCAGGGCCGCACGGGCGTGAACGTGGAGCCGGCCACCCTGGCGCGCCTGGCCGCCATCGACAACATCTTGGGCGTGAAAGAGGCCTCGGGGAACATCGCCCAGATGGCCCAGGTGGTGCACCAGGTGCCGCCGGAATTTCTGGTGCTGTCGGGCGACGACTCCGTCACCCTGCCGCTTATCGCGCTGGGCGGGCGGGGGATCATCTCCGTGGTCTCGAACGAAATTCCGGCCGGGATGACGAAACTGGCGCAGGCCTGCCTGGCGGGGGACTTCGCCCGCGCGCGGGAGTTGCAGCGCCGCTATCTGCCGTTGATGGAGATCAACTTTGTGGAATCCAATCCCATCCCGGTGAAGGCCGCCATGGGGCTGATGGGACTGCTCGAGCCGGTCTACCGCCTGCCGCTGGTACCGCCCAAGCCGGAGAACCTGGCCCGCATCGAGAAGGTGCTCGAGTCCACGGGACTTCTGGAAGGCCGGAGCGTGCGCGTTGCAAGCTGAGATCGAGAGGTTGTTTGACGAAAAACCGGAACGCTATACCGAAGAGCACTTCCAGCTCTTCTATGCCTTCAAGGCGGCGCTGAACGCGGGCCGCATCCGCGCCGCCGAGCCGGACCCCGCCGCGCCCAGCGGCTGGCGGGTGAACGGCTGGGTAAAGAAGGGCATCCTGGTGGGCTTCCGCCTGGGCGGCGTGGTGGACATGTCGGTGGATGCGGCTCGCCAGCCGTTCTTCGACAAATCCACCTACCCGGTAAAGCGGTTCACCTCCCAGAGCGAGGTGCGCATCGTGCCCGGCGGCTCCAGCATCCGCGACGGCTGCTTCGTGGGCAGGGGAGTCACCTGCATGCCGCCCATGTACATCAATGTGGGGGCGTACGTGGATGACGGCACAATGGTGGATTCCCACGCGCTGGTGGGGAGCTGCGCGCAGGTTGGCAAGAACTGCCACATCTCGGCGGCTTCGCAGGTCGGCGGTGTGCTGGAACCGGTGGGGGCGCTGCCGGTGATCGTGGAGGACGAGGTGCTGATCGGCGGCAATTGCGGGGTCTACGAGGGCACGGTGGTGAAGAAGCGCGCCGTGCTGGGAACCGGCACTCTCCTGAACCGCTCGACCCCGGTCTACGACCTGGTCCGCAACCAGGTCTACCGGGCCACCGAGGACCAGCCGCTGGTGATCCCCGAAGAGGCTGTACTGGTGGCCGGGGCGCGCACCGTCACCAGCGGGCCGGGAAAAGACTGGGGCATTTCGGTGTACACGCCGGTGATTGTGAAGTACCGGGACAGCCGCACCGACACGAAGATCCAGCTCGAGGACCTGCTGCGGTAAGGCCATGTTCACGCTGGAATCCAAAGTCGCGCTGGTGACCGGGGCCGGACGGGGGATCGGCCGTGAGATCGCCCGCACGCTGGCCGGCGCGGGCGCGGCGGTGATGATCAACGACCTGGACCCCGCGCCGGCCGCCGAAACCGAAGCCGCCATTCGCTCGGCCGGGGGCCGGGCCGCCTGCCTGGCCGGCGACATCACCCGGCCCGAATTCCCGCAGAAACTGGTGGATGCCGCGCTGGCCGCCTTGGGCGGGTTGGACATCATCGTAAACAACGCCGGCTACACTTGGGACAGCGTGATTCAGAAGACCTCCGACGAGCAGTTCCAGGCCATGCTGGACATCCACGTCACGGCGCCGTTCCGGATTCTACGCGCTGCCGCGGGGCATATCCGGGAGGCGGCCAAGCGGGAGATCGCCGAGGGACGGCGGATGATGCGCAAGGTGGTGAACATCACCTCGATCGCGGGGACCGACGGGGGCGCGGGGCAAGCCGGATACTCGTCGGGCAAAGCCGGCGTGATTGGCCTGACCAAGACCCTGGCCAAGGAGTGGGGCCGCTACAACGTCACCGTCAACGCGGTAGCGTTCGGCCTGATCGAGACTCGGCTGATCCAGCCCCTGGTCCCGGAGGGCGGCATCGAGATCCAGGGGCGGCGGATTCCAGTGGGCGTGCAGCCGAAGATGCTGGAGGCGGTGAAGGCCATGTGCCCGCTGGGCCGGCCGGGCACGCCGCAAGAGGCTGCCTACGCCGTGCTGTTCCTGTGCTCGCCGCTATCAGACTACGTCACGGGAGAAGTGCTGACCTGTAGCGGCGGCCTGCACTTTTGAGGTATACCGTAGCTTTCGGTTTTCAGCTTCCGGGCTGACGCCTGAAGGCTGGAATTGTGGGGGGACCGTGGCGCGGGTTCTGGTGGTGGATGACGACGCTGTGCAGATCCAGCTTCGCAAGACGATGCTGGAGGCGGCAGGGCACGAGGTGCGCGGCGCCGACAACACGGCGCAGGCCGCGCGGCTGCTGGCGGAGTCGCGCCCGGAGATTCTACTCATGGACCTGCGCCTGCCGGAGATGCGCGACGGGCTGGCGCTGATTCGCGCCGCGCACGAAGTGCCCTCGCCTCCGCGGGTAGTGGTTCTTTCCGGCTGGCCCGCGGACCTGGAGGATCATCCCGAGCATGCGCTGGTGGCCAAGGTGCTGGCCAAGCCCATCCGCATGCAGGTGCTGCTCGAAGCGATCCGGGAGCTGCTGTGACGGCTCAGCGGGCGGGCTTCTTGGCGCGCTGGTAATCCGCCATCAGGCGCCGGGTGATTTTGTCCGCCACGTCGGCGGAAGAGCCGCGGAATTTGCCCCCGGTGCTCTCCTCGGTGGTGGACCAGATGACGTCGCCTTCCTTGTTCACCAGGCGCACGGCGGCCACGGCTTCATGGCGGCGCTCCGCGCTGTGTGCGGACTCGCTTTCGCCGGCGCCCACGCTGCCGTACTGGCCGCGCTCCCGGGTGCTGCGCGACGTACCGAAATTGGCGTGCGTGTTGAGGCTGTCGCTCGAGGTATGCACATCCGTGAAGACCAGGTCTTCCGCCGAGCCGCGCAGGATCGTGTCGGCCCGTTCGGGATTTTCCGTGATCACGAACAGCCGGCAGTTTTGCAGGCTGCTGATGATCATGTCGCGCATCTGCGCCGCCGTCTCGCCGCCCGTGAGCTTGTCCACATAGATGCGCCGCACAGTGAGCAGTTCGTGCGAGGCTGCGTCTTCCGGAGGAGTTTCGGCCGTCTGGACCTGCGCACCCAGGGCTAGGGCCGCGGCAAACAGGAGGGAGGTCATGCCTGGCTATCCTTTCCCGGACTTGCGGGCTTCATCATCCTGATACTCGACGCGGCGGCCGGTCTTAGCTTCCAGGCCGGCCAGCACTGTGCGCACGTCGGATTTGTCCACGCGGAAGATCAGGGCCTGCTGCCGGCCGTCTTCGTCGGTGTAGCCGATGGTCACAAAGTGCTTGCGGGATTTGCTCAGGAGCAGCACGGGAGAAATCAGGATGGCTTCCGCAAAGCGGCGGTTCACCCGCTGGCCGTACTCGAGGGTGTTGATCTTGTCGTAAGGGATGCTGAGCGCGGTGCTTTTGCAGACGAAAGCCATGGCCTGTTCCCCCGTCAGGTCCAGGCGGCCCTCGGAGCGGGCGGCCAGGGTGGCGACGGTGCCACCCAGCAGTTGGGCGCGGACGCCGAAATCCGCCGCTGCCAGCCGGGCTGCGCCGGCCAGAAGCAGCAGCACACACCAGGTTCGATACATGGTTCGCTGAAACGCTTATAACGGAGTGCGGGCGCCGGCGAATTCTCTCCCGGAAAAATCAAAAACCTTCCCACACCAGGGCCGAGAATTTGCGCACGGTGCGGAAGCCCACGCTCTCGTACAGACTGACGGCCTCCTGGTTGGAGGCTGTGACAGTGAGGCTGATCTTGCGGCAGCCGCAAGCATGGAGGGAGGCTAGCGACTGCTGGAGCAGCGCGTAGCCCACGCCGCCGGCGCGCACCCGGGGCGCCACGCAGATCTGGGTGATATGGCCGCACCCCTCCGCCACTATACTGGTCAGGCAGATGCCGCACATCCGCCCGGTCTGCGCATCGAAAGCGGCCAGCGAGGCCGGCCGGAAAAAGATGCCGCAGCCGGGATACTGCACGATGTTGAACAGGAAGCGGCGCGCCCCCGCCAGCGACCGGTACTGATCGTTGATGAGGCTGTCCACGTGTCCCTCGTAGGCTTCGGCGATCAACTGCGCGGCGGATTCCTGGTATTGGTCGTTCCAGCGCTCCAGGAACACTGCCGGCCGTGGCGCGCGGCGAGGCGGGCCGGGGGGCGGGTTCTCGCCGAAATCCAGCCGCATGAAGTTGCGCTCGTAGACGGTCAGCGACGGCACGGCCGGCAGCACGTGTGCCGCGTGCCAGCGCGCCATCATCAATTGGGATTCGATGCGCCGGACGCAGGCGCTCTGCATGATGGCCCCCACCACCGAGCGGAGCAGGCGCAATTCCAGCGCGGGGCTGTGCCGCCCAAGGCGCACGTAGAGGTCGCCAATCAGACCCTTTCGGTCTTCGAGCACGTAGTAAGAGTAGCCGATGACCTGACCAGCCTCGAGCAAGGCAAAGCCTTGCAGCGCGTGCATGTCCACAAAACGCCGGACCAGGTCCGCAGATTTCGAAAAATCCCAGTCCAGCGCCTCCCGCCAGGCGTGGACTTCCTCCTCCAGCAGAGGCTCGAGGTGGGCTGCGCGCAACTGGCGCAGAGGTACCACCTCCGGTGTTCCGGCTCGGGGGGCGGCCTCCAACCGCGCAGCCATGCGAGGGCTATTTTAGCACCCGGATTCGATGCGACTCGCTGTCTCCCACGTAGACCACGCCGCGGCGGTCCACGAAAATGCCGTGCGGGCGGGAGAGCTTGCAGGCCAGCGGATCGCCATCCGGGCCGTCGCCGCGCTCGCCGGTGCCCACTACCGTGGTGATAATGCCGCTCGCGAGGTCGATACGGCGGATGGTGTGGCTCTCGGTGTCGGCGATGTACAGGCTGTTGTCCGGCGCCCAGGCGATTCCCTTGGGCCCGTTCAGCTTGGCCAGCCTGGCCGGGCCGCCGTCCCCGGTATGGCCCTTTTCTCCGGTTCCGGCCACGTGCTCGATGCGCCCGGCGCGCTGGTCGATGCGGTACACCGCGTTGCCTTCGCGCAGAACCAGGTAGAGGTTGCCCTGGGGATCGGCGGAGATGGCCCGCGGGCCGTTCAGGGGCGTGCCCGCCAGGGGCGCGCCGTCCGGCGTGGGTTTGCGCTCGCCGGTGCCGGCGAAGGTGGTGATGATGCCGGAGGAGAGATCCACCCGGCGTATGCGGTGATTGCCGATGTCGCAGATGAGCAGGCCGCCGCGGCCATCGAGCGCGATGCTGTGCGGCTGGCGGAGCTGCGCCTGGGTGGCCGGGCCGCCGTCGCCGCTAAAGCCTGGTTTGCCCGTGCCCGCGATGGTGGTGATGATTTTGGTCTTGGCGTCCACTCGCATGACGGCGTGGTTGGGCATATCCACGAAGAACAGGTTGCCGGCTTTGTCGAAGCGCACCTCATAGGGCTGCTCGAGCGCGGCGGCCAGGGCCGGACCGCCCATGCCTGCGTAACCTTTCTGGCCGCTGCCCGCCACGGTGGAGAGGATGTGGGTCTTCAGATCCAGGCGGCGTACACGGTGATTGTCGATGTCGCAGAAATACAGGGAGCCGTCGGGCCCCATGGTGATGCCGTACGGATTGTTAACCTGCGCTTGGGTGGCGGGGCCGCCGTCGCCCGAAAATCCGGGGACGCCGGTGCCCGCGATGGTCACGATGCGCTTGGGCGCGGCCACCGCCAGAGCGGCCAGCGAGAGGAAGACGATAAGACTCCGGTGCATGGTGCGTCGAGTCTAACACAGCCCTGACGCTGGGCGGGCCCTCTTGCTTTTCACCTTTTCTTCGCCCACAATAGAGCCATGGCCCTGACGAAACGGCAAAAGCAGGTGCTGGACCTGGTGGTCAAGCTGATCGAGGAAAACGGTTACAGCCCCAGTTACGAGGAGATTGCCCACGGGCTGAGCCTGGCTTCTCTGGCCACCGTGCACAAGCATATCACCGCACTGGTCAACAAGAACTATCTGAAGCGCGGGCACAACCAGAGCCGCTCGCTGGAACTCGGCCCGAAGTACGCGCAGGAGCACCGCCGGCAGCGGCAGGAAGCGGCCTCGCTGGAGGTGCCGCTGGTGGGGCGCATCGCCGCCGGCGCCCCGGTGGAAACCGTGGAGCAGCGCGAGGCGCTCAATTTCGCCGACTTTGCGAACAGTCCCAACACGTTTGCCCTGGAAGTGCGGGGCGATTCGATGATCGAGGACCATATCTGCGACGGCGACCTGATTCTGGTCGAGCGCACGGAGCAGGTGCGCGATGGCGAGATCGCCGTGGTGCTGGTCCGGGGCAGCGAAACCACCCTGAAGCGCGTCTTTCACGAAGCCGGAGAGGGCATCCGGCTGCAGCCGGCTAACGCGGCGTTACAGCCCCTGGTGGTGCCGGCGGCGGATGTTCAAATTCAAGGCAGGTTGCTGGCGGTCCTCCGGAAGTACCGGTAGCGGCGCGGGGATGCGCGCATTTCGCGCATAGTGATCAGGCAGAGGCGGCCATCACCCGGGTGCGCAACTCGGCTTCAGCGCGATGCCAGTCCTCTTCGGCGGAACCGCCCTGGCATCCACGCGCCTGCCAATACGAATACGCCAGCCGGGCGACCTCTTCGTGGCTGGGGCCGTCCTCCGGCGCCGGTTTCGGCGCATCAGGGACAACCGCTGCCGTCATCTGTTCGACACCCGGTTTTGCCGTGTGCTTGGCCCGCGTCGTTTTCCGCACGGGGCGCGCCGGCGTGACTCCAGCGGGCACGGTGTGCTCCGATTCGGTATTGCGCTTTCTCGCCATTTTTGAAGTGTCTCCCGTTGTGTACAAGGAACTCTCTCATTTTACCAGAGGCCCGCGCGCGGCCCGATTCATTCTTTCTATCCGACTGATCAGGATTGTGTTTTCGGACACCCTTATCCTGGTTGATGGTGTATGATTGAGTCAGATTTGTGCGCTCGCGATTGGCGATATTCGTGCTGTTCGCGCTGCTTGCGCCGGCGGCGAAGGCAGGGCCGGAGGTGTTGGCGGTCGATCTCGACGGGATCGTGCACCCGGTCACTGTTGAAATTTTGAGTAGCGCGATCGAGCAGGCGCGGCAACAACATGCTGCGGTCCTGCTTGTGCGTCTGAACACGCCGGGCGGCCTGATGGAGGCCATGCGGGAAAGCATCGAAAAGCTGCTGGCCTCGCCGGTGCCGGTGGTAACCTACGTGACGCCCAGCGGGGGGCGGGCCGCCTCGGCCGGATTCTTCCTCCTGGAGGCTGGCGACGTAGCGGCCATGGCCCCAGGCACGAACACCGGGGCCGCGCACCCGGTGGTGCTGGGCACGCAGGTGGACGGCGTCATGAAGCAGAAGATGGAAAACGACGCCGCAGCCTACCTGCGCAGCATTACGGCCAAGCGCGGCCGCAACAGCGACCTGGCGCAAAAGGCGGTGTTCGAAAGCCGCTCCTTCACCGACCAGGAGGCGCTCCAGGAGCACCTGATCGACCTGGTGGCGGCCAACGAAGCGGATCTGCTGGCGCGGCTGGATGGCCGCGAGGTTACGCGCTTCAACGGCAACCGGCTCACCCTGCACACGGCCGGCGCAACCATCCAGACCTACGAGCGGAGCCTGCGGCAGAAGATTCTGGCGGCCATCGCGGATCCGAATATCGCACTGGTGCTGCTGGTGGTGGGGGCGCTGGGCATTTACGTGGAGTTCTCTTCACCGGGCCTGATCGCGCCGGGAGTGGCGGGAGCCATTCTGGTGTTGCTGGGCCTCTCGGCGCTGTCGGTGCTGCCGATTAACTGGCTGGGGGCGGCTCTGCTGCTGCTGGCGCTGACGCTGTTCGTGCTGGAGGCCAAGTTCACTTCGCACGGCGTTCTGGGCGTAGGCGGCACCGTGGCCATGATCCTGGGGGCCATGCTGCTGATCAACAGCCCGCTGCCGGAGATGCGCATCCACCTGACCACGGCCGTGGCGCTGGCGCTGCCGTTTTCGGTGATCACCATGTTGCTCCTCTCCCTGGTGCTGCGCGCGCGGCGCAACAAGGTGGTGACCGGCACCGACGGCATGATCGGCGAAGTGGGCACGGTGATCAGCCGGGTGGCGCCGGAAGGAAAAATCTTCATTCACGGCGAGTACTGGGACGCAGTGGCGGCCAGCCCCATCGAAGAGGGCGCGCACGTGCGCGTGCGATCCGTGGACAGGCTCAAGCTCACCGTGGAACCGGTAACCACGCACTCTGGAGGCTCGCATGATTGACATCACCACCGTCTTCACCATCATCGTGATCATCTACCTGCTCTCTTCCATCAAGATTCTGCGGGAGTATGAGCGCGGCGTGATCTTCCGGCTGGGCCGGGTGCTTCCGCAGGCCAAGGGGCCGGGAATCATCCTGGTCTTCGCGCCCATCGACCGGATCGTGCGCGTGTCGCTGCGTATCGACACGCTGGAAGTGCCCGCGCAGGACGTGGTGACGCGCGATAACGTCACCGTCAAGGTGAACGCAGTGATTTATTTCCGGGTGATCGATCCGCGCCTGGCGGTGGTGGAAGTGACCAACTTCCTGTATGCCACTTCGCAGTTGGCGCAGACAACGCTGCGCAGCGTGCTGGGCGAGGTGGAACTGGACGAGCTGCTCAGCCAGCGGGAAAAGCTCAATGTGCGGCTGCAATCCATCCTGGACCAGCACACCTCGCCGTGGGGCGTGAAGGTAACCATGGTGGAGGTCAAGCAGGTGGATCTGGCGGAGCAGATGATCCGGGCGATTGCGCGGCAGGCCGAAGCGGAGCGCGAGCGGCGCGCCAAGATCATTCACGCCGAGGGTGAGTACACCGCCGCGGAGAAGCTGGCCATGGCCGCGGAGGTCATCCAGCGGCAGCCAGCCGCCATCCAGTTGCGGTACCTGCAAACGCTGGTGGAGATCGGCCAGGAAAAGAATACGACCATCGTGTTCCCTCTGCCAGTGGATATAATTTCTTCGTTGGACCGGGTGTTGGCGCGCCTGGGCGGCTCTGAGGGGACGAAATCATCGCATCCATGAAGAACGACGAGACCGGGGAATTTGAGCTGGTATTGGGCAACCGGCAACTGCTGAGCGCCTTTTTTATCGTAGTCATCCTGTTCGCCGTGTTTTTCACGATGGGGTACATCGTGGGGCGGAATTCGGCTCCGGGTCCGAAGATTGCGGCAAGCACCGAGCCTGCGCCGGTAGGAACCGCTCCGGAGGCTGCACAAACCGAAACACGCCCGCAGCCGGGAGGCGCCGCCGAGACGCCTCCGGCAGCGGCCTCGCAGCCTCCCACGGAGACTCCCGCGTCTTCCGGCGCTCCCGCTGGCGCCGCTCCGCAGCCGATGACGCAGCCCGTGCAAGAGACGCCGGCCGCCAAGCCGGACGGGCCGCCTGCAACCGCACCAGCGCCCGAGGAGCCGGAGGCTGGGCAGACCTACCTCCAAGTCATGGCGGTGAAGCGTCCGGACGCGGAAGTAGTGGCGCGGACACTGCGCGAGAAGGGCTTTGCCACCACCCTGGCGCCCGCCCGGGACGATCTGGTGCGCGTGCTGGTGGGGCCCTACGCGGACGCGACCAGTTTGGGCAAGGCCAAGGCGGCTCTGGAGAACGCGGGCTTTCACCCCATCGTGCGAAAATAGCCGGGTGGCGGATTCTCTGGTCGAGATCAGCGGCTTGGCCCGGACGGCGGGGCGCCTTCCTGAGTGGGCCCGCAAGAGCCGCACGCATCACCAGTCGGTGCACCAGGTGAAGGCCGAACTGCGGCGCCTGCGGCTGCACACGGTGTGCGAATCGGCGCGCTGCCCCAACCTCCACGAGTGTTTCCACCGCGGCGCGGCCACCTTCATGATCCTGGGGAACCTGTGCACGCGGGGGTGCGGGTTCTGCGCGGTGCCCAAGGCCTCGGCGGCCAAGCAGGAGATGCCCCTGGACGCGGAGGAGCCGGCCAACGTGGCGCGCATGGCGGCTTCGCTGGGCCTGCGCTACGTGGTAATTACCAGCGTGAACCGCGACGATCTTCCCGACGGCGGCGCGGCGCACTTCGCCGAGACCGTGCGCGCGGTGCGGCGGGCTCTGCCGGAGGCCCGCGTGGAAGTCCTGACCCCGGACTTTTGTGGAAACCTGGACGCGGTGGCGCGCGTGCTGGATGCCGGACCCCACGTCTTCAACCACAACATGGAGACCGTGGCGCGGCTCTACCGGCGGGTGCGGCCGCAGGCCAATTACCGGCAGTCGCTCGATGTGCTGGCCTTTGCGCGGCGCCACCGCCCGGAAGTGCTCACCAAGTCCGGCCTCATGGCAGGACTGGGTGAGGCCGCCGGGGAAGTGCGGGAACTGCTGCGCGATCTGCGCGCGGCGCACACGGACGTAGCCACTATCGGACAGTACCTGCGGCCTACCCGGCGCAACCTGCCGGTGGCGGCCTACATCCCACCTCGGCAGTTTGAGGAGTATCGCGAATACGGCCTCTCGCTGGGCTTCCAGGCGGTCTTCAGCGGCCCGCTGGTGCGTAGTTCTTACATGGCGGACAAAGTCAGCGAACAAGCCCGGCGGGAATCCCTTTGAGCTACGTCCTGGCGGTGGTTTCAGCGCTGCTGCTGATCCTGATGTTTCCACGCTTCCAGATATCGTGGCTGGCACCGGTGGCGCTCACACCCCTGCTGTTTGCCGTGATGCGGGAACCGCGGCCATGGCGGCGCTTCCTGGCCGGCTACGCGGCCGGAGTAGTCTACTGGTTTGGCGTCTGTTACTGGATCCAATATGTGCTGGCGGTCTACGGCGGGCTGGGACAAGCCCTGGGCTGGGCCGTCTTTCTGCTGTTTTGCCTGGCCAAAGCCCTGCACCTGGGCCTGTTCGCCTGCCTGGCCGGCATTCTGATGCGCCGCTGGTGGGCCGCTCCGGCGGTGGCCGCGCTTTGGGTGGCCATCGAGGTCAGCCATACCTTCCTGGGCTTTGCCTGGCTGGCGCTGGGCAACGCCGGCATCGAGATGGGGCTGCCGATGCGCCTGGCGCCCTACACCGGCGTGTACGGGCTCTCGTTCGTATTCGCGCTGATGGCCGCCTGCCTGGCGCTGGCGCTGGCGCGGCGGCCCCGGCTGGAGTTGGCCTGGCTGGCGGGCCTGCCGCTGCTGGTGCTGATGCCGCACCTGCCGGACGCGCAACGCGGGCGGGAGAGCGCCGTGCTGTTGCAGCCCAACGTGTCGGAGAGCGAAGAGTGGACGCAGCCCGACCTGGAGCGCTTCGAGCGGCGCCTGGCCTCCGTCTCTCTTCGGGCGGCTATGACCAGCCGCTCGCAGCCTCCTTCGCTGATCGTGTGGCCGGAGGTGCCCGCGCCCCTGTACTACGATCAGGACCCGGTGCTGCGGCGGGAGGTGGACGGCCTGGCGCGCGCCGCGCAGGCTTACGTGCTGCTGGGAACCGTGGGGCACACTCCACAGGGAGACCCACTCAACTCGGCGCAACTGGTCTCTCCAGCGGGGCAGCCGGTGAGCCGCTACGACAAGATCGAACTGGTGCCCTTCGGCGAGTACGTCCCCTGGCCGTTCGGCTTCGCCCGCAAGATCTCCAATCAGGTGGGCGATTTCGTGTCCGGCCGGCGCGTGGTCGTCTCGCCGTTGAACGGGCACAGGATCGGCACGTTCATCTGCTACGAATCGGTGTTCCCGGGCCTGGTGCGGCGGTTCGCGGCAGGTGGGGCGGAGGTGCTCTTCAACATCTCCAACGACGGCTGGTTCGGGCGGAGCGCCGCGCGGCAGCAGCACCTGGCCATGGTCCGCATGCGGGCGGCGGAAAACCAGCGCTGGATTCTGCGCTCCACCAACGACGGCGTCACCGCCACCATCGACTCCGCCGGAAGGCTGCGTGGGTCGCTGCCTCTGTACCGCGAGGCCGCCTCGGTGAGCGGGTTCACGTACCTGGCCGCGCAGACCTTCTACACGCGGCACGGCGACTGGTTCGCCGTGCTGTGCGCCGTAGCAGCCGCCTTGATGTTTGCCGTGGAGCGGATTCCGCGCCGGCAGCCGGAGCTCACTGCACTGGCAGATTTACCGTCTTCGACGTCACGCCGTTGACCGTAACAATAAGCGGCTGGGTTCCGGGCGATATGCCGGAGGGCACCACGACGTTCAGTTGGTAGAGGGCGGCGAAACCCGGGGCCAGGCCGCTGAAGCTCACCTGCGCGGTCTGTCCGCCGATGGTGACGGTGGGCTGCGCCAAAGTGTGCACCAGAGGCTGCGAGGGGGCCGGGGCGCCATCGGCGGGCGGATTATCCACCGGGCCGAGGCCGTTGGCGTAGACCAGGACGGTCTGGCCACGGACGGCGGGATGCTGCGAGCCGATCAACTGGAAGTTGGCGTCCAGCGCCGCTGCCAGGCGCGTGTTGCCGCTGTTGTATTCGAAGACCGCGGGGGAATAATCGGAGAGCGGCGCGGTGTACAACTGGCCGAGACTCTCGCCGATATTCACCTTCATCTGCACGGACGTTTGTCCGCGCAATTCCCAGGGCACCTGGACATTCACCTGGCGCGGGCTGACGAAGTAAACCCTTCCGGGCAAGCTCAGGCCGGCGGCAGGCACATCGAAGGAGACGCTCACCTGGTCGAGCGCTAGTGGCAGCGAGGTGGTGGTGGCCACGTTGGTGTCGTCACTCAGGCCGGTGCCGAAGATGGAAATGTAGGAGCCCGGCGCCACCCCCTTACCCACCTGGAAGCTGGCGGCATCCACCACGCCGTTGGCGGCGATGGTGGGCAGCAGGCGGCCAGTGCCGGAGAAAGTCACCGTGAGACCGCCGGCCTGCCCGGCAAAGGCCTGCTGGCCGGGATTCGGGCCCAGGTAGGCATCGGCGTAAGCGATGCCGTTGCTGTCGGTGGACTGATCCGGCGTCTTGATGGTGCCGCCGCCCTGGGTGACGCTGAAGGTCACGGGCAGATTGGGAACGCCTACGCCGTAGCGGTCCACCACCTTAAAGGCGATGCCGCCATCGGGATTCTCCTGGCCCACCGTGCTGCTGAAGCCGTCGCCGAATAGGGCAAAGGCGTCATAGGGCACACCGTCGCCGACCACGAAGAGGTAGGGAACCACCATGGGCGAGGGTGCGCCCTGGATCGTGACCATGCCTTCGTAGGAGCCGGGCGTGGGCTGGCTGCCGGAGAGCGTGGCGGTGACGGTTTGCGCCTGCCCCGGGCTGAGCGAAAAGCTCTTGTTGTCGAGGTTGACCTGGGCTGCCGAACTGGGGATCCGCGAGCTCACAGCCAGGGTCAGGTTCACCGCCGAGGACCCGGTGTTCGTGATCTTGAGTTTCTGGCTGAGCGGCAGGCTGCCGGAGCTCAGGATTCCGAACGAGAGCGTGGCCGGCTCGATGGTGATGGTGTTGGTCACGGCCGCGCCGGCGTTCAGCTTGCCGGCGCCCATCGAAACCAGGCTGGGTGCGCTGCCATCGGTTTCGGTCACGTCCTGCGTGGCGGTGTTCACCACGGCGGACTTGAGCTGCGCGGAGCTGTAGTTGGGGTGCGCCTGTTTGACCAGGGCCACGCCGCCCGCCACCATGGGCGTGGAGAAACTGGTGCCGTCCGCCACTGTGTAGCCCGAGGGATCGTAGAGATCGCCGTTCGGATCCGAGCGCTCCGCGGCCATGTACATATCCGTGCCCACCGCCACCAGGTCCGGCTTGAGCCCACCTGTGCCGATGACGGGCCCGCGCGAGGAGAAGCTGGCCATCTGGTTGCCCGTGGTGACGTCCACCTCGGCGAGGCCGGGGTTCATGGTGACGGAGCGGCCGGGGTTGGTGTCCAGAAAGTTCTTCAGGGCCACGCCTTCGGAGTTTCCGATCATGATAGCGGGCACGGAAGTCGTCCCCAGGCCGCCGGCGACGATGAGGTCTTCGACGCCGTTTAACTGGTAGAAAATCACGCCCACGGCGCCGGCAGTCTGGGCGTTCTGCACCTTGGTGAAGAAGGTGCACGTGCCGCGCTGGACGAGCGCGATCGAGCCGGAAAGCGACCCGGCAGGTAGAGTGGTGCAGGCCAGGCCGTCGTTGCCCAGTTGCGTGACGTCCTTGGCGGGGGCCGTGAAGGGGGAAGCCGGCAGGGGGCCGTCGCCGAACACGCCTGGTATGGTCTGGAGGTTGGAGGGTACGCCGCTCCCGGGTACCTGCACCGAATTGACGAAGGTATGGGAGTTGGTGGAGGCGCCCACGGTGATGGCCGAAGGCGCTGTGCCGGGCGACCCGATGGTGCTGAGGGTGATCCCCTGCTGCCCGGAATCGCCGTCGTTGCCGGCGGCCACCACGACGGTCATGCCGGCCTGCACGGCGTTCTCCACCGCGGCCGCCTCGGGATCGCAGGGCGAGTTGGCCGGATTGCCGCAGACGGCGCCCTGATCCAGCGGTCCGCTGAAGGCCGGGCTGCCCAGTGAGAGGATGGCGATATCCATGCCGTCGGAGAGGGCCTGCTCGAGCGCCGAAATCACCACGTCTCCGGAAGTGAAATCGTTGATGCCGGGAGATCCGAAGACCTTGTAGCTGCCCAGATAGGCCTTGGGAGCCATGCCGGTAATGGTGGTGACCGGCCCGGTATTGGTTTCGCCGGCGGCGACCATGGATACGGCGGTGCCGTGCCCGCTGCGGTCCCGCGGAGAGTAATCATCCGGGCGCGACTGCGCGGGGCCGGGGGGGCTGCCTGCGGCAAGCTGCGCCACGTAGCTGCGGGCCACGATGATCTTGTGGTTGGTGTAGGCGCAGTCAGAGCCCTGGCACTTGGGAAAGCCAGAGGGAACCGGCAGCGCGTTGTCCTGGAAGGCGGGATGTGTCTGATCGATGCCCGTGTCGATGATAGCGATCTTGATGCCCATGCCGGCGTTTTGCACGCCGCCCAGCGCATTCCAGGCGCCGCTGGCGTTCACCAGCGTGACGGCCCGGTCCAGCAGCGGCCGGACGCGCGGCAGGAAAACCACGCGGCGGACGCCCGGCAGCGTGCGCAACTCCGCTTCGCGCTCCACAGGCGCTTCCACGAAGACCGCGTTGAGCAGAACCTGCGCCGAGCCCACCACGCGGATCTGGCGGGAAGCCAGCATGCCGCGCAGGGAAGCCTGTGCCTGCGCGATGGTGGCCCGGTGGCTGAGGGCGGCCTGGCTCTGAAACTCGCGGCGCGAGGCGAACTTTTTCGCTACCGGGGGATCCTCCAGAATCAGGGCATAGCGCCGCGCCTGCGCCGCCAGAGGAAGCAGCAAAAGAATCAGAACGGACACACGAAGGGCAAAACACCGCATAATTCATTAAACCCGATTTTTCTTCGGTTACTCGGTGATTTGGCGGGCCCCGCGGCGAGCACAGGGACAGAATTTCACAGAGTTGGCTATTTCAGCGGCACGGCGTTCTTCATGACGTAGCTGTTTTCCGCGGCGATGGGAATGTAGTGGAAGAACTCGGCATACTGCATGCCGTGTTTCCGGCCAACGGCGGCGGCGGTCTCGCGCGTCTCGATCTCGATGAGCCGGTTGACGCTCTCTTCGTTGATGGTGTCCAGCAGCGGCAGGCGCAGGTGCGCCTCGGCCAGCTTTTCCTTCAGTGAGTAGGCGGTGTGCCGCATCATGGTCTTGTGCGCCTGGACGGCCCGGATCTTGCGATCGATGGTGGCGCTGATGTCCACCACTTTGTTGACGTCCTGGTTCTCGGGCGCGCGCGCCCAGTAGTAGCGGTCGAGCACCGCCCAGCGGTTCAGGCCGAGGGTGAACTGCTCTTCGAGAAACAGGTGGCCTTGGGCGGTCCAGGCGGCGTCTTCCGCGGCGCGGGCGGTCTTCTTGTGGTCTGGATTCTCCTCGTACTTGGCCGAGGGATCGAAGGTAAAGATGGTCCAGGGCTTCAGCTTGCGGAACCAGAGAATCAGACGCGCGCGCACCTCGGTTTCGGAGATGGCGTCCATCTCGTCGTTGCGGAAATCCAGCGAATGCACGTCGTTGATGCCCAGGATGCGCGCGGCCTCACGCATCTCCACGGTGTTGCGATGGCTGGTCTCGCCCAGATCGAGATCGTAGGAATCCTTTTCGTCGTTGGTGACGCGAATCAGGTGGCCGGTGTAGCCCTGATCGATCAGCTTGGCGATGGTGCCGCCCGCGAAGATCGTGAAATCGTCGGCATGGGCGGTGATCACCACGAGGCTGCGGCCTTCATAAGGACGGGTCTGGGCGCGGGCCGCCTGCGCGGCGGCGGCCGCCAGAGCCAGGAAGTTGCGGCGTGAAAATGATGGCATGGGCTCCTCTGTAGGGCGGCTATCCGTGCCGGATGACCAGCACGTCGCCGTCCTTGACAATGTAATCCTTTCCTTCCAGACGCAGCAGTCCTTTTTCGCGCACACCCGGGTATCCGCCCAGCTCGACCAGGGATTTCCAGTTGACCACTTCGGCGCGGATGAACTTCTTTTCGAAGTCGGAGTGGATGGCGCCGGCGGCTTTGACAGCCGTGCTGTTCACCGGAATGGTCCAGGCGCGCACCTCCGTCTCTCCCGCGGTGAGAAACGACATCAGCCCTAGCAGCGCGTAGGTGGCCGAGATGAGCCGTTCCAGGCCCGATTCGACCAAGCCATAGCTGGCCAGGTAATCCTTCTGGTCCGCGGCGGGAAGTTCAGCGAGCTCGGCTTCGATTTTGCCGCACACGGCGGTGACAGCGGTGTGGGCGCGGCCGGCCAGCGGGCCGCGGTGATACTCCTCCTCGCGCTCGTGCAGCTTGGCCGCTTCGTTCTCACCCAGGTTGAGCACGTAGAGCATGGGCTTCTGGGAAAGAAACTGGAAGCCGCGGATGCGCTTATCGTCTTCGGCGTCGAGCACGAGTTGGCGCAGGGGCGTGTTGGCTTCGAGCAGTGCCTTGCATTTTTCGAGCAGATCGAACTCGCGGTCGAGGTCGGCGCTCTTGATCTTTTTGCGGTCCTTCTCCAGGCGCTCGAGGCGCTTTTCGACCACCACGAGGTCGCTCAGGATCAATTCCATCTCCACGTCTTCCAGGTCGCGGAGCGGATCGATGCCGCCCTTCTCGTGGGGGATCGTATCGTCTTCAAACAGCCGCAGCACGTGCGCGAAAGCGTCTACCACGCGCAGGCTGGCGACGTAAGCCGGGTCGCGCAGGGACTCCTTGGAGATGGAGGGCATGTCCACGTACTCGACCGTGGCGTGGGTGACTTTGGGCGGCTCAAAGAGCCGGGCCAGCTCTTCCAGGCGCGCATCCGGCACGCGGGTTACGCCGGTGCGGGCCGCGGTGGAGCCGATGCGAGTTTCCCGGTGTACGCCGGTGAGGATGGTGAACAGGGAGGTCTTGCCTGTCATGGGCAGGCCGATTATGGCAGTCTTCATATCGTCAAGAGGTTACAGGGGCACGTCCACCTGGCTGAGGATTTCCTCGATGATGCGGTCGCTCAATTCGGAGCGGCGCTGCGAGAGCGCGGTGCGGGAGTGCAGCACGACGCGGTGGGCGAAGACGGGCACGGCCAGCCGCTTCACGTCGTCCGGAATGGCGTAATCGCGGGCTTCGAGGAGGGCCAGGGCCTGCACGGCGCGGAACAGCGCCTGGGAGCCGCGGGGACTCACGCCCAGGGCCAGCCCTTCGTGCGCGCGGGTTTTTTCCACGATGGCGAGCATGTAATCCACCACGCTCTCTTCGACGGACACGCGATGCACGGCGGCCTGCACGCGCAGGACTTCCTCGGCGTCCAGCACGGGCGCGACGCGCTCGTCCACGGGACTCTCGCAGTTGCGCAGGATCTCGCGCTCGCTGCGCGCGTCCGGATAGCCGATGCGCAGGCGCATGAGGAAGCGGTCGAGCTGGGACTCGGGGAGGGGGTAGGTGCCGTGGTGCTCGACGGGATTCTGCGTGGCGATGACCATGAAGGGGCGGGGCAGTGGCCGGCTGTTGCCCTCGATGGTGACCTGTCCTTCGTTCATGGCCTCCAGCAGCGCGGACTGGGTCTTAGGCGTAGTGCGGTTGATCTCGTCGGCGAGGAGGATGTTGCTGAAGATGGGGCCGGGCTTGAACTCGAAGGCTTCGGAGTGTGCGTTGTAGATGGTGACGCCCAGCACGTCGCTGGGAAGCATGTCGCTAGTGAATTGCAGCCGGTGAAAGCGGCAGTTGACGGCCCGGGCCAGGGCCTGGGCGAGCGTGGTTTTGCCCACGCCGGGCACATCTTCAATGAGCAGGTGGCCGCGCGCCAGAAGACACACCAGCGAGAGTTTCAGCACCTCCGGCTTGCCGCGGATAGCCCGTTGCAGCGCGGCCTCCAACTCATTGAGCCTGCGGAGCAACTCCGGCGGGACGGCATCCGGCGGAGCGAGCGTGGTATCCCGCTGCGCCATAGACAATTTATGGTAACGCTTCCGGAGCCGCGGCGCGGGATGGGGCGGCGGACAGTATACTGGGCTGGTGGCGCGCAACGTAGCGGTGGAACTCAGCCAGGCGGAACTGAAGATGATCGTGGCCGCGCTGCGGCAGGTGACGCACACTTTTGAAGTCGCGCAGCGGCAGGAAGGCGCTGAACGGCTGGGGGAGCAATACCACGTGTTGCAGGAGCGCTACGCGGAACTGCACGACCGGCTGGCCGCGCTGCTCGATCCTGGACCGGGGGAAGACAGCCTGCACCGGGTGAAGTAGCGTGGGGGCGAGCCTAGCGTAGCATTTTCCAATCCAGAAATGAGCCTGAAATCGAGAATTGATTCCAATACGAGATGAGCCTGAAAACGGCTTTCGATTCCAATGCGGGATGAGCCCGAAATTTGAGGCTTTTAGTGTCTGGTAGCT
>Ga0209581_1001421_pt1 | contig 28144 bp, 17 predicted proteins | sample Coa_R2_FD_187160 | JGI IMG/M metagenome (GOLD analysis project Ga0209581, IMG submission 187160) | Surface soil microbial communities from Centralia Pennsylvania, which are recovering from an underground coalmine fire - Coalmine... | ecosystem: Environmental > Terrestrial > Soil > Unclassified ...
TGACACTGGGGTTGGAGAACTGCTCTGGGCAGACGCCGACGCCTACGCCGACTGCGACTGCGACTGCGACGGCGACGGCGACGGTGACACCTACCGCGACACCTTTACCGACTGCGACACCTACTGCCACGCCTGTTGCCACAGCGACGCCCACCCCGACAGCGACAGCGACGCCGACGCCTGCCCCCACGGCGACAGCCACCGCAACGCCGACTCCCAGCTCGCATTGTGTGAGATCGCTGAGTGTGGATCATACGAAGGTGCCTGCGACGCTGGTTAATTTTCCTGTTTTGGTGAGTGTGAGTGATCCGGCGCTTAAGACGGTGGCCAACGGGGGTCACGTGCAGAATGCGAACGGGTATGACATAGGGTTTTACGCGGATGCTGGGGGTGTGAACAAGCTGAAGTGGGAAGTGGAGAGGTATAATGGGGCTACTGGGCAACTGATTGCGTGGGTGAAGGTGCCGAGTTTATCCAGTGTGAGCGACACGGTTTTTTATCTGATTTACGGGGATGGGACGATAAACAGCGATCAATCTGATCCTGTCAACACGTGGGAATCTGGTTTTAAGGCGGTGTGGCACATGGGGGATAACGCGGCGACGACGACGATTAGGGAGTCTACGGTGACTGGGGCCAACGCAGTGAACAACGCCAACACCAGTGCTCGGGCTGCGGTGGGGCAGATTGGTGGGGCGCTGAGTTACAATGGGACGAGCGACGGGTCTGCTGCGGCGGTGGACTTAAGCGGTGTGAACACGGTTACGTTGTCGTTTTGGGTGAAGTGGACCAGCAACGCCAACGATGATCGACTGGCGTTTGAATACACGGCCAACTACAACAGCAATCCTGGGGGATTTATAGCGGACTGGAATGCGAGGGCTGGCGGGGGTGGGAAGTTTGAGGTTGGGATGGGCAAGGGGGATTTCACCTATTGGACGGATTTGGTGGGGCGGCCTTCTGCTGGGGCATGGCATTTGGTGCATTTGGTGTTTAACCGATCTGGGCCGAGCAACAAGCTTTACCTGGACGGGGCTTTGCAGACGCTGGCGACTGGGGCGCACAGTGCATCGGGGCTTGGGAATTTCTCCAACAGCCTGCTCTATTTTATGTCGCGGGCGGCCAGTGCGCTCAACGGGGGTGGGGTGCTGGATGAAGTGCGTTTGTCTACGGTGGAACGTCCTGCGGCGTGGGTGGCAGCTGAGTATAACAACCAGAGCAATCCCGGTGCGTTTGTGACACTGGGGTTGGAGAACTGCTCTGGGCAGACGCCGACGCCTACGCCGACTGCGACTGCGACGGCGACGGCGACGGTGACACCTACCGCGACACCTTTACCGACTGCGACACCTACTGCCACGCCTGTTGCCACAGCGACGCCCACCCCGACGGCGACAGCGACGCCGACGCCTGCCCCCACAGCGACACCCACGGCAACGCCGACTCCCAGCTCGCATTGTGTGAGATCACTGAGTGTGGATCATACGAAGGTGCCTGCGACATTGGTTAATTTTCCTGTTTTGGTGAGTGTGAGTGATCCGGCGCTTAAGACGGTGGCCAACGGGGGTCACGTGCAGAATGCGAACGGGTATGACATAGGGTTTTACGCTGATGCTGGGGGTGTGAACAAGCTGAAGTGGGAAGTGGAGAGGTATAATGGGGCGACTGGGCAACTGATTGCGTGGGTGAAGGTGCCGAGTTTATCCAGTGTGAGCGACACGGTTTTTTATCTGATTTACGGGGATGGGACGATAAACAGCGATCAATCTGATCCTGTCAACACGTGGGAATCTGGTTTTAAGGCGGTGTGGCACATGGGGGATAACGCGGCGACGACGACGATTAGGGAGTCTACGGTGACTGGGGCCAACGCAGTGAACAACGCCAACACCAGTGCTCGGGCTGCGGTGGGGCAGATTGGTGGGGCGCTGAGTTACAATGGGACGAGCGACGGGTCTGCTGCGGCGGTGGACTTAAGCGGTGTGAACACGGTTACGTTGTCGTTTTGGGTGAAGTGGACCAGCAACGCCAACGATGATCGACTGGCGTTTGAATACACGGCCAACTACAACAGCAATCCTGGGGGATTTATAGCGGACTGGAATGCGAGGGCTGGCGGGGGTGGGAAGTTTGAGGTTGGGATGGGCAAGGGGGATTTCACCTATTGGACGGATTTGGTGGGGCGGCCTTCTGCTGGGGCATGGCATTTGGTGCATTTGGTGTTTAACCGATCTGGGCCGAGCAACAAGCTTTACCTGGACGGGGCTTTGCAGACGCTGGCGACTGGGGCGCACAGTGCATCGGGGCTTGGGAATTTCTCCAACAGCCTGCTCTATTTTATGTCGCGGGCGGCCAGTGCGCTCAACGGGGGTGGGGTGCTGGATGAAGTGCGTTTGTCTACGGTGGAACGTCCTGCGGCGTGGGTGGCAGCTGAGTATAACAACCAGAGCAATCCCGGTGCGTTTGTGACACTGGGGGTGGAGAACTGCTCTGGGCAGACGCCGACGCCTACGCCGACTGCGACGGCGACGGCGACACCTACCGCGACACCTTTACCGACTGCGACACCTACTGCCACGCCTGTTGCCACAGCGACGCCCACCCCGACAGCGACAGCGACGCCGACGCCTGCCCCCACGGCGACACCCACCGCAACGCCGACTCCCACAGCAGGATTTGCCGCCGATGACTTTAACCGCTCGGACGGAGCGCTGGGACCAAATTGGACCCGGCCACCGGCCTCAGAAAACAATCTAATCATTACTAATAACCAGGTTGGGGTCGATGTGGAAAATAGCCATAACTTTGCGTTTTGGTCAGCTACCAGCTTTACTGATGATCAGTATTCCCAGATTACCATTACGAAGATGGGACCCTGGTCGGGGGTGATTGTGCGGGCCGATGCGATCCTGGACCGTTTTTACATCGCCATGTTGGTCTCGCCGACAGATTATCGGATCTACCGTCGTTGGGACGGCAATTATGACTTGCTCGCCTCAGGGACAACAGAGACATGGCATGTGGGCGACGTGTTAGCGCTGGGCGTGAGAGGAAGCGTCAACCCAATCACGCTGACGCTCTACCGAAATGGGAACGCCGTGCTGGCCTGGACAAGCAGCACGCCGGCGCAAGTCAAAACAGGCGGCAGCCCCGGCATCGGAATCTATTCGATGAGCGGTCAGCAATTGACACTGGATGACTGGCAGGGCGGCAATCTTGGGCCCGACACGCAACCGCCAAGCGCGCCGGGCAATCTCACGGCGCGAGCTCTGGGTGTCAGTCAAGTCCATCTGGCCTGGGATCCATCGACCGACAACGTGGCGGTCACCGGTTATGTAATCGAGCGGCAGGATCCGGGCAATCCGAGTTACGCCCAGGTGGATACAACGACCGCAACCAGTTACAATGATACGAACCTGGCCCCTGGCAGCACCTATAACTACCGTGTTCGCGCAACGGATACTGCGCAAAACTTGAGCCAATACTCCAATGTGGCGAGCGCTACAACTTTCTCCGGCATCGCAGCGGTTGATAACTTTAACCGGCCTGATGGCGGATTGGGTCCGAACTGGGCAAAGCCCTTGCCGGCGTCGGAACAGACACTCGTCATTGTCAATAATGAAGTGACGCCTGACACCGACAACGCGCACTGCTACGCGTATTGGACGGCAAACACCTTCAGTCAGGATCAGTATTCGCAGGTCCAGCTCAGCAACGTCGGGCCATGGAATGGAGTGATTGCCCGCGCGCAACCGGGAATTGACCGCTTCTATATGGCGTTTGTCTTTGGTGCCAACGACTACCGCCTTTACCTGCGCAAGGATGGCCTCTATTATTCATTGAATACCGGTAGCGCGGAGACCTGGGCGCCAGGAGATATTCTCAGACTCGAAGCGACAGGCGCGAACCCCGTCCAACTCACGTTGCTGCGAAACGGCACTCCGGTTTTAACATATACGGATACCACGGAGAACCTCGTTGGTGGCAGCCCAGGGATTGGGATCTTTTCGCGGACAGATGCGCACCTGGCCATTGACAATTGGGAAGGCGGGAACCTGGGGCCTGCTGCATCGATCGTTTCGAGCCAGGTCTCAAAGGCCACGCAAAGCCTCAGGGCTGCCGCTCTGGGCAGGGACCAGATTCAGTTAACCTGGGCAACGCCCGGCGGTGACGCTCAAGTGAGAAGGTTCGAGGTTTACCGAAAAGACCCGGGCGGCAGGCGTTTCACGCGCATCGCTGCCACTAACGACACGACATACGTTGATACCGGTCTAGTACAGGGAAGTGAGTACCGTTATCGAATATTCACAAGGGATGCGAAAGGCAGGCTACAGGCTTATTCGGAAACAGTAAGTGCCACCACTGCCTCAGCCACAATCGGTTCGCTAAATCGCGGCAATTAAAAGCAAAGGGCACACAGCCGAATGCGTGGGACGGCAGATCAAAGAACCTAATATGCGTTTCACTGAAACAGAGCTTAAGGGAGCTTATATCATCGACCTTGACCGGCGCGAGGACGCGCGAGGTTTTTTTGCCCGTGCTTTTTGCCAGAAGGAATTTGCCGAGCATGGTCTCAACCCGGTCATCGCGCAGGCAAATGTTGCGTTTAACCATAAAAGGGGCACGTTGCGGGGAATGCACTTCCAGTTTCCGCCTGCGGCGGAGACGAAACTGGTGCGCTGCACGCGGGGTGCCATTCTCGACATCATTGTCGATCTGCGCCCGGAAAGCCCCACCTACCTGCGACATATAGCGGTGGAATTGAGCGAGGAGAACAGGCGCGCTCTTTATGTGCCCGAGCGCTTCGCACATGGTTACCAGGTATTGCGAGACGGCACCGAAACAAGCTACCAGGTTGGTGAGTTTTATGCACCCGAACACGAGAGCGGACTTATGTATAACGATCCCCGGCTGGGACTCCGATGGCCGCTGCCAGTGACGGTTATTTCGGAGAAGGACCAAAAGTTTTCGTTGCTGGAACAGATCGAGCCGGAGCTCAAGCGGCGTATGACAATCTGACCAGGCATCAATAACACCGAGATCTCATGATTGTTGTTGATAAGGCATTGCAAGCGCGCGCAGCCCAAGGCAACCCGATTAAGGTTGCAATTCTGGGCGCCGGTTTCATGGCGCAGGGGCTTGTGAACCAGATCGTGAACAGTGTGCCGGGCATGCGAATCGTTGCGATCTACAGTCGCAAGCCACAAAAGGCGATTCATGTCCTGAGTTATGCCGGCCTGACAAGCCCGACGGAGGCTGTGACTCAGAGCCAGCTGGAGGACGCAATCCGTGCCGGGAAACCTGTGTTTACACAGGACGCCATGTTATTGGCCCGGTCGGATCAAGTGGATGTGATCGTCGATACCACGGGATCCGTGGAATTCGGCGCGCACGTTGTGCTGGAGGCTTTCAAACACCGCAAAGATGTAGTGTTGATGAATGCCGAACTGGACGCAACCATTGGTCCCATACTGCAAACCTATGCAGAGAGGCACGGAGTCATCCTTTCCGCGTGCGAAGGAGACGAACCCGGCCTGCAGATGAACCTGTATCGCTGGGTGAAAGGCCTTGGCCTGACACCGCGCGTGATGGGGAATGTAAAAGGTTTACAGGATCGCTACCGCAACCCGACGACGCAAAAAGGGTTTGCCGAAAAATGGGGTCAGAATCCGGCGATGGTGACGAGCTTTGCCGACGGGTCCAAAATCAGCTTTGAACAAGCGATCGTGGCCAATGCCACCGGCATGGTGGTCAAGTCGCGCGGCATGTCACGCGGTCTGGAGTACAAGGGCAACGTAATGGAGATCGGCAAACTCTACGATCTAGAGGAACTGCGCAGGCTGGGTGGCATTGTTGACTACGTGGTGGGAACTCCTCTTACCAAGGTCTATTGCCTGGCCGAACATCCCGATCCCAAGCAGCGGCACTATTTGAATCTTTACAAGATGGGGGAAGGGCCGCTTTATGCGTTTTTTCTGCCTTATCATCTGGTCCACTTCGAAGTTCCAAATGCCATCGCCCGGGTTGCGCTTTTCCGCGACTCGGTAGCCAGACCTCTGGGCGGACCGGTGGTTGAGGTTTGCGCGGTGGCCAAACGAGATTTGAAAGCGGGCGAGCTTTTGGACGATTACGGAATGTACATGACCTATGGTGAGGCGGTGAACGCCGATGAGATGAGTCGCGGCCGCTATCTTCCGGAGGGCTTGGTGGAAGGCTGCAAGCTCAAGCGAGACGTCGCCAGGGATACGGTTCTGACCTACGACGACGTGGAACTGCCGCGCGGCCGGCTCGCGGACGAATTGCGTGCCGAACAATACAGACATTTTCGCGGCGAGACCTGGCTGGCAGACCGGATCACGAGAGCGCGCTGAAGCGACTGTTTTAGCGAATCAGTACCCTGAGATAGATCGAAGTATGAAAGTTGTCCTGTTTTGCGGAGGATTCGGCATGCGCATGCGCGAATACTCCGAAGCCTTGCCGAAGCCGATGGTTCCCATCGGGTATCGCCCAATCCTTTGGCATGTGATGAAGTATTATGCGCACTATGGGCACAAGGATTTCATTCTGTGCCTTGGTTACAAGGCCGACGTTATTAAAAAGTACTTTCTTGAATATGATGAATGTGTCTCCAACGACTTTGTGCTTTCGCGGGGCGGCAAAAACATTCAACTGTTAAACAGCGATATCGACGACTGGAACATCACTTTTGTGGATACAGGTCTTACTTCAAATGTCGGCCAGCGTTTGAAAGCTGTGCAAAGTCAGCTCAAGGGAGAAGAGATGTTCCTTGCCAACTACACCGATGGCCTTTCCGACGTTCCACTTCCTGCAGTCATCGAGTCTTTCAAGAATAGCAACAATGTGGCATGTTTTGTCGGGGTGAAGCCGAGGGCCAGCTTTCACCTGATCACCATGGAGTCCGGCGGGGTGGTCACTGGCATCGAACATATCGCCAGATCGGGAGTGCGAATGAATGGCGGCTTCATGGTGTTGCGCCAGGAGATCTTCGCATACATCAAGGATGGTGAAGAGTTGGTTGAGGAACCGTTTCGACGCTTGATTCGCGAAGGGCGCTTGATGGTCTATCCGCACGACGGCTATTGGGCCTGCATGGATACGTTTAAAGAAAAACAGGATCTTGAAGACGTTTTCGCCAGCGGCGCAGCGCCATGGGCGGTCTGGAATCATCAGCACGAAATCAAGAAATGATTTCGTGCAATCTGAATGGCGTGAGGCGGGTGCTCTGCCTCGGAGCGCACAGCGATGACATCGAGATCGGCTGCGGTGGCACGGTGCTCCGGCTTGTGGAAGACTCGCCCGGCACGGAATTTTACTGGATGGTTCTAAGTTCCAATCCCACGCGGGCCAGGGAAGCCGAGCGGAGCGCGAACGCCTTCCTGCGCAAAGCCCGAAATAAGACGGTCGTTGTCAAATCCTTTCGAGACGGATTTCTGCCTTACCTTGGTCCGGTTGTCAAAGAATCATTCGAGGAACTGAAGCAGGCTTTCCAACCCGATCTGATCTTTACGCATTGCCGGCACGACCTTCATCAGGATCACCGTCTCGTCTGCGAATTGACCTGGAACACGTTCCGGCATCACTTCATCCTCGAATACGAGATTCCCAAGTATGACGCTGATCTGCGTTCGCCGAATTTCTTTGTGCCCCTGAGCGATGTTCAGGCGCGCCGAAAAGTGGAAAACCTGATGAAGCATTTTGCCACACAACGGAAGAAGCATTGGTTTTCTGAAGACCTGTTTTACAGCCTGATGCGTCTGCGCGCGGCCGAGGCTGCCTCGCCGGCTCGCTATGTCGAAAGTTTTTTCTGCCGAAAACTGGTTCTTGGAATGATAAAAGGGGCTGCGCGATAACGGTGAAGAAAAGGGCGTTATTCCTATTGTGTCAGGTATGAAGATTGCAGTTGTTGGCCTCGGTTATGTTGGGTTGCCCCTGGCAATGCAGTTTGCCCGGGCCGGGGTAACGGTTCTAGGGTTGGACATTGACGCGGCGAAGGTCGCTTCGATTAACCAGGGGCGCAGCTATATCAAGCATATCTCCTCGGAGACCGTCAGTGAGCTCGTCAAGCAAGGCAGATTCAGCGCGTCCACCGACTTTAGCCAAGTTTGCGAAGTCGAGGCCGTGCTCATCTGCGTGCCGACTCCTTTGAACAGGAATCGCGAACCGGACATTTCGTTTATTCTCGATACCGGCCGCACCATAGCCGCTCACTTGAGAAAGGGGACGGTGGTAGTATTGGAATCGACGACTTATCCGGGAACCACGGACACCGATTTGCGGACCGTTCTGGAAAGCGGATCAGGTTTGAAGGCTGGCGTTGATTTTCATCTTGCCTTTTCTCCGGAACGCGAGGACCCGGCCAATCATCAAAGCAACGTCAAACGCATTCCCAAGGTTGTAGGTGGCTATACTCCGGCTTGTCTCGACCGTGCCATGGCCATTTACGGGAAAGCAATCGACACACTTGTGCCGGTCTCATCCTGTCGTGTGGCTGAAGCTGCCAAGCTTCTGGAGAACATCTTCCGGAGCGTCAACATCGCGCTGGTGAATGAACTGAAGCTGGTTTACGGCGCCATGGGAATCGATATTTGGGAGGTTATCGAAGCTGCCCGGACAAAACCATTCGGGTTCATGCCATTTTATCCCGGCCCTGGCCTCGGCGGCCATTGTATCCCGATTGACCCGTTCTATCTCACCTGGAAAGCTCGCGAATATGGCCAGCATACGCGATTTATCGAGCTGGCAGGCGAAATCAATACGCGCATGCCGGAGCATGTCGTCAACCGCGTAGCGGAGGCGCTCAACGCCCATGGCAAGCCAGTTAAAGGCTCCAAGGTTTTGATTCTGGGGCTCGCATACAAACCCAACGTAGATGATGAACGCGAGTCGCCCAGTTACGTCCTGATGAAATTATTATCGGATCGCGGCGCGGAAGTGGCTTACTACGATCCTCACGTCCCGGTGATCAAACCCACTCGCGAGCATCCACAGTTTGCCGGCCAAAGATCAATCGAATGGAATCGCGCGGCGATCGAAGAGTTCGATGTCGTGCTCATCGCTACAAACCATTCGTCTGTCAACTACACGGAGCTCGGTGCCTGGGCGCGGTGCATCGTCGATTCGCGAAATGCCATGGCAGGCGTGCCGCTCGCCAATGGCAAAGTTTGGAAAGCATAGGACGGCGTCATTCGGCGTCAGGTTTGGCGGCAAAAAAGCTTGGCGACAAAAAAAATGTCGTATCCAGACAATTTCTGCTTGCCATGAGGATTGGTTCTGATACGGAAGGGCACGGCTTGTCGCAAGGATCGGCAGGTCATCCTTATGAACGTGTCGGGAAAAATCCTTCTTTTTGTCGTCGTCTTCAGCTGCTGCGTGGCTATTCGGTGCGGCGGCACGGTTTACCAGTCGGATGGATCGGCAGCCAGTGTGCAGGGTTTGCAGAATGCGGTGCTCGACGGCGATACGATCGCCCTGCCCTCGGGCGCGTTTACCTGGGCGACGCGGGTGAACATCACAAAGGCGATCACGCTGCAAGGGGCTGGCGTTGGCCAGACGATTATCAGGGACGCTGTGCAGAACGATAAGCTGCTGCAAGTGACGCTTGTGGCGAATAAGCTCACACGGATCACGGGCATCGAGTTTCGCGACGGCGGTCGCACGAACGTGCAGCCAGCGCCTGCGGGGATCATCCACGTGGATGGCAGTAACACGGACGGCAGCCGGTTTCGGATGGATCATTGCAAATGGAATGATCTGAACGGTTACATGGTGACGGACACGGTGATCGGCGTGCTGGATCACAACGAAGTGGTGATCGGCAATCATGTGCTGGAGTGGCTTTACCCGTATTGCACGCGCTGGAACGGCGCGAACTATGGCGACGGCAGCTGGGCAGCGCCGGTGAACTGGGGTTCGGGCGATTTCCTGTTCATCGAGGATAACACGCTCACGAGCACGAACACAACGTATGAAGCGAGCTTTACGGATTGCTTTGGCGGGGCGCGGATCGTGGCGCGGCATAACACGGTGACGCGCGGGCTGTTTGCGAATCACGGCACGGAATCGCCTGGACGCAGCCGCAGCTGTCGCGCGATGGACATTTACGCGAACACGATTGACCTGATGAACGTGAACCGATACGTGAGCGGATGCCGGGGCGGGACGATCCTGTTCCACGATAATACGGTGCTGCACGCTGGCGGCGCGCAGGCGCTGGCGACGCTCTCGTCGTTTCGCATGGTTGGCTCATTCTTCCCGTGGGGCGGCGCGGATGGCGCAAACGGCTGGGACAAGAACAACGCTGGTAATCCGTTCTATGCCGGATCAATAACAAGCTTTTCTAATGGCGTAATCACGGTGTATGGCAGCCCGGGATGGACACAGAATCAATGGCGAGGGTACACGGTTAAACGCGCTGACGGAGCATTTGCATACATCGATTCAAACGGTTCAAACACACTTACAATACGCCAGGATATCTTCGGCAGATACGCACCGTTTCAGGTAGGCGACACGATCACGATCAATAAGGTGGATCAATCGCTTGACCAGGCCGGGGCTGGCGTGAGCACATTGATCAGTGGCGATAACCCGACACCGCCGCCAGGCTTCACGCAGGGCGTGGACGCCTGCTACTCGTGGAACAACACCAACGATGGCGCGCCGTTCAACGGATTTCGCGCGGAGACTTCGAACATTCGACAGGGCGTGCACTTCTTCGCGAATACTCAAAAGCCCGGATACACGCCCTACACGTATCCGCACCCTTTGGTGACGAATGGTCCATCGCCGAGTCCATCACCGTCGCCCACTCCCGAAACGACGCAGTGTTCCCAGCTGCGGCAGCGCCTGGCGCAACTCCAGGCTCGGCAACAACAATTGAAGAAACGCCATCGGCAAAATCCGCGGCTGAATCGGCAGATACGGCGCCTGCGTCTTCAGATTCAGCAACAATGCGGCTAAGCTCGGCATTTGGTGAAACGCCTTCGCCCTGCTGCGATTCGAGGGCTTTTTATTTAATCTTGCTTTTTGGAAACCATGTGGAGTAAACCACACAGCATGGTGCAGACTAGACGATCCCTTTGGAGCAACAATCAACGGCAAAGGATGAATGCCTGCAGATTTGGATTGCGTTCGTTGGTTCCCTGCGGCTTGGTTTTGGTGGTTTTACTCACGCTGACGCTGGTCGGTTGTGAGACGCCATTGCCGCCATTGCCGAATCCTCCCGGCCCGCACACGGCGGTGAAGCTTTCGCCCGGGGATGTAATCAAACTTACATTTGCGGAGGAGAGTGATTTAGATCAGACGCAAAAGATTCGCAGGGACGGCAAGATTAGCGTGCCATTGCTGGGTGAAGTTCAGGCTGGCGGCAGGCGGATCATCGATTTGCAGCGCGAGCTCGTTCGGCGCTATCAGGATTATCTCGAGAATCCCGAAGTTCTCGTCACATTGGAGAACGGGCTGGCGACGGTGATCGTGTCGGGGTTTGTCAACAGACCGGGATCAATCACTTTTGATCGGCCCACAACCGTGTACCAGGCAATTATGCAAGCAGGCGGGGTTAGCGACTATGGGAGCCTGCGCAATGTTCATCTGACTCGCGTGGTCGGGGGGGTTCAGCGCACCGAGAGTTTCAGTCTTCGGCCCGAGATTCGCGGCGAGCCTACGAGGCCGCGGTATGTGCAGGACGGGGATGTGATCTATGTTTCGCGCAGTTTGTTCTGACCGGGCGTGCCGCAAAAGCGCGACCACATGATTTTGCCATGCCGACTTCACCAACCCCGTGATCGAAAGCATGCCCATTCGATCTCCCTTGCGCTGGCGCTTGCCATTTCCCTGTTCGCAATGGCGCGGCAACTGGCTGGCCAGGAGGCGGTGACTTCGGCGATGGAAGAGGCGGGGCTGGGGTGGTTTCCCGCCGTTCCGATTCAAATCACCGCGGGAGCAGATATTGGTTACGACGACAATGCGGCGCTGGCTTCGGTGGGGCAGGGCTCAGTCTTCACACGCGAAAACGTCGTCCTCACTTACGCGCGGCCGGGTGGGCGCACACAGCTCAGTTTGATCGGAGTAGGACGCTTCTCTCAGTTTTTTGACCTGAACACGGACGACAAGAACGGCAATGTCACTCTGTCGCTGACGCACGACTTTTCGAGTCGCCTTTTTTTCTACGCCAATGTTTATGCCGCCTATGCCACAGAGCCGGATTTCAAATCCGACGTCGGACCGGAGAACTTGCGCGCCGACCATTTTGACACGAACGACATCTTTGCGCTGACTTATAGTTGGCTTCCACGGCTCAATACCGTAACCAGTTTCACGCTGCGTAGAGTCAAATATTCCAATTCGTCAGTGGGCGCGCAGCAGGACCGTCTGGAAAACACAATCGCTCAAGAGATAAGTTATAGTCTGACGCGGCGCACCAAGCTCGTGGCCGATTATCGATATGAATGGATCGATTACGACACCGCGCCGACCGATTCGACGACTCACTACGTGCTCGCCGGCTTCGATCATCGGCTGACGGAGCATCTGGCAATTCACCTCCGGGGAGGCGAGTCTTTTCGCTCGCTCGAGAATAACGGGCATTCCGATGGACCTTATTTTGAAGGCTCGCTGGATTATAGCAGCAGCAACCATTGGCTGAGTTGGACGACAAGTTACGGGTTCGAAGCGCCCAACGCAGCGGATATTGCGATCCGCAAAACGCTCCGAACCGGTTTTGTGCTGACGTATCTTCTTACTTCGCGAATCAGTTCGACCGCGGCGGTCTATTATCACCATGACGAAAACGAAGGCCCTCCAGCGACCGGAAGCAGTTCAGTCGGCGCGCAGGACACCGTCGATTTCCAGCTGGGCTTGAGTTATACCATCAATAAACGGCTTTCGCTGCACGTTAACTACAATCACACCTCGCAAAGTGCGCTGCAGTCGGCGCCGGGTTACTCGCGAAACAGCTATTCCGCAGGATTGACCTACACGTACTGAAAGTTTGCGGAACCCTCGGCCGTCCGCGGACGGCAAAAACGGACAAGCTGACGTCGGCAGGCGGAGAATAATCATTGCTCGCTTCAATTCCACATCAGCTCCGAGCATCGGGAAAAACCGGTTGAGCGAGGCAAACCGATTTGAGAAAAAGCTTAGGATTCCCGCGAAAGCGGGCGTTGCCATGCTGGCCGAATTTAAAAGATCTGCCTTGGTCATGCCCAATCGATTGAACGAATCTGCTGGGGGCAAACCTCCCATCCCAGGGTCGGGGCAGGATCGCAAGGGAGCGATTGGCCCGCCGCGAAACGAGAAGGCGCCTGCGTGGATCGGCGTTTGCTTTGTCGTTGCGTTGCTTGCTGTTTTTGGCCCATCGCTGTTCAGGCTCGCCAGTTACGTCCTCCGGAGTGACCTGCACTCTTACATCGTTCTCGTGCCGGTGGTCTCGGCCTATCTGCTTTATCTCCGTCGCGATCGGCTCCCGAAAAACCGCGCCGCCAATTTTCCGATGGGGATCGTATTGCTAAGTGTCGGTGTCGGGATTTGGCTATTTGCCTCAACGCTTGGTTCGGCGACAGGAACCAGAGAGAACAACGATCGCCTGGCGCTCTTGGCGCTTTCGTTTTTTTGCTGTCTGACTGCCGGCGGTTTTCTGTTCCTCGGGAGCGCGTGGATGCGGGCCGCGGCCTTCCCGGTGGCATTCCTGATTTTCATTGTCCCGATGCCGGATGCGATGGCGGTGGCCCTGGAGAACGCGTCCAAGTCTGCCTCGGCGGAGGTCGCAAATCTTCTTTTCCATTTGAGCGGTACGCCTTTTTTACGGGAGGGCGCAGTGTTTCAACTGCCCAATATCAGCATCGAAGTGGCACAGGAATGCAGCGGGATACGCTCGAGTTGGGTTCTCTTTATCACCAGCATCGTTGCCGCAAACATGTTTTTGAAGACGCCATGGCGGCGCGTTTTGCTCGTGGCCGTGGTCGTGCCGCTGGGAATTTTGCGCAATGCAGTGCGGATCCTCGTGATTGGGCTTCTTTGTGTGAATATGGGGCCGCAGATGATTCACAGCCTCATTCACCGCCGCGGCGGGCCTCTCTTTTTCGCCTTGTCACTGATTCCGCTTCTGGCGGTTTTGTGGGGTCTGCGTCGATGGGAAATCCGCGCTCGTCCCAGCCGGGAGACCGGCCGCGGCTAGTGCCGCCTTACCAGGAATCCCGGCAAACTTTTCCCGCAAACTTGGCTGGGGATTTTCCGGAGTAAACCTTGACGAGAAGGGACGCTCCAACGCCGTCGAAGCGTACGCTCGACTTCGAATTCCCCGTGGCCTGCGTTGGGAGCGGGGTCACGTTTTTGCGATGAGACTTTAACATATGCGTTGTCGGGATGCACGCGCCACAAAAGGCGCCAGAATACAGGTCGGCACATTGCACCGGGGCGAATGGTGAGCCTCAACGCCGCAATAGCTCTTGCCGCCGCGATGTTTAGCGCGGGCCTGGCGACTGCGGCTGCATGCCGCAGGCACCGGTCGATTGCAACCTGGGCATTCTTCGCTGGAATGCTGAGCTTTGCGCTGGAAGCTTTATTCGGAGCCTTGTGGCAGGACTCGACCGCGCCAGAGCAGGCGACGCTGTGGGGAACACTGGCCATGGTGACAAAGTCGCTTCTTCCGGCGCCATGGCTCTGCTTCAGCCTGGCGTATTCCCGCGGAGAACCATGGAAAATGTCTCGAGCATCGTGGCTGCTGGTTCTGGCCACCTTTTTGCTCCCTGTCGGAGTAGCGCTGGTGTTCCTTGGCCAGTTGAGTCCCCCTTCCCTGGGAATCGACGCCGACGGAGACTTCTGGTTCGATGTGCACGCAGCATCGAAGGCGCTTAACTGCGCTCTGCTGGTGGCTGCCGTGCTGATTCTCACCAACCTCGAAAGAACCTTTCGGGCGACGGTGGGAACCATGCGCTGGCGCATCAAATTCACAGTTATAGGTTTGGCCGCAATTTTCGGATCGAGGATCTACACGCTGAGCCAGGCGTTACTCTTTTCGGGAAAGTTCCTCCCGCTTAATGACGTTGATACCATCGGTCTCTTGGTCGGGTGCGCGCTGATTGTGACTGGTTTTATCCGGAGCGGCTTTGATGAGATCGACGTGTACCCGTCGCATGCTGTGCTGCGCACGTCTCTCACCATCATCCTGGTCGGCGCCTATCTTTTTGTCGTTGGAGTCCTGGCTCAGCTGGTGACTTGGACCGGCGGCTGGACCACTTTCCAATTCCAAGCCTTCGTCGTGCTGCTCGGTTTTGCGTTGCTGGCGATATTGCTGCTGTCCAACCGGGTCCAACAAAAACTGCGCTGTTTCGTCAGCCGCCATTTTAAAAGGCCCCAGTATGATTTTCGCCAGATTTGGAGACGGTTCACCCAAAGCACGTCCAATGTGTTTGACAAAACGGGACTGTGTGCCGCGGCCGCCAGGTTAATTTCTGAAACGTTTAATGCGCTTTCGGTCACCTTCTGGCTTTTTGATGAGAACGAACGGCTGGTATTCGCGGCTTCAACCTCCAGGTCGGAACGCGACGCTACCATGGATGACGTATCGAACCCGGAAGATGTTGGGCGGGTGTTCGCGAAAATTCGCGCCCTCTCCAGGCCTTTTGATTTGGAGAAAGCGCGTGGCGCGCATGCCGAGTACCTTCGGCAACTGGGTTCGAGCCAATTTCGCACTGGGGGCAACCGTGTTTGCGCACCCTTGTGGACCGGCGACCGCTGCCTGGGGGTCGCCATACTGGCCGACCGCGTAGGCGGGGCTCTCTATACGGTGGAAGAAATGGATCTCTTGAAGTGCATGGGTGAGCAAATCGGCGTCAACTTGCTGAACCTCCAACTCACCGAAGAGATCATGCGGGCCAAGGAGCTGGAAGCTTTTCAAGCCATGTCTGCCTTTTTTGTCCATGATCTGAAAAACGCGGCGTCAACCTTGAGCCTGACATTGCAAAATTTGCCGGTGCACTTCGATGATCCCGCCTTTCGGCAGGACGCCTTGCGCGGAATTGCCGATACAGCGACCCGTATCAATGAACTGATCAGCCGCCTCGGCGCCTTGCGGCGTTTGGAGCTTAAGCTTGCCGAGGTGGATATGAATGCGCTCGTCGCCGATGCGCTGCAGGTGTTGAAACGGCCATCGGCAATAAACGTCATACAGGATCTCCGCTTGAAACCCACCCTTAAAGTGGACCCGGCTCAAATGAATAGTGTAGTCACCAATTTGCTTCTTAATGCGCGCGACGCGGTGGGCTCCGGAGGCACGATAAAAGTTGAAACCACTCAGCACAACGGCTGGGCCATTCTTTCAGTAGCCGACAACGGCTGCGGGATGAGTCCAGACTTTCTGCGCCGCGCCCTGTTTCGCCCCTTTCAAACGACAAAGAAAAAGGGACTTGGAATCGGCATGTTCCAATCAAAGATGGTTGTGGAAGCTCACCAGGGGAAAATTCAAGTCGAGAGCCAGCCGGGAAGCGGCACAACCGTCCGGGTTTTGTTACCGCTCAACGGACACGCGACATGAAACCGCAACTGCTCATTATTGACGACGACGAGGCAATCCGGACCCAGATGAAGTGGGCGCTCAGTCCGGATTACGATGTCCATTTTGCCGAAGATCGAAAGCAGGCCGTCGAACTTTTCGAAGCAAACCCGCCCACTGTAACGCTGCTCGATCTGGGATTGCCGCCGCGCCCGAATGAATGCGAAGAGGGGCTGGCGACCTTGGCCGATATCCTGGCTCTGGACCGCGCGGCGAAGGTAATTGTCATTTCCGGCCAGGGCGAAAAGCAGAATGCTCTGCAGGCAGTCGGCGCAGGAGCCTACGATTTCCTGTGCAAACCGATCGAGATAGAAGAATTAAAGCTGCTGCTTCGCCGATGCGTCCACGTTGTAGAACTGGAAAAGGAATATCGAGAGCTGCAGCAGAGAAAGCGACCGGAAATCTTCGAGGAGATGCTCGGCACGAGTCCGCAGATGCAGACGGCCTTTGCACTCATCCGCAAAGTGGCCGCGACCAACGCGCCGGTGCTCTTGTTGGGGGAAAGCGGCACCGGCAAGGAAATGGCGGCGGCTGCCATCCATCGGCGCAGTGCGCGCAAGGAGGGACCGTTTGTGGCCATCAATTGCAATGCGATTCCCGAAAATCTGCTGGAGAGCGAATTGTTCGGCCATGAAAAGGGCGCGTTTACAGGCGCGCACATGCAGCGCAGGGGAATGATCGAAAGCGCAAACGGCGGAACCCTGTTCCTGGACGAGATCGGCGAACTCCCTCCGCCGATTCAAGTAAAGCTTTTGCGGTTTCTTCAGGAACAGAGGCTGCAGCGCGTGGGCGGCAGGCAGGAGATCCAGATTGATACCCGCTTGGTGGCGGCAACCAACGCGGACCTGAAACACCTGATCGAAACCGGCAAGTTTCGCGAGGACCTTTATTTCCGCATCGCCGTTGTCACTGTGCGGCTGCTGCCGCTTCGGGAACGCGGCGAGGATGTTGTTTTTTTGGCGCAGGAATTTTTGCAAAGATATGCAACAGAAATCGGGCGCGCCGGCCTCGTTTTCACCCCCGACGCGTTGCGGGCCCTGAAGCGATATTCGTGGCCGGGCAATGTGCGCGAACTGCAAAACCGGGTCAAACGCGCCGTCATTATGGCCAGCGGTTCACGCGTGACCGCCAGCGATCTCGAGCTGGAGCATGAGTCTCCCGCTGGTTCCACGGCCGCGCTTACGCTCAGACAGGCGAGGGAAAACATCGAACGCGAAATGGTGCAGCAGGCCTTGAGAAGGAACGCAGGAAGGATCACCTCGGCAGCCGCCGAACTGGGGATCAGTCGCCCGACGCTGTACGAACTGATGGAGAAACTTGGAATAAGCAAGGACCGCGTGAACGCAAACAGCGGCTAGAAAAAAAGGTCACAGAACATGAGAACGTCGGGAATCGCATTCAAAATAGTCATTCTGATACTGGCGACAACGCTCGCTGCCGGTTGTTCCAGGGAAGCCAAGAAAACGCGCCTCCTTGAACAGGCCGACACCTATTTCCGAAACGGGAGTTATGACAAGGCCAAGCTGAGCTATGTCAACGCACTCCCGCTGGATCCCACCAACGCGCTGATATTTGAAAGACTGGGGCTAATGTGGCTGGAAGATGGCGCGCCACAGCGGGCGGCTCCTTTTCTTGCCAAAGCTGCGGAATTGGATCCCGGGAACTACGAAAATCGACTCCGACTCAGCCGTTGTTACCTTGCAACGGGCCATTTCGCGGAGGCTGCACGAGAAGCATCCAAAGTCCTTGAACAGGATCCGGCCAATGGTGCCGCGCTTGTCACCCTGACCGACGCAGCTCGCACGAGGGAAGAGCTCGAAGCCGCCGCCGGGCAGCTCGAGAAATTTCCCAGTAAAGCCACTGCGTCTTTCCATCTCGCATCGGCAAACTTGTTTCTGCGAGAAGGCAACATGACTGCAGCAGGCGAGGAACTTCGGCAGGCCCTCGAGGCGGATCCGAAAGCGGCGGCCACCCACATGGCTATGGGCGACTTTTACCTGCTGCAAAAGGATCAAAAGCAGGCCGCCCAGGAATTCGAGAAAGCAGCGCAACTGGCGCCCATTCGTTCGATGGAACGCTTGAAATGCGCTGCGTTCAAGTCCGCCATCGGCGATTTGGAAGCAACGCGAAGGATGGCTGCTGAAATGACTACGAAAGCGCCCGACTATCTCCCGGGCTGGGTCTTGCTCGCCGAGGTGGCCTTCAAAGAGAAGAAAAACCAGGAAGCGCTCTCGTTGCTGGAAAACGTTTTTGGTCGCGATCCCGAGTACCTGGACGGCCGCAGACTGCAGTGCAACGTGCTGCTGGCAAAGGGCGAGATTCGCAAAGCGGTAGAAACCTTGGAGCGGCTCGACCAAACATACCCGGATACGCCTATCGTCAAATACCAGTTAGCGCAGGCGTATCTCAAAAGTGACAATCCAAATCAGGCGAAAGCCGAGCTGGAACAAGCGCTCGCGATCAGCCCCAACTACGTCGATGCCGTGCTGCTGCTCGCGGAAATCAATCTTCATGCCGGACACGCCGAACCGGTAATTGAACCAGTAAGCAATTTGCTCAAGAGACAGCCGGACTTGAAAAGTGCGGCACTGCTGCTCGCAGCCGCTTACGGTTCACTGGGCCGATTTGACGATGCCGTTATCGTCCTGGGAGAGCAGGCGAAGCTTGCCCCAGAGGATCCGCAGATTCTCATGGCGCTTGGATTCACGTATCGCCAGGCAAAAAGGAATGACGAAGCCCGTGGAGCTTTTGAAAAGGTTGTCGCCCTGTCTCCGACCAGCCTGTCGGCTCTCAACCAACTCGTAGAGCTGGATCTGTTGGACAAGCGCTTTGACGCCGCGCGGACCAGGATACGGCGTCAGTTTCAAAACGACCCGAATTCAGCTGCCGCTCATTTTTTTGAAGGCAAGATTTTAGCCGCGGAAGAAAAGTGGGAAGACGCCGTCCTGGAGCTTCAGAAAGCGGTTCAGCTCGATCCGAACTTTTCGGAAGCCTATCAACTGCTTGTCGAGGCATATATTGCCACCAACCGGCTTTTGCCTGCTGCGAAGCAGTTGCAATCCGAGATCTCCAAAACCCCGCGCAATCCGGCCGCATGGCTTGCTCTGGCCATGTTGTATGAGAGGATGAATGTCTATGACAAAGCGCGCGATGCCTACGAGGAGGTGCTTTCCATCGATCCTGGTTCCGTTCCTGCATTAAATAATCTCGCAAATCTCTATGTGGACCGGCTGAACAATCTCGACAGGGCCTACGAACTGGCACGCAAAGCGCACGATCTTCGAGCAGACGATCCTGCGATCAGCGACACGCTGGGCTGGGTCCTGTTTAAGCGAGGCGAGTACAGGCAGGCACTGCCTGTTCTTCAGGCGAGCGCGGAAAGACTTCCAAACAATCCAGAGGCACAATTTCATTTGGGCATCACAGCCTATATGATGGGACGGGCAGACCTCGCTCAGGCGGCCTTGGAAAAAGCTGCTGGCGCACGCAAGGATTTTCCCGGCAAAGAAGAGATCGAGCGTACCCTCGCAATCCTCAGGGGCCGGCCTGACCTTTCGCCGCAATTATCCCTGCCACAACTCGAAGCAATGGCCAAAACTCGGCCTGATGACGTACTCTTATGGATGCGGCTGGGAGAAATTTACGATAGGCAACACCAATCAGAACAAGCCGCCAAGGCCTTCGAACAGGCCCTCCAGCTCAATCCCGCATTATTAACGGCTGCTTTAAGGCTGGCGGAACTCTATGCTGGCCCGCTTCATAATATCGAGAAGGCTCTCAGTTACGCAAAAAAAGCCCGCGACCTGGCGCCGGCAGATCCGAAGGTCGCCGCGACACTCGGAAAAATTGCCGGCCAAAGCGGCAATTTCACATGGGCCTACAGTCTTTTGCAAGAGGCTGTTCGACAAGGCCAGAAGGACGGCACGACGCTCCATAGTTTAGCCTGGGCGGCCTACGGCCTCAGCAAACTAAATGAGGCAAGGGATATTATGCAAAAGGCCTTGAATACTTCCAATTTCCCGGAAGCAGCTGATGCCAGAAAATTTTTGAGGTTTACAGTTTCCGTTGGCAATCCGGACAACCTCATCACCGAGAATGACGTGAAACAGGAATTGACGCAAAATCCTCACTACATTCCCGCGTTGATGGCTCAAGCCAAAATCTGTGAGAGCCAATACCAGCCAAGCCTTGCAATCGGGATTTATGCCGACATTTTGCGGCAGTGGCCGGACTTTGGTCTGGCTCAAAAGAGCCTCGCAGCGTTGTATGCTGGCGATCCTTCGACCACCGCCATGGCATATGATCTTGCGTCTAAGGCTCGTAAGACCTTGCCGGCCGATCCTGAATTGCTGGCGCTCTTGGGCCAGTTGAGTTATGAGAAGAAAGATTATCAACGCGCGATTGAGCTGTTTGAGGAGAGCGCTCGTAAAAGTCCGCTGAACGCCAGGTCCCTGTTCTATTTGGGGATGTCTCAATTGCAAACACGGCAAATCGACCAGGCCCGCGGCGCCCTGAACCAGGCTCTAACCGCTGGTCTTCAAGAGCCGCTGGCCGCGCAAGCGAAACGCACACTCGCAGATCTGCAGCACGATTAAAACTGCTTCCGAGAAAAGAAATTGCTGGTGAGAGCCTCCCGTGCGAGGCCGTCGGGAATCCGAACGGCTCTTAGATCTTCAACGTAAATCACTTTCGGCGTGATTGTTATTCGATTTCAGCAACCGCCCCAGAGATCATTTTTGTCGGAAGATCTTACGCGTCGAGCTTGTGCTTGGCTTTGCGAGAGAGAAGCCATAAGTGACTATGCCAGAGTGGCTTAAAATTGCGTCCCGCTGGTAATGGTCGTTTGGCATACCGGTTGCTCAACAATTAAAGAGTATGATTCGTAATTGTAAACTCGGGTTGGTCGCCGCGTCGTTGCTCTTGCTGGGCGTCGCATTCGCGCCGAAGGCCGATGCTCTCACAGTTGGAGACAGTCAGACGCTTGGATACGTTCTTTTTGGAATACCGTCGGGGAACGCTGATCGCCTGAATTACGTCAATCATTTGATTGATATGATACCGGGCGCTGCGGATCTTTATAACGGCCAACTCTTTCTTCGAACGCTAAACAGCCCGGGCCCCGGCTTTCCCAATTACCCTGATGCAACACTGACAGGCTTGGTCAATGGAACCAGTACGACTATAAATCTCGGCACAGGCGGTACTTATTCATACCTGTTTGCCAAGTATGACGGGCCAAATCCAGGCTCCGTCATCTGGTATGTAGGCAACTTAACCGGAACGATCACTATTCCAGCCCGCTGGAGTTTGTATTGCCTGTCCGGGTGGACCCTCTTTGGAACTTCGGGCAACGTGCCCGACGGCGGCGCCACTGTGATGCTGCTTGGCGTTGCCTTTGCGACTCTTGGTATAGCGCATCGGTTTCTCAGGACTTAAGACGCTGCAGGAAGACTTAATTTCCCGACACCAGAGTGGCCGTTCCTTCGGGGGCGGCCACTTTTGGTTTGTAGCGAAAATCGGGCGGTTCTTTGGCCGCCACATCTGCGCGCATCCTGAAGCGCGTTCGATCCGCCGGGATTAGGCGCTTCGGGTTCGAGAGGGAAGTTACGCCGCCGCACGAACACCGCGAAGGGGAAGCACCTTTGCGGTGGGCACTTCAATCTCGATTGATCGCCCCAGCAATTCGAAAAGTACCCGGATTCGGTCCTTGGCAGGAAGTACGCAGGTCACCAGGACTTCCAATCCTGAAAACGGACCGTCGATAATTTGAACGCGTTGCCCAACTTCAAGCGAGTCATCGACCGTTACGATTTCATCGGGGCCGATTCTGGATTGAAGATCCCTCACAACGTCTTCGGGTAACGTGGCGAGGCGATCACCGAAATGGACCACGCCGCGGACCCCGTGGGCACTTTCCACCTTCCGGTGTTGCTGCGAGTAAACGAATTTCGCGAACAGATACCCCGGGAACATCGCCTCGATGAACCAGACGGGGCCTCTTTGCGTCAATTTGCGGAAGCGCAGGCGTGGCGAGAAGCACTCGATCTGGAACCGGCGTTTGAGCGCGGTCGCAGCCAGATGTTCGCGTTTAGGTTGCGTTTTCAGGCAAAACCAAAGAGGCTCATCCAGCAGCGCGAGCGAGGCTGATGACTGGGTCACACAAGCCAACTACGGAATCGGCGCCCCAAAGTTTCGGGGAAAGGGGCGCGGACCAGGCCGTGAGCGTCCATCCCAGTGCGCGGTAGAGGTTTCGAACCTCTGACCCCTACCGTGTCAACGTGGCCAGAGACCTCCCGAAAAACCTTTTTCCCTCGTGGACAACTCCATATGAAAATGGGACAAAAATAATTTCCGGTAATTTACGGTAGCGTACATTGAAAAGGCCGGTTTCACCTTCTTAAAGTGTGACATTAGAAGAGCAGCGTCTGCTCTGATGCATTTCGCTAGGGTATTCGCACACCGTCAAAATGTACCTTGCGCGACGAGCAAATGCTCCGGCCAGAGAGCCGATCAATCAGCTCCGCGATATGACCATACCTGAGTGCTCAAAGGAAGAGTCAAAGGCATTTATTTGCGTGGCCGCACATATTGGTTCGCAAAACAGGTAAATGGTCGCAGAAGCTTCGTCTCGCTTGAAACCGATGATTATCTGTTGGCCGCGCAGCGCGCGCGGGAGATTATGGACAGTCCCAAGTTGCAGCCGGCGCAATCGTTCATGGCGGAAGTCGAGCGGTTCGTAAAGCACAAGTTCGAGACAAACCGCTACAGCAAAATGCGTGCGGAGAGCAAGCGCTCTTGCCTCCTTATGTTTGCCGATAACGGTAAGAACATTCCGCCGGCAAACGTCACCAGCAGTCATTGCAAAGCTTACTACGACGCAGCAAAAGCGCGCGTCGTCCCGAGCACGGCGGAGAGCTATATGTTCACGCTACGATCCTTTTTCACCTGGTGCGTGAGGGAGAATCTGTGCCGGCGCAACCCTGTGGTCGCAGTGCAGCTCGATCGCATCGACCGAAAGGGCAAGGCTCGCTTCGCAAACTTTGAGTTGGCACAACGGTTGATCCACAATGCGCCGAACGACGATCTGCAGTTTATCTTGATGAAGGTCCAGGGCGTTCCCTGAATCAGCCCACATTTAATGCGTCACTCGTTTGCATCGATTTGCGCGAGCAAAGGCATCGACATTTACAGAATCGCGACGTGGCTCGGCGACGATGTGCGTGTCGTGCAACGACATTATGCGAAATTGCGCCCGGATGACCGCCGAATCATGAATGCGTTCCGCGTGTAGTTACGCCGCTCTGGCATTTGGAAGCAGCTCACCGGCTTTCAAGCGTCAATGCAACCATCCAAGTCGCGAATGTCGAGCCTCGTGAGGCGGTTGCCTCAAATGAACGGTTTTAGCCATTTCGCCAGGTCAACTTGACGTAACAGTTCTTTGCTGCCCACGTATGCTGCTGCTTCCTCAAGAGAGAGACCGCGTCTAAGCTGAGAGTACTTCATTCAGCGTCATTACGCAGCGGAAGCAGGCTCGCGGTGCGCCGGATGTGAAGCTAAAACGGAGCGACTCGATTCTACTGATGTCGATAGACGTTGTACAAGCGGACTGGGATCGAGAAAGAAAATTAACAAAGTTCTGCAAGCGAAGGCAACTCTTGCCGGCTATGAAAAACCCTCTACCCGAAGAGACGTCTCCGTTCCGGTGCGTACTATGTTCCTAGCCTGACCCAGCAGAGTTGGAAACCTAAACGGCTCCCCCACCGACGGTCTATTTTGCTAAATTACCTCGATTGAAAATCTCTTCCAAAAGTGTGCAAACCGAAGAAGCACGCTCGCAGCAGTTGGCTGCAATAGCGCGTCGGGTTTGTTGGTGGGAACCGGCTGCCTCTACCCTTGCAAATACGCCGGTGTTTCTCTGCCGGATCATGGCGCTCGGAACATGGGAGGACACCTGCATCGCTCTCGAGCATTACGGCAGGAACGCTTTTCGCGAAGCCTTGCAAAATGCGCCTCCCGGTCTGTTCGATCCTCGGTCCTGGCATTATTGGCACCACCGCTTGGAGCTTTTGCCTGTTCCATCTTTACAAGAGCGCGCAATTCCGGGATGAAGCTGGATGTTTTGCCGCCGCAGCAGCGGCGCTTCTGGCCTGTGTTCTCCGAATTACCCGACCATTTTGTTCTCTACGTAGAAACGGCGATTGGCTTGCGTCTTGGTGGAAGACAATCCGTCGATTTCGATTTTTTCACCAACCAGCTCATTTCGGCAGACGCTTTAAGCGGGAGCCTGCCATTTCCGCGCGGAGCAGAACTGATTCAATCACATCTCAACACCTCAACCTTCACTGTCCATCGTGGAAGAGAAATCAAAATCTCATTTTTTGGCGGACTCACCATCGGCCGTGTTGCCGATCCCGACCGTTGCGAAGATAACGGCGTTTTCATCGCGTCGCTCCTCGATCTGGCAGCGCAAAAAATGAAAGTGATCCTGGCACGCGCGGAAACAAAGGATTACATGGACATTGATACGTTGCTGAAAGCCGACATCACCTTGCCGCGCGCCCTAGGAGCAGCGAAAGCGCTCTATCTGAATGCAACCCGGTGCTATCCCTGATAGCTCTTGCCTATCATGGCGAGCCTAACCTTGCCGCGATGCCGGCAGAGATTCGTAAATTTCTCACAGCCGCGCGCGCAGAAGTGGGATCAATCGAGGCGATTCCTAAAATCGCAATCGACATCAGTCCAGCGAACCGCAACACCCGTACTCAGACGCAAAACAAGAGCATTCGAATTTGACCCTCTTCCTCATCGAAAGCGAAGACGGATAAGACATCGGTTCTTTCATCTCATTCGTCATCGCGCCCTTTAAGCGAGCGCGAGAACTCGATCGCGTCAGCGCGATGACCCCCAATTTCGCAAAGACATTGAGATTCTCCGTTGGGGTCTGCCGCGCTGTGCGTGCGGTTCCTCTCTTCCGAAAGCTCAAAGCCTTTGCTCTCCCTTTTCCAGCGATGCAGTCATCGCGCGTTTGTCTTCCCTTCGGCCGCAACTCCGCGAGCTCCGCTGCGCCCTTCATTCCGCCAAGCGTGCGATCACTGCGGCATGCTCGGAACCTTCCTGTGCTGGCACAGCTGCGCGTGAATGTGCTCCCCGATTTTATGGCTCGCTGCGCGCCCTCAACGTATTGCTCGCTTTGCTGCGTTCCACGTTGACTGTGCTCTTTCCGCCCATGAAAAGGTCGCTATCGATTCCACGCAGAAAATTGTCGCAGTTGTAAAATGTATTGGCTGGGAAAAGCACTGCCCATATCAGCTCGCAATCAGAAGGATGTGCGATGACTCACCACGAAATATCCTGCGAAACAACCATTCGCCTTATCCAAAGTTAGTCCAGATTTCGGCGACAATATTTTGCCAATTTATGACGCAGAAAGCGCTCCAATTTGTTCCGTGGAGCTCTCCGAGGCAGTGACCAGATGCGCGCTCACGCGTGCATGACAAAGCAGGCTTCAACAGGTTTGCCCACGGGAGGAACCGTGGGCTTTTTTAGAAGGGACGCCCTACCCCTTAGCCACGCTACGGAAAGCGACCTGTTGCTGAACGCCTGCTAAAACTATGAGTAATCTCACCGACATTGCGGCGCGCACGAAGCGTTTTCGTGACGCCGTTCGCGCAGTCCCGCGAGCGCCACTGAAGCGTTACGCAAAGCTGATGCCGCTGAGAGGAGGCATCGTTGAACGACGTGAAAATGGCGCGTCACTGCGGCTTATCTGCGAACTACCCGCAACCGTTGGCGGAGCGGTCAGCGTCGCAACGATCGCGCGATTTCTCGCGGAGGTGAGGCGCAGTTCAACGTCAGCACGACAACGTCAACGATTCGGCTTGCACACGAATTCCTGTTCAGAACACAACCCGAGTGCAACCTGCCGCCCGTTTGCCAGCGACCGTCGGGACAGGCTGCCAATCCGCCGCAGCAGCCATCTTGCCGATGAACGACGAAATGCTTGAGGGAATTCCTGGGTGAGCATTCAAGCGAACTACGGGCGCGGTGTTGGCCGGCCTCTCGGAGTCGGAGCTAGCCTTGGTGTAGGTGTTGGTCGAGGCGTGGACGTGGGTGTCGCAGTGGATGTGGCTGTAGGTGATGGCGTAGGCGTGACTGTAGCTGTGGGCGTCGGAGTTGGTGTTGCCGTCGGTGTCGGTCCAGATGTTGCGCAGTAGATTCCTCCAGTATTTAAATAGATCCAGTTGCCGCTCACCGACCAATAATGCCCGCCCCAGACGATCATTTCGCTGCCGCTCCACACCGATGTGTGAGAATCGCGAGCGTGCGGGACGTTGAAGGTGGCTGTCGGAATCCAACTGTCCCCGCTAGGACTGTATCGGCCACCAGTATCCAAGCTCACAGCGGGTGGCCCGAATTCGCCGCCCCAGACTACCATCTCGCTGCCGGTCCAGACCGCGCTATGAGAATCTCGCGGGGAGGGCGCATTGTTGAGACTCGTGGTGACCCAGCTGTCCGTGGTCGGATTATATCTGCCGCCGGTATTTGTATCGTTGAACGTTTCATCGACGCCGCCCCAGACAATCATTTCGCTACCACTCCATACTGCCGTGTTGTGGACCCGGCCTGGCGCTACATTCACGAGCCCAGTGGGTGTCCAACTGTCCGTGCTGGGATTGTATCTGCCGCCGGTATGCAAATAGTTCATCGAATCACTTCCACCCCAAACAATCATTTCGCTACCGGTCCACACCGCGCTGTGCTCCCATCGAGCCTCGGGCGCGTTGACGGTGCTGGTCGTCGTCCAACTGTCACTGCCGGGATTGTATCTGCCGCCAGTATTAAGGTTGCAATTACCACCACATCCGATTCCGCCCCAGATGATCATCTCGCTGCCCGTCCAGACCGCCGAGTGATCGGCTCGCACGGCAGGTGCATTAGTGGTGCTGGTCGGTGTCCAACTGTCGGTAATCGGACTGTATCTGCCGCCAGTGTTCAGAAACTGGCCGGCCGAGGTGAACCCGCCCCAGATGATCAGCTCGCTACCTGTCCACACCGCGCTCTGACTGCCTCGTGCCTCAGGTGCGTTGGTCGTGCTGGTCGCCGTCCAGGTGTCTAAGGCTGGATCATATCTGCCACCCGTATTTAGGCCGCCATTAAAGTTCCCACCGCCCCATATAATCATCTCGCTGCCAGTCCACACTGCGGTGCGAGTCTCGCGTGCCTCCGGGGCGTTCACAGTTGTTGTGGCGGTCCAAGTATCGTCGGCGCACTCCGCCACAACAGGGATTTCCGGCAGCTTGTATCCAACGTTGTTTGCGTTCGTTGTGATATGGACGCGGTTCCTTGTAGAGGCAGCCGTGTCGGCTGCAAACAGCTTTCCGACCGCAGGCGACAGGCCTACCGCTACAGTAAGATCACCGCTGAAACGCTCAGCTAACGCCGGCCTCGCCAGGCACTCAGCGATAACGAATGCATCATTTCGTAGCGCTTCAAAAAGCTCGCGCAACATGTCAGGGTCTCTCGTGTGAGTAGCCATCCGCTCCATCTCCGCTTGAAGTTCGCTCGCGGTGATTG
>Ga0209581_1001425_pt1 | contig 28060 bp, 26 predicted proteins | sample Coa_R2_FD_187160 | JGI IMG/M metagenome (GOLD analysis project Ga0209581, IMG submission 187160) | Surface soil microbial communities from Centralia Pennsylvania, which are recovering from an underground coalmine fire - Coalmine... | ecosystem: Environmental > Terrestrial > Soil > Unclassified ...
CCATGTAGATCGTTTCCCAGATGTGGCCATCCACATCCTCGAAGCTGCGGCCATACATGAAACCGTAATCCTGCTTCGGATTGACGTCCGCCTTGCCGCCATTCGCGCCTGCGGCATCGGTGACCGTGTCGACGGCCTCGCGCGAATCGCACGACAGCGCCAGCATCACTTCGCTTTCGCGCTTGGCGTCCACGATGGGTTTGCTGGTGAACGAGGCCCACTTGGGATGGGTGAGCAGCATCACGAAGATGGTGTCGGAGAGCACCATGCAGGACGCGGTGTCATCGCTGAATTGCGGATTCTTCTCGGCGCCGATCGCGGTGTAGAACGCCGTGGCCTTGGACAAGTCGCGCACGGGAAGGTTGACGAAGATTTGCCTGGACATTGTCGTTGCTCCTGATGGGGGTGGATTCGTCTATCCATGCCGTGTTCGATGCAAAGCACGGCATTTGACCGATGACGAACGGCGAAGCGCGAAATCGACATTTACGCAAGGGCCGCGACATCATCGTTCGCCCGCCAGCGGACTCGGCGCCCGCTTGCCCGTCAGCGCCACAAGCGCGATACCGCTGATGATCGCAACCGACGCGATCAGCAACCGCAAGGTCATCGCTTCACCCAGAAACAGGACTCCGCCCAGCGCGGCGAGGATCGGAACACTCAATTGCACGGTTGCGGCGGTGGTCGATTTCAGCGAGGGCAGGGCGGTGTACCAGATGGCGTAACCCACGCCCGAGGCCAACGCGCCGGAAACGATCGCAAGGCCAACGCCGGCCGGATCGAACGAAGCGCGCGCGAACGACACAAGGCTCAGCACCAAAGCCATCGGCACGGCGCGCGCGAAATTTCCTGCCGTGACCTGCAGCGGATCGCCGCTGCGCTTGCCGCGCAGCGAATAGATGCCCCACGCCGCGCCCGCGCCGAGCATCAGCAACGCGCCGGTCAACGGCGGCGCGGACAATCCGGGCAACAACAAGCCGATCAATCCGCCGCACGCGAGCAGCAGGCCGGTGATCTGCAACATGCGCATGCGCTCGCCGGACGCCAGCCCGAAACCGATCATGGTGGTCTGCACTGCGCCGAACAGCAGCAGCGCGCCGGCGGCCGCGGTGAGGTGCAAATAGGAGAACGAAAAACCGGCGGCGTACGCGAACAGCGCCAACGCGGAAATCCAGTCGCCGCGGCCTGTTCGCACGCCGCCGCGCAGCCGCATCAGGCACCACAACACGATCGCGCCCGACAACAATCGCACCGTGGTGAAACTCGCCGCATCGATATGCGTGTGCGCCAGCGCGGCGCGACAGAGCAGCGAATTGCCGGCGAAGGCGGTGAGTGCCAGTACGGTACAGATCAGGATGCGCACGTTCGAATCCACGCTCGATCCGGGAACGCAGCCCGACTAAAGTGGCCGGTGATCGCCATTCGGTCCCGGCGTGATGTGGACGAGTTGCGTTTTCTCCAGGATATGCACCTTGTGCCATTCGCCGCGCGGCACGATGCACGCGTCACCCGCGCGCAGTTCGAGCGGCGCATCCGGTGCGGATTCGCCCGTGACGCGCACGCTGCCGGAAATCACGTAGAGGATCTCGTCGCCGTCCGGATGCACTTCGCCGTTGTGCGGCGCGTCGTGCTCCATCGCGAGGATGCCCACGGTCATGCCGTCGATCCGTTTGGGCGGGCCGCGGTCGTGTTGCCGCGCGGCCACGGACAAGTCACGGAAGATGTCGAAAACGCAGCGTGAAACATCGACAGGAACGATTCGCTTCGACAAGGTTCCTCCTCGAAACAGGCTTCGCTCGATATCACGCGATGTTCCCACCCGCATGACCCCGCGGCAAGCGAAGCCGGCTTGACGTCACAAGAACGGCCTCGATAATTGCCGTGCCGCTGCCGCCGGCAGCGCGCATCCCTCGTCGAGAGGCGCTGCAACGGATGCGAATCCGTCACGCTCGACGCCGGTTCCGGACAAGGGCGCCTTTCGAAAGGGCTGCGCCATGCGTGATGCTCGCAATGAAAGGCCGATCGGCCGTGTCGTGGGATTGTGGCGCTATCCGGTCAAGTCGATGGGCGGCGAAGCGCTGCGCGAAGCCGATGTCGGCTGGCATGGATTGGCGGGCGACCGGCGCTGGGCGTTCGTGCGCAGCAGCGTCGCGCACAGCGGCTTTCCCTGGTTCACGCTGCGGCAGCGCAACGACCTGAATCGCTATCGTCCGTTCTTCGTCGAACCCGCGCGGCCCGACAAGTCGAAGACCATGGTGCGCACTCCGTCGGGCGAAACATTCGACGTCGCCGATCCCGCGCTCGCGGCGGAGCTGTATCGCGAAGAAGTGCGGTTGATCAAGCAGGACCGCGGAAATTTCGACACGTTTCCGCTCTCGCTGATCTCCACGCAGACGATCGCCTGGCTCGGCGGCAAGGTCGGCGCAGCGCTGGACGTGCAGCGTTTCCGTCCGAACATCCTGGTGCAGTCGATCGACAGCGCGCCGTTCGCGGAAGAGGAGTGGCTCGGCAAGGTCCTGCGCATCGGCGACATGCGCATGCGCGTGGACAAGCACGACAGCCGCTGCGTCGTGATCACTATCGATCCCGCGACCGGCGAACGCAATCCCGCGATCCTGCGCACCGTCGCGGAACATCGCGACGGCCGGCTCGGCGTGTACGGCACGACCGTGCAACCCGGCCGCATCGCGGTGGATGATGCGGTGATGACCGAGATTTCGGAGTGACGAAGCGAGTGGGGTGGGTGATAACCCACTTCGGAGGCATGTCAGCGAGCGATGCGTTATGGCGGGATTCGCTGCGCTACTCCCGCCCTGTGCTGCTGTTAGGCCGCATGCTCGGACATCGTGCAGCCTTTTGGCAAAGCTACATTCTTGTATTGGCCACCATTGCCGGATGGATCGGCGATGAAACGTTGAACGCTCAGCACCTGAGCAGTATGCAAATTGAATACGATGTTGAAGCTGGAGTTGAAGGTGCGGCCACGAACGTACCCCGGCTCGTAGAATTTAACGCTCACATAGTACGGCACAATTGCCTCATTGTGATACCAAGATCCAGTGACGAAGACATCGCTAAGGCGTTGCGTGTGAATGAGCCCAGTCATGCAGAATGGCAAGGTATTGTGATTTGGCCCGACATTAAATTGCACGGTTGGCGCGGGGCCGCCAAGCCCCGAAATCTTCAGAGAAACCGCACCGAATGAAGATGGTATTTCGGGCATTGAGCCATCGGGCCGCAGGGTGAGAATACGATCTTCATGCGCAAGGGCCGAGTTGATGGCGAGAAAAAATGTGAGGAGTAGAACCAAGGTTTTGTTCATGCGGCCTAACGCCTGAATTTAGCGGCGCGAAGCCGCGCAGCGGATGAGCGTCCGCTGGAATGAGTTGTTAGCGCGCGCTACCCGACGCGCCTGTACGTTGCATGTGACTCTACCCATTTGCCGCGACGCCGAAGTTGCGATGCCTTCGCATCCGGTACGAAATCGCATAACTCGACATGAACAGTTTCTGTGTCCTTCCACGTCGCGCCAACGTACCGGAGTTCGAGGACCACAACGTCGCCAGTAACGCCATCGGCTGTGATAGGCACGCCAAGCTTTACAACTGCAGCCGGTTGGCTGTTCTGGCCTGGAATGAACGCTGAGACGATACCCCGGTAGCTCGATTGGCCACCTAGCCAAGAAGGCTCCATGTCGTACCCACCCGAGAGCTCGACCTGATCACCAACCGCAAGTGACTTGGACATTGTGCGCGCTAACGCCCTAGGTAAGCGGCCGGGCCGACGGCCCGCGCAGCGGGACGGCGGTCCGCTTGACCGAGATGTTAGGGCGCAACCTGCATGCACTGATACACATCATGGATGAAGGTTGCACCCAACGAACCTATGCGGAGAAGCATGCTTGGTGCTAGCTCTACCGCAAAATTGCGATTGCTATAGGTGCTTGCCCAAATCTGTACGTTACCAGCCTCGCTGAGGCCAACAAGAAATCCGCTGTGAGGATGCAGATACGTCACCAGCTCCTCCAGTGCGTCTTCGATTAGCGCATCGGTTGACATGCGCCAACCGTACGAAAATGGATTGGCGGACCAATAGCCGGTTGAGCGCGTACCCGTAAGCAAAGTGCCCTTTGGGGTCTTGCGTGGATCTCCAGCTCGCCATGATCTCTGAGGCTCTATGCCGAGAATACGAGTGACTACATCCGGATCAAGGGCCGGATGAGAAATTCGCAGATCAACAATGTGCGAATACAGTTGCATTTGCGCTCTAACGCCAAGTAGATTCGAAATCGAAATATATTCCCGCCGTGTAACACGGTCCTCGCTCGAGCTGCCTCACAGAAGCGCCGACGAGCATCACTGATTGCTGCGTCCGTGGAGCCCGATCCCGCGATCTAATCCGCCGCCTTGCCGGAACGGAGCTTTCCCGCCGCGATCTTCCCACCCGCTTTCCACCGTCGCAAGCGAATGGTCGATGCGCGCGGTTCACGGCGGGATCACGGACTCGTCCGCGGTCTGACCGGCGGCTGCGGTACCCCTTGCGCGGCCGCGCGGAACGCGCATACTGGAGTCGCGCAGTCCGCGCGCCACAAAGGCTGAGGCTCAACCCACTTGAGCAAGCAATCGTTGCCCCGCCGCATCCCCGAATCCACAAACGATTCCGTTTCCGCCAATCCCCCCGTTGAGGTCCTGCGCCAGCGCGTGCTCGATGCGCTGGACGAATTGAAAGCCCGCGACGTGCGCGAAATCGACGTGCGCGGCAAGACCTCGATCGCCGACCTGCTGATCATCGCCTCAGGCACTTCCACCCGCCACGTCAAATCGCTCGCCGACGAAGTGGTCAAGTTCGTCAAGCGCGCGGGTATGCTGCCGCTGGGCGTGGAAGGCCAGCAGGAAGCCGAATGGGTGCTGGTGGATCTGGGCGACATCATTGTGCACGTGATGCTGCCGCGCATCCGCGAGTTCTACGGCCTGGAGAGGCTTTGGACCGTCGGCGATCACGATAGCGCCGCAGCTAACGAATAGCGAATCCCCACGAGGACACTCGATGCGCGCATGCATTATCGCCGTCGGCGAGCGCATGCCCGCGTGGGTGGCCCAGGGTTTTTCCGAATATCGCAAGCGGCTGTCGCGCGAGCTGCCGCTGGAGCTGGTCGAGGTCAAGCCGCGCGGCAAGAACCGCGACGTGCAGCGCGCGTTGCAGGAAGAGGGCGAGGCGCTGCTCGCCGCGCTGCCGCGCAATTCACGCGTGATCGCGCTCGACGGCCGCGGCGAATCCTGGAGCAGCGAAGAACTCGCGCGGCAATTGGCGAAGTGGCGCATGGAAGGACGCGATCTGGCTTTCCTGATCGGCGGTCCTGCCGGCCATTCGCGCGCCGTGCTGATGCGCGCGGACCAGCGCTGGTCGCTGGGCGCGCTGACCCTGCCGCACATGCTGGTGCGATTGATCGTGGCCGAGCAGTTGTATCGCGCGGTGACGATTGTTGCGGGACATCCGTATCATCGCGCATAGCAAAGTAGGGCGGGCATTGCCCGCCAAAGGCCCGTTGCGGCGGACGATGTCCGCCCTACGTGTCGTAGCCACTATCCTTGCGCGGTGCTGTATCTCGCCTCGCAATCTCCGCGTCGTCGCGATCTGCTGGGACAACTCGGCATCGCGTTCGAGCTGTTGCACGTGGATGTGCCGGAAGTGCGCGCGGAAAACGAATCCGCGGCGGATTACGTCAACCGCGTGGCGCGCGAGAAGGCGCGGGCGGGTTTTGCTTCAGTGCGCGCGCACGACGAGAACGCGATCGTACTGGGCGCGGACACGGAAGTCGTGCTGGACAATCGCGTGTTCGGCAAGCCGCGTGACGCGGAAGACGCAACAGCGATGCTGCGCGCGCTGTCGGGCCGCACGCACCGCGTGATCTCGATCGTGTGGTGTGTGGCGGATGGCCGCGAGGAATCCACGATCAGCATTTCGGAAGTGCGCTTCGCACCGCTTTCCGCCGATGATATCGAAAACTACGTCGCTACCGGAGAACCTTTCGGCAAAGCCGGCGCTTATGCGATCCAGGGCCGGGGCGGTGCTTTCATCGAACATCTGTCCGGCAGCTATTCGGGCGTGATGGGCCTGCCGCTGTTCGAAACCGCACGGCTGCTGCGCAATTTCTTGTAGGGCGGGCACCGCCCGCCGCGATCGCGGACGAGCCTTCCTTCTCCTTCCCCTTGAAGGGGAGGGCTTGCGATTTCGGATCCATCCATCTCTTGGCTCATCCGATAGTAGCGATCGGCGGACAGAGTCCGCCCTAGGGGGAAATCGCGACAAACCGCATCGACAGGTTCAGCAGCGACGGGCTATAACGGGTACCTCACTCCGGCAAGCGGTCGCGCATGAGCGAGGAAATCCTGATCAACGTCACTCCGCGCGAAACCCGCGTGGGCGTGGTCGAAAACGGAATGCTGCAGGAAGTGCACGTCGAGCGTGCGGGCCGGCGCGGCTACGTCGGCAACATCTATTGCGGCCGCGTGCAGCGGGTGATGCCGGGCATGCAGGCCGCGTTCGTGGAAATCGGACTGGGCCGCGCCGCGTTCCTGCATGCGTCCGACATCGTGCGCGCGCCGCCGGTGCTGATGGCCGAGGATGGCGAGGGCAACGGCACCCCGGCCGTGAATGGCAACGGCAACGCGCCGCCGCACACGCCGCCGATCGGCGAACTGGTGCACGAAGGCCAGCGCATGATCGTGCAGGTGATCAAGGATCCTATCGGCGGCAAGGGCGCGCGCTTGTCGGCGCAGTTGTCGATTCCCTCGCGCTATCTGGTGCTGCTGCCGCACACGCAATTGCATGGTGTTTCGATCCGCATCGAGGATGAAGCCGAACGCGCGCGGCTGAAGGAATTGCTGGCGCGGTTGTCGGATGGCGACCAGAGCGGTTACATCGCACGGACCAATGCCGAGGGCGAGGACGAAGCCGCGCTGTCCGAAGACATCGCCTACGTGCGCAAGGTGTGGTCGGCGGTGCAGGAGAACATCGCGCGCGCGGAGCCCGGCGCATGCGTATACGAAGAACCTTCGCTGCCGCTGCGCGTATTGCGCGACCTGATGCACGACGACATCGAGAAGGTGCGGGTGGATTCGCGCGAAACGTATCAGCGCACGCTGGAGTTCGCGCAACGTTTCATGCCGCACCTGGCCGAGCGTATCGAGCATTACGCGGGCGAACGGCCGATCTTCGATCTGTACGGTGTCGAGGACGAAATCGGCAAGGCCCTGCGCAAGGAAGTGCCGCTGAAATCCGGCGGGCATCTGGTGATCGACCAGACCGAGGCGATGACCACCATCGACGTGAACACCGGTGGTTACCTCGGCACGCGCAATCTGGAAGAGACGGTGTTCCGCACCAATCTGGAAGCCGCGCAGGCTGCGGCGCGGCAACTGCGGCTGCGCAATCTCGGCGGCATCATCATCATCGACTTCATCGACATGACCGATGCCGAGCACCGCCGCCAGGTGCTGCGCATGCTGGAAAAATCGCTCGCCAAGGATCACGCGCGCACCACGGTGTACGAGATGTCGCCGCTCGGCCTGGTCGAGATGACGCGCAAGCGCACCACCGAAAGCCTGGAGCGGCAGTTGTGCGAACCGTGTCCGGCTTGCTCGGGCCGCGGCAAGATCAAGACGGCGGAAACCGTGAGCTACGAAATCTTCCGCGAGATCACCCGCGCGGTGCGGCAGTTCGAAGCGGAGAAGTTGCTGGTGCTGGCCAATCCGCGCGTGGTCGCGCGCATTCTGGAAGAGGATTCCGCGGCGGTGACGGAACTGGAAACCTTCATCGGCAAGACCATCCGCTTCCAGCCCGAGGAGCAGTACGCGCAGGAGCAGTTTGATGTCGTGTTGCTTTGACTTTTTTCTTCCTCAACGAACTTCAGCTTCGTCATTCCGGCGAAAGCCGGACTGCGAAGGCAGGATGCCAAAGCGAACATCGGCGAAGCCAATGGCCCGAAGGGCGAGCCGCAGGATGCGGCGAGTAATCCAGTTTTGCTCTCCAGCAAGATTGCTTTGGGTTCCGCTCGCTGCCGCGAGCGGGCGACTTTTGTTTCGATGTAGGAGCGCGCCTGCGCGCGACCACGGAGCTCTTGGCCATGGATGGCAGCTCACGGCAAGCAGCCATCCGTGGATTGCTTTCCCGCCCGCACATCCATGTGCGTGCGCTCGCCGGCGCGAGATGCGATTCAACGCATCTCGCGAAAGCCCCGGCTCGCCCTTTCCCGCGCGCCCGGCTGCGATGCTCGGCGTCATGCGACGGCGCGGAAGCTCGCTCAACACGGCCATCCTTGGCCTGCGATTTCTCCGAAAGAAGTCCCGGGGGCCACGGGTGGGAGGAGTCGCGTGGTGAACCCCTGGCGCCACCGCATGCGACGCGCGCGTTTCGTTGTCGGCGCGCTGATCGCGGGCGTGCTGATCGCGGCGGCGGTGGCGATGGGGTTGATGCAACTCCTGTTGCCGCTGATCGCGCGCGATCCGGATTTGCTGGCTTCGTTCCTGTCAGGCCGCATGCACAGACCCGTGCAGTTCCAGTCGGTGCAGGGTCAATGGCAACCTTCAGGCCCGCTGTTGATCGTGCACGGATTGACGCTCGGCGCCGCGTATCCGGGTGGCGAATCGTTGAGCCTGCCGCGCGCGGCGATCAAGTTCGATCTCGGCGCGTGGCTGAGACCGGCGCACCGCTGGGTCACGCTGCGACTGACCGGCCTCGAACTGCGCGTGGAGCACGACGCCAACGGCTGGCGCGTGCTGGGCCTGGGCAATCCGAACGAGCGACAGCAGGCGCCGCTGCAATCGCTGCCGGTGGATCTCGACTTGCACGCGCTCAAGGTCAGCATCTTCGATGCGGTTTCGCAGCGCACGTACGAAATCTCGTCGCCGCATCTGCGCGCGGTGACGGTCGGCGAGGATTTGCGCTTCGGCGGCGATGTGGCGCGCCGGGGAGCGCCGCAGCCGATCACGGTGATCGGGCGTTTCAATGCGTCGCGGCAGGACGCCGATCTCTACATGACCGGACGCAATCTCGATCTCGCGGCGATGACGAGAGGCGTGGATCTGCAGGGCTACACTTTGCGCGGCGGGCGCGGCGATCTGGAACTGTGGGGAAGCTGGCGCGGCAATCGTCTGCAAAGCGCCGCGGCGCGTTTCGATCTGAGCGCGCTGGCATTCGCGGCGCCTGCGGGACGGCATGCCGGATTGCCGGTCTTCTCCGGCGTGCTTGGATTGCGGCGCGTCGCCGCGGGCTACGAATTGCGTTACCGGCAGGGGAGCACGGCGCGGCAGGATATCGATGACGCCGGCGGCGCCTTGCTGCATTTGTACGAAAACGATGCTGCGCGCAGCATCACGCTCGCCGCGCGCGGCATCGACATCGCGCCGCTCGTTTCGCTTTCCGCCTTGCTGCCGCAGGTGCCAGCCGGCCTGAGCGACTGGATCGATGCCGCGCATCCGCGCGGCCGCATCGCGGCGGCGGCAGCGCGCTGGCGGAACGACGGACACTATGCGGTCGCCGCGCGCCTGCAAGGCATCGGCGCCGCGCCGGCGCAGAACGCACCCGGTGTCGATCCATTCGATGCCACGTTGCACGGTGACGAGGAAGCGTTGTCGGTCGAGATTCCGCAGCAGGCTTTCACCTTGCGCCTGCCGCGTCTGTTCCGCTGGCCGTTCGCGCTGAAACGCTTCGGCGGCACGCTGGTGACGTGGCACGACGCCGACGGGCGGCATCTCGGCAGCGATTCGATCGTGTTCGACAACGACGACGTCGGCGGCCAGGGCCGCGGCGAAGTGATACTGCCCGACGATGGCGGCAAACCTTTTCTGGATGTCTACGTGGTGACCACGCACGGCAACGTTCCGGCGACGAAATCATTTCTGCCGCTGACCGTGCCGCGCTCGACCATCGACTGGCTGGACCGTGGCCTGATGTCGGGGCGGGTGGACTGGGGCCGCGTGCTGCTGCGCGGCGATCTGGCGAACTGGCCCTTCGTCAATCACAAGGGTCGCTTCGACGCGATGGGCCAGGTGAGCGATGCGGTGTTGAACTACGGCCCCGATTGGCCGCACGCTGACCAGATCGACGCGACCGCGGAATTCGTCGACAACTCGATGACCGTGCAAGCCACGCACGCGCAAACACTGGGCAACACGATCACCCAGGCCGCCGCGACCATTCCCGATCTCAGCCACGGCGTGCTGACGGTGGCCGCGCAGGGCACCGGCACGGGCGCGTCGCTGCTGGATTTCGTGCGTCACAGTCCGGTCGGTCACGATCTCGCCTCGACGCTGTCCGCGCTGAAAGTGACCGGCAACGGCAAGGTAGCTTTCACGCTGGTGTTGCCGTTCGACCACGTGCAGAACTTCAGCCTCGACGGCAATCTGCAGATCAGCGGCGCGGACGTCACCGCGAAACAGTGGAACCTCGCCTTGCAGGATGTCACCGGCCCGCTTCGGTTCGATGCGAAAGGATTCCGCGCGCCGGAATTGAAAACGAGGTGGCACGGCGTGCCGGCCACGTTGTCGATGGCGCTGGGTGCCGACACCGGTGATCCTTCGAAGCAATTGATCGCTTCGCTGAGCGGCGCGTTCACGCCGCAGTCGATGCTTTCCGACTATCCCGATCTTGCACCCTTGGCAAAGATCGCGCGCGGCGCGGCGAACTTCCGCATCGGTTTCGATATCGCCGCACAGGGCAATGCAGCCGACGCTCCCAAGTCGTTGCACGTGCAATCGGATTTGCGCGGCATCTCCCTGGATCTACCTGCGCCGCTGGACAAGCCGCCCGCGTCCAGTCTGCCGATGGACTTGCGCTTGGGCATGCCGTTCAACGGCGCGGAAATCGATCTGGCGCTCGACGACATCTTGCATGCGCGCGGACGCCTGCCGGATTCCGCCGCGCGCAAGCCGGCTTCGCTTGCGATCGCGTTCGGCAGTGAAACGCCTGCGGCGATCCCGGCCAACGGAATGGTGGTCGATGGGCATGCCTCGAGCCTGGATCTGGGTGGCTGGGCGCAACTCGCCACCGGCGGTTCGTCGCCCGCGCAATCCGGTGCCGCCGCGGCGGTGAATGGATTGCCCACGCTCACCAGTGCGCGGATCAGCACCGACGATGCGCTGGCATTCGGCAATCATCTCGGCGCGCTTTCGTTGAGCTATGCGACGCAGGCAGACGCGCACGTGATCACCTTCGACGGTCCGGCGCTCGCGGGCACGCTGACATTGCCGAGCATGAATCTCGCGCAGCGCGGCATCACCGCGCAGTTGCAGCGGCTGTACTGGCCGGAAGCGCCGCCCGCGAAGGCCGAGACGCCACCGCAAGTCGCAACTCCGCCGGATGCCTTGAGCGGAGTGGCGCCGTCGTCGCTGCCGCCGCTGCACATCTCCGTGGCCGATCTGCGTCTGGGTGACTCGAAGCTCGGCGAAACCCATTTCGAAAGCGCGCCGACGTCCGCCGGCATGCGCGTTGCGCGGATGGACATGCAATCGAAGGACGTGCGCATCCGCGGGCATGGCGAATGGGACGGCACCGCGCAGGCCAGCCGTTCGCAATTCACGATCGATCTCGCAGCCGACAATCTCGGCCGCATGCTGCAGGCATTCGGCTATGGCGGGTTGATTTCGGGAGGGCAGAACGCGCACGCGACCATTGAGGGTTCCTGGCCGGGTGCGCCCAGCGCGTTTTCGCTGGCCTCCCTCGACGGCATGCTGAAAGTCGGCGTGGGCGAAGGCCGCATCACGGACGTGCAACCCGGCATGGGCCGTCTGCTCGGGCTGTTTTCGATCACGCAAATTCCGCGGCGGCTGACGCTGGATTTCGGCGACGTGTACAAATCGGGTTTCGGTTTCAATTCGATCACGGGAACATTCGAGATCGCCGACGGCAATGCGCGCACGGATAACCTGGAGATCAAGGGCGCGGCCGCCGACATCCAGATGCGCGGCCGTGTCGGTTTGCGCGCGCACGACTACGACCAGACCGTCGACGTCACGCCCCACACCGGAGGCGCGCTCGCGGTGGTCGGCGCGGTGGTCGGCGGACCGATCGGCGCGGCTGCGGGTCTCGCGCTCAGCCGCGGTGTCAATCGGGTCGCGCACGCGCGCTATCAAATCACCGGACCTTGGGCCAAGCCGGTGATCACGACGATTTCGAAGACCGTTCCGCACGAACCGGCGCAATCTGCGCCTTCGTCTTCGCGCACATCGTCGCCCGCACCCGCCACGTCGGGATAACCGCAAGTTCGAGAGGGACGCTGGTAGGATTTTGCGGCCACGCCGACAAGGGGAATTCCGTGCAATATTTCTATTGCAAGCTCGTCGCGCCGCGCAGCACGTTCGTGCAGGACATCAGTGCAGCGGAAGCCGCGGTCATGAATCAGCACGCGGTCTACTGGAAAGGGCTGATCGACCGCGGCATCACGGTATTGGCGCTCGGCCTGGTGCTCGATCCGGCGGCCGCCTTCGGTGTCGGCATCCTCGGCGTGGCGAGCGAAGCCGAGGCCCGCACGTTGACCGCGGAGGACCCCGCCATCCGCGCTGATCTGGGTTTCCGTTACGAAATCCATCCGATGCCGCGCGGGGTTATGCACAGCCCTTGAGGTCGCTTCGAGCTTGCGATTCGGTCGTCGAGCCCTTACTTTGGAGAGTTCCACAATCTCTAAATCGCCTCGATGGATTCTCCCCTCGCTCTCGCCCAACGCAATCTGCTGACGCCCGGCGGCATGAGCGCCACCGATCTGGAGCGCGTGTTCGCGCAGGTGTGCGGGCCTTCCATCGACGCGGCCGATCTGTATTTCCAGCACGCACGCAGCGAATCGTGGGTGCTGGAAGACGGCATCGTGCGCGACGGCAGCCATTCGATCGAGCAGGGTGTCGGCGTGCGCGCGATCTCCGGCGAGAAGACCGGCTTCGCCTATTCGGACGACATCGTGCTGCCGCAGTTGCTGGAAGCGGCCAACGCCGCGCGCGCGATCGCGCGCGAAGGCAACGGTTCCGGCAAGCCGTTGGCGCTGCGCGGCACACGCGCGCTGTATCCCGCCGACGATCCGATCGGCGCGCTCGACAACAGCGAAAAGATTTCGTTGTTGCGCGAACTGGATGCGCTGGCGCGCAGCCTCGATCCGCGCGTGAAACAGGTGATAGTCAGCCTCGCGGGCCAGCATGAGACGGTGATGATCGCCGCCAGCGACGGCACGCTCGCAGCCGACGTGCGGCCGCTGACGCGCGTCAGCGTGCAGGTGATCGCGGAGGACAACGGTCGCCGCGAACAGGGACACGCGGGTGGTGGCGGGCGTTGCAGTTATCGCGAGCTGATCGATTCGGACCGCGCGCACGCGTGGGCGCGCGAAGCGGTGCGCCAGGCATTGGTCAATCTGGAAGCCGTCGATGCACCGGCCGGCACGATGGACGTGGTGCTCGGCCCGGGCTGGCCCGGTGTGCTGTTGCACGAGGCGATCGGCCATGGGCTGGAAGGCGATTTCAACCGAAAGGGGACTTCGGCGTTCTCGCATCGCATGGGCGAGAAGGTCGCGGCCAACGGCGTGACGATCGTGGACGACGGCACGCTGGCGGGCCGGCGCGGTTCGTTGAGCATCGACGACGAGGGCACGCCCACTCATTGCACCACGCTGATCGAGAACGGACGTCTATGCGGCTACATGCAGGACACCCACAACGCCCGGCTGATGGGCATGGCGCCGACCGGCAACGGGCGGCGCGAATCTTTCGCGCATCTGCCGATGCCGCGCATGACCAATACCTACATGCTGCCGGGTGAGCGCGACCCGGCGGAGATCATTGCCTCGGTGAAGCGCGGCCTGTACGCGGTGAATTTCGGCGGCGGCCAAGTCGATATCACTTCCGGCAAGTTCGTGTTCTCGGCCAGCGAGGCCTATCTGATCGAGAACGGCAGGGTCACGCGGCCGGTGAAGGGCGCCACGCTGATCGGTTCGGGGCCCGATGTGCTGACGCGCGTGTCGATGATCGGCAATGATTTGAAACTCGACGAAGGCGTCGGCGTGTGCGGCAAGGACGGTCAGAGCGTACCGGTGGGCGTGGGACAACCGACATTGAAAATCGACGGCATGACCGTCGGCGGTACTGCCGCTTGATCAATCCTGTTGCAAGTCGCGCAGCACCCGGAACAGTTCGCGATAGGCATGCAACGGCTTGTTCGCCTCGCGTTCGCTGCGCGCCTGCCGGATCAGTGCGCGCAGGTGCTGTCGGTCGAGATCGGGATGCGCGGCGATCAATTCGGAAAGCGCGGCGTCGCCTTCGGCCAGCAGGCGTTCGCGCAGCGCTTCCAGGCGGTGCGTCGAGGCGGCCTCACGCGCGCCCGCTTCGCGGTCGTTCGCCAGCGCCGCACGTGCGGGAGCAAATGCGTCTTCATCCTGCGCGCGCATCAATTTGGCGAGGTGTCCGAGCTGGCGCTTGCGCGCGATATGCGAAGTGATCTTTCGCACGTTGGCGATCTCGTCGCGCACGCCGTCGGGCAGTTCCAGTTTCGCAACGCGCGAAGGCGGCAGTTCGACCAGTTGCTTCGCCAACGCCAGCACGTCCAGCGCCTCGCGGCGTCGTGCGCTGCGGCTGGGTTGCTGAGTATCGGAAGTTTGATCGGTATCACGCATATTGAAGGTTATGGTAGCTGACCCGACTCTCCCATCCATTCGTGCTGAGGTATCGAAGCACGAGCGGTATCCATAAACGTCTCGTTCGCCCTTCGATACCTCAGGGCGAACGGTTCTTGAATCACGAGAAATCATTTGAACACCCAAATCGCAAGCGCCGACAGCAGCCTCGTTGAACTCGATCGTCTCGCGCAGTTGAGCGAAGACGTGATCTGCCGTGCGCGCGCGGCCGGCGTGTCGCAGGCGGAAGTGTCGGCCAGCGTGGAAACCGGATTGTCGGTGAACGTGCGCCTCGGCGAAGTCGAAACCGTGGAGCGCACGCGCGATCGCGGTTTCGGTTTGACCGTCTATTTCGGCCGGCGCAAAGGCAGCGCATCCACAGCCGATCTGAAACCCGAATCGATCGAGGCGACCATCGCGCAGGCTTGCGCGATCGCGCGCTACACCGAGGAAGATCCCTGTGCGGGTCTGGCCGATCCGGATTTGATGGCCACGCAGTTTCCGGATCTCGATCTGTGGCATCCGTGGGAGCTGGACGTCGCGCAGGCGATCGACATCGGCAAACGTGTGGAAGATGCCGGTCGCGCGCACAAGGCGATCACCAATTCCGAAGGCGCGACGGTGCAGAGCAGTGCGAGTCTGGGCGTGTACGCCAATTCGCACGGATTCGTCGGAAGCGAACGCGGCACCTCGCATTCCATCATGTGTTCGTTGATCGCGGGAGCGAGCGATGCGATGCAGCGCGACTACTGGTACGACAGCGTGCGCGCGGCATCGGATTTTCCCGTGTACGAGAGCATCGGCGAAACCGCGGCGCGGCGCGCAGCATCGAGACTGGGTGCACGCAAGCTGTCCACGCGCGAATGTCCGGTGCTGTTCGCGCCCGAGATGGCGCGCTCGCTGATCGGGCACCTGGTCTCCGCCGTCAGCGGCGGTTCCCTGTATCGGCGCGCCAGTTTCCTGCTCGATCAGGCCGGCCAGCAGATCCTGCCGGAATTCGTGCGGGCCACCGAAACGCCGCTGTTGTCGCGCGGCCACGCTTCGACCGCGTTCGATGCAGAAGGTGTGGCCACGCGCGAATCGGCTCTGATCGAAAACGGCATCTTGCAGCGCTACGTTCTGGGCAGTTACTCAGCGCGCAAGCTCGGATTGAAGACCACGGCCAATGCCGGCGGTGTACACAACCTGCGCGTGGATGCGGGTTCCGTCGACAACGGTGCGCAAGATTTTGATGCGCTGCTGCAACGCATGGGCACCGGCCTGCTGGTGACCGAACTGATCGGCCACGGCGTGTCGATCGTCACCGGCGACTACTCGCGCGGCGCGGCGGGTTTCTGGGTCGAGAATGGCGAGGTCGCGTACCCCGTGCACGAGGTCACCGTCGCCGGCAATCTGCGCGAGATGTTCGCACGAACCCTCGCCATCGGCAGCGATGTCGATCGCCGCTCGTCGGTGCTCACCGGCTCGATCCTGATCGAGAAAATGACCGTCGCCGGTGAGTGACGTGACGCCGTTCATTGCATGGTGTTTGCTTCGTGCTCGCGTTCGAACCGCCGCGCCGCCGCTTCGGCCTTGGCAATGCGTTCCTGCGTTACCGGATGCGAGGACACGTAGCGGATGTTCGCATCGCCGCGCATTTCCGGGTGCGCTTTTTCCAGCGCCCGCATCGCACGCACGAAGGCCGCAGGTGAAACGTCCGCGCGCGCCAGCGCGATGAGCGCGAAATCATCGGCCTGGGCTTCGAATTCGCGCGAATAGCGTGCGTTGAGCAGGAAGGCGGGCACGGTGGCCGCGATGGTGCCGCCGCTTACGTCGCCGACCAGCACCGCGACCACGATCGCCACGCCGGAACCGCGCAGCACCAGCCGCAGCAGGTGGCGATGGCGCTGATGGCCGATCTCGTGCGCGACCACCGCGAGAAACGCATCGTCGTCCGGCAACGCGCGCACCATCGCGTCGGTGACGACTACCGTGCCTCCGCCGAGCGCGAAGGCGTTGGCACCCATCGCAGGTGAATCGTAGAACTGCACCGACAGATCGTCCGGTCCGCCGATGCGTGCGACGAATCGATGAAAACGTTTTTCCAGATCGGCACGTTGCGCAGCGGGCAATTCGCTCGGCAGCAGCCAGCGCCCACGCAGCGTCGCCAGCGACTGCCGTCCGATCGCGCGATCCACCGACGCCGGCAGGTGCACCGCGGCGTAATCGGCCGCGGCGGGCACGCCCCAGCCGAACAGCGCGATCAATGCCAACGCGACGATCAGCACCGAGCCAGCCGCGATCAGCGTACGCCGCTCCAGCCCGTCCACCCAGGTTTCCAGCCGGTGCTTGTGCGGAAACCATTCGGTGACCGGCGCGTCCGCCGGCAATTGCAGCCAGGCGCCGTCCGTGTAACGCAGGCTCCACGGCACACCGGCCAGTTTCGCGCTGGGCCGGATTTCGGACAGCGCATCCTGCCGTTCGAAATCCACGCCGCGTACTTTCAGCATCGCGTCCGCGCATTCCACGCGCACCGCGTGCACGCGGCTGCTGTGTCCGTCGTAATAGCTGCCGGCGATGCCGCTCACAGTCCGATATCGATGCTGAAGAGGTTGTCCATTTCCGCACCGAGCGCGCCGACGTCGGTCTGCGCGCTGGTTTCGGCGACGAACGCATCCAGATCGCCGGCCGGTTGCAACACCAGGTGCGAAGTGCGGTAGCGCGCCATGCGCACTTTCGCCCAGGGCACGGCCAGCCCCAGCGTGCACACGATGGCGATCAGGTTGCTGGAGTAGATCCAGAATAGCGCCCAGTAACCGAGCGTGCTGCGCAGTTTGTGGCCGCCGGCCAGCGTCGCGTTGTTGTAAAGCAGATTGAGCATGCGTGAGCGGTTGTAGGCGTAGATGCCCAGATAGGCCGGCAGATACATCGCGTAGAACACAGCCATGAACACGAAAACGTGATCGCGCATCCCGGTCTTGCCATAGTGCGAGGTGAAGTATGCGATCACGCTGGTCGCGCCAATGCCGACGAACATCATGTACGCGAAGGCGATGCCGATGCTGGCGAAGAAAACGAGGTAGTAATCGGTGACGTCGGCGTTGAAATCGAACGCCGCGTTGCCGTAGCGATGATTTTGCAGGGTCCACTGTTGCTGGCGCGCCTTCATCCAGGGATAAGCCAATCCGAATGACAGCAGCAGCAGCGGATACACCGCGAAATACCATTTGTAGGCGCCGGCGAAGTCGGGTTCGAAGCGGAACGGCAACCCGCGCCACGACGAATAACGCGCGCGGAACGCCAGCCCGCGCACGATCAGCCACGGCATGATCAGGCCGATCAATCCGGCCGTGATCAATTGCAGTTGCCACGAGGTGCGGCTGGCCAGCACGTACAGGGAGAACATCAGCACCGCGAGCAGACGGCCGCGCAGGATCGGCAACGGTTGCGCGCTGTATTCGAACGGCGAACCGGCCAGCCGCGTGTTGGCGTAGAAATAACGGCGCGTACGCACCGATGCCCAGGCCGAATAGATGCCGAGCGTGACGATGCTGAGCGCGAAGTTCACGATCCAGATGCGGAAGTATTCGCGCGCGGTGCCGCGGAATTCGAACGGCTGGTCCGGATACGTGGTCGGCAATACGTGTGCCGACGGGACGGGCGGTTCGAGACCGGCCGCGAGCGTTTCGTCGTGCATGTTTCCCCCTTGCGAGCCGAATCCCCCACGGGCCGCGGCGGCAGTCTAGCGCAGCGGAATCAAGCGGTGTGTCAACCGCAGCGTCACCCGGCGCGTTCCGTGCACGTGGACAACATGCGGGGTTTCGCATGAGCAACGCAGACATCGCCGCGGTGGCCGCGGTCAACCGTTTCGGCTTGGGCGCGCGTCCGGGCGAGCTGGATCGCGTGCGCGAAGCGCGGGGCTGGCTGGAAGCGCAGATCAATACCGGCGCGAATGGCGCGCAGACGTTCGCCGCATTGCCCAGCAGCCTCGAATATCTCAAGCGGGAAAGCCAATACAAGCTGCAGAAGCGCCTGTTCAAACAAGGCGCGGACAAGCAGGACGGCGATCCGCAGCGGCGCGCACTGCTGGGCGGCAATGCCGATGCGGGCACCAATGGCACGGTCGCCGCGGCCGAAGCGCAGAAGAAGAAGGCACTTCCGCCGGAGGTGCGCGAACTGCTGCGCGGCATGCGCGACGAATTGTTCGCCGAATTTTCCGCGCGTTTTCGCCTTGCGGCAACGACCGACACGCCGTTCATGGAGCGGCTGGTGCATTTCTGGTCCAACCATTTCGCGGTGTCGCTGGACAAGGGTGCGTCGCGCATGTTCGCCGCGCCGATGGAGCGCGAAGCGATCCGTCCGCGCGTCAATGGCCGTTTCGCCGACATGCTGCTGGCGGTGGAAACGCATCCGGCGATGCTGCGCTATCTCGACAACGTGCAATCGATCGGACCGGATTCCCTCGCGGGCGAGCGCATCACCGCGCGGCTGTCGCAGAAGGGCCAACAGAACAAGGGCAAGGCCGGCGGCCTCAACGAGAATCTCGGCCGCGAGATCATGGAGCTGCACACGCTCGGCGTGAACGGCGGTTACACGCAGGCCGACGTCACCGAACTGGCACGCGCGATCACCGGCTGGAGCACACCGGTGCCCAAGGATTTCGATCCCGACGCGCGGTTCAAACGGCTCGCCTTGTTCGGCAACGGCGCGCCTCCCACGTCCGCTTTCGTGTTCCGCGCGGCCGCGCACGAACCCGGCGCGCGCAAGGTCATGGGCAAGACCTACACGGAAGGCGGATTCGAACAGGGCCGCGCGATCCTGCTCGATCTCGCGCGCAACCCTGCGACCGCCAATCACCTCTCGCTGAAACTGGCGCGGCATTTCGTGTCCGACGACCCGCCGCCGGCGCTGGTGCAGCGGATGGCGAAGAGCTATCTCGATCACGACACCGATCTGGCTTACGTTTACCGCACGCTGATCGAAAGTCCGGAAGCGTGGAGCGCGGACGCGCGCAAGTTCAAGGCGCCGCAGGATTTCGTGATTTCCTCGCTACGCGCCGGTTCGATCGACGTCGGCGACGATCCGAAACCTTTGCTCGCGCTGCTCAACACGCTGGGCGAACCGATGTTCACGCCACGCTCGCCGGCCGGTTTCGCCGACATCGCATCCAACTGGATCGATGCGGATGCGTTGTGGAAGCGCGTGCAGGCGGCCGAAGCGCTGTCGCAGCGCGTGGCACTGACGAACGTGCAACCGCTCGATCTCGCCGCAGGCGTGCTCGGCCCGCACCTGGATGGCGAAACCGCGACTGCGATCAGGCGCGCCGAATCCGCGCAGGTCGCCGTGGCGACGCTGTTCGCATCGCCTGCATTCCAGTGGAGGGTTTGAAATGAATGCACTCAACCGCCGGCAATTCCTGGGCGGCACGCTGGCGGCCGCGGGCACGCTGGTGTTGTGGCCGAAGCTCACCTTCGCCGCGACCGGTTCCGATACGCGGTTCCTGCTGGTGATGCTGCGCGGCGGACTGGACGGACTGGAAGCCGTGCCACCCTATGGCGATCCCGGTTATTCCGCGATCCGCGGCGCGCTGGCGTTGTCGCCGCAAGGTTCCAGTCAACCCAGCGGCCAACCCGCACACAAACTCGATGGCACGTTCGCGCTGCACCCGTCGCTCGATTACGCATCGCAGTTGTACGCGCAAGGTCAATTCATGCCGCTGGTCGCGGCAGCGCCGCCGTACTGGGGCCGTTCGCATTTCGATGCGCAGGATTGCGTCGAGAACGGCACCAATGAACCGCACGGCGCCCAGACCGGCTGGTTGAACCGCTGCGTCGCGTCGATGCCGGGCGTGGAAGGCCTGGCGGTCGCGACGGTGATGCCGCTCTCCATGCGCGGGCCGGGTAATGTCTCGTCCTGGTCGCCGCCGTTGCCGACGCAGGTCAATCCGATCCTGCTGCAACGCCTGCAACCGTTGTACGCCGCGGACACGCGCCTGTCGCAAACCTTCGCGCAGGCGATCGAAGGTCAACAGGACGCACCGGCGCAGGCGAAGGTCGCAACGCAAGGCAAAGGCGGCGCCGGCAAGAAAACCAATCTCGGCCAATTGCCGGTGTTGATGGGCGCGGCCGGCGGTTTCATGGCCAAGGCCAACGGACCGCGCGTGGGTTTCGTGGAAGACAACGGTTGGGACACCCACGCCAACGAAGCGGCGATCCTGACGCGCAAACTTGCGGAACTGGATGCGGGTTTGAAGGCGTACCACGATGCGATGGGCGATGCATGGAACCGCACCGTCGTCGTCGTCGTCACCGAATTCGGCCGCACCGCGGCGGTCAATGGAACGGGGGGAACCGATCACGGCACCGGCGGCGCGATGTTCCTGGCCGGCGGCGCCTTGCGCGGCGGAAGAGTGGCGGGGCAGTGGCCCGGCATCGGACGCGGCGAGCTGTACCAGGACCGCGACCTGCACGCGACCACCGATCTGCGCGCGGTGTTCAAGGGCGTGCTGATGGCGCATCTGGGCGTGAGCGAGTCGACGCTGGAGTCGCGCGTGTTCCCGGACAGCGGCAAGGCGCAACCCGTCACGGATCTCGTGAACAACGCGCGCACGGCGGCGTGATATCCGCAAACGCGCGATATGACGTTCGTCATTCCGGGGCCGTTCGCGGTTCATCCGCGAACGGAACCCGGAATCCAGCTTTATTTACTTCGCGACCAAGAAGGACTTCGACTTCCGCCGGAATGACGGACGCGGGCGCTTGACAGCCGCGGCGGAGCGGCGGAAAGTCTGGTCCGCGTCCACCACTGTGTAGGGGAAGTCACATGAGTGTTCCGCCGGAATCCATTACGCCTCCGCCTGCAGCGCCTCCACCCGCCGCCGGCAGCAGCGCCGATGACCGCAACCTTGCCCTGATCACGCACCTGTCCGGGATCATCCTGAGCTTCATCGTTCCGCTGATCATCTGGCTCACCAACAAGGATCGCGCCGACAAGGCCTGGCTCACCGGCCAGGCAAAAGAGGCGCTGAACTTCCAGATCACCATCCTGATCGGCTACGTGATCTGCTGGATCCTGATGTGGATCGTGATCGGCTTTTTCCTGTGGTGGCTGCTGTGGATCGTCAACCTGGTGTTCTGCATCCTCGCGGCCGTCGCGGTCAGCAAGGGCGAAACCTATCGCTATCCCTTCGCGCTGCGGCTGATCACCTGATCGGTGTCGCGCTATGGAAACACGAAAAAGCGGGCCAATGGCCCGCTTTTTTTATCGCAAGAGCGGAACTTACCCCGCTATTGATACTTTCGGCGCTTGAATGCCGCAACATCTTTCGCGTCTAGCTCGAAGAACTCCGTGTTGCGCACTCGCTTCGATGCAAAGCGATTGTGCCAGTAAGACTCGATCCCGCGGGGATCGTCAGTTTCAATGGAATGTACTAAGTTGGTTGGATCGGGTAAGTCTAGTCGAACCTCGCGATGTCGGCGGGCTGGTGATGAAGTAAAGCCAATCTTGTACCGACGACCAGACTGCATCATATAGACATAACCAACGACGGGGTTGCGTGACTCGATTGTCCTCTCGGGGTTACGTGGCGACCAGCTCTTACAAATATCTGCGATATCTTCGAAGCCAACGTGAGACTGGCAATGTTCCATGATCATGGGGACCAGCCGCTCCTTGCCACCAATTCTAGAAAACACGCCGTGCGACGGAAACGAAGGATCTTGCTTTTCTTTTAGTCGTAACTCGCCTTCTACAGGCAAGTGGCCAAGTTCCCTTATTAGGTCGATATATTTCTGAAGCGCGGTTGTAATGCTTGTCGCGCCCTGAAGGTTGTTGGGCGCATATCCAGCTTCTTTGAGTGCATCACCCCACCGAAGCCAAAGATGCGGATACCACTCACTCATTCTGATGCCGGTTTCGCGTTCAAACTTTTCTCGGCCGGGCGCCTTACCTCCACTCGCTTGAGCGATACGCGCGATTTCAGCGAGGATCTGCTGTTTGTGCATGCGTTGCGCTACTGATTAGGACGATCAGTCTGCATCAAACGGCTGCGCGCTTTCCGGATCGTTCGGATCGAGCAGCAGCTTCACGCGCAATTCGGCCTGTTCCAGCGCGGACTGGCATTCGCGGAACAGCGCGATGCCGCGCTCGAACGAACGCAACGATTCGTCCAGGCTCAACTCGCCGCCTTCCAGCCGCGCGACCAGTTTCTCCAGCTCGTCCAGCGATTGCTCGAAGCGGGCGATGGAGGGCGCGGATTCGTCGTGCTGTGCGGGTTCGTTCATGCCGCGCACGCTAGCGCAGCGCGGCGGCCGATTCAATCCTGCGTCGAAGGGTAGGGCGGGCATTGCCCGCCTTTGCGGCGGACGAAGTCGCCCTGCATTACTTGCAAAGTTTGGCGGACGGTGTCCGCCCTACGTTCTGGCGTTCTGCCAAGCCAGTTGTGCTGCGATGCTCTGAAGCAACTCCTTGCCCGCCGCACTGATCCACAAATTACCGACAGCCACCAATTCGTCACCATCGTAGATCAGCGGAATCCGTCCGCGTTGCCACGGCGGAATGCCGACGCCTTGCAGCAGGTCGCGCAGTTCGCGCGTATACGGATCGGCCGCGGGTTTGATCTTTTCGCCGCCGCGGCGGAAGCGCACGCGCAGGGGCGACGACAATTTCGAGGACATCTCGTCATCGGACGAATGCGAAGGGCGAAGCCGCAACACGCCTGCGCCGCCCGGTAACTCTAGCGGTGTGCCATCCCATTCCGACTGCCAATCGCGCGGGATTTCCTTCAGCGGCGGCATCGCGTGCAACGCGCCGCGCCACAGATGGATCTCGCCTTCGGGCCAGGCGATGCAGGGCTCGCGATCTTCGCGCGCCTCGACGATCTGGCGGCGCAATTCCTTGCAGCGCGCGGGCGGCGGTGCGCGTAAATCCTGCTCGCGCAGCCAGCGCTCCAGCACCGGCATGTGCAATGCGTCCGGCAAGGCGCTCCAGCTGCGCGCATCCAGCGTGCCATTTTCGTTTCGCAAGCGTTTCAACGCGAATTCCGCTTCCACATCGAGAAAGGCCGCCGCCTCGCGGCACAACTCGGCCGAGTGCGCGATCGATTCGGTCGCGTGCGGCCAATGCGCCAGCAACCTCGGCATGATTTCCGCGCGCAGGTAATTGCGTGATAGCCGCGTGTCGGCGTTGGACGGATCGTCGATGAAAGCGAGCTGGTGTTCCGCGACGTACTCGCGCAAGGCGGAACGCGGGCAATCCAACAACGGTCGCCACAACATGCCCGCGCCGAGCCCGCGCAACTCGCGCATGCCGCCCAGGCCTTGCGGTCCCGCGCCGCGCAGCAGTTTCAGCAGCACCGTTTCGATCTGGTCATCGCGATGGTGCGCCAGCACCAGCCATTCACCGGCTTGAATTGCCGATGCGAAGGCCGCATGTCTTGCACGCCGCGCCGATGCTTCCAATCCCTCGCGGCGTTCGTGCGTGACCTGCACGCGAGCGATTTCGATCGGCACATCCAGCGTTTCGCAGAAATGCCGGCACTGTTCCGCCCAGCGTTCGCTATCGGCATGCAGGCCATGATCTACATGCAGCGCACGCAGGCCAAGTTCACGCGCTTGCGGGATCCGTGCCAGCGCGTGCAGCAGCGCGGTCGAGTCGGCGCCGCCGGAATAGGTGACGCAGAGCCGTTGCGGTGCGGCTTCGGCCAGCTTGCGTGCGAGCAGCGGGATCAGGTTAGAACCGTCCATCCGCCGCGATGGTAGTGCCTCGCGGGGCCGGAGTCAGTGGGCCGCACAGCGCCCGGCACGAAGCTTGCGAGAGGTTCAACAAACAAGGCCGTACAGACCCATACCGTGAACTCTTTTTGCGAAAAAAACAAGACTCGCGCATTTGAAAACCCGCGCTAAGATCGAACCATGTCAATCACGTTTGCACGCAAGCATTCTTCCCGCCGCGCGTCGAGCGCGGATGCGTTGCTGCCCGGCCGTTTCGGCTGGCTGATGGGTTTGTACGCGGAAAATCACCAGCGCCTGATGCGCATGTTCGCGCCGCAACGGTTGCCGGTGGGAGAATACGTTTCTTCGGTCGGCGATGGTCTGGATTTGCGGCTGACCGTGCAGGAGCGCCATCCGTACACGATCGAGATCGGATTGAGTTACGAATTGCTGGATGAATCGACCGGACAACCTGCACCGTCCGCGCAATTGCGCATGTATCTGGATGCGCACGCGACCGAGGCGCTGCATTGCCAACCCGGCCGCGAGTTGTGGCAAGTACTCGAGCCATTGCCTGCGAAAGGCGTGCTGACGCATCGGCTGCGCATGAACTCCTTCCTCAACCGCTGGCTGGAGTATCTCGGCGAGCAGGGCCATTCGATTGGGACGCTGAAACGCGTCGTGCCATCCGAATCTACGGCGACCGCCGAAGCCTGATCGATCGCTGCTGCGAGATTCACCGCGCCGCGAGTGCGGCTACGCAGATCTCTCCACCGCCTTTGCTGAAATCTCCGCTTGCGAGGTCGCTGGCCTCGAGTCCGAGCAGCGCCTCGCAGGAGTCGCTGCCGCGCGCGACATCGACCCAGTGCAACTGGCCGCCTTTCTCGCCGGAGTAGAACGCCTGGTCGCCGTAACCTGAAATGGGCATCAATCCGTTGCGCTTGTCGCGTTCCATCATGTCGCCGGCGGCGCGCGCGATAACCGTCACGCGCTTGCCGTTCGAGTCGAAGATGCAACTGACGTAGCTCGGATCGTCGGCGTTGGTGTCGTCGGTGCTGCTGTCGTCGGCCTTGAAAAGGCGCAGCGGGATTTTCACTTTCGATTGCACGGCGGACTGCAATTTCGCGCACCAGGTTTTGGCGTCGACGCTGCGCGGGGGATCGTTCGCCTTCGCCGGTGCGCCCGGTGCGTCGGCCGCCGCGGCTGGCGTGCCGGAAACGTTCGAACATGCCGCCAGCGCGAACAGCAGCGACGTGAGCGCGATGCGGGGCGATAAAAGGTAGTTTTTCATTTCGGCTCTCCGTCTCGGTTTCCGGTGCCGCTTTTTTCGATCGGCGCCCCCGGATGCGGAATCGCTGCTTTTATGTGACCCGGCGGAATCGGCTGCGGGTTGAGCGACGATTTGCCCGGCGGAATCGGCTGCGGATTTAGCGCCTGCTTGCCGCCGACGAAGATGATTCCATGTGTGGTTTTGGCTTCGTGCTGCGCACGCAAGTCATAGCCGGACGTGGATGCCGCAGGTGCCGGACCCGAATGATGCGTGGAGTGCGAGGTATAAGCCGTTTTGGTTCCGGCGTGGTGCATAGTTGCGTGCACGGGTGTTACGGAAGTTGCATGCGTGTAGGCATGCGGCTTGTTCGCGTGCATCGGCGACATCGCTGTCGGCGCATGCACGCTCGACTCGATCGCTACAGGATGATGCGTCTGCACCGGACCGGGAATGCAGTGTCCGGCCTTGTTACGGTAGCCCGGCGGACAATCCGCCGACGCGGTTTGCGCGATCAACGTTCCGATCACGCACGCGGCAACGAACAGCCCACGGCGATTCGATTGAACATTGCAAAATTGCATGGTGCTTCTCCTCGTTGAAGCGATTCGCGCTTACGGTTTTCTTCCCGAATCGAAATCATCGGCGGACAGCACTTCGAAGCTGCCGCCCCACGGATGCGCGTAATCCGCGCTGTGGATGAAGTTCTGGGTGGTGCCGAAATAATTGTTTCGCCCGGGCAGGATCTGGATCATCACCATGCCGCCGCGCCGCGAGTCGATCGCGCCGGCGTGCGCGGCGGCGGCGCAAATCGAAGACGCGTCGGTGTACGGCCCGCTGCCGGTCACCGATTCCGGTACGGGTTTGCCGGCCGGACAGCGGAACAGGTAATTCTTGCCGTTCATGCCGCGCAGGTTCAGATCCAGCGGGCTGGTGCGCCAGTCGATCGCCGCCAACGTTTGCGCGGGGTGCGCGTGCCGGCACGCGGCGAGCGTAGCGACCAGCGGCAACACCATCAATGCGCGAATGGCGGCTTGCATGGTGGCGATCCTCTTCCGGCTTCCTCATTGCGCCGTCGGATTGGCGTCCTTCATCGATTCGAGCTTGTCGAAGTCGATCTGCGCCAGCGCGTTCTTCAGCGCATCCATGTCCACGTTGTCGCCGCGCACTTCCACGCCGTAGCGCCTGGCGACGATCAGCGACAGCTCGCCGTGCTTCGCTTGCGCGTCCCACTTTTCGTGGACGTTCTGCCCGCCTATCGTTTCGTTTTTCTCATAACTGTCGCCCTGTTCCGATTGCTGCGAGTTTGCCATCTCGGCGATGCCGGCCAGTCCCGAAACGGCGGCGGCATCGGTGATCGAAACATTGACGTGCGCATCGTTGGTGCCGCTGAAATCGACCTGCGCCGACGTTTCCTTGATGCCCATTCCCTGGTTGGCGTTGCCCTGCGGTACGCCGCGCTGCATGCCGGAGAGCGAAGACGGCAGCATCGATTCGAGCACGTGGAAATCGACCGGGTCGTGGCGGTGCGCGCCGCCCAGCGAACTGCCGAGCGCGCCGAGCAATCCGCCGACCGCGCCCATCGCCTGCTGCGTGTCCTGCGCGCTCGGCGCGCTCGGCGCGCTCGGCGCGCCGTTGTTGCCTTCGGCCTTCTGGTGCTCGCCGATCTGCTGCCCGGCTTGCGCGACATTGTTCAACGCCTTGCCGATGTCCGATTTGCCTTTCGCGTCGGTGCCGAGGATGTTGCCGATCACGTTGCCGGTGACCGCCGCGCCTTGTTGCGTGTCGGAATCGGAACCGCTTTGCGATCCATCCTGTGACTGCGACGAGGTCTGCTCGTCGCCACTCGCGAGCGCGCGCACCTTGCTGGCGACCATGTGGAACGCGGTGTAGATGCCGACCACGAACAGCAGCAGGATTCCGAAGATCACGCCCAGCACGATCAGCGCGGTCTTGTTGCTGCTCGATGGCGGCGCGGTGACGGCTTGCGCGGGCGCTGTTGAAACCGCGGGCGCGGCCTGGTTCAAGGCAGTGCCGCACTGCACGCAAAAACGCGCGCCTTCGGTGTTGGGATATTGGCATTTGGGACAGGTCATCTGGATTCTCCCTTCGTGATCGGGGATGCGGCGAGCGGCAGGCTCAGGAAACTCGCGTGCGTGCGGTCATGGAACACCTTGATGTGCGCGATGCGCGCGTCCGCGATCCGTTCGTAGCCGATGCGGCCGCCGGTGTTGTAGTTCTTCTGGTAGCTGGCCGAATTCAGCGGTGCGATCGTCACGCGCAGGCGCGCACCGGCGGGAATGCGCCGTGCCATCCAGTAGAACTCGAACGGGATTTCGACGATCTGGTCCGGTTTCAGCAGTTCCGGCTTGAAGACGCTGTTGCGGAAACGCGCGCGGCGGATGTCTTCGCCCAGCCGCACGGCCGAGCCGTCCGGCATCACCATCAGCACCTGCG
>Ga0209581_1001431_pt1 | contig 27914 bp, 23 predicted proteins | sample Coa_R2_FD_187160 | JGI IMG/M metagenome (GOLD analysis project Ga0209581, IMG submission 187160) | Surface soil microbial communities from Centralia Pennsylvania, which are recovering from an underground coalmine fire - Coalmine... | ecosystem: Environmental > Terrestrial > Soil > Unclassified ...
ACCTGATTTTTCGAGAGGGAGTGCATGGTCCGCGGATTATGCCTTCTGCCCGCGCTTTGCACAACGTTTTCGTTTCAACACCTGTCGTTCAAGGCGAAGTTGCCCGCCCTTTCAGGCGCCGTAACGCCTTGAACAGCCGCGCCACAAGTTCCTTACTGTTTCACAAACGCCACGCCGTTTATCGAGCATTTGCGCGGGTGAAGCTCCTGATCCGTCCAGCCAAACGTCAACCTGCGTGCGCTGCCGCCGCTCAACGGAACGATCACCACATTCAAGTTGGGATCGCTCAAATCCGACGGCGCCCAAATGAAGTCTTCGCGCGTTGAGGCCGGACGTGAGTAACTGGATCCGAATGGCGACACGTAACCTTCGTACCGCTCCAGGACGTGCTCACACATCAGGTCTTGGGAAAAGCGCCAGGTTTCTGTCTGCGAGGTGAGCAGCGCAGCGGCCATCCCCTGCTGCGACATGCTGATCCAGGTTCCCAACACCTTGAGGGCGCCAAAGCCAACCCAGTCGGACGAGCCTTCCGCATTGCGCGTCAACACCGTCGAGCCATAAAGCAGGGCGTCCCCGCCATTCAACTCCAGCTGTTGTTCAAGAAATCGGATAAACGCCAGGCGACGTTGCTTCATGTCGCCGGGAGCTTTCTCGTAGAGTTCCTTCAAAACACTCTGCAACGCCCAAATGTCATTAAAATTTTTCATCATGAATCTTTCGTGAGCTTTCCTTATTTTTCGTCCTTCCAATTCAACCCCATTTCGCCATCTGCTCGGGGAACGGGCATTGAGCGCAATCGGAGTTGTCGCGCATGCAAAAGTCTTCGTAGATCTGGAGCAGACCCTGCTGATGCGCCAGACTCTTCATAAATTCCCCGCGACGCGACGCATCTCCCAAAAGACGGGTGGCAGCCGTTTCCACCCTGCGATTGGACAACTGCGCCGGCAGCTTTGCGTATTCCGGCCACACCTTCGCGTTTTGCGAGATCCAAAATGGAAAAAGGACGTTTGCCAGAATCTCTGCGACTCGACTTGCCCCGATGATGGCCATTCTCTTCGGCGCCGCTGCGGCGGTAAGCGTGTAATGAAAATCCCAGAACGCATGTTCGAGCTGTCGGAAAAAGTCACTTGCGGCGGCGACGCTGCTTTTGCCGGAGGCGCGCAGCAGTCGCGACCATTGGCAGGCCAAGACCGCCAGCGCAGCCAATCGGCGTTGGGGATGATTCAGTGGCCGCGTAGCAATAATGCGCCACAGTTTTCCCGGAAGAATGAGCCGCCGCAAAGCATCGCGGTGGGGCCACCAGTGATCCCAGAGCCGGCGCACATATTCGCGGGTTGATTTTTTGTAAACTTCCATATCGGGCTTCTCCAGAAAACCTGCGACGCCAAAGAGCAACGCCTCGCAGTCACGCGCATTTTCCCGCAGGAGGCGCAGCGGCAGTCGCTGGGCCAGCAGAGTAAACGGCAGCTTGTTCTCCTTGTAACCCAGGGCGCCGGCGATTTCCTGAAAGAGCGCTTCGTCACGTCCATGCGCCTCAATCTTGCTGCGAATGCGCTGCGCCTTTTGTTGCAACCGGAATTGCGCAGCCGCATCGAGCACGGTACGAACTCGTTCCTCCGGCAGATCCTTCAGCGGGGCCTGGCAGCGGCCAGGCCGCGCCAGCGGAAAATGCGCCGGCAAAACATCCGCCGCCCCCAGCAGATCAAGACACACCTGTGGCACATGGCGATTCGATGCGGTGCGCGCAAAAAACTCGCGATCGCTGCGCTGGACGAACACGTGCAGCACCGTCTCTTCAAAGGCCGGATTGGCGGCGTGCCCGTGCGTTTCCCAGCTGCGATCCAGCAGATCAATCTCGATACAGCCGCGAATCGGTTCGCCGTCGTTTACGCGAATTGCAGCGTCCCGAAAATCGGGACCGGCTTCGCGGTTCCATGTCCCGAACTGGACAATGTCGATTTGTTCTCCGGCCGTGCCCACAAAACGCCTGCCAAACTCGCCGGCAAACCAGCGCGCCTGCAGTTCCAGCTCTGAGGGAATGCGCGGGGAGGCAAACAACGCGCGCTCGCGAATACGGCTCGTTTCGCGCATCTGCGCGTAACGTTCTGCGAGCGACGTCACTTCTCGATTATGCAGATTGAAAAACGAAATGTCACGCCCACGCTTCGCCGGGCGTTGCAGCCTGTCGGCCAAACCGGCGCAGGCAACCTCACGAAACCGCCGCCGCCTGTTGGGGCAAAGCCGGCTCGCCGAGCCGCCGACTTAATTCCGCAACCAGTCGTTCCACTGCAGTCGCCTCCGAACGCGGGAAAATAAAGAGATGTTTTTTGCCCCTGCCCGAAGCCGGCGCAAAAACCAGATGTTCGGCGAGAAACCCCGGTTCACGACGCACCTGGCAGTTTTCCAGGTCAATCCTTCGCGCAAAAGTCGGCGTGACGAAAAACAATTTGCGCGCATCCTCGTTTGTCGCTACCAGCGCGCCGAAAAGATTTGCGGGAATCCGCGGGCCGCGCCCGCTCACGCATGGAACAGCCCATGCAATGGTTTCACCCGAAACGTTCTCCTTTCCAAAGACGGCCGAGAGCCGTGGCTGCAGCAATTTCGGCAGCTGGACCGGCGCCTCGCGCGCCGCCGGCAGATTCAGCTTTTTCCACGCCAGCCAGATTTTGACCTTCATGGCGCGCAAAATTCGCGGGGCAAAATAGAAAAAGACGGCGAGACCGATCAGAAAAACGGCCAGCGCAATCAAGGGATCGAAGTGCATCAGCGTCAGCCCGGCCAGCACCGCCGCGTCTTCACCGAGGCTGAGTCCAATGTTCGAAAACGGTTCGGGCGAGGCGTTGCTGGCCAGGCGCGTCGCCGCTTTCGCCGTATGCGCCGCCAGACTGGTTCCCCCGGCCAGCAAAGCCGCCATGATTGTGAATGGCGGACTCGGGTGGCCGAGCACCTGGATCGCCAACAACGCGCCGCCGATTGGCCGAATCACTGTGTGCACCGCATCCCAGATCGAATCGACCCAAGGAATCTTGTCGGCAAAAAATTCCAGAAAATAAAGAATGCCGGCGATGGTAATAATCCACGGATTGCCGAGAACCTCCAGCGATTGGTAAGCCGGAGCGAGCGTGATCCAGTGAAAACGGATGGCCAGGCCGGTAACGAAAACCGTTAAGTAAAGATTGATGCCGGCCAGCGCGGCAAGACCCAGCGCCACGGCCAAAAGATCCAGTCTTTCCACCGCCACCAGTATATGGAAAAGCTAAGACGTGAAAAGCCGAAGCCGTTTTTGACGGTGCAACATTGTAACGCTTTTAACTTCGTGGATAATCTCTCCGCATGCTCGATATTCGCCTGATTCGCGAAAAACCGGATCTGGTTCGGGAACGGCTCGCCTCCCGCGGCAACGGTGACGAAGCAAAAGTCGATGAGGTGCTGCGCGTCGACGCCGAGCGCCGCAAAGTGGAAACGGCACTGCAGCAACTCAACGCCGAGCGCAACCGGTTGAGCAAGGAAATCGGCGCGAGGAAAGCCAGTGGCGAAGCGAGTGACGAACTCCAGGAGCGCGTGCGGCAAATCGGCGATCAGATTGCGCAACTGAACGCGCGAGCCGCAGCCGTGGAAGATGAGCAGCGCAATCTGCTTCTGCAACTGGCGAACCTTCCGCATCCCAGTGTGCCGCTGGGCAGGGATGCCGGCGCCAATCGGGTGATTCGCGCCTGGGGCCAGAAACCGCCCATGAACGAGCCGGCCGATCACGTCAGACTGGGTACGAGACTGCGGCTTTTCAATCTGGAATGGGCGACCAGACTCAGCGGAAGCGGTTTCATTTGCTTCACCGGCAGAGGCGCAAAACTGGAACGGGCCTTGATTAATTTCATGATCGAGCTGCACACACGCGAACATGGTTATACGGAGATCAGCCCGCCCTTTTTGGTTCGCCGAGATTGCATGATCGGCACTTCGCAGCTGCCAAAGTTTGAAGCCGACATGTATGGCTTGGAAGGCAACCAGCTTTTCCTGGCGCCAACCGCGGAGGTTCAGCTGACAAATCTTTATCGCGAACAAATTCTCAGCGCGGCCGATCTGCCGAAAAAATTTGTGGCGTACACGCCTTGTTTTCGTCGCGAAGCCGGCGCAGCCGGGCGCGAAACGCGCGGTCTTATTCGTGTTCACCAATTCGACAAGGTGGAGCTGGTGAAGATCACCGCTCCGGAAAAATCGTACGAGGAGCTCGAATCGCTGGCCGCTGACGCGGAACGGGTGCTGCAACTGCTCGGTTTGCATTATCGCGTGGTCGAACTTTGCACGGGCGATCTGGGCTTTGGCTCGGCCAAAACCTACGACCTGGAAGTCTGGTCTCCGGGGCAGAACGCGTTTCTCGAAGTGTCCAGCTGCTCAAACTTCGAGGATTTTCAGGCGCGCCGGATGCAGCTTCGGTTCAAAGACCGTGACGGTAAAAACCGGTTTTGCCATACCCTGAACGCTTCGGGCGTGGCGTTGCCGCGATTGTTTGCGGCGCTGCTTGAAAACTACCAGCAGCCGGATGGATCGGTGCGAATTCCGGAGCAATTGCAGCCCTATTTCGACGCCGAAATTATTCGCGCCGAATAGCGCCGCTGTGCCGGTGCGGGCGCCGTCTGCAGCTCGTCATGCCTGCAGGCCTGGCAAATTGAGGCCGCCGGTGATTTTTGCCAGTTCAGATTGAGCCAGCGCCTTGCCTTGTTCAATCGCTTGTTTCACCCCGCTTAAAATCAACTCCTCGAGAAACGCGACATCATTTGGATCAACCACTTCCGGATCAATCTTAATGGCAATCACCTCCCCTGCTCCATTCGCCGTGACCCTTACCCTGCCGCCGCCGGCTTCCACTTCCACGGTGCGGTTCGCAAGCTCGGCTTGCGTCCTGGCCATTTGCTCCTGCATCTTTTGCGCCTGCTTCATCAGCTTGCTCAGGTTCATAACGAGTTGCCTCAGTGTTGCGAGAATTGCCTTGATCGCTCACGCCCTTGCGAAAAACCGCAGGGCATCCTGACGAGCAACAAGAGTAAAATCAGGCTCTCACCTTTGCGTTAAACAGTTCGATGGCTTCTTGAATCACGGGATCATCCTGGAACGATTCCCCTGGATTTGTCCTCGCAATATCGCCGACAGGCGCAATTCCCTCCCGGGCCACAAATTTCAGCGACCAGTCGCAGCCGCTCGCCTCCTTCAAAAGCGCCTCCAGTTGCCGCCGATTGTTTGCAGTCGCAAGCGTCTCGATCTTTGTCCGGTCATTGGGCAAATGCGCGAGCACAAAATTGCGTCCCTCCGTTCCACTCGGATAAAGCAATGCCGTCAATGTGCGCAGAAAACTCTTCTGCGGAATTTTTGCGAGGACCTGTCGCCAGAGTTCCGCCGGATCGGGAGTCGCCGGTCTTTCTTCCGCGCGGGGCGCTTCGGCTTCGACGTCGGCCTCGCGACGAGAAGGTGCAGGAGGCGCGCCTCCCGACCCGGCGGCAGATCCTTGCCCGGGACCCAACCTGTTTTCGCGAAGTTCACGCAGCTTCTCAATCACTTCGTCCAGTGTGGCCTGTCCCAGGATTTGGATTGCCTTGATGACGGCCACTTCGAAATGGAGTTTTTTGTTCGGCGCCCATTTCATGCGGCCTTCAGCGGCGGCGAATTGATCGATCAACTCCAGCAGACGATCGGTGGCGATCAACCGCGCCTGGGCAGCGAGCGCCTTTTGCGCTTCCGCATCGATATCTTCCTTGAGCGCCTCGGGTTTGGCCTTGAACACCAGCAAATCGCGCAGGTGCGCAATCAAGTCGGACATCAGCCGCATCATGTCTTTTCCGCTTTCGGCCTGTTCATGCAGCAGATCGATGGCTTCGGGCGTTTCGCCTCGCAAAATGCGGCCAGTCAGATCGATCACGGTCTGTTCGCTTGTGAACCCGAAAACGTCCAGCACATCGTTCTCGCCAATTTTGTCTCCGCAAAAAGCCACCAGCTGGTCCAGCATTGATTCCGCATCGCGCAGCCCCCCCTCGGCGCCGCGCGCGATGGCGTGCGCCGCCGCAGGCTCGAGCGCGATCTTTTCCTTTTCTGCGATGAATTGCAGGTGCTTTGCGATCAGGTTTGCTGGAATGCGATGAAGATCGAACCGCTGGCAACGGCTCAGGATGGTTGGCAACACCTTTTGCGGCTCGGTCGTGGCGAAAATGAACTTCACATGCTCGGGCGGTTCCTCCAGCGTCTTCAACAGCGCGTTGAACGCCGCCGCCGACAACATGTGGACTTCGTCGATCAGATAAATCTTGTAACGCCCTTTGGCCGGCGCGTAACGCACGTTCTCACGCAACTGGCGCACGTCTTCCACGCTGTTGTTGCTTGCGCCGTCGATCTCGATGACGTCCAGACTGTTGCCCGCGGCGATCTCGCGGCAGTTGTCGCATTCACCGCACGGCGTAACCGTCGGACCTTTGACACAGTTAAGCGACTTGGCCAGAATGCGAGCCGTGGAGGTTTTGCCCACGCCGCGCGGCCCGACAAACAGGTACGCATGCGCCAGCCGGTTCTGCGCCACGGCGTTTTTCAGCGTGCGCGAGACATGGTTTTGCCCGACCAAATCGTCGAACGTCTGGGGCCGGTATTTTCGGGCGAAAACTTCGTAACTCACAGGCTCAATCTAAATGCCCCGACGGCTCCGCGAAAAGGGAAAATAAAACTTCTGACCACCTATGGACACAAATTTGGCGGACCAGAATTTCTGGACTTTTTGGTTGAGCGTCAGCCACTGGCTGTTGAGCGTTGGAGGTTTCTGACCATGGCGCGCAGAATTTTTGCCGGTATCGTCCTCGTGCTTGCGCTCAACTCCTTTGCCCGTGAACCGATCAAGTCGCCTCCGCCGGCAAGGCCGGCAACCGAGAGCAGGCAGGTTCGGGCGCGCGATCTGGGTGTTCGCTTCGAAGGAACACCGGGAAAACTGAACGCGATTACGGACGTTCCGGGCGTCGAAGTTGGCTACACCACGTTGATCAGCGGCGAGGGAAAGCTTGACGTCGGCAAGGGACCGGTGCGCACCGGGGTAACGGCGATCATTCCCCGCGGACACGATTCACTGAACGATCCCGTTTACGCCGGCGTGTTCACTTTAAACGGAAACGGCGAGATGACCGGCACGGCCTGGGTCGAAGAAAGCGGGTTTCTCGAAGGACCGATCATCATTACCAACACGCACAGCGTCGGAGTCGCGCGCGACGCGGTGATTCAGTGGCGAGTGAATCGGGGCCCGCCCGATAAGACGGGTTACTGGTGGAGTCTGCCTCTTGTCGCCGAGACGTGGGACGGCTGGCTCAATGACATCAACGGATTTCACGTGAAGCCGACGGACGTCTGGCACGCGCTCGACACCGCGCATGGCGGCCCCATCGAGGAAGGGAGCGTCGGCGGCGGCACCGGCAGTATCTGTTACGAGTTCAAAGGCGGCAACGGCACGGCGTCGCGCGTCGTGTCGCTGACTGTAGCCGGGGGCGATGACCCCGGCAGCCAAAAATCATCGCACTCGTACACTGTCGGCGTGTTTCTACAGGCGAACTTCGGACGCCGATCACAGCTCGTAATCGCAGGCGCGCCGGTGGGCAAACTGATTCCGGGCGAAGTGTACCAGCAGGAGAGCGGCTCGTGCATCGCTGTCGTCGCGACCGATGCGCCCCTTCTGCCTAACCAGTTGAAACGCCTCGCCCGCCGGGTCTCGTTGGGGCTCGCCCGAACGGGAACGATTTCCGGCAACGGTTCTGGCGATTTATTTATTGCGTTTTCCACGGCGAATCCGAACGTCGCGGCGCCGGATCAAATCACGCACCGGGTAGAAACAATTCCCAATGACCTGCTGGATCCGCTCTTCACAGGGGTCGTGCAGGCCACCGAAGAAGCGGTTGTGAACGCTCTCGTGGACAACAAAACGATGGTGGGGCGCGACAATCATCGCGTGGAAGCACTGCCGCACGATCGGTTGCGCGAGCTCATGAAGCGCTCCCCCTGAGCAGCCGCCTGGCAAAACCCTGCCGCGCGGAGCGGGAATGTCCGCGACTTCCTTGCAGCTAAATCATCGCGATCAATATCGGAACGACTTTCGTTGCAGCCACGCCCAGCAGATGAAGCGTCAACTTTTCCGCGCGTTCCTGCGCCTGGGCCGGTTGACTGTCGATAAACACTCGCAGGTCGCGCTTCTGGTTTTCGACAAAATAATCAAAGTCTTCCTTGTCGATTTTGCGTTCCTTTAAAAGGACCAGACGCCGTTCAAGCTCCTGCGCGTTTTGTCGGATCAATGCGCTGGTATCGCCCTTGGCCTGCACGAGCAGGTCCTGAAATTCCTTCATGGCCGCGGCGGTCGATTCGTCGCTCAGCTGACCGAAAACCGAGTCGAGTTCCGATTTTCGCGGCGAAATTTTTCTTCGCTTCCCTTTACCGCCCGAGGGCATGATCGTAAATCTTGTTCACGTCCTTCTTCATCTCGCTCGCCAGCGCGGGCGTGATTCTGCCGCGGCTGGCCTTGCTTTGCAGATGAGCAGCGTCGGCGTCGAACTGGGCCTTGAGATCGATCAGCACAGGACGACGAGCCGCAAATTTTTCGTCGGAAATCGCCTGTTGAAATTTTGCGTTGCCCTCGTTCACCCTGGCCTCAAACGCAGCGCGATCGAACCGTTTCCCGGGGACCGCGAACTGATCGATAAACGCCAGATGAAAATTGCGGAGGCTTTCGATGCGCGCGTCGCTGCCGGTTTTGCTGAAAGTCGCGGTGCCGCAACCGCAGAGGAATATTGCGACGGCACAGAGCGCAGCAGGCCGCAAGAGAAGATTCGTCGAGCCATCGGGTCCCATCAGGCGCGGATGCATCAGGTTTTTCGATCCTGCGCCCGCCCGCTCCGCTGTGTCAAGGTGGAAGAGGCAGAGTTCCTTCTGTCTGGTCGTTATTGAAGGGCCCGCTCCAGCGCTGTGGGATCATCCAGCAGAATCCATTCGATCACTGAGACAGGCAGGCTGCCGTTTTTGATCAGATCATCGTGAAACTTGCCAAGCCGAAAATTCCCTCCCATCCGATCCTTGTAGCGACCGAGCAAATTCATGATCTGCCATTTGCCAATGATGTAACTGATCTTTTGCGTCGGCATGGAAGCGGCGCCCGCCGCTTCCCCTTCGGCTGCCTCGCGATCGAGACCGCCGGCATCCATGAAATATTTCACCGCCTGCTCGAAAGTCCATCTGCCGGTATGCAGATTCACATCCACGCCGATGCGCGCCGCGCGATACCGGGACAAGCGCAAGATTTGGCCTTGTGCGGGTGAATTCTCCGCATACAGCCCGGTGCGCATCAACATTTCCTCGCCATACAATGCCCATCCCTCCACGAAAACGCTGTCCTCGTGCTGGCGACGAATTTCATCGCTCACGTGATTGGCAATCGAAAGCTGGAGAAAATGCCCGGGAATGCCTTCGTGCCCCAGAATCGGGCGAGGATCCTCGATGGCGGCGCGGATATAAAAATTTTTCGAGTCGGGATTGTAAGTGGGAATGAAGAAGAATCCCGCAGGGTCCTTGTCATAAACGCCCGGCGGATTCATGAAACCGCCGGGACTGGTGGGTTTAAACGCCTCGGGCAATTGTCGGATTTGAAATGGCCCCAGATAGGAGGGAAGCGTGACAAGATTGTGTTGCTTCAAAAAATTTACCATCTCCGTCTCCCGGCTTTCGTACGCTTTGAGGAACGACTGTTGATCGGGAGGAATGTGGGGGGCGCGTTTGGGATCGGGGTCGGCCAGTTTCGGATCGGGCAAGAGCGCTTCTAAAGCGCGATAGCGGGCCAGCTCGACGCGCCCGATCATCTCCACCTCCGCGGCGTTGAGTGGCAGCAGCAAAACGCGTTTAAGATAATAGTTGTAATTTTCTTCCCCCATCGGGGAAAAATCGACCATCCCCGGCAGCCGCTTCTCCAGTTCATCGGCGTAACCGTGCAGAGCAGCGAGGGCAGCATCCCGGGCGTTAACGAGCTGGTCGTGCTCGCCAGGCGCAAGGCCCTGGTCGAGCGTCATCAGGCTACTCTTGAGCAGTGGATCGGCAGCGCGCGCCGATTGGATCGCAAGTTGGGCGTAAAGTTTCACCGGCTGCTGCAAATTGCTCAAACCCTGCTTCAGCAGCGCCGGCATTTGCCTCAGCCGCGCAGTCGCGGCAAGGGCGCGCTTCCTCGGCGTATCGTATTCCTTTCTCAGAAGGTAAAAAATTCCCTCTGTGCATTCGCCCACGTAAACCTGCGGGTTGGTCTCCTCGAATTTGAGGACCCGATTTGCAAAATCGGCGTCTTCCAGTTGCGCGCGGAAAAGGATCCAGTCGATCCTATCGTCCTTCGACCAGTGAGCGGTCTCCATGGCGCGCACTTTCTCCAGGAGCGAATGAACATGCTGCGCGCGCTCTGCGATTTTCTCCGGGGAATAATCGGTGAGCCGATCGTCCCATGTGTGCAACCCGGCGCCGCTGCTGCGCACGGGATAATTTTCGTTTCGCCACGCGTAATAGGCGTCGGCCGTCTTGCGCAGCGCGGCAGGCGTCGCCTCCGTCCTCCGCGCCGTAAAGGCGTCGGGCCGGATCTCGGGAGTTGATTTGGTGATCAATGCCTTGTCGGAGACGTCCGGCTTGCGCGATGGCGATTGAGCAACGACGGAGGCGACGACCGCCGTGAGCGATGCGACCACGAGACGCGAAACCTTGGCCGAATTCATCCGCCAACATTAACCGCAGTTATCCGATCGCAACACCGAACGCTCTCCCTCGCCCGCACGGGAAAATTTTCGCGCCCCTCGAACCTGGGCGGTGAAGGATTCGAACCTCCGACCTACTGGGTGTAAACCAGCCGCTCTACCACTGAGCTAACCGCCCGCGCATCGAAGAGCGATAAGTGATTGACGAATCCGAAGGCAGTCAAGCAGGCATTCGAAATTCGCGCGCTCGACCAAAGCTGTGTTGATTGCGCGCCTCAGTTTTTAAAGGTCAACCTGCCAACAGGAAGGCCGCTTCAAGAGTCGCTGCCGGGCTTTTTGCGGCGTTTTACTTTGCCTTCCTTCCTGCGCTGTCTCCAGTCGGGGTGAGCTGCGCGCCACTCGCGCTGTTTTCGCGCATAATATTCGCGCCAGTACCGGGCTGTGCGAATTCGCGGCCGCCCGCGCCGTTTTCGCCTGGCCCTCGGGGTGGAGCGAAGGCCGTCCGCGGGAGCGGGTTGACGCGTAGCTCTTCCTGATTCGCCAAAGTTCATTGCGCTTGATCTTGGCGGCCCTTGCTCGTGGCCGGCCGGTCTCTTTGTTACTTCTACGTGAACAAAGAGGCAAAGTGCCTGGAAATCTTGCACGAATAAACGAACTTGTCGCCAAAATAAATCGAAGGACGGCGGGGGTGCGCAAGACAGCGATTTTTCAAGCGCCGACAACACAGCAGCCGTCCCAACACTTGATCACGAACCCGCCGTTTGACCCGCTTGCCGCTGGCCTGCCCGCGACGCCAAGGGCGAGCCTGGCATTTCTCAATTGCTTAAAGCGCGCGGGTTGCGCATGAATGTGCTTTCATCCCCGCCAAATGAAGGAGCGTTACTTTGACGATTTGGCAGTCGGCGAGCGTTTCAACTCGCAGCCGTCCACTGTGACAGAAAAAGAGCTCATCGAGTTCGCGCACAAATTCGATCCGCAGATGTTCCATCTCAGCCGCAAGGCAGCGGAGCGCACTCTGTTCAAGGGATTGATCGCCAGTGGCTGGCACACCGCTGCGGTCACCATGCGGCTGTTTGTGCAAACCCTTAATTTTGCCGAGGGCGCAATCGGCCTGGGCGTGGACGAGTTGCGCTGGCCCAATGCGGTCCGCCCGGGAGACACGCTCAAGGTGGAAACGGAAATTCTCGAACTCCGCCCCTCCCGCTCCAAACCAGCCTATGGCATTATTCGACTGCGCAACATCACCACCAACCAGCGCGGGGAAATTGTCCAGACGATGCTCGCCAGCGCCATGGTGCCCAGACGCGCCTGACAAGCTAAATCTTGAGGAACGTTAATTCCCCAAACACGCAGCGCGCCTTTTACTCTCTCGATACGACGCCGAACGGTATTACGCCTGGCCCGTTACCGCTCCACCAGGGCCATGGCCGCATCGGGATAACGCGCGCCAGCCACAGCCCCAGCGGGAAGAGCTTCATTGATGCGCGCCAGGTCTTCGCTTGTAAGAACGACATCGAGAGCGCCGACGTTTTCCTGCAAATATTTGCGGCGTTTGGTGCCGGGAATTGGAACAATATCTTCGCCCTGCGCCAGCACCCAGGCCAGCGCCAGTTGCGCCGCGCTGCACCGTTTTTCGCGGGCAAGTTCTTCGAGGCGCCGCACGAGCTCGAAATTGCGCCGCAAATTGTCGCCCTGGAAACGCGGCGAACTTCGCCGGTAATCGTCCATGGGCAAATCCTCGCTGCGCGTAATCTTTCCGGTTAGAAAACCGCGACCCAGCGGGCTATAAGGCACAAAACCGATGCCTAGCTCGCGGCAGACCGGCAGGACTTCTTTCTCCGGGTCGCGCGTCCAAAGCGAGTATTCCGATTGAACCGCGGTGATCGGATGCACGGCGTGCGCGCGCCGGATGGTTTGCGCGCCGGCTTCCGACAAACCGAGAAAACGCACCTTGCCCTGACGCACCAGCTCGGCCATCGCGCTCACGGTCTCCTCAATGGGCGTTTCCGGATCAACGCGATGCTGGTAATAGAGATCGATCACTTCCACGCCGAGACGGCGCAGGCTCCCTTCGCAAGCCTTGCGAACGTAATCCGGTTTGCCGCACACCCCGCGGTAATCCGGTCGGGCGGGATCGCGCACAATTCCAAATTTCGTGGCAATGACGACCTGTTCGCGGCGGCCGCGCAAGGCGCGCCCGAGCAGCTCCTCATTGGTGTGCGGCCCGTACATATCAGCCGTATCAAAGAAGTTGATGCCCAATTCGAGGGCACGCTGCAGGGTGGCCAGCGATTCCTGCTCGTCGCGATCGCCGTAGAAATCCGACATTCCCATGCAACCAAGACCAATGGCCGAGACCATCGGCCCGCCTCGCCCCAGTTTGCGCTGTTTCATAAGTGATCCGATTCCATTGTCAGTTTGATTGCGGCCGCGAAATCCTCGGGCCACGGGGCCTCGAAACTTTTCCACTCGCCGCTGCACGGATGATGAAACCCAAGTTTCCACGCATGCAACATTTGCCGCGAAAAATTTCGCGCCAGGCGCGGCGCGTAAAGTTTGTCCCCCAGCACCGGGTGCCCGAGGTGGTGAAAATGCACCCGCACCTGATGCGTGCGGCCGCTGTGCAGCCGGCATTCAACGAAACTGCCCCGGGCGCTCGACTGAAGAACGCGATATTCAGTCCTGGCCGCCCGGCCGCGCGATGCGCTCACCCGCATCCGATGGCGATGCACAGGGTGGCGCCCGATTTTCTCCTCAATGATCCCGGCAGTGTTTCGCAAACGCCCGGAAACCAGCGCCAGGTAAATTTTTTCCACGGTGCGCGAGGCGAACTGCCGGGATAACCCGCGGTGCGCCTCGTCATTTTTCGCCACCACGAGACAGCCGCTGGTCTCTTTGTCCAGGCGATGCACGATGCCGGGGCGTTCTTTCCCGCCGATTACCGACAGCGCGGCGCAATGGTGCAGCAGGGCATTCACGAGGGTGTGTTCGCGCTGGCCGGCGCCGGGATGAACCGTCAGCCCGGCAGGCTTGTTAATCACCAGCAGATCGTCGTCTTCGAACAAAATATCCAGCGGGATCGGCTCCGGCCGGGCTTCGGTTTTCTCCGGCGCCGGCTCATCCAGTTGAATCCTTTCGCCTGCTCGGACAAGTTGGCCCGGGCGGCAGCTCCGGCCGTTCAGCCGCACAAACCCGCTCCGGATCAATTGCTGAAGCCGTGATCGCGAAAATTTTTCCAGCCGCTTAACCAAAAACTGATCGAGCCGCAGTCGAGCGTCGGCGGGCGAAACGATCAGTTCGATTTGCCTCGTCGTTTCCTGTGAAGGCCTTCTTATGGTCATAACAGATTGCGCCGCAGCGCGGCGTTTTTCCGGTCGCGTAACCGGCCGGGAAACTAACACGATTGCCGGCGCATTGCTCCAGGGAGGCGCAGTGTTACAATCGTTGCGTGATCCCAGGCGAACCTCCGGATGCGACCGACCCTCCAGAAATGTCCACCGACGAGTGTTCTGAGCAAGCGTGCCCGGCTTGCGCAGGAAAAGTCGATACCGCCGGCGCAGAACCGCTGGCCCGCATCGTCTGCCCGCATTGCGGCGAGAAAATCCGCGTTAATCGAACGTTCGATCACTTCGTCATCGTTGAAACCGTCGGAATCGGCGGCATGGGGACCGTGTACAAGGCGCGCGATACGCAGCTGGACCGTTTTGTGGCGCTGAAAGTGTTGCGAAGAGATGTCAGCAACGCGGCAGATGAAAACGCTCGTCTGCAACAGGAGGCGCGTATCGCCGCTTCCATCAGCCATCCCAATGTGATCCAGGTTTTCAATTCGGGAACCGACCACGGCCAGTTCTATGTCGTCATGGAGCTAATCGAGGGCGGAAGCCTCGACGACCTCATCGAGCGACGCCATCGGTTGCCCGAAATGCATGTGCTGGAAATCGGCATTCAAGCCGCAAAAGGCCTGCGCGCGGCGCATCGGCGCGGACTCATCCACCGCGATGTGAAACCGGCCAACATTCTGTTCGCCGATGAATACGAAGCAAAGCTCAGCGATTTTGGCCTGGCCGGAGCCGCCGGCGAAAGTTCCGAGACACGCGGCCAGGTGTGGGGCACCCCGTACTATGTCGCGCCAGAGCGATTGAGTAAAAAGCCCGAAGATTTCCGCAGCGACATTTACAGCCTCGGCGCCACGCTTTTTCACGCCGCCGCCGGCAAGGCTCCCATTGAGGGCCAGACCAACTCGGCTGCAGCGCTCCTGGCGTTGAAGCAACATCCGTTGAACCTGCGCGAGATCGCCCCGGAAATTTCCGAGCGCACCGCCGCCATCCTGCAGCGGATGATTCACCCGGATCCAGCACAGCGTTTTTCCTCGTACGACGAACTGCTCTCAAATCTCGAGGAAGCGCAGCGCGCCTTGATCGGTAAAACCCATCTCCCGCCGCAGGAGCAGCGACCCGGATCGAAGTTCTCTGTTGCCGTCGCCGTAGCGCTGACCTTTGTGATCGTGCTCGGCGCCGTTGCCCTGGCTTTCCTTGCGCGGGGATGCCAGACCAAAGGAGCGCCCAATTCGTCCGCGTCCGTCGCGCACGGGCAAACCGCTTACCAGGCGCATTGACCAGTCGGCGCACAACGCCGCGCGCGTTTTGCCACCGCGCGGCGCCACACTCAACCCGAACGCGCGTGAACGAAATTGCCTCCCAAAAAGTCAGAGCCTGCACGAACCGTTGCCACCGAAGCTCTTCGGCACGATATTTTTTTATGGATCAGACGTCTCCGCCGCCATTCCCTTCGCCGGAAGAACTGAAAGCAAAAATCACCGAGTTCATGAAACAGAACTTCGGCGACCGCGTTGCAGTAGCCACAATTACCGAGCCGGAGCCGGACGTGGCTGAGGAAGACGAAAAAGCGGGAAAACCGGATCGCAAAGAATTCGAATTCAACCTGCTGCCACGCGACATCAAGGCCCACCTGGACCGGTTCGTGATCAAGCAGGAGGAAGCCAAGAAAGTTTTGGCAATTGCGGTGTGCGATCATTACAACCACGCCAAATACCTTCGGCAACTGGAGAGAGAGGATCCGCAGCGAGCGCGGGAGATCGAATATGTAAAGCAAAACGTGATTCTGGTAGGGCCGACCGGCGTGGGCAAAACGTACCTGATCAAACATATCGCCGATTTGATCAAAGTGCCTTTTGTAAAAGCCGACGCCACCAAGTTCAGCGAGACCGGTTATGTGGGCGGCGATGTGGAGGATTTGGTGCGCGAACTGGTCCACAAGGCCGATGGCGACGTGAATCTCGCGCAGTTCGGCATCATTTATATCGATGAGATCGATAAAATCGCCTCAGCCGGGAACATGATCGGGCGCGACGTGAGCGGGCGCGGTGTCCAGACCACTTTGCTCAAACTGATGGAGGAGACCGAAGTGCCGGTGCGCAGCATGAACGATCTGCAGGCGCAATTGCAGGCCGCCTTCGAATTTCAAAGGCGCGGCAAGGCAAAGCGCGAGACCATCAACACCCGGCACATCCTCTTTGTGGTGAGCGGCGCGTTTGAAAAGCTTAAGGAACAGGTCGCCCGTCGGGTGCGGCGTGGCCAGATCGGATTCAGCGCCGACCCAGTCCAGGTGATGGACAACGAGCTGTTCAGGCACGTCACCACGCAGGATTTCATCGAATACGGTTTCGAACCGGAATTCATTGGGCGCCTGCCGGTGCGCGTGGTGTGCGAGGACCTCGACGCCAGCGATCTTTTCAACATCATGAAGTTTTCCGAGGGCAGTTTGCTCCGCCAATACGAACGCGCTTTTCGCGCCTACGGAATTGAAATCAGTTTCGACGATGAAGCCTTGCGCCTGCTGGCCGAAGCCGCCGCGCAGGAAAAAACCGGCGCGCGCGGCCTTCTGACCGTGTTTGAAAAACTGTTTCGCGATTACAAATATTATCTGGCCGGCTCCGGCCTCACTCAGTTGCGCGTAACCGCAGACCTGGTGCGCGAACCCCGGCGCGTGCTCGAGCGTTTAATGGCCGAAGGCCACAAACTGGAGGCCAAACTGCTCGAAACCGGCGCGCACGAATTTGCCAAAAACTTCAGCAGGGAACATGGGTTGGAAATTGTGTTTGACGAAAGCGCCGTGCAGCGGCTGGTAGAACGCGCTCAGGCCGAACGGATGAATATGCGCGATCTCTGCGCCCATCTGTTTAAGGATTATCAGTTCGGACTGAACCTGATCAAAAACAACACGGCGCAATCGCGCTTCGTCATCAACGCGGCGGCGGTGGACGCTCCTGACAAATTCCTGAGCGAACTGGTGGTACAATCCTACTACTCCGGTTCTGTTGGGCAGAAAGCCTGATTTCCAAATGAAGCGTCTGGTCGTCACAACGCTGATCATTGGAGCGGCCGTGACCGTCGTTGTGGCAGCGTTGCACGCGACGCATGCGCTGGCAGCGCTCGAAGCTGCGGTCGCCGGGATGCTCTCCGATTACGCCGGCGCGACCCGTGTAGTGGGCGAAAAATGGCACTATCTTTTTATGCTGTTGATCGCTGCGGGCGCAGCCTGGCTCAGCCTGAAAAATGATACCCCGCTGGGGCGAACGCGCGTGCGTCTGTTGAGCGGCGCGTTCCTGATCGAGCTGCTCGCGCTCTCCTGGGTCTGTTCGCTTTACCGCGTCTTTTTTCAACCGGTTCCCTCGATTCTCGCCCTCGCTCTGGCTCTGGTTGCGACGGAAGGATGGACAACTTTTCTGCGCAGAAACCGATCCCACCTTCTGCGGACGCTCTTTGCGGATCGCCTCGCAAATGAAAAGTTGCGTCGGTTGAGCGCAGACGGGAGCTCGTTTGATCTTCGACCCAGAACTTACGAGGTCAGCGTGGTGGTCTGCAATATCGCCAGCAGGCGCGGTTTCACGGCAAACTCCGAGCCGGCGATTTTCGCTGACGCGATGGCCAGATTTATTCGCCAAAGCGCCGATGCGTTCGTGCGCAAAGGCGCGTACCTGCACGCCGCCGATGGCGAAGGCGTGGTGGCATTCTTTGGCTTTCCGTTCAGCACAGCAAAACATGCCGAGGAGGCTGTCTGCGCAGTTCTCGACCTGGCGAAAAGCCTCCGCGGCAGCAGCCAAAACGATCGCCAATCCGCTGTCGATTGGGAGATTCACGCCGGCATCAGCTCCGGCACAATCATTGCCGGCTCGCCAACGGCGATCGATCGCCCGTCGCTGCTGGCCAGCGGCCTGCCCATCGATCTTGCGCGCAGGTTCTGCGCCTTGAATCATCGATATGGATCCACGGTATTGATCGATACCGCCACTTACGACCAGGTGAGCGACACCGTCGTGGCGCGCCCCATCGATTTCGTCAGCGGACTAAATTCGCAGGACCGGCTCGAAATCTATCAGCCACTCTGGCTCGCGGCCGAAGCAAAGCCCGAGCATATCCCCCGGCGCGATTCTTTCTGGAGCGGCGTGGTGTTGTACAGGGAAAAGCGCTGGGCCGAAGCGTATTCGGAGTTTCAAAAAGCGCGGAGCGCCGAGGGAGAAGAGGATCCGCCTCTGGAATTTTATTTGCGCCGCCTCGAACCACTCGTTCTCAAGTTGAGCGAAGCGCCGCACGAACCCGGCCCGGAAAAACCGGGATAACCCGCTGTTTTTGAACCTTGAGAAAAACGGAATACCCGGGAGCAATCCGGAACCTCATCGCGCAACTGCGGCAAATGCCGGGAATCGGTCCCCGTTCCGCGGAGCGAATTGCGCTCTGGATGGTGCGCGCCCGAGACGATCGCCCCGAGCAAATCGCCCGCGCCATCAACGACACCCGCCGTGAAATCCGTGCCTGCGGCCTCTGCGGCTTCTTTTCGGCCGGCGACCTTTGCGAAATTTGCGCGGACCCATCGCGCTCGCCCCAGGTGCTCTGCGTCGTGGAACAGCCTACGGACATTCTGCCTCTGGAAAAGACCGGCGCTTTTCGCGGACGTTACCATTCGCTGGGCGGAAAAATCTCGCCGCTCGACCACGTCGGTCCAGAGGATCTGCGAATCAGGGAACTGCTGGAACGCGTCGATCGCGAAAAGATTTCGGAAATCATTTTCGCCCTGCCCGCCGACGTGGAAGGCGAAGCCACCACCAGTTACCTGGTTGAGCTTTTGCGAAGCAAACCGGTAGCCCTCACGCGCATTGCCCGCGGCATCCCGGCCGGCGCCGGCTTGGAATCAGCCGATGAACTAACCCTGGCTGCCGCGTTGTCGGGACGCACGAAAATTTGAGCGCCGAAGCGGTAGCGAAAACACCTCTAACCAGTGCCCTGCGATGGCCGCGAAACGCTTCAGCGCCCTTTTTAACTTTTACAACTCTTCTAACCTTGTAACGTTTTACCATGCCCTGCGCGAAAATCGATCCGGCGTTGCACCAGGCGCGCAAACCGCCCTGGATCAAGGTGCGCCTGCCGTCCAATCCGGTCTTCTTTTCCACCAAGGCGCTCATCTCCGATTTGCGTTTGCACACCGTGTGCGAAAGCGCCCAATGCCCAAACCGCTGGGAATGCTGGAGCCAGGGCACTGCCACTTTCATGATCGCCGGCGACCGCTGCACCCGTGCCTGCGGATTTTGCGCCGTGACAACTGCCAGGCCCTTCCCGCTGGAGGAAGACGAACCGCAGCGCGTCGCCGAGGCGGTCCGCCGCATGAGATTGCAACATGTGGTGATCACTGCCGTCGCGCGCGACGATCTCAAGGACGGCGGCGCCACGCATTTCGCGCGCACCATCACCGCGATTCGGGAAATGGATCCGTCGATCATTGTCGAAGTGCTCGTTCCCGATTTTCATGCCCAGGATTGGTGCATCCAGATCGTGCTCGACGCGGCCCCGGACATCTACAATCATAACCTGGAAACGGTGGAACGCCTCACGCCGTTGGTCCGTTCCCGCGCCAGATATCGCACTTCTCTTCAGGCGCTGCGCCGCGCAAAGGAGCTGGCTCCGGACGTCGTGACCAAAAGCGGTCTCATGCTCGGCTTGGGCGAACAGGAAACCGAAATTTTCCAGGCCATGGACGATTTGCGCGCGGTCGGGTGCGAAGTCCTTACCCTGGGCCAGTACCTGCGTCCCAGCCCGAAACATCTGCCGGTAGTTGAATACATCGCGCCCGAGCAATTCGATTATTACGGCCAGATCGCCCGGCAAAAAGGCTTTCTCCATGTCGCCTCCGGCCCGCTCGTCCGCAGCTCCTATCACGCCGCCGATTTTCATCCCGTGCGAAGGTGACGCCGCGCACGCGAGTCGTGGCATCCGCGCCCGCCATCCCTGGCGTTCCCGGCAAGCCCTCCGCGCAAACCTGAAGTCCTTCCTCTCCCCTTCCCAGTGACTGCAGACGACCTGCGAGCGCAAACCGCGGCGGTGATTCCCGCTTATCAGGAAGAAAAACATATCGGCGACGTGGTGCGGCGAACACGCGCGCAACTGCCCTGCGTGATCGTCGTCGATGACGGCTCAACCGATCAGACCGCGCAACGCGCGCGCCAGGCCGGTGCTGAAGTCATTGTGCACAACCAAAACCGCGGCAAAGGCGAAGCAGTCAAGACCGGCTTGCGCCATTGTCTGCAAAAGCAGGTCGCAAACGTGCTCCTTCTCGATGCCGACGGACAGCACCTGCCCGAGGAGATCGACCGCTTCCTCGCAGCCGCTGCCTCCGCCGCGCAGCCATGCTTTTTCATCGGCAACCGCATGACCAATGTGCAGGCAATGCCTCTCATCCGGCGCGTGGTGAATCGCTACATGAGCCGGCAAATCAGCCGGCTTTGCCAACAGAATATCCCCGACACTCAATGCGGGTTCCGCATGCTGCATCGAAATCTGATCCCCGATCTGCTCGCTCCCGAAAGCGTTTGCCGATTCGATTACGACACCGAAACGCTCATCATCGCCAGTCGCAAAGGTTACCGGATTCAATCCATTCCCATCACCACTGTTTACTCCGACGAAGTCAGCAACATCCGGCCCCTTCGCGACGCCATCCGCTTCTTCAAGCTCATCTGGCGCTACCGAAACACATAGCTCCAAGCCCAGCTGGCAACACCCACTAAGTCCATCTCCCCTGCTTTCCGTTGCCGGAACGCCATCCGACGCCAGAAATTTTTTCACGCATAAAATTTCTGCTTGACGAGCTGACCCGCTTTCTGGGAAAAGAAGCGCTCGACTTGTTCCCACAATGAGAGCGTCGGAGCGTCGGAGCGTCGGAGCGTCGGAGCGTCGGAGCGTCGGAGCGTCGGAGCGTCTATTTTTGCGATAGTAGCGGCTGCCAAGGCAAGCTTTTTCTTCCAAGGCGCAGCTCTGCGCCCCCTTTCTTCTGGCCAGGGGAGAATCCCGCCAGCCCTTTTGCCAACACCCGGCACCCAGCTCGCGTCTCGCGAGGCTGGCTCGAGCTGAGTTTGCCCTGTTCCACCAAACCCAAATCGGAATCTTATGAAGTCAGTTAGTTCTACAAAGCCCAAAGCGATTGCATTGGCGATCGTGCTTACGCTGGGCGCATTGTTCGGTCCGGGCGTTTCTGCGCAACAGCAACAGGACGACCGCAATCCTGTGGGAGTCACGGGGGCCTTTGAGGGGATGATCACCACAGGTTGCGCCTATAATGTGCTTAATCATAACGCGCGTCGCGCGATTGACGACATCGTAGTCCCAGGAGCGCTTGGGAAATATGGCCTGAAGCTGACGCGCTACTACAACAGCCGGGACATCACTTACGGCGGGCTGCTGGGGCCAGGGTGGCGCCATGGGTATATCTGGTCGGTTTCACCTTCTCGTCAGTGGAAGGTGGAGTATCCGGATGGAAGCACGTTGGACAGCGAATGCTGGAGCGACTATGGCGCGCCTCTAGGGGTCTCTGACGGTTGGGAGAACATCACATGTACTACAAGCTGCTCTGCGGATTTTCGCCTCGCAGACGGCGGCACCGTGCACTTTGATAATAGCGATGGCAACCTTAGGGCCAGAACGATCAAAGATCCCCATGGGTTGATCACTACTATCACGTATGTCGGAGGATTCATCGATCGGGTAACCGAGCCTGGCGGCAGATATCTCAAGTTTTTCTATAGCCAAATAAGTGGTGACTTGAGGTTGACCAGAGTGGAAGCGCATGGCCTGGGCGACGCGACAGTTACCGACTGGGTGAATTATACTTACACATCGCAACCCACAGGCGGCAACGTCGTGCCATCGGCGATGTGTCTTACCCGGGTGGATTATAGCGATGGCACGCACGCCGACTACACATACACAACCGATAACCAGCCCGAGCACACCGGGCCGCCCTGCCCGTGTATGATCAAGCTGCTGCCGCTTGTGAGCGGGTGTAACGACGTGCGTTACCACGGGCCGATGAGCAAAATCGCCTACGAATACCAAGACCAGGGGCCGCACGGCGCGATTCTGAAGGAGCGATACTGGGATGGCATCCCTGGGCACGAGGGGAACGGGGTTCTGGTCTCGCGGATCGATCCGCCGGCGCCCTCGCCGCTTGTTGACAATCCGATTTTCGACACTACTTATACCGAGTATCGCGGCGATGGTCCCACACGCACGTTCAATTACACGGAGCTACAGCTGATCCGATCGCACAACGGCGAACCGGAGGTATGTCCAGAGAGTTTTCACGGCCCGGTGCCTCAGCAATTCCTGCTCAGTTACACCGATTTTCAAGGGCATACCACGCAGCTTGGTTACGATGCCAACTGGTATATCAACACGGTCACCGATGCCAACAACCATACCACCACCTACTTGCGCGGCCCGCCGCCAAACGCATCCCTCGGCCCTAAAGGCATAGGGCAGATTCTCCAAATCACGCATCCCGACAATACCCAAATCAATTATGGTTACGAACCCGAACCCTCTCCGGCCATTCAAGGTCATTATCTAAAGTCGATTACCGACGAACGCGGAAATCAGACCGTTCACACTCGGGACGCCAACTTTCGGATCATTCGCACCGATCACAAAGACCCGCAGGGAAACATTCTCGTTTACGAAGAATTTCAGTACGCCCATAACAATTTCGGCCTTTTGTCCACGCACCATCTGCCGAGCAAGCCCGGCTGGAGCGGGCCTTATGTTCATTTTCAATACGATAGTCGGGGGTTGTTGATTGCCAAGACCAATCCCACCAACATTGCCGATTGGCAGACAGCAATTAACTCCGCGCCCAAGACCACCTACACCTATTACACTGCGGCGGACGGCAAACCGGGCTGGATCGATCGGGTCAAGACTGTAACGCTCCCGGCCAATGTGAGCGGTTACGCCGCGTCGGAGACTTACGAATACGACAGGGACGCAGGCGGCGCCGCTGTGGCGGGCCGGGGCCTCGTCACCAAGATCACCCATGCCGACGGCAAATATCGGTCCTTCGGGTACGATCAATATGGCAACAAGCTGTGGGAAGAAAACGAGCTGCGCAAGCGCACCAGCTACACCTACGACGATTACAACCGCGTTTTAACCGTCAAAGACCCCATCGGGCAGACCACAGGCCGCACCACCACCTACACCTACAATCCCACCAACGGCAACGGCGGCTCCCCCTACAAACATACCACCAGCAATCCCGATACCGTGACCACGCCGGCGGGCATCCTTACCACCAACGATTACGACGAAAACTTCCGCAAAATCTCCACCAGCACTGCCGGCAAAGCCACCTGGTTCCATTACGATGCCGTCGGCAACCAGGATTGGGTCGCGGACCCGCGCGGCACCGCGGGCCGCACCTGGCCAAATGCCGACCCGGCCTATACCACCTACACCGATTACGATAACCGCAATCGCAAATCGGCTGTGAGAGAGCCACTGGGGCGCACCACGCGTTTTTATTACGACGACGGCATTAACCTGACCAGAATTTCGCGTCCCGACGGCACCACCGAGACCAAGAGCTACGACGCCATGAACCGGCTGCAATCCGACACCGTGCCGCAGACCGCTCAGATAAATCTCACGACCTGGTTCGGATACTGGCCCTCTGGCAAGCTCATTTACGTAGTCGATCCCAACAACCAGACCACCTACTTCCTATACAACGAGTCGGACGAAATGATAGCGATGTATTACCCCGGATTGACCGACTATCAGCAGTGGAGCTACGATGACGCGCATAATCTTGCCACTCACACGACCGTCAACGGCAGCCTCAACCCCAATAGCAACGAAGTGCAACACTTCCAATACGACAACCGCAACCGCAGAACCTCCATGAGCTGGGACAACGGCGCCGACTCGGCCACCTTCACGTACTACGATGATGGCCGATTGCACACCGCGCAGAACGCCAACTCCACCGTGACCCGGCAGTACGACGCCGCAGGGCGACTCATTTGGGAGCAGCAAAACCTAACCGGATTCGGCACCGTCACTGTCAACTACCCAAGCTACGACGACGACGGTCGGTTGCTCCGCATGTATTTAAGCGGCGGCAGCGGCTACGATTTCACGTACTCGTACGACTCGATGGGCCGCTTTGAAAAGATTTCTCTTACCCCCTCTACGCTTTTGTTCCAATACCATTACGATGCCGCCTCCAACGAGATCGAGCGCGACAGTCTGTTCAACGGGGTCAACCACTTCTATCCCCGGGACGCCCTCAACCGGATGCAGTATATGGATGTGAAAAAGGGCAACACCGTCCTGGCCCACGAAGGCTACGCTTATGACGCGATGAACCGGATCACTTCGGTAAGTTACTCGCCCGGCACGGATTCCTTTTCGTATTATCTGGACGGAGAACTGAACACGGCCACGCTGGGCAACCTGGGTCACAACCTCACCTACAACCTGGACAAGGCCGGCAACCGCACCAGCGTGGTGGACAACAACGTCTCCAGTCCGTACACGCCCAACGCCCTAAATCAGTACACCACCGCCGCTGGCAACAGCGTGGTGAACGGCCCAAACCACCAGATTCAGACTTACGCCGGCGTCACCTACACGTACATCAACGACGAGCGATTGACCTCGGCCGCCACCGGGAGTATTGTTTATTCCATGGCCTACGACGCTCTCGGGCGGTGTGTGAAACGCACGCTCACCGGTGGGCCCACCACCTATTACGTTTACGATGGCGACAAACCGATCCTGGAATATGACTCGAGCGGGGCGTCGGTGGGCGTGAACGTGTACGGCAAAGGGGTGGACGAAGTTCTGGAGCGGGTGGCCATTGGGGCCGACGGTCAATGGCACACCTATTATTTGCACCAGAACCACGAGGGGAGCGTGACCCTGTTGACCGACACCAGCGGCAACGTGCTTGAGCGCTATCGCTACGACGTGTTTGGCGCGCCCACGATCTATGCTCCAAACTGGATCAGCCGGTCAGCCACCCTGTACGATAACCGGTTCCTGTTCACCGGGCGAGAGTATGCGGCCACGTATCGGTCCACGTACACGACTGCGGCGTTTAACTTCTACGAGTATCGCGCGCGGGCGTATAACGCGAAGCTTGGCCGGTTCATGAGCGAGGATCCAAAGCTGTTCGACGCGGGCGATTACAATCTGTTCCGCTACTGCCACAATGATCCAATCGACAACGTCGATCCGATGGGGCTCGCCAGCGAGCAAACCGGCCTCCTCACAAGCGGCACAGTTGATCGGGTGTGGGAGATGACCAAATGGTTCGATCGCTCCAACCTTGTCCAGGGTAATTTCGAAGCCTTCGGCGCCATGTCCGGCCTGCTTCTCAACCAATCCGACAAAGACGCCAAAGGCGCAATAAGCACAGAGCAAATGCCGGGGTCTCGCACAGAGACCATGCAAATCACCGTGAATTACAGTCGCAGAACTTCGAACGGCTTGCTGAAACTCACAGAGGGAGATAAAATCCTTTTAAGTGGAAGTGTTGTTGTAGGCGGACGCGAACACCCGACTCCCACGGGCAGGTTTCACGCGGGTTCGTGGGAAAAGGATCATACAAGCAAGCTCTACGGGTGGTTGTCGACTACGCCTTGGAGTAAGAGCTGGTGGGGAGGGAACGTTTTCGGTCCGTATCAGTTGCATATCCAAGAACTCGAAAGTCGGGGAATTTTCATACATGGAACCGTAGGCCCAGGCTGGTCGCCCGTGACGTGGGGTAATCGGCTAATCTCGCCTACGTCTCACGGCTGCATCCGAATGTGCAACGCGGACATCATGGCTATGCACGCCTTACTACCCCGCCCGGAAGGAATTTCTGTCAACATAACGTCATACTGACAAAGAATGGTTTTTGGCAAAATATGAGTCGAAAACTTTGGATAATCTTTGCTGTAGTCCAATTCGTAGGGCTCAATTGTTCCTGGCTTTGGGCGTATAATCTTTTCGGCAGTGGACCAATCATGTGGATAACGTCGTTTGTCGCACTCATTCCTGGAGATCTGGCAGGTGCCTTGACAGTCGAGAAACTTCTTTGGACCGTCGGACTGGCACCAACGGAATTGGCAATCATCGAGATGCTAATTAGCGTGCTGGTTAACGCGTGTGTGTGGTTGGTATTGGTAATGTTAATCCGCATGATTAGAAGCCATGTCATAAATGTCTGAGCAGGATGATCGCGCATCCAAGTTGGAGGAAGGCGAGGTAGTTTGCAGCATGGTATTTCCGGCGGCTCACCAGTCGTCTGAAGTTATGCAGCCAGACAAAGAGTCATTCGATCTTCCAGCGGCCAATCGCTATCTACGCAGAGGCTGCTACGCCGGCGGAAATAAGAAACATTCTGAAAGATCGAGTCCGCCACCCGGTCCAAATCCGGAGCCAGCCCTTGCAGCACCGCTTCGATCACCCCGGCTTTTTGCCAAGCCTGAAAACGCCGATGCATAGTCTGATACGCTCCGTAGCGCGACCCCGAAGGCTTTCGGGGTGCGCAAAATCCACAAGGTCCCGTTGAAGACTCTGCGTTGGTCGCTCCAGGGCCGCCCCCGCCGATCTTTTCTTTTGGGGTCGGCTGGGATGAACTTCTTGATGGTATTCCACTGCTTTTCTGTCAGATCCATCCCCAACTAATATACCCCAAAATCTAGAGTACAAGTCCATTTATCCCTTTATGAGATGGCTTCTACTCTTTTCCTCCAGAATGGTGAGCATACCTATGCGAATGCATGGTCTTTTTGTCTGTTTCTCGATGAGTGTGGCACTCAAGGTGGCCTTAAGCACTGATTTGCTGGATGTGCTTGCGAATCCCGATAAATATAATGAGCGTCAGGTCGACCTTGTCGGAATAGCACGAGTGCCGGGTTATTTCTACCTCTTTGCAGATGTAGATGCAGCTGCTCGCGTTGATTTATCGAAAGCTTTGCTCATTCGTAAAAATAACTTTGCTGGCAATGAATACAGAGATCTGGATCGACAGTGGGTTCGCGTTATCGGGATGGTAAGCTCGGAGCCACGGATTGGGTGGGATTCGGGCACGGGCGTCCTCCTCAAAAGTGCGGAGCTGCTTCGAGATCGCCCGCCTCCTCACATTAAGGATCCCACGGTTGTCGGAGTGTTCCAGAATACAACGGGTGCGCCGCTGGTTGTTAATTTGGTTCCTCGATCAAACGGAGGCCGAACAACGTTTTTTCTGAGACCGTACGAGACGGATAAAACGCCAATTGAGGGCGAGTGCGAAGCGGTCGTTTGCGAACTGAAGGGACCGGATAACGTGCCTCTTTATAAGAGGCAGGTAGGCAGGCGGATAGCGACCTGCACGATAACGTTTCGCAGCTTGCCATCCGATTACGAGTATTCGCCAGAATGGTCCGCCAAGCGAACGTTGTATTTCAGGATTTTCATCGATCGCATAGAGTTGGTTGCGGCTTTCGAGGCAACAAACTGCAAGATTAGCGAGACCAAACGCCCTGCGAGGTAGCCTTTCTTCGGTTCATGAGCGAGGATCCAAAGCTGTTCGACGCCGGCGATTACAATCTCTTCCGCTACTGCCACAATGATCCAATTGACAACGTCGATCCGATGGGGCTGGAGGACATTTACGTTTCGCCGGAGATGGATCGGTTGGGGGTCCAAGCATCTCTACAGTCGAGGGCTGCGTCGATAGCTGCCCACGATGGCCTGGATAGATCGCAGGTGATTCAAGAAAAAGGAGGACATCTGTCGCTAGGAAAAACTTTCTGGACTGGGGAGACTGAAACAACTCACAAGTTCGAAGGAGGTCGCTGGAGAACTT
>Ga0209581_1001432_pt1 | contig 27891 bp, 21 predicted proteins | sample Coa_R2_FD_187160 | JGI IMG/M metagenome (GOLD analysis project Ga0209581, IMG submission 187160) | Surface soil microbial communities from Centralia Pennsylvania, which are recovering from an underground coalmine fire - Coalmine... | ecosystem: Environmental > Terrestrial > Soil > Unclassified ...
GCTGGGGGGCGGCGGCGCACCCACCACCCTGTCGCCGACCACCGGCAAGGGCTCGCTGGGGCGGGGCAGCGCGCTGGGGATGTTCAACGGGCTGGGCTCGGGGATGGCCGGCGGGATGGGCGGCGGCTACGGCGGCATGTCCGGCGGCTACGGCGGCACGTCCGGTTACGGCGGCCTCGGCGGCGGAGTGATGGGATCCTCCTTCGGCAGCGGCTTCGGCGGCGGCATGGGTGGAGGCTTCGGCTCCGGGATGGGCATGATGCGGGGCAGCTCCGGGCTCGGCTCGACCGGGGCTAGCCTGAGCGTATCCTCGGGAGGCGGCACCGGGCCGGGTGGAAAAAATCCAGACTTCGTGAGCCCCGTGAATATCACGGCGGATCCCGCGACCAACGCGCTGGTGGTAAGCGCGGCGCCGCAGGACTGGCAGACGCTCAAGCAGATTATCGACGAGCTCGACGTTCCTCGCGTCCAGATTTTCGTCCAGGCGATCGTCGTCGAAGTGCAGGCGCAACGCACTCAGGAGATCGGGGTGAACTTTCAGGCTTCCACGGCTATCAGCGGAAGCACCCTCGGCCTAGGACAGTTGAACTTTGGACAGTTGCAGACCGCGCTCGGAAATCCTCTCGGCCTCACCGGTCTTGGGATCGGTCTCGCCTCGGGCAGCATGTGCAGCATTCCCGTCGCAGTCGCCGCGGCGGCGACGGGATCTACTACGACCGGGGGCAGCACGAGCGGCACCATTTCGGTTCCCTGCGACGTGGCGTTGATGACGGCGCTTGAAACCGATACGCATGCGAACGTGCTGTCGGCGCCGACGCTGCTCACCGCGGACAACGAAGAGGCGATGATTATCGTCGGGCAGAACCTGCCGTTCGTCGGGTCGGCCGCGGCCAACGCCGGCCTTCCGGGCCAGATCTTCAACTCCGTCGATCGCCAGAACGTGGGTATTACGCTCGACATGGTGCCGCAGGTTTCTGAAGGCGATTACGTGAAACTCGACCTGTACGAAGAAGTATCGAACGTGCTCGCTGGCACGCAGAACAATCCTCTCGGACCGACAACGACCATCCGGTCCGCATCGACCGAGGTCTTCGTGCAGAACCATCGAACCGCGGTGATCGGCGGATTGCTTTCGAGCCAGGATACGATTCAGAACCAGGGCGTGCCCTTCATCTCCAATATTCCGGTGATAGGCAACCTGTTCAGCGACAAGGCTTCGGATCGACAGAAAGACAATCTGCTGGTGTTTCTGACTCCGCATATTGTTCGCAACCGATCGCAGTTGCGCGCACTTGCGCTGGATGAGCGCCAGAAGTTCATCAACTCGCTCGGTCGACGCGAGATGCACGATATGCCGGCCTCTCAGATTCACGAGCTCTACAAACCGAGCTTCTCGATCTCGGTGCCTCCCGAGGCCGATCTTGGCGGCACGATGGCGGCGCCGGGGGCATCGCGCGGTGGCGGCATGACGGCGGTCCCGCCCGCGCCTCCTCCGCCGACCTCCGGCGGTTCGGAGACTCCGTTCAATACGGAAGAAATCGGGCCGAGCAGCATGAGTCATCCCGCTTCGGAGCCCGCTACGGCGTCATCCGAACCCGGCATCCCGGTTTCGAGCTCCGGCGCCGGGGGATCTGGAGGAAGCACCCTGGGCGCGAGCCGCGCCGCGGTCAGCGCCACGGCCCCCTGACGGCAGGTTGAAGACTGGTTAGGTCATCCAATGCGGCGCGCGAACACTGGTTCGCGCGCCGCTATTTTGTCAATCGATGGCGAGACAGATAAGCGGAGTCCAGGCGCGAATCGAATACGCGGGCGTTGCGGCGGCAATTGGCGCCCTGAGAGGATTGCCGCTCGAGCGCGCCTTCAAGCTCGGCGAGCGGCTGGGCGCGATGGTGATGAGGATCGATCGGCTCAACCGGCCGATCGCGATGAAAAATCTCGAAATCGCATTTCCGGAGCTCTCGTATGAAGGCCGCCTCAAGATTATCCGTGGGATGTACCGCAACTGGGGGCGGATGGCCGCCGAATGGGCGCACATGGGCAAGCTCGATCGCTCCAATATCGAGCGATATGCGGTCTACGAAGGCAAGCAGTACTGGGACGAAGCGGAGAAGATGTCAACCGGGCACGGCGGGCTCGTGCTCACCGCTCATTTCGGCAACTTCGAGCTGCTGCCGTTGGCGCATTCGATCTATGGCTACCGAATCGCCGTCGTTCATCGCCCGCTCAGAAATCCGCTGATCGACAAGGCGGTTCGCGAAGCGCGCATCCGCTCCGGAAACAGGGTTGTCGAGCGCAAGGGCGGAGCGATGGAGATGATGCGGCTTTTGCGCAAGAACTGGCACGTCGGCGTGCCGCTCGATCTCGATGTGCGCAGGGGAGTGTTCGTCGATTTCTTCGGCAAGCTCGCCTCCACCAGCGACGGCGTAGCGCGGCTGGCGCGAGCGACCGGCGCTCCGGTGGTGCCCTGTTTCATGGTGCGCGAGGGCGACACCACGCGACATAAGATCGAGATCAATCCGGCGATCGAGATGGTGAAAACGAGCGATGCCGAATCCGATATTCGGGAGAACACGCAGCGCTTCGTAAAGGCAATCGAGAAAGCCATCCGCGAGCATCCGGACCACTGGAACTGGATCCATCGCCGATGGAAAACCCGCCCTCCGGGTGAAGCGCGGTTTTACTAGCCTCCGTGCCAGGGACGTGGCATCGGCACGCGTCCGCACTATCGCCGTAATCCGCCATGGGCGGTGTGCTTTCTCATGATCCTTTGCCGCCGATTCCGCAGAACGTCACCGTGTAGTTCACCACCTGATCCGCGGTGCCGTAGCACGACCAGTCGCTCGCCTGATCATCGAACTGAAACGAGTATGCGGACGGACAGGCATTCTTGAAGATGTCGAGGTAGTTCGAGCCACCGGATTGGAATTTGCTAATCGCGGCCGTCCAGTTCAGGTTGGTCGGACCGCATACGCCCGCGTAGATTCCCGCAGTCTGGCAGATGCATTCTTCGCCGCTGGAGCAGGGAGCGCCCTTTTTGTTGAGGCACTTGGTACTGGCGGTGCAATCCGCAGAGCTGCTGCAGTCCTTCACTTCGTTGCAGACGCAGTCGTCGCCCTGGCCTGCGCATTCGTTGACCGCCTGCGCGAGGATCGTGTTTCCGCTCTTTGCGCGGCGCACCGTGGTTTCGAGGCAATAATGTCCCGCCCCGCAGTCGCTGTCGGCCGTGCACTTTTTCGTTGGCTCCGGCGTGAAATTGTCCGCGTTCCAGACCAGGACACCGAACGCGGCCGCGCCCGTGCTGCTCGCGACAATCGGCGGAATACACGTTGACGCCCGCGCCCCGCCAGGGCCCGCATTGGTCAGAGTCGCGCAAGTATAAGCAGGGAAGGGATAGATGTAGTTTTCCGCGGGACACGGGTGCCCGTCCATGCTGCTGGAGGTGCAACCGCCGTTCTGGGTCACCACGCCATTGCCGGGGATGCAGAGGCCGGCTCCCTTGGGCCAGGTCACCTTGCTCGCCGCGGTGAATGTGGGCGTCATCAGGCAGGTGGTTCCGGGTTCGCAATCCGAGTCGTTGAAGCATACCGCGTTGCCCGAGTTCGCCGATTCCAGGTTGATCGGATTTCCGAAAGGGTCCTTCTCAGGCGAAGTTTCGTTCAGGCAGTCATAGAAAGACTTGTTGAAGGTCGTGCATATCGTCGGGCTTGCGCCGGCTTCCGCGCAGTAGTTCGCCGGTACGCTGCATGCGATGATGCAGGTCCCGTTTGAGTCGCATGGTCCTCCGGCGCATTTCGGATCGCTTTGGCTGTTCGCGGTGCATTTCTGGCTGGGTTCGTCGATTCGCAGCAGCGGGGGGCAGGTGATCCGAAGATCGCTGGTGCAGGTTCCGGTCTGGCACACGGAAGTGGTCGTGCTCCAGACAATTCCGGCTCCGGCCTGGTTGGGATCGTTCGCGGTTCCGCGCAGCGCGGTCGAAAACCTGGGCATAGTCGCGCCGCTGGTCGCGCTCGAACTCGGGCCCACATCATTGAAAAACCACGAATAGCTTCCCGCCGGCGCCACGATGACCGATTGCGGCACGTGCGACTGGCCGTTGAAGTATTGTGCCTTCGCTTTCCATCCCGGCGTATCAGTCGGAATTTCAGCCTGCACATCGAGTGAAACGTTGAATCCGCTGACCAGGCTCACGTCGTAGTTGTCCGGAGTTCCGGGAAATTTCGCGTTGGTGCCGGACAACGTCTGTTCCCAGAGCGTGGCGTTGTTTGCTCCGGTTCCATGACAGTCCGCCGCGCCGCAGTCGCCGGTCACGCAATTCGTCGCACTCGAACTGCATCCGGTGCGTCCCCAGAACCGTCCGGAGAAGGTGAGAGGGATCTGAGCTTCGACCGATGTCTGGCAAATCTTGTCACTTTGGCAAAGCCCGCCTCGACACAGAGGATCGCTCTGATTGGGATGCGTGCAGGTACAGGCTCCGCCCAGGCACTTCGATCCTGCCGGGCAGGGATTGGTCGCATTGCAAGTCGGCGCGAGTTCCCAGCTCGAAATGGGTTTCACCGGAGGGCTGATGTCGAAATTGCCGTTCGCCGCGATCCAAATCGGCTGCGTGCAGTTGTTCTGGAAGATTACCGTGTGAGCGGTCGGTGCGGCGGCCGGAGTAGAGTCCGCGCGCGCTCCTGTTGTCATGGCTAGACAAGTCAGGATTGCGAGGGCTGCGGCACCGGTGGTGCGCACTGTTCGTGAAGGCATCAAAAAGCCCTCCCGTTCTCGTTGTCGGCCAAGCGCGCCTATGCTCGCGCTTGCAGGCCTGAGCAATGGTCAAGCTCCGCTGCTGAGTGTGATGCCGTAGGGAACCGATAGCCCTGTCTTGGGACCTGAAATTACCGCCAGCGGAGCAACGTCCCCGGCGCTTTGTACATTGAAACGAACGATCGTGTCCGCGCCGCTGGAGGATACGAAGAGATCGCGATGTCTTCCGAGTGCGACACCGCCTGGTGCGGATATCAGCGTACTGGGACCGCCGATCAGCGTTACCGGTTGAACGTCGCCATCCGCTCCGGGCGCATATGAAGTAACGCTGTCACCATCGGCGTTGGCCACGTAGAGCGTTCCGGCAAAATCCATCGCCAGTGCATCCGGCGAGCGCAGGCGGGTGTTGCTGCCGCGAATCCGCCTGGTGAAGTCCGCGTTGCCGTTGCTGTTCGGCGGGTACACGGTAATCGAATTGCCGGCGGTATTTGCCACATAGATGTTGCCCGCGGCGTCGAGCACCACGTCTTCCGGCTTCTTAAGTCCGGTTGCCGGACCGCCGACAATCGCGATTGGCGTCGCATCGCCATCACTGCCGGGGGCGTACACAGTTATGGTGTCGCCGTCCGCGTTGGCTACATAGAGTTGACCCGAGCCGTCAACGCGCAGGCCTTCAGGATGAAGCAGGCGGGTGTCCGGTCCCTGGATCTTGTGAACCGGAGCCGTGTCGCCATTGGATCCGCGGGCGAACACCACGATGCTGTCGTCGTCTTTGTTCGCGACGTAGATGAGCTTTTGGGTATCGAGTGCGACCGCTTGCGGATTTTGCAGGTTGGTGTTTGCGCCGCCGATGGCTTTGGAGGGTTTGCGGTCGCCAGAGGCTTTCGAGGAATAGGAAGTTACGGTGTTCGCGCTCGAATTAGGCGCGAAGAGTGCCGAGGACGCCGGCGGAGGGCCGCCCCCGCCTCCGCCGCACCCCTGCGTTGCCGATGCAATCGCAAGAAGCAGAACACTCAAGGATGCTAAACTGCCGGACGGCAAATGATGTCGGCCGCGGCCAGGCATGATCGCATGCTTTCATCCTGCGTCATGATTGGTCAAACGAATGCTTGATACAAAGCGTTACGATTTCCTTTGCGGACCGATTCGCCGAAAGTGAGCGGTGAGCCAACCGTCAGGCGCGTAACCCCGAAATACCGACGGTTTGAACGCTGAAAAGCGCTCTCAACCATCCGGAACAGACAGTCGCAGCTTGACTAGCTTTGCAGCAGCGCGCTAGTCCGACGAATATCAGATTCAAGGAGTGCGCGGCATGGATTCGGAGAAAATTCGCAAAGTCCGGGCGCTTCGCGCCAGGCTCGACCATCCGGTGATCGACGGCGACGGGCATCTGATCGAATCGGCGCCGCTGTTCAATGAGTATCTGCGCAAGGTCGGCGGAACGGAGATGGTACAGCGGTACCATCGCGAACTCGCCGAACATCCCACCGGATCGCGCGGCAATCGCGACAGCGGGGACATGCGCGGCGCATGGTGGGGGGTCGGCAACAATGCGTACGACCTTGCGACGGTGATGGCGCCCCGATTGCTCCATCAGCGGCTCGAGGAGATCGGAATCGATTTCGCGATCATGTATCCGACGCTGGGACTTGCGCTGCCTACGATCTTCGACACGGACGTGCGGCGCGCAGTCTGCCGCGCGCTGAATACGATGAATGCGGAGATCTGCGGACAATTTCGCGATCGGATCGCGCCGGCCGCCGCGATCCCGATGCATACGCCCGAGGAGGCCATCGCCGAGCTCGAATACTCCGCGCGGCTCGGTCTCAAGGCCGCGATGATTCCGCCGGGCGTGGCGCGGCCGATTCCGGCCCTGGAAAAGGACGCGCCCGCCGCGTTTCCTTACGCCGCCTACTTCGACAACTACGGCCTCGACAGCGTCTATGACTACGATCCAGTGTGGCGCAAATTCGCGGAGCTGGGTTTCGCGATTACGTCGCATGGCGGCGTCGGGCTTCGCTATCTGCCGCTCGGCCGCAGGTCGCCCTCGAACTACATGTTCAATCACATCGGCGGCCACGCGTATCAGCAGGGAGAGCTGTGCCGATCGCTCGTTTTTGGCGGCGTTCCGACGCGGTTTCCCGAGCTTGCCTTCGGATTTCTCGAATGCGGAGCGGGATGGGCCGTCGATCTCCTGCATTCGCTCGAAGAGCATTGGGAGAAACGCAATCTCGAGGGGCTCAAGAACTACGATCCCGCGATGCTGGATCGTAAGCGCCTTCATCAATTGCTGATCGAGTACGGCGGGGCCGATTTCGTCAATGCGGAACGCGCCGGCGGAATGTCGCGCGCCTACGACGAAGGAATTGCGCGGCACGATCGGCTTGCCGATCGCGACGAATGGGCCGAATCAGGCGTTCGCGACGAGGCCGACTTCGCCCGAATCTTCGACAGCTTTTTCTTCGGATGCGAGGCCGACGATCCCAGCGTATTTCGGGCCCTCGATGCGCGCGCCAATCCGAAGCGCACGCGTCTAAAGCCGGTCTTCAGCTCCGATATCGGCCACTGGGACGTCCCCGATATCAAAACAGTGCTCCTCGAAAGCCACAAGCTGGTGGACAAAGGGCTGCTTACGGATGAAGACTATCGCGACTTCGTTTTCACCTATCCAGCCCGTTTGCATCTGAAGGCGAATCCGAAGTTCTTTGCCGGAACTGTCGTAGAAGGCGCAACTTCCCGTCTGGCCGCGTGAACCGGTCGAAGAATTCTTCAAGGATGCCGTCATGAATGGAGCAGAAAGCCTGATCCGGACCGCCGCAGCCGCCGGCGTTGAAGTTTGCTTCGCAAACCCTGGCACCACCGAGATGCCACTGGTTGCGGCGCTCGATGCCTGCGACGGCATCCGTGCCGTACTCGGGCTATTCGAGGGCGTTTGCACCGGTGCGGCTGACGGATACGCGCGGATGAGCGGCAAACCGGCCCTTACGCTGCTCCATCTCGGTCCGGGCTTTGCCAACGGAATTGCGAATCTGCACAACGCACGCCGCGCGCGATCGCCGGTGGTGAATTTGATCGGCGACCACGCCACCTGGCATGCCGGCGCCGATGCGCCCCTGGCTTCCGATATCGTCTCGCTCGCCCGGCCGGTTTCCGGATGGATTCGCAGCGTCCGTTCGGCAAAAGCCGTTGCGGCCGACACGGCCGAGGCGGTTGCCGCAGCCGGTGGTTTTCCAGGCCAGGTCGCGACGTTGATCATCCCCTCGGATTGTCAATGGGATCCGGCCGAAGGCGCGGCGAAACCGATAGCATCCGCCCCGCTCCCGAAGCCGTCCGATACCGCCATCAGGCGGGTGGCGGAGACTTTGCGCGCGGGAGAGCGGATCGGGTTCCTGCTTGGCGCCGCCGCTCTCACGGAACAGGGGCTCAACGCGGTTGCTCGAATTGCGGCGAAGGTCGATTGCCGCCTTATCTGCGAGACTTTTCCCGCCCGCATCGAACGGGGAGCCGGACTGCCGGCGCTCGAACGACTGCCGTACTTTCCCGAGCAGGCGATCGAAGCGCTTTCCGCTTTGGATTCAATCGTGCTTGCCGGAGCGAAAAGCCCGGTCGCGTTTTTTGGTTACGCCAGGATGCCGTCAAGCCTTGTTCCCGAGGGCCGGAAGGTCGTGACGCTTTCCGAGCCGGCTGATGATACCGTCGCGGCGCTCGAAGCATTGGCCGAGGCGATCGGTGCGCCGCGCGCTGTCGCGTTGCCGTCAAAACCGGTTCGCCCCAATCGGCCGACTGGCAAGCTTAACGCGGCAACGGTCGGCGCTGCACTTGCCGCCTTGATGCCGGAAAACGCGATCATAATGGATGAGGCCGCGACCACGGGGCTGCCGTTCTTTGGCGCTTCAGCCGGCGCGCCGCGCCATAGCTATATGGCGCTTACCGGAGGAGCGATCGGGCAAGGACTCCCCTGTGCGACCGGAGCGGCGGTGGCGTGTCCCGACCGCCGCGTGATCGCATTTCAGGCCGATGGCAGCGGGATGTACACGCAGCAATCGTTCTGGACCCAGGCGCGCGAGCAGCTCAACGTCACCACGCTGCTGTGCAACAATCGCAGCTATCGCATTCTGCAGGTCGAACTCGCGCGCGCTGGCATCACCGAACCCGGCCGCAAAGCCAAGTCGCTGACCGATCTGTCCAACCCCGACCTCGATTGGACCCGGCTTGCGCGGTCGATGGGGGTGCCCGGCGTTCGCGTCGAAGACTCCGAATCGTTGTGCCGTGAGCTGGAACGCGCACTCGCGGTTCCGGGGCCTAACCTGATCGAGTTGATGCTCTAGTTGTGCCGCAACCGGGAAGCAGGGTCTTCGGCGGGGCATTTCCCGAGGGAGAGCCCTACGAACTCGCGGAGAGGCGTTCCAGCTTGGCGGGCAGTTCGGCGATACTCGCGAGTTTGTGATCGTGGTCAACGCGATCGCCGATCGCGATGAAGCGCGTGCCGGCGGCGAGCGCCGCCTGACGGTCGATGGGACTGTCGCCGACGTACACGGTGTGTTCCGGCGTCGCGCCCGCTCGCTTCATGCAGAGATGCAGGATGTCCGGCGCGGGCTTTGGAGCAACTCGGTCGAGCACGCTCGCGATCGCGTGAAAGACCCCGTCGAGATCGAGGTACTTTACCAAGGCGGGGACGGTTGCTGACCGGTTGGTGGCGAGACCAAGGCGGTAACGGCCGCGCAAATCGAGCATGAAGGGACGCAATTCAAGGGGCGGCCTCAGCATGTCGAAAAATCGCGTTCCATCCATCGCCCGCGCCACCGATCTCATCGCTTCGAGCTTCGCGCGGTCGCCTCGGGCGCGCGCTACGAACATCTCCTCGGCCGCATAGGAAATGGATCGGACTTCCTCTTCGACGGAAAGCGGAGGTTCGCCAACTTTGGTGAAGATGGCGTTGTAGTAGGCGATGTTGGATTCGATGGAATCGAACAACACTCCGTCCGCATCGAACATTACGAGATCGATCATGCAGAAAATCTATTTTGCTTGGGAACCGGAGGCGATTCTAGCGGGCGCTCTGCTTGCGTCCGCCACGCTCCGGCCGCCGAGCGGGATGGGCGGTGCGCCGCGGTATCGCCATCATGTCGCGGGCGTTGACGGATTCTCCGCAACCAGGGCACACAAAGGCGGGCATCGCCTTGGCGCCGCATCCGCGATGCACCAGCGTGAGAGGGGGCCCTTTTTCGCCGCACAGCCAGGTGTCGCCCCATCGCATCATCGCGAGCATCACCGGATACAGGTCCATCCCCTTTTTGGTCAGGCGGTATTCGACCCGGGCGTGTTCGTCCTCGCCTTCGGCGCGTTCGAGAATCTCGTCGGCCACCAGGGCGCGCAGCCGGGCGGCGAGGATATTGCGAGCAATCCCGGTATTACGCTGGAACTCATCGAAGCGGTGGCGTCCCAGAAACGCCTCCCGCAGGATCAGCATCGTCCATCGCTCGCCGATTACGGCCAGCGTTCGCGCAACCGAACAATTCGCTTCACCGACCGAACGCCATCGCATCGATCTTGTACGCTCCCCCGAGCCAATTGCCCCTGAATCGGCACTGTCCCCACAGCCCGCTTCGAGACCCGAATATCGTCTCATTTTGAAACCCTCGGCGCCAGACGGACGAACCAGGCTCGCAAACACCCTCCTCTGACGTGCGGTCATTACCTGCAAGGTAGCTCACATGTTGCGAAGCAGTTGCAAAACGCAACTATTAGGAAGAAATGGAGTTGTGCGCCGCTTCACTTAAGACCATTTGATGGAACATCGCGCGGCGCCGTGGAACGCGCGCGATTTTGCGGTCACCGTCTTTTTTCCGATCCGGCGAGAAGCCGAGAGCGGCGCGCGCGCCATCGCATTGTGCGAGAGAGAGCCTCGAGCGCGATCGAAGTTCAGCGCGCTTCATGCCGCCTTTTCGATGGCAAAAGAATTGCTGGTGCCTTGCCGAATTCTTTCGGTCAAGGAGGAGGAACCATGAGTCTCGCGGCAATATGCAGACCTCTGCGCTGGGCTGCGATTCTGATCGCGTTCGTAGCGGCTCTTGCGATTGGCGCCGGCGCGGCGCGTGCCGATGTAAAGCCGGGCGATTTCATCACCGCCGACAACGCATCCAAGGTGAAGGACCTCGTATCGCCCGGCGTTTATTACAAAGTGCTGAATGGGATGACGATGAAGATCGTTCCATCCGCGCGCATCGATTGGCCGCCGCCGTACAAAGACGCGACCGAGAAGTATTCATCGCAGGTCCGGCTGAGCAAGGACAATCGCAGCCTGCTCGGCTACGTCGCGGGGCAGCCGTTTCCGCTGATCGATCCCAACGATCCGTACGTTGCCACCAAGATCATGTGGAACAACGTGTTTCGTCCGCTTCTTACCGATGACTACGATCTGCGCTTCTACGATTGCGATAGCCTGTATGGCGGGCGCAACAAGTCGTTCAGTCCCATTCAGTACTACCAGATAGGCCATTACGCCGGTTACGACCTGGTCGGGCGCGTCGAAGTGGAGCCGATGCCGACCGATCCGGATTTCAAGAAGACCGGACGGCTCTGGCTGTTCGGCCTCTATCCGGTGCTGGCGCCGGCCACCAACCGCGGCGACGGCTTTATCCGCTATCGCTATGCCGACCCGGATCGCGGCGATGACGATTGGTCGTGGACTTTCGGCTCGCGGCGAGTGCGGCGGCTCGATGAGAACCTGATGAGCACGGCTTCCGGCCCGACCGCCTGGAATCCGGATCATTACTCCGGCTTCAACGCGAAGACCGAGGAATACAACTACCGCTTTCTCGGTGACCGCGAGATGCTGGGAGTGGCGCATGCGGAACATTCGCCCGAAGTTCGATGCGCCACCGACGGGGGTGCGAGCGCGTGTCCGGAGGTATGGGAGATGCGCCACATCTACATCGTCGAAGCCACCCCCCGGCGCGACCGAATCGCAGGTGCGCTGCAGGGCAAGACGCTCGTCTATATGGATTCGGAATCCTGGTACGAGCCGTATATCGACGAATACGATCAGCGCGGACAGCTCTGGTACAACCACATCTGGTGGATGGCGTATCGCGACCGTCCGGTGCCCGACGCCCGCGTTGCGATCTACCCATTCAAGCGCGAATTCGAGGTGGGCGCGGTCTCGACCGACGTGCAGTCCGGCTTCGCGACCATGTGCTACCTGCCCGGTCTTGGCACGCCCGAGCGCGAATGCTGGTACATCAACATGGGCGCGGTTGACCGCGAGTTTTTCACCACGCAAGCGATGGTGAAGGCGGCCCCGTAAAAATTCCCCGACGCGGCCTCCAAAACCGCGGGAGGTTCCGCCGCTGCACTCGGCGGAACCTCCCATCAGCGGCCACGCCGCCTTTCAAAAAAAGGATCAGTCCATGAATAATCGGATTGCCGCTCTTGTGATCGTGATTTGCGCCTCGATTTTCCCCGCTTCCGCCGGCGCGATTTCGCTGACCCTCGGACCCGATGGTCCCGCGTCCGCCCAGGATCAGGTGGCCGTTCTATACGCGAGCCGCGCTGACGGATCGACGGTTGCGATCGCGCGCGTTGGGGACCTGACGATCGACGGCGGAGAGATAGCCGAATTGGGAATTCCCTCGGAAACTCCCGACGGTCGAGTCGTATTCGGCGCAAACGTGGAAGATCGCGCCGGGCGGCTCGGATGGAGCATCTTCACCGCCGATCCGAATGCACCCGCGCCCGACCGGATTTCATATGCTCTGATGCCCCTTGCTCTTTCGGGGCGATGCACGCCGAGCCTGAAGGTCGATCCCTACCCGATAGCGACCGCCGATGGCGGCCTCGCATTTGTGGCTCCTCGCCGCGAGGGCGGAGACGCGCTCTTTCTCTATCGCGGCGGCCATGTGGATTGTCTGTTGCGCACCGGCGACCGCCTGCCCGACGGCCGCGAGGTCGCGGGCCTGTCCTTTGGAACCGTGCAGGCCGGCGCGGGAAATTCGATCGCGATGATCGTGACGCTGAGGCGCGCGGTGCGGGACAAGGCCCGGCCAAGTGTATGGTGGCGGGACGACCTACAGGCGGTGGTGATGGTTTCGCCTGAGCAGGGAGTTTCGGAAATCGCCGTTGAAGGATCGCCGGCGCCGCGTGGCGGCGTGTTCGGATCTTTTGGTCCGCCGGCCGCGGCCGCAACCAGCGATGGGCGCCAGACGCTCGTCGCGTTTTCCGAAAGGCGCGCGAGCGGCACTTCAATCTTCCTTTTCCGCGACGGGCGAGTGACTCGGGTCCTCAGCAACGGGTCCACGAGCCCCGCTGGCCGCGTGAACTATCTCTCGCAGACCCGTCCGTCGCTCGGTCCTCGCGGCGCGATCGCGGTGCGCGGCGCATCGGGAGAGCATCAAATGATTCTGTTGTGGTCGCCCGGAGCGGTGCGGGTGATGGCGGAAGGCGGGGAGACTCTGACGCCGGACGTCACATTGTCGAGCTTCGGCGACCCGTGGATAGTCGCGGGCTCGCGCATCTATTTCCCCGCGGCGGTGGGAAATGTCGAGGGCCTCTTTGTCCGCGACGGGTCCGGCGCCGTTCATGAACTCGGACAACCCGCCGTACGCGAGGCGGCGTTCGGGGACACGGCCGCGCCGCGCCATCGGGTGTCGTCGGCGACGCTGTCCGCAAATCCGCGCGGCGACTTCACGTACCTGGGGAGCCGCTAGCCGAAAGCTCGCATCGCGAGGTGCGAGCTTTCGCTTCGGGCATTTAGTTGCATTTTGAAACCCGATCGGCCACGATAGTCGCACCGTCCACGGAGACTTTTTCGATGCCCCGAAGCATCCGCGGGAGCGCCCGCCATCCAGGACGCTTCCGAAGCAATCGCCGCCATCTGCCGCGAGGCCGATGTTTCATGGGCGTGGATCGAATCAGGCGCGTCGCAACAGGAGAAATCGTATGGCAGACGTCAAAGGAGTCGCCGCCGTAGTAGGAGTAGGGGCCGGACTCGGCAATGCTCTGGCCCGCAGGTTTGCCAGAGAATACGCGGTCGCTTTGGTCGCGCGGGGCGCGGACAAACTGGCCGGTTTCGCCAGGGAAATAGAAGCCGAAGGCGGCCGCGCCTTGCCCGTATCTGCCGATGTGAGCAAGGCGGACCAGATCGAGGCGGCCTTTTCCACCATCCGCTCCAGGCTGGGCGAGGTGGACGTGCTCTTGTACAACGCCGCGATGCGGCCGTTTGGCACGTTGATGGAAACCAAGCCCAGCACTTTCGAAAACACCTGGCGGGTCACCGCGTTCGGAGCGTTCTTATGCGCCCAGCAAGTGGTTCCGGCGATGCTCGCGAAGGGAAGCGGAGTGATTATCATCACCGGCGCGACGGCGGGAATAAAGCCGTTTCCGACTTCGGCCGCATTTGGACCGGCGAAATTCGCGGTCCGCGGACTGGCCCAGGTGATGGCGCGCGATCTTCAACCCAAAGGGATTCACGTCGCGTACGTCAATGTGGACGGAGCAATCGACATGCCTTTCATCCGCGAGCGCTTTCCAAACATCAAGGATGAGAACATGCTCAAGCCCCCTGCGATCGCGGAGACCTACTGGCATCTCGCGCATCAGGATCGCAGCGCATGGAGCCACGAGGTGGACGTGCGCCCGTTTACCGAGAAGTGGTAGCGGGAGCCTCCGGAAGGGCGAGCGTGTGCGAGATCTCAGCCACCCGAAATTCCTCCAGGGATTCGCGAAGCTGCTGGGTGGTGGATGCGGGCTTTGAGCAGGCGGTGCCGGCGCACACGAACGCAAGCGGTGCGTTGTGACCGGCGGCTTCGTACATCGCGCGGATGGTCGATGGTATCGCGGTCCGCTTCTGTGACGGATCGACTCTGACGACCACCTTACCCGGCCGAAACGCGCCAAGCGCGGTCTCCACCATCGATTGCGTCATCGGATCGCCGGCGCGCCCGACGATCGTGACCGTAGCGCCGCCATCGGCTCGTTCTTCGAGCGCGAGGCCGAGAGTGCCCAGGGTCGAGTCCGCCACCGCTCCAACCATCCCCGGCGCCGGCGCCAGGAGGGCATCGGCAATTTTTAGAAAACTCTGTTCGGACGTAATTTCACCGAGCGTCCGCATCGCCCTGGCTGCCACCGCCTGCACCGACGGCATCGGCTGATCGTACATCGCCACTGCGTCGCCCGTTTCAGCCGGTTGCACGCGGCCGATGTCCGGGCTTCGATTGACCAGCAATCCACGCCGATTGCGATATCGGTCGGCGATCAGGATTCCGAGCGTGCGAGCTTCGCGCAGATAGCGGGTATCGCCCGATGCCTGGTACGCATCGAGCAGCGCTTCCATGAGATAGACCTGATCGGCGACGACGCCCGAAACCGACGCGTGGCCATCCGACCAGACATGATAAAAGCCGCCGTGCGGATCGCGCAGCCTGGTCAGCACGAAGTCCAATGCAGCGAGGGCGGCCTGCCGCGAGATGCGGTCGCCGGTTGCATTCGATGCGGCCAGATATCCGGACACCATCAGCGCGTTCCGATCCGTCATGATCGCGTGGTCGACCGGCGGGGCAGGGCGCTTCTCACGCGCCGCAAGCATCGGCAGCTTGGCGCGGGTCTGCAGCCGCTTCGCGGCGGCGGGCCACATGTTTAGCCGCCGGGCGAGCTGATCGTCGGTCAGCGGGCGCCGCAGCACAATTCTGCCGTCCGGCGCGACTGCCGGAGAATCGGACATCCCGTAGAAGATGACGGCTGCGTGAGCCACGTTGGCGGGCAGCGTCTTGTTCACCTCGGCCTCAGTCCAGGTGTAGTAGCTTCCGTCGTCGCCCTTGAACGCGTCGGCATCCTGATCGGCGAAGAATGCGTGGGTTACCGGGTCAAGCAGGGTTTGATTAACGTAGGACCTGATCCCGGCGATGATCTCCAGCAGGTTCGAGTCGCGCGAGAACTGGTACGCTTCCGAATAGACGATCAGCGCCATCGCCTGGTCGTAGGCCATCTTCTCGAAATGTGGCACGCGCCACGCCTGGTCGGTGGAGTAACGATGAAATCCGCCGCCGAGCTGATCGAACACTCCTCCGCGCGCAATCTTATCGAGACTGATCAGGGCCATCTCGCGAAACGCATCGTGCTGGAAAAAACCGTAAGCGAGGGCAAGGCGGATTGCGGGAAAATCATAAAAGCGCGGGCCGCTTCCGCGGCCAAAGCCTCCCGCCTCCGGATCGTAAGATTTCGCCAGCGAAGCGATGATCTCCCGGCGCAGATCGGCGCTGTTCACGCCGGAGCCCGGAGCCGGCGAAGATTGACTGGCGATCTTCCGGGCCAGCGCGAACGCTTCCCGATCGACGGCAGCGGGATCTTTTGCGTAAGCGTCCGCGATTCGTTCCAGCAGCGGAACCATCGCTGAAGCGGCGCCGCCACCCGGCGGCGGCATCGGCGGCAGAAACCCCGCCGCGTAGATCAAGCTTCCCGATGGCGTGATGAGGCAGGTAAGAGGCCATCCGCCGGCTCCGGTCAGGTGGCTTGCGGCGTTCTGAAAGTACGAATCGATGTCAGGCCGCTCGTCCGCGTCCACTTTCACCGGCACAAATCGGGCGTTGAGGATCGCGGCTACCTGAGGATTCGAATAGGTATTGTCGTCCATCACGTGGCACCAATGGCACCACACCGCGCCGACATCGATCAGCATCGGGCGCTTGAGCTTGCTTGCCAGCGCAAACGCGGCGGCGCCCCACGGCTGCCATCGGACCGGTCCGCTTGCTGCTTCGCGCAGGTAGCGGCTTTGGGAATTCCTGAGCGCTTCAGCAGGCAACGCATCGGCCGCGCCGGCGTTTGAGCTCGATGCGTTTGAAGCGCTGATTGCCGCGAAAAAAGCGAGGCAGCAGAACACAATTGCGCACGCAAACCGGTTTCGCGTTGACAAGTCCATTATCCCGCGATAGCAAAGCCCTTGGAGAGACTTGAGCGCGCAGCCGTCGGAAAAGCAACGGCTCGCCCGACTCTGAAAATTCAGACCTCGCTAGCCGGGTTCCATATGGGCGGAAGATCGGCCACTCGCCGCGGAGCACCACGGGTCAGCCGCGGTCCAGCCAAGATAATCCGGATGCCCACGCCGAAAGTGGTCCGGCGCCGCCGCGCGATTAAAGCGGGGATGGGCCTTCTGGCGCTCTCTCTGATGACCGCTGCCGTCCTGCGCATTTACATCCTTTCTTCGGAAGCGCCCACCGCTGAGCAGGCGGCGGGGCTGAGCCTTCAGGAAAGCGCTATTCTGCAAAGGGTGAACGCCGAGCGGGCGCGATCGGGATTAAAGCCGCTTAAGCTTTCGGCGCGCGCCGCGGTCGTCGCGCGCGGCCACAGCTTCGACATGGCGCTGCGGCACTACTTTTCGCATACCAGCCCCGAGGGAATCGGACCGGCCGAACGCCTGCGAGGCGAGGGGTTCACCTTTACCGCCGCTGCCGAGAACATCTATGCCGACGATTACGCCGATCTGGAGCATCTCGCCGAGCGCGCTCTGGCCGGATGGCTCAAGAGCGCGGAGCATCGCGCCAACTTGCTTTCGGACAAGTTCACCGAAACGGGCATCGGTGTCGCACGCTCTGACGACGGCAAGACTTACGTCACGCAGGATTTTATCCACTAACCGCCGACACATCGATGAACTTTGCTGAGCTTGCCGCCCTGGCGGGTGGCCACGCCGAGGCGCGCGCCATCCAGACCGCACTCAAACTGGGAATCTTCGAACTGTTAGGCGATCAGCCGCGGGATGCCTATGCACTGGCGCGGTCTTTAGGGGCAGACACCCGCGCAACCGCATTGCTTGCCAACGCGATGGCGGCGTTGGGGCTTCTCGCGATCGATCAAGGTTCCTACTGCCTGACCGAGACGAGCCGGCGATTTCTGTTAAGGACCTCGGCAGAATACCTGGGTGGGATGATCCTGTTTGACGAGGCGATCTTTCCCTATTGGGCGAAGCTCGAAGATGCGATCCGTACCGGAAGGCCGGCGCGGTCGCCCGACATGTTCCAATCGGATCCGGAAGACACCGAGCGATTCATCCGTGCGATGGACAGTCTGACGCGAGCCAGAGGCGATGCCGTGTGGGTCAGCGAGCATCTCGACCTTGGCGGCATCGACAGCATCGCTGATCTTGGCGGAGGCCCGGGCACCTATCTGGCCGCGATTTTGCGCAGATGGCCCTCGATGCGGGGGGCGGTCTGGGATTTGCCAGCGACGCTGAAGGTGGCGCGCAGAATTCTGGAGGAACGCGAGCCGGACCTCGCTTCCCGAATCGAGCTGGTCGAGGCGGATTACGCCAAAGAATCGCTGCCCGGGCCCGTGGGCGCGCTCTTTATGTCGAATATCCTGCACAGCGAGGATGAGTCCGACAACGCGGCGTTGATCACCAAATGCTTCAGGGCACTCGAGCCGGGCGGCTTGATTGTCATCAAGGACCACGTGATGAATCGCGATTTGACCGAGCCGCGCGCGGGAGCTCTATTTTCGTTATACTTACTGTTGATGACGCGGGGACGGGACTATTCCTTCGATGAAATCTGCGGATGGCTGGCCGCGGCAGGCTTTGTTGATATAAATTTGAAGACGCTCCCGAGCCCGCCGTATACTTCTTCGCTCGTGATCGCACACAAGCAGTGAACCGAGTCTTTTCGCTGACAACTGCTGCGCTTGGCCTGATGGCGACGGCCCTCCTTCCATTCGGGTTGGTGGCGTGCGGCGCGGCGGCGATTCCGGCTGCGGCCACGCTGGCCCAGGGAGGGGTTGCCGTGGCCGGCTACAGCGCCATCAAGGCGGGAGAGGCCAAGGCCGACCGGCACACCCCGGGCGCCATCGATGATCAGGAAGAACGCTGCGATGCGCTCATCGGCGCCGCGCCCGGCGTCGAGGAAGTGCGCAAACGAAAAGACGACACGATCGAGAGCCGTCAGTGGCGGCTGATTGACCCCGGAAATCCTCATTGGATGATCGTGCGGGGCAAGAATGCGCCGGTCGATGCCTGGGAGGCGAGGTCACGAACGATCAGCAGGCTCAATTTCTCGCCGCCGTTGTCCGATCAGCTCGATTACAAGAAGAGCGCTTTTCTGGCGTACGCGCCCAACGACCTCGACAACATCGACGACAGCCGCCAGATGACAAGCGTGACCGAGGCATTCGGCCCGCCAACCGGTACTTTTCAGTGGCGCGGGAAGACCTACGGCTACGTACTGGTTCCCCAGCTTCCGTGCTTTCCCGCGGAGCAATGAAGCATCCGCTTCATCCATTCGTTCTGGCTGAAAAAGCGGCGCATCTTTCGAGAAAACTACCGCTGCGATTCCTTCCTGCGGTGGCTATCATTCTCTCTCTGGCGCGCAGCCTCGCGACGCCGTACGCTTTCGCCATGGATCAGAACGTCATCCCCGTCGCCTCGGCGCCGAATCCCGAGGCGTGGCCCGACGATTCCCTCACGATTGCGTACCTCGGACATGCCTCGCTGCTGATGAATTACTTCGGCGTTCGAGTGCTGAGCGATCCTTCCTTCTTCAAGCGGGTTGGGTTGTCTTTCGACTCTGTTTTTACCATCGGACCGCAACGCCGGACCCCGGCGCCGCTCGCCCCATCCCGGCTTGGACATGTCGATGTGCTTCTCGTCACGCACGCGCATATGGATCATCTCGACATCCCGTCCCTGAAGGCTCTGCCAAAGGACATCGTGGTGATCGCGTGCGAAAAATGTTCGCGATTGATCGCTCCGCTCGGCTTCACTGACATTCGCGAACTCCGATGGGGTGAGGCGACGGAAATCCAGGGCCTGAAAGTGCGCGCGATGGGAGCCGCGCACTGGGGCAAGCGATGGCCTCCGTACGGCGCCACCTACGGCTTCAACAGCTACGTTCTGGAAAAGAATGGGCATCGGATGCTGCTTGCGTGCGACAGCGCCAACACGGAGCTCTTTGCCGGCCTGGCGGCAGACCCGCCTGAAGTGGCAGCGTTTTCGATCGGCGCATACGACCCCTGGATTTGGAACCACGCCAACCCCGAGCAGGTCTGGAAGATGTTCCAGGAGACGGGCGCGAAGTATCTGGTGCCGATTCACTGGGGAACCTTCAAGCTCTCCAACGAGCCAATGATGGAACCGATTGCGCGCCTGGTGGCAGCGGCCGGGGACCAATCCGACCGCATCGTGGTGCGAGAGATCGGCGCAACCTGGACGCTTCCGGCGGCAGTTCCGATGCGTGCGGTGGCGCGGTAAGCGGAACCGTGGTTCCCGAAGAGCCACTCCAATAAGCCCCTGTCGCGATAGGCGACAATAGAGGCCGCCGCGCCCGCGTCCCGATCTCTTTCGGCTTCTCGTCCCCGCCGCGGAATCTGGCGCGGAACCACTCTTGCTCGCTGTGTTCATCGACATGCGCATTTCCGATATTGCAACTGGTTCGAGTTCTCCGCTGGGAGCGTCTGTCCGGGCTGGAGGCGTGAACTTCAGCGTGTATTCGAAGAGCGCCTCCTTTATGGAATTGCTGCTGTTCGACCACGAGGATGATACGAAGCCGGCGCGGGCAATCCCGCTCGACGCGCGAAGGCATCGCACCTACCACTACTGGCACGTTTTTGTTCCGGGGCTTGGCCCGGGCCAACTCTACGGCTTCAGGGCGGTCGGGCCGTTCAAGCCCGAGAAGGGGCTGCGCTTCGATGGGAACAAGGTGCTGCTCGATCCTTACGGCTTGGCGGTTGCCATTGGGAGCCGCGATGCCGCAATGAAAAGCATCGTTGCGGATCCCGGTTCCTACGATTGGGAGGGCGATGCGCCGCTGAAACGACCGTTCGTCGAGACGGTCATCTACGAGTTGCACGTGCGCGGCTTCACCCGGCATCCGAGCTCAGGAATCGATGCCGCGAAGGCGGGTACTTACGCGGGTCTGGTCGGGAAAATTCCCTATCTGCGCGATCTCGGAATAACCGCTGTGGAGTTGATGCCGGTGTTTCAATTCGACGGCGCAGGTACGCCGGGGGGCCGGGCGAACTACTGGGGGTACAACCCCGTTTCGTTCTTCGCGCCGCATCGGCAGTACAGCTCGCGACAGGACCGGCTCGGACCGATGGATGAGTTCCGCGACATGGTCAAAGCGCTTCATCGCGCCGGCATCGAGGTGATTCTCGATGTCGTCTACAACCACACGGCGGAAGGCGACCATCTGGGTCCCACCTTCTGTTTTCGCGGCCTTGAGAACAGCGCGTATTATCTGCTCGCGCCCGATCACGCCCGCTACGCAAACTATACCGGCACCGGGAACACGCTGAACGCCAATCATCCAGTGGTGCGCCGGATGATTCTGGAGAGCCTGCGCCATTGGGTCATTCACATGCACGTCGACGGATTCCGATTCGATCTCGCATCCGTTCTGGCCCGCGACGAGACCGGATCGCCGATACCCAATCCGCCGATCATCCTCGATATCGAATCCGACCCGATGCTCGCCGGCACGAAGATTATCGCGGAAGCGTGGGACGCCGCGGGCCTTTACCAGGTGGGCAGCTTTGTCGGCGATAGCTGGCAGGAGTGGAATGGACAGTTCCGCGACGATGTGCGGCGATTTCTCAAGGGCGATCGCGGCACGGTATCGAAAATGGCGATGAGGCTGCTGGGCAGCCCCGACATCTATGGTCATGAAGAGCGGGAGCCCGAGCAAAGCGTCAATTTCGTTGCCTGCCACGACGGATTCACCCTCAACGATCTGGTCTCGTACAACCGCAAGCACAACGAAGAAAACGGCGAAGCGAACCGCGACGGCGCCAACGAGAACCTTGGCTGGAACTGCGGCGTGGAAGGGCCCACCGATGATCCGGCGATCGAGCAACTGCGCGCGCGCCAGATCCGAAACTTTCTCGCCGCGACACTGTTGTCGCTTGGAACGCCGATGCTGCTGATGGGCGACGAGGTCAGGCGCACCCAGCGCGGGAACAACAATGCGTACTGCCAGGACAACGAGATTAGCTGGCTGGACTGGAACCTGATGCGCGACCACGCGGACCTCCATCGCTTCGTCAAGATGCTGCTGGACTTTCGCAGCCGCCGGGACGTGGCGATACAGAACGAGGCGTTTACGCTCAACCGGCTTTTGAAACAGGCGCACGTCAGATGGCATGGAGTTGCGCTCGATTCGCCGGATTGGAGCGAAGATTCGCATTCGATCGCCGCCACGGTGCGAAGCCTGCGCGGGCGATTTTCCGTGCACGCGATGCTTAACGCGTATTGGGAGCCCTTGACCTTCCAATTACCCGCGGCCGGCGCGGCAGGCCGCAAGTGGCTGCGATGGATTGATACGTCGCTTCCGGCTCCGGACGATATTCGCGCCTGGGAAAGCGCGCCGGCCGTGCTCGAGGCGGCATACACGGTCGCGCCGCGCTCGATGGCGTTTCTTGTGTGCCAGCTTGTCTGAACGAACCGCGAGCGGCAGATTCAGCCGCGCTTGCGCTTTTTGGAGAGATAGTCGACGAGCATGTATTCGCCGAGGTGGTCCGGGCGCGTGTATAGCGCGCGCCCGTGATTGATCTGAGTCATTTTTTCCACGAAGGCGCGCAGGCTCGGCGAATCGTCGAGCATAAAGGTGTTGATCGTGATTCCCTTGCGCGTGATGCGCTCGACTTCTTTCAGGGTTTCCTGCGCGGCGCGCATGCTGATGCCGCCGAACGACAGCGGCCATTCGCAATAGAGCCGCTTGTTCAGAAAGTACGCGGTCGGCTGTCCGTCGGTGATCACTATGATGTGCTGGTTGCGCGACGGATGGCGCGCCAGAAGGTCCGAGGCCAGGCGCAGCCCGTCCTGCAGATTGGTGAACGGATCGCCCATGTTCCAGGACGCTTCCGGCAGATCCTTGAGCTTGAGCTCGACCGCGCGGGTGAAGAAGCCGACGATCGAGAAGAAGTCGCGCGGAAACTTCGAGCGGATCAGCGTCTCCATCGCCATCGCGACCTTCTTTGCCGCCGCGAACCGCCCCTCCCAGCTCATCGACCACGACATATCGAGGCACAGCACCGTCGATGAGCTGCTGGCGTAGTCGTTCTCGTATATCTCGAAGTCGTCGGGGTTGAGCTGCAGAGGCACTCCCGCCTTGCGCGCAAGCGCCTTTTTCAAGGTCGCGACCAGGTTGAGGTTCAGCGGGTCGCCGAAGGAATAGGGCTTGGTCTCGTCGGGCCGCATCTCGCTGATTCCACGATGATCGGTCGAGTGCGAGCCGGAGCGGTCCTTGAGCAGGTTCTGATAGATGTCGCGCAGCGCGAGTTGCCCGATGCGGCGCACGCCTTTGGGCGAGAGCTGGAAATGCTCGCCCTTCGGCATTACGTAGCCGGAGTTCGCAAGCAGCACCATCACCTGCTTCAGATTCTGGAAATCGCGCAGCGCCTGCTGGCCGAGAATCTGCTGAAGGTCTTCGAGCGAGATGGTGTCGAAGTTGCCCGCCATCAAATCCTGTTCAAGCTGGCGCATCCGCTCCATTTCGCGCATCAGTTCGAGCGATTCCTGGTAGCCGAGGCTTTTCGGTCCATGGAACATGTGCTGGTTGCGGTCGCGGAAGTTTTCGAAGTCGCGGATATTTTCGTACTCCGAGAGCAGCTCCTCGAAATCCGCTTTCGCCTGCTCGTCCTCGAACTCGTAGTCCTCCAGCTTGCGAATCGCCTCGGAAAGCCGCCGCGGCATCTGCGAAAGCTGGCGCTCCTTCTGCTCGATTCCCGGCTTTTGCCCCTTGAGCGAATTCAGCGTGTTGCGCTCGCGGTTGAGGATGTCCTGGAGTTTCTGCTCCATCTCGGAGAGCGAGTTCTTGAGGTTGAATTCGCGGTAGCGCTGGCGCATCTCCTGGCGAAGCTGCTCGATGAACTCCTCGAGGCCCATCACCTGCACGCCGTCGAAGTCCATCCCCTGGCGCATCATCCAGTCCATCGCCTGGCGGACGTCGTCGGTGTAGGACATGTACTCGGCCAGCTTCTCGAACACCTTGTCGGCGTCAAGCTTCAGCTTCTGAGTGCCGTCCCACTGCGTGTAGCGCGTGGTGATCATCGCAAACGCTCAGGCGTGATACGCGAACCTGCCGCCCTGGCGATCCTTGTTGAGTTTCTGATGAAGGTGCAGGCCCTCGAAGATGAATTCGCTCGCCGCCGCCATCAATCCCGGCGTTTCAAACGGCCCGAGCAGCGCGATGGCTTCGCGCAGGCCGGTAACCTCGCGCAGCGGCTCCATGTATTCGGATGACGGAGCGCGATCGGAAACCTCGACTCCCCATCCCTGTTCGAAGTACGTGATGATCCGTTTGAGGTCGTCGAGCTTCAGGTACCGGTCGAACACTTTCAGCACCGCGCGATTTATGAGACGCTCGATCAGATCTTCTTCCTTCTTGTCCTCGCCGACGTACTCGAGTTCGATCTTGCCCGCGGTCGAGGCATAAACCGAATGCAAATCGGAAAGGCGCGGAACGATCTCGTTCTCGCCGTTGATTACCGCGCGTTTCTCGGCGTTGGAAAGCACCGACTCGAAATTGTTAATCGTAACGCGGACCGAAACGCCGGAACTCTGGTTGATTTCGTTCGAGCCCCGCGCCTCGAAGGTGACCTGCGCGATGATGTCCTTGAGGAACTGCGGCACCCGCACCTCGAGGCCCTCGCGCGGCGGATGAACCACCTCCTGCTCCATGATCGCGATTTCATCTTCCAGCTTCTTCGGATAGTGCGTCCGGATCTGGATATCGAACCGGTCCTTGAGCGGGGTGATGATGCGGCCGCGGGAGGTGTAGTCCTCGGGATTGGCGCTCGCGACAAACACCACGTCGACCGGCAGCCTGATCTTGTAGCCTTTGATCTGGACGTCCTTCTCTTCCATCAGGTTGAACAAACCCACCTGCACCTTTTCCGTCAGGTCGGGGAGCTCATTGATGGCGAAGATGCCTCGATTGGTGCGCGGAATGAGTCCGTAGTGGATGGTTTCCTCGTCGGCGAGGTAGCGTCCTTCGGCTACCTTGATTGGATCGATCTCGCCGATAAGGTCCGCCACCGAGACGTCCGGGGTGGCCAGCTTTTCAGCATAGCGATGGTCGCGTTCGATCCACTCGATTTCGAGCTGATCGCCCTTTTCCGCGAGCAGCCGGCGGCATTGGCGGCAAATCGGCGCGTAAGGATCGTCGTTGATCTCGCAGCCCTTGACCGCCGGAACATGCTCGTCGAGCAACTGGACAAGGGCCCGGATGATTCGCGATTTTGCCTGCCCGCGCTCGCCCAGGAAGATCATGTGATGCCCGGCGAGCACGCCGTTTTCGATCTCCGGAATCACGGTTTCGTCGTAGCCGACGATCCCGGACATCAGCTTTTCGCCCGAACGCAGCCGCGCCAGCAGGTTCTTGCGCATCTCCGCCCGGACCGACAGCGTTTGATAACCGGCAGCCTTTAGCTCACCGAGGGTGTGTATGTGGCTGAACGTTTGATTCATCGCGATGTCCCGAAGCGCTTGACCCTGATTCAGGATAGACCAGCCTTGATCGCTTTGAACAGGGGATGCAACTGATCGTAGCTGTCCTTGAGACTCTGCGATAGCACGCGCGTGGAAGCAAGAACAGGCATAAAGTTGTTGTCTCCCGCCCATCGCGGAACTATGTGCCAGTGAAGATGATCGGCGAAACCCGCGCCGGCCACGCGGCCGAGATTCGCGCCGACATTGAATCCTTCGGGATTGAGCGCCTTGCGCAGGATGGTGATGGTTCGGGTCACCAGCTCGTTGAGTTCCGCCCGCTCGCCGCGCCTTAGCAGGTCCGGCGCGGCGATATGCCGGCGCGGCGCGACCATCAGGTGCCCGTTGTTGTATGGGTAGGCATTCAGCATCACGAGCGCGTGCTTGCCCGCGTGCAGGATCAGACGCTCGCGGCGCTCGCCGGCATCGAGCGCGCCGAAACAGAAGATGCATCCGGATTGTTTGCCCGCGTTGCGCAGGTAGGCGTAGCGCCAGGGCGCCCACAGTCGATGCCCGGCTGCCGGCGCGGCCACGCCCGGGGAGGATTTCCTAGCGTTCCGGGGTGCCGGCGCCATTAACTTCGATTCGGAGTTCCTTGCCGGCGCGGAAGAACGGAATCCGCTTGGCGTCGACCTCGACGATTTCGCCGGTCTTCGGATTGCGGCCCTGCCGGGCGCGGCGCGTCTTTACGCCAAAACTGCCGAAGCCGCGGATTTCGATCCGCTTTCCGCCCGCCAGCACGTTCGACATCGCGTCGAACATCGCGTTCACGATGGTTTCCGACTGGCGATGCGAAAAGTTGCGGTGGCGAGCCAGCAGCTCCTCGATGATTCCCCTCTTGGTCATGACCCGGGCGGAGCCAGACAAATATTAGCGATCGCCTCCGCGTCCGCCGCGCGATGCGCGGCGTTCGCCGTCCTCGCGGTCGAGGCGCAACTCTTCATTAAGGATGTCTTCCATCGAGAACCGCGCCTTTTCGTGCTCGCGGCGCAGATACTCCTGCATCTCTTCCCGCTCTTCGTGCGCCTTGAGCGCCTTCACCGAGAGCCCGATCCGGCGTTCCTTGGGATCGAGCTGCACGACCAGCGCATCCACCTCGTCGCCCACCTTGAACAGCGACGACGGCTTGTCGACGCGTTCGGAGGAAAGCTGCGAGATGTGGATCAGGCCTTCGATGCCTTCTTCGATCTCGACGAACACGCCGAAGTCGGCGACCGAGCTGACCTTGCCGTGCACCCGGGTGTTGAGCGGATAGCGCTCCGAAATCGTGTTCCAGGGATCGGCGGTAAGCTGCTTTACGCCCAGGCTTACGCGCTCGTTCTCCGCGTCGATTCCGAGCACGACCGCCTCGACTTCGTCGCCCTTCTTCACCAGTTCCGAGGGATGGCGAATCTTCTTGGTCCAGGAGAGGTCGGAGATGTGGACGAGTCCGTCGATTCCGGGCTCGATTTCGATGAACGCGCCGAAGTCGGTGATCGATTTGACCTTGCCCTTTACCCGGGTGCCCACCGGATGCTTCTCGGCCAGCGCCACCCACGGATTCGGTTCGGTCTGCTTGAGGCCCAGCGAGATGCGCCGGTTCGCTTCGTCGACTCCGAGCACCTGCACCTCGACCGAGTCGCCTTCGTTGACGACCTTCGAGGGATGGACCGCGCGCTTCGACCAGCTCATTTCGGAGACGTGGATCAGGCCTTCGACGCCTTTTTCCAGTTCAACGAATGCGCCGTAATCGGTCACGCTGACCACCTTGCCCTGCACCCGCGTGCCGGGAGGATAAGTCTCGGCAACCTTGGTCCAGGGATCGGGCTTGATCTGCTTCATGCCGAGCGAGACGCGCTCGCGCTGCGGGTCGTACTTCAGAACGACGACCTTGACCTTCTCGCCGACCTTGAGAACTTCCGAGGGATGGGACAGGCGGCCCCATGACATGTCCGTGATATGGAGCAGGCCGTCGATTCCGCCGAGATCGATAAAGGCGCCGTAGTCCGTGATGTTCTTGACGGTGCCTTCGAGGATCACGCCCTCCTCGAGGACCTTGAGGGTCTGCTCCTTGAGCGAAGCGCGTTCGCGTTCGAGCACGCTGCGGCGCGACACGACCACGTTGCCGCGGGCGCGGTTGAACTTGAGGATCTGAAAGCGGCCGCGCTGTCCGACGTAGCGATCCAGGTTGCGAGCCGGCCGGATATCCACGTGCGATCCCGGCAGAAACGCGGGCACTCCGATATCGACCTTGAGTCCGCCCTTGACCTTGCCCAGCACCACCCCTTCGACAGGGGTCTCGGTCTGAAACGCGCGATCCAGCTCTCGCCAGATTTTGAATTTCTCGGCTTTGGCGTGCGAAAGCATCACCGTACCGTTTTCGGTCTCGGTGCCTTCGAAATACACGTCCACTTCATCGCCTTCCTTGACGGACACGTTGCCGTTGGCGTCGAGGAACTCGGTGAGGGGGACCTGCCCTTCGCACTTGTAGTTGATGTCGATGATGACGTTGTCGCGCGTAATAAGCATGACCCGGCCGACCAGGACATCGCCCGGGCGCGGGGCCTTCAGGCTCTCTTCCATCAGCGACTCAAAATCATTTTCTCCTCCGAGCTTATCGGACAAAACTTTCTCCATTTAGTGGAACCTTCCGGGGAACTTCGAGGCTGGTGCGAAACTTACAACCGGGTTAGCCGCGTTTC